>Ga0066671_10000760_pt1 | contig 10265 bp, 8 predicted proteins | sample GraSoiAngelo_120_FD_62294 | JGI IMG/M metagenome (GOLD analysis project Ga0066671, IMG submission 62294) | Grasslands soil microbial communities from the Angelo Coastal Reserve, California, USA - 14_0919_09_20cm | ecosystem: Environmental > Terrestrial > Soil > Grasslands | place: USA...
CAGCTGGTGCCGTCGTTCAACTTCCCGCAGCCGTCGATCGCCGACGGCTCCGACGCGCTCCGCCCGGCCACGCTTCGCGGCCTCAGCCCGGACCAGACCCTGGTCCTGATCAACGGCAAGCGCCGCCACGTCTCGGCCCTGCTCAACATCAACGGCACGGTCGGCCGCGGCGCCGCCGCAGTCGACTTGAACCTGGTCCCGGGCCTCGCGATCAGCCGCATCGAGGTTCTGCGCGACGGCGCCTCGTCGCAATACGGTTCCGACGCCATTGCCGGCGTGATCAACATCCAGTTGAAAAACGCCAATCATGGCGGCCGCGCCAGCGTGACCTATGGCAAGTATATCACCACCATCAACGACGTCGCCAACGTCACCGGACTTCAGCTGAACGGCGCCGGCCAGCCGCAGCTCGATCCGACCGACAACCGCTACCTCCTCGCCAATTCCGACGGCGAGCGCGAGGCGCATGACGGCACTCAGATCACTTCGGGCGTCAATTTCGGAATCCCGCTCGGCCCCAACGGCTATGTCAACCTGACCGGCGAATATCGCTATCGCGAGCAGACCAATCGCGCCGGCTTCGACCTTCGCCCGAACTATATCCGCCCCGGCGCCGGCTTCGATCCGCGCGAGGCCGGCTTCGACCGCCTCGAATTCCGCTTCGGCGACCCCAAGACCCGCGACTATAACTTCTTCCTCAACGCCGGCCTGGAAGTGGGCGGCGGCTGGGAACTCTACACCTTCGGTTCCTGGGGCCACCGCAATTCGGAGAGCGCGGCCAATTACCGCCAGGCGAACAACGCGGCCAACCGGGACTTCGGAGCGATCGCGCCGAACGTCACGCCGAACAACGGCAATTTCGTCGCTCTGACCCCGAACGGCTTCCTGCCGCTGATCGCCACGGTGCTGAAGGACTATTCGGCGACCGGCGGGATCCGCGGCGAGCTCGGCGGCTGGAAGACCGACCTGTCGCTGAGCCACGGCCATAACAGCTTCGACTATCGGGTCGAGAACACGCTCAACACCTCGTTCGGGACGAACAGCCAGCATTCGTTCGACGCAGGCGGCCTCCGCTACGGGCAGACCGTCGCCAATCTCGACCTCGCCCATGATTTCGCGGTCGGCTTCGAAAAGCCGCTGACCTTCGCGGTCGGCGCCGAATATCGCGCCGAGGATTTCCAGATCCGCCCGGGCGAGCTCCAATCCTATGCGATCGGGCCGCTCTTCCGCCCAGCCGTCGCCACCACCGCCGCCAACTGCGCCACCCTGCAGGGCGTCTACAACGCGACCACCGGCATCTGCAGCTTCCCCGGCCGCGGCGCCGGCGCCGGCGCGCAGGGCTTCCCGGGCATTCCGGCGAACAGCGCCACCGACGTCGACCGCCACAGCTGGGCCGCCTATGCCGAGCTCGACGCCGATCCGCTTCCGGGCGTCACCACCACGCTCGCCGGCCGCTACGAGCATTTCTCCGACTTCGGCGACACCTGGAACGGCAAGTTCGCCGCCCGCTGGGAGCCGATCGACGGCTATGCGCTTCGCGGCTCGATCTCGAACGGCTTCCGCGCCCCCTCGCTTCAGCAGCAATTCTTCGCGACCACCTCGACCAACTTCATCGGCGGCCTGCCGGTGGACATCTCGACGGTGCCGGTGAACAGCCCGGTCGCCCAGGCTTTGGGCTCGAAGCCGCTCAAGCCGGAGAAGTCGCTGAACCTCAGCTTCGGCGCCACCGCCAACCCGTTCCGCGGCTTCACCTTCACCGTCGATTTCTACCAGATCGAGATCGACGACCGGATCGTGCTGACCGAGAATCTCGGCGCGGCCGGAAGCGGCACCGCAGCGCAGAATGCGGCGGTGAAGCTGATCCTCGACGCCAACGGCTTCCAGAGCGTCGGCGCCGCGCGCTTCTTCATCAATGGCCTCGACACCACCACCAAGGGCGTCGACGTCGTCGCGACCTACCGTTTCCGCCCTGCGGGCTTCGGCAGTTGGAACCTCACCGCGGCCTATAATTACAACAAGACCAAGATCGACCAGCGGCTCGACGCATTGGGGCCGCTCGCCCAGATCCCCGGCCTTGCCTTGTTCGGCCGGGTCGAGGGCATCCGCTTCACCAACGGCCAGCCGCGCGACAAGATCGTGCTCAGCGCCGACGGCGATGTCGGCAATTTCGGGATCACCGCCCGCACCACCCGCTACGGCAAGGTGGTGTCGCCGGGTGCCGCCGCCCCGATCGCCGCTCCGACCAGCCTCACCGCTTACGGGCCGGACGACATCTTCCTCGGCGCGAAGTGGGTCACCGACCTCGAAGTCCGCTTCAAGGCCGGCGAGCACGCCCAGTTCGCGGTCGGCGCCAACAATCTGTTCGACGTCTATCCGGACCGTTCGCCCTTCGGCGCCCGCCCGACCTCGATCGGCGGAGTCTATCCGGCCAACCAGGAATATATTCCTTACTCGATCTTCTCGCCCTTCGGCTTCAACGGCCGCTTCCTCTACGGCCGCCTGTCGGTCGATTTTTAAAGCCTATTCCTCCCCATCCGCAGGATGGGGAGGGGGACCCCGTGCAACGGGGTGGAGGGGTAGAAGGCGCGGAATCGGTGGTTCTCGCGAGAACCTCTGACTCCCAGCCTTTTACCCCTCCACCACACTGCGTGTGGTCCCCCTCCCCGCCGCTTCGCGTCAGGGAGGACTGGAATAATCGTCCTAAACCAATCGGTAACCATCGCCGCTAACGTCCCCTTCAACACGTCCGTCTACTGCCGAAGGCCTGTGGCTGGACATGAGGTCCGATGGGGTACCGATCGATGCGGGCGTTCAACTGGCTGAAGCGGCTTCATAGGGACGAGCGCGGGAACGCGCTGATCATCGGCGCGGCGGCCCTGCCGCTGCTGCTCGGCTCCGCGGCCTTCGCCGTCGACACCATCCAGATCACGCTGATGAAGCGCCAGCTCCAGCGCGGCGCCGACTCGGCCGCGCTCGCCGGCGCCTTCGCAATGTCGCAGGGGGTCGACCCGCACCGGGCGGTCCATAGCGATCTCGACCAGAATTACTTCCCGGCGCTCACCCAGGAAGAGACGGTCGACTACAGCCCGCGCCTCGGCTTCCAGAAGGTGGTCCGGGTTCAGATGTATTCCGACCAGACCCTGCCCTTCATGTCGGTCTTCACCAGCTCGCCTTCGCGGATCACCGCGGATGCGACCGCGGCGGTGATCAGCGCCGGCCGCTTCTGCGTCCTCTCGCTTTACGACGGCACCGATCCGGGAATCGACATCAGCGGCAATGCGACTCTCGATCTCGGCTGCGGAATGGCGACCAACTCGCACGGCACCGACAGCTTCCAGGCCGGCGGCAGCCTGACCTTGAACGCCTCCCCGATCATGTCGGTAGGCGGCCTCGACGGCGCCAAGAACAAGTTCGGCACCTCTACGCTTCAGCCTTATTCGGCCAAGCAGCAGGATCCCTTCGCTTCGGTGCCCGATCCGCCTCCCCAGACCTGCACCAACGATCTCTCGATCAAGCCGAACGATCCGGACACCCCGCTGACCCCGGGCTGCTACAAGTCGATGGATATCTCCGGCACGGCGAACCTGGCGCCCGGCACCTATTATATCAATGGCGGCGATCTGAGCTTCGGCGCCCAGGCCAAGGTCACCGGCACCGGAGTCACCTTCGTGATGACCGGCACCAACGGCAAGGCCGGCGATCTCAAGATGAATGGCCAGGCGGATCTCAACCTGACGTCGCCGACCAGCGGCGACTATAACGGCATGATCTTCTATCGCGACCGCCGCGCCGACAACATCCAGATCAAGATCAACGGCGGTTCCGGAATGCACATCGACGGCGCGATGTATTTCCCGAGTTCGGACCTCTGGTTCAACGGCGGGTCCGACATGGTGGTGAGTTGCTTGAGGATGGTCGGCCAGAAGCTGACCTTCCGCGGCAACACCAATCTCACCAACCAATGCCCGGCCGGGTCGCCCAACGCCGGCTTCGAGCTCTCCTTCGTTCGGCTGGTGGGGTGATGGCGATGCGGCTCTCCCTTCCGAGATTGCGCAGGCTCGCCGACGACGAAAGCGGCACCAGCGTGATTGAATTCGCGCTGATGCTGCCCGTGCTCAGCCTGCTGGTCGCCGGCGTGATCGACCTGAGCGAGGGCCTGGCCGACCGCTTCGCCCTTCAGCAGGCGGTCAACCGCGGGCTCGAGATCGTCCAGTCGAAACCGCTCTCGACCGGCGCCGACCGCAAGACGATCAGCTACACCTTCGCCAAGACCGAAGCGGAGCGCGCGGCGCCCGGCTCGGTGGTGACGATCGAGACCTGGCTCGAGTGCAACGGCGCCGTTCAGGGCGACTTCTACGGCACCTGCCCCGACCACCAGGACACTGCGCGCTACCTGCGCCTCAGGGCGCGCAAGAACTACACCGGATCGATGTTCCTCGGAACCGTTCCGATGTCTGCGACAGGAGCGATGAGGGTCCAATGATCGCCAGGCTTCCCTTCCTCCGCCGCGACGAGCGCGGCATTGGCACCGTCGAGTTCGCCCTCGTCGCGCCGGGCCTCCTCGGCCTGATCGTCGGCATCTCGCAATTGGGCGTGCTGTTCTACGCCAATGCGGATCTGAGCAACGCCGTCGCCGCCGGCGCCCGCGCGGCCTCCGTCTACCCGAGGCCGAGCGACGCCGCGATCATCCAGCGCATCAACGACAAGGTCACCGGCCTCGAGGCGGAGCATATCACCGCGCCCCAGATCACCCACGGGACCGACGCGAGCGGCCACAATTTCATCACGATCACGATGAGCTATGCGGTCCCGCTCGATTTCATCTTCTTCCAGACTCCGCCAGTCAGGCTCTCGGAGACGCGGGTCGTCTACGTTCAGTCCACCGACGCGAGCGGCGTCGAGGAGTCGTCGACTCCTCAGGCGAGCTCGACCAGCGCCTCCACCAGCAGCACCAGCAGCGGGACGACGAGCGCGAGCACCAGTGCCAGCACGACGACCAGCGCCAGCACAACCGGCGGATGGGGCACGACGAGCACGACCAGCTCGGGGACGACGACCACGACGAGCGCCAGCAGCACCGGCAACAATGCCAGCAGCGGCAATGCGAGCAGTGCCAGCAGTACCAGCACCACCAGCGCCAGCACGAGCAGCACCAGCACGAGCACCACCAGCGCTTCGAGCTCGGGCACGACCACGACGACGAGCGCGAGCAGCAGCGGCAACAATGCGAGCAGCAGCGGCAACAATGCCAGCAGCGGCGGCACGCACGGCCCCTGCAACAGCAAGAAGAATTGCTGAGGCCGAACATCGGTTGAAGGACGGGGAAGGGGCGCCGCCAGGGGCCCCTTCTTCGTTTCGGCCCCACACTTTCCCCGACTCCCGTTGCGGAGCCGAAAAGGCTATAGGCCGAGTCGTTCGCGGCGGAGGCGGACACCCCTTTAATTGCCGGGAAAGTCACCTATATAGCTGATATGCAACAATTAATCCGTTTCGCGGCGCTTGCGCTGGCGGCCTTGTTTGCGTCTCCTTCCATCGCCGCTTCGCTGCCCGAGGGGCAGTCGAAGGCCGATTATCTCGCCTGGCTGGCCAAGGATCCGGGCGCCCGGGCCGAGGTCCTGTCGTTCAAATCCTATCTCGGCGCCGCCGGGGTCGATGAGGTCGTTCCGACCTGGCAGCTGGTCCGCACCGCAAGCATGTGGCGCGAATGCTCCGGCCCCCGCTTCGAGGTCGCGCCGATGACGGAATGGACCCACATCGCGGGCACGCTCAAATTCGTCAAAGAGCATGTCGAGCCGGTGATCGGCGCTGTCGAGGCGGTCTCGGGCTTCCGCGACGAGGCGCTCAACCATTGCTCGGGCGGCGCGAAGGAAAGCGCCCACCGCCACTTCTTCGCATTGGATCTGATGCCGCTCGGCGACATCTCGCGGCCCGGCCTGATGCGTTCGATATGCAAGATCCACGACTTGCGGGGCGAGGAGGACCATATCGGCCTCGGCTTCTACACCGGCACCCGTTTCCACGTGGACTCGAAAGGCTTCCGCCGCTGGGGCGCCGACGGCAAGGGCGCGACCAGCCCCTGCAACACGGGGATTTTCGCTTAGTCGGCCCCATCGGGGATGGGGCCGGGGAGGGCGGCGCTAAAACCCGGTCTCCGAACCCCCCGTCATTCCGGGCTCGACCCGGAATCCATGAACACAGGTCTGCGCGAGCTGGATACGAACCGTGTTCATGGATGCCGGATCAAGTCCGGCATGACGAATTTGGCACGGGCGTCCTCGCCTCTCGCCCGTCATTCCGGGCTTGACCCGGAATCCATGAACACAGGTCGGTGAGGACCTGACACGAACCGTGTTCATGGATGCCGGATCAAGTCCGGCATGACGAATTTGGCACGGGCGTCCTCGCCTCCCCTCGTCATTGCGACCGAAGCTTCTCGATCACCGCGCCGACCGCCACGATCCGCTCCACTCCGGCATAAGGCGGCTTGTCGAGCTCCTCGCCGAACACGTCGGGATCGATCTCCGAATAGCGCAGGCCGCAGCCGAGCGCCGGAAGCCCCGCTTCCAGCTGGGCCCTGACCCGATCCTCGCCGCCGACGATCGCCACGCCGGTGTAGAGCAGCATCCGCCCGCCGGGCGCGAGACGGCGGGCGCCTTCGAACGCCCATTCCAGCGACAGGCCCGAGCCGATCGCGCCGCCGCCGTCGCGATAGCTCCGCCCCGCGTCGTCGTCCGCGATATAAGGCGGGTTGGCGACGATCAGCTCCGGAGCGCCCGCCGCGGCCGGGACGCCGCTCCCCTCGATCAGCTCCACCGCGACTCCCGCGGCGGCGGCATTGACCGCCGCGAGGCTGAGCGCCGCCGGATTGACGTCGCTGAGCATCACCCTCGCGCCCGGCGCGAGCGCCGCGGCGGTCAGCCCGCCGGCGCCGGTCCCGCAGCCGATGTCGAGGATGGATCGAGGCGCCGGCCGCCCTTCGAGCTCCGCCTCGATGAACCGCGCGAACCGGTAGGTGTCGGGGCCGAAGAACACCGCATGCTCATCGTCCGTCGGATAGGAGGAGTGGAGGAACAGCTGAGCCTCGAGGCTCGCCACCCGGTAGCGGCTGCGCACCAGCCCGTCCCCGGCCTCCTCGACGCCGCCCGCAAGCAGCTCAGCGGGCAGGCTCTCCGGCTGGAAGGGCCGGTTCCAGCCGAACACGTCGCGAAGGTCGCCCCGCTCCGGATCGCCCGGCCTCGCCAGGACGCGGCGGTGCGTCTCCGGAGTCACCGCGACGAAGCGGTAATCGAGCGCCTTGAGGGTGCGAAGGAGGCGGAGCAGGGCGGGATCGGGAGGGGTCATTCGCCCCCATGGCCCGAAACCCGCCCCGCGTCACTATTGCGCCGCATGACCGGAGTCGCCTCTCCCCCGTCATTCCGGGCTCGACCCGGAATCCATGAACACAGGTCGGCGAGAACTGGACACGAACCGTGTTCATGGATGCCGGATCAAGTCCGGCATGACGAAGGAGGGCAAGCCCAGTGCCCGTTCTATTGCGCCTGGGGGGCCGCCGCGCTTGGGTCGAGGGGGAGGCCGCCGAGCTGCGTCACCAAATCCGTATAGGCCTTGAGGTAGGCGAGCACGACCACCTGTCCGATGTCGGTGTCGGTGTAACCCGTCGCTCCGGCGCCCGCGAAGCCGCCCCAGAAGGCGCCGCCGCCGCCGCCCCAGCCGATGTCGGTCTTGCGGTAATAGCCCTCGGTCATCCGCTCCTGCTCGGTGGTGCGGCTGTTGACCAAAGTCAGCATGACATTGGCCTCTTTCTTCTTGATGTTGATCCCGCCGGCGATCGCGCCCGCGGCCCCGCCCAGGAAGTGCCGGCCGAAGCCGCCGAGTACCGCGCCGACCGCATTGCCGCCGCTGTTCGAATTCTGGCTGACGATGTCCGGAACGATGAAATAGTCGGCCGCCTTGACCTGCGCCCGGCCGATGTTCGAGCCCTGCTGGAGCTCGCCATTGTCGGCGAGCGCACGCTCGATGTTGCGGCTTGCCAGCCCTTTGCCGCGGTCGACCAGGCCGAAGCAGCCCGATTTCATCACGAACATCTTGATCACCGCCTCGGGGCTTCCGAGGCCCATCGCCTGCCACCAATTGGTGTCGGGCTCGACCACCGCGATGGTGCCGAGCTTCCTCGTGCAGATCGGGATCCGGGCCTCGCCCTTGTCCTGGACCTGGCGGCCGGACGAGCGGTCCTTGCCGCCGGCGTCGGCCGGCGTGGCCGCGAGTGCGGCGGCGAAAATAGCGGATAGGATGATGGTCTTGCGCAACGTCTGTCTCCCCACGGACGAAGTTGAACTCGCGGCAACGCATCGAACCGGGGCAGGCGGGGCCGATCCCCCCAAGGACCCGGGGCGGAAACTATCATTTCGGGCCGGTGTCGGGAACCCTTCATTGCCGCGGCCGGTGAAAGAGCGCAGGTTCTCCAATATGGGCCTCGCTCGAGCACTCCTCCTCGCACTACTGCCGCTGGCGACGGCCGCCGCGCCGCCTTCTCCGGCGGGGGAGTATCGGCTGGTGGGCGAGGTCGACGTCGCCTCGGGCTTCCTGCTGACGCAGGACGGTCATTTCCAATATTTCCTGATGGCGGGATCCTTGGACCAGCGGGCGGAGGGGCGCTGGACCAGCGACGGCAAGACCGTGCTGTTCACCAGCGAGCCGAAGCCGGTAGCGCCGCTGTTCAAGGCGGGCACCGAAGCCCGCACCGAGGCGGAGAAGCTCACCATCCGCGTGGTCAGCGCGGAAGGGCACGGCATTGCCGGGGTCGACCTGCGCATAGGCTTCGCGACCGGCAACCCGATCGACAGTTACACCCAGGAGGATGGCTGGTCGCTCCCGCGCGAGGAGACCCGCACGCCGCTCTGGGTCGAGCTCTCCCTCGCGCAATACGGAATGGAGCCCCAGCGTTTCCCGATCGATTTGGCGAAGGCGAACGCCCTCGGCTTCACCCTCGTCGCCAACGATTTCGGTGTGGTCGACTTCGAAGCCCTCCCCGCCGATCTGACGCCGACGGGGCTAACCACCCACCGCGGCGGCGGCGACCAGAAGTACGAGCGGATCACGGACTAAATTCCTCCCCGCGAGCGCAAGCTCGGGGGGAGGGGGACCCCGTGCAACGGGGTGGAGGGGTAGAAGGCTGGGTGTCGGAGATTCTCGCGCGAACCACCTAGGCCGAGCCTGCTACCCCTCCACCACATTTCGTGTGGTCCCCCTCCCCATCCTGCGGATGGGGAGGCAGTTCAGCGCGACGCCTGAGGCGCAGCCGCGCCCGGGTTCGCCGGAAGCCCACCAAGCTGCGCCACCAAATTCTTGTACGCATCCAAATACGCAAGCACCAAAACCTGCCCGATATCCGTATTCTGATAGCCCGAGGCGCCGGCGCTGGCGAAGCCGCCCCACCAGCCGGCACCGCCGCCGCCGCCGAAGCTCCAGTCGGACTTGCGGGCATAGCCTTCGGTCATCCGCTCCTGCTCGGTGGTGCGGGCGTTGACCAGGGTCAGCATCACGTTCGCCTCCTTCTTGGAGACCGACACGTTGGCCGCGATCGAGCCGAAGGTCGAATGGCCGAGGAAGCCGCCCAGCGCGGCGCCGATGCCGCCGCCGCCCGAATTCTCGTTCTTCGAAACGATGTCGGGGACGATGAAATAGTCGGCGGCCTTCACCTGGCCGCGGCCGATGTTGGAGCCCTGCTGGAGCTCGCCATTGTCGGCCATCGCCCGCTCGATATTGCGGCTGGCGAGGCCCTTGTTGCGGTCGACCAGGCTGAAGCAGCCGGACTTCATCACGAACAGCTTCAGCACCGCCTCCGGGCTGCCGAGGCCGAGGCCCTGCCACCAATTATTGTCCGGCTCGACGATGGAGATGGTGCCGAGCTTGCGGGTGCAGACCGGGATTTCCGCGACGCCCTTCTCCTGCGCCTTGCGCCCCGAAGAGCGGTCGGCGGCAAAGGCCGGCGAGAAGGTGACGAAGGTGCACGCGAACGCCGCGGCGAGAAAGATGAACTTGCGCATTTAAGGTCCCCCTGATTGGGCTGAGCCCCGTCCTGCGAGGCGATGGCGGCCCGTTAGGGGAGGGGCGCGGCGGGGTAAGCCCCCTTGCGTCGGGAGCGACCCCTGCTGCTGCGAAAATGCGCGGGGTTCGACGAATTGCGCGGACGGAGCGACGAGTTCGCAGTCCTCCCCGCGCGAAGCGGGGGGAGGGGGACCACATGCAATGTGGTGGAGGGGTAA
>Ga0066671_10000762_pt1 | contig 10259 bp, 7 predicted proteins | sample GraSoiAngelo_120_FD_62294 | JGI IMG/M metagenome (GOLD analysis project Ga0066671, IMG submission 62294) | Grasslands soil microbial communities from the Angelo Coastal Reserve, California, USA - 14_0919_09_20cm | ecosystem: Environmental > Terrestrial > Soil > Grasslands | place: USA...
TCGGCGGCGAGGAGGTCAGGCGCAATTACTCGCTCTGCGTGGCGCCGGAGGAGGGGGAGCTCAAGGTCACCGTCAAGCGCATCGCCGGCGGCCGTTTCTCGACCTGGGCGAACGAAGCGCTGAAGCCCGGCGACCGCCTGGACGTGATGGAGCCGCACGGCAGCTTCACCCACGACTTCCGCGCCGATGCCGCCAACCACTATGTCGCCTTCGCCGGCGGTTCGGGGATCACCCCGGTCATTTCGCTGATCAAGACCGCGATGATCGAGGAGCCCGGCAGCCGCTTCACCCTCTTCTACGGCAATCGCGACAGCCAGTCGGTGATCTTCCTGGAGGAGCTGGCGAAGCTCAAGAACCGCCACATGGGCCGGCTCGAAATCCACCATTTCCTCGCCGAGGAATCGGAGGATATCGAATTGTTCAACGGCATGCTCGACCGCGCCAAATGCGACGAGGTGCTCGAAGCCTTGGTCGATCCAGCGGAGGCGACCGCCTTCTTCATCTGCGGCCCAGGCCCGATGATGGACGCCGCCGAGCAGGCCCTCCTCGCCCGCGGCGTCGCCTCCGACCGAATCCACATCGAACGCTTCACCGCCGACCGCCCCGCCGAGGCCCTCCAGGCCCAGCTCCAGGAATTGTCGCGCGGTTCGGAGGGGCTGACGATGCTGGTCACCCTCGACGGCCGCAAGCGCCGGGTGCCGTTCAGCGCGGAGGCCGGCAACATCCTCGACAGCGCCCGCCTCTCGGGCCTTCCCGCCCCCTTCGCCTGCAAGGCCGGCGTCTGCGCCACCTGCCGCGCCCGCGTCCTCTCCGGGGAAGTGGAAATGGCCGCCCGCTACGGCCTCACCGACGACGAGGTCGCCAGCGGCTACATCCTCACCTGCCAGTCCGTCCCGAAGGGGGAGGGCCTGGAGGTCGATTACGACGCCTGAGCGGAGGGCTTACCGCCCGCCGCGGTCGCCGGGTTCGCGGTAGCGGGCCATGTCGTAGCCCTTGCGGTTGGCATCGAAGGTGATCACCGAGCGTACCGTCGCCTGCATCGCCGCCATCCGCTCCTGGAGCGGCGCCGAGGTGCGGCGGATCATCACCGCCATCGCATACGACCTGCCGTCGGGCGAGGTCACCACGCCGATGTCGTTATAGCCGGCCTGCTCGCTCCCGAGCACCTGGCCGGTGCCGGTCTTGTGGCTCAGCGTCCAGCCCGGCTGGAGCCCGCCCTTGAGCCGCTGCGGCCCGGTCTTGGTGTGCGACATGATGCCGAGCAGCCGCTCGGTCGAGGCCGGCGAGAGCAGCTCGCCCCGCTTCAGCCGCGCAAGCGCGTCGACGATGCCCAGCGGCGTCGCGCCGTCCATCGGGTTCGCGATGTAATTCTCGAACGCTGCCCGGCGGGCCGAGAGCGGAAGCGCGTTGCGGGCGGTGTAGAATCCGCCATTATAGGCGTAGCTCTGCTTCCACTCGATGCCGGCGATCGCGCTCTGCAGCTTGCGCTCGCCCGGGCCGAAGCGGATTCCGCTGATTCCCTTCGAGCGCAGGAAATTGCGGACGGCGTCAGGGCCGCCGGCACGCCACAGGACGAAGTCGTTGCAGGTATTGTCGCTCTGCTGGAGCGCGCGGGTCATCAGCTCGGCGACGCTGGTGGTCTTGCCGTTCGGGCCGATCTCGGCAGCGATCGGCTGGTGGAAGAGGGTGATGTCTTCCTTGTGCATGGTCACCGGCGCGAACAGGCTGAGTTCGCCCCGGTCGGCCTTGTCGAGCGCGGTCAGGGCGACCCAGAATTTGCTGACGCTCTGCTGCGGGAAGAAGGTGTTGCCGTCGTACGCCGTGGACCAGCCGCTATCGACTTCCTGCACCGCGATGCCGATGTCGCCGCGGAAGGACTGGCCGAGGGCCTTCACCTGCGCCTCGAGGATCCGGCGCGCGGCCAGCTCCTCGGCCGAGACCGGAACGCTGGAATAGCTTTTGGACGAGCCGCTCTGCGCCGCGACCGCGTCGCTGTGGCCGGCGCCGCCCAATGCCGCGATCGGAAGCGCGACTGCGCAGCCGAGAAGGGCCATCCAACGCACCTGGAACCCCGTACGAAGCTCTGCCGATTTCACCTGCCGCCCTCCTAAAAGCTCTACTCGCCCTTATGGAATCTACCATAAGAGTCAGCACCTTGCTGTCAGCTTAAATACCGAGCGCTTCGGTGAACCGTGGCGTAGCTGCGACGGACTCCCGGATCAAAATGCGAAACGCGCGGTGAGGCGGATGTCCCGGCCCGGAAGCGGCGCGAAATCCTTGAGGAAGCTCGCATGGCGCCGCGCGTCGACATCGAAGATGTTGTTCGCCGACAAAGTGAGCGTGGTGTGCTCGTTGTTGGCGAGCGGCTTCCACGAGACGGAGGCGTTGACCAGCGTAAAGCCGTCCGTCGGAGTCTCGTTCTCGGCCGTGCGGTCCTGCTCGAAGACATGCTCCGCCTCGATCCGCCCCTGCAGCCTGTCCGACTGCGCTTCCAGGCCGCCGAGCACCCGCAGAGGCGGGATGCGCGGGGCAGGTCCGACGCTGTCGATGGTGGCGCGGATATAGTCGGCCACCGCGTCGGCGACGATCGCATAATTGCCGATCTTGGCGACCTGAGCGGAGGCTTCGAACTCCACGCCCGAATAGCGTGCGTCGGCCTGCGAGATCTGGAAGACGGGAAGATCGTCCTGGATCGCCCCGGTGCGGGCTTCGTAGATGTAATTGTCGAACCAGCTCTGGAAGACCGAGCCGCCGATGTGGACGCCGCCGACATCGGCGCTGAGCGTTGCTTCGAGGCCCCAACTCTTCTCCTTCGAAAGGTTGGGATCGCCGATCTCGAAGGCTTGGGTCCCGGCATGGGGCCCGTTGGCGAACAGCTCTTCGGCGGACGGCGCCCGCTGGGTGTGGGAGGCGTTGATCCCGAGCTTCACGCCCTCGGCAACCTGATAGCTGCCGCCGAGCGAGCCGGAGAAAGCGTTATAGCTGCGCTTCAGCGCCGGGTTGCCGAGGTCTGCGTCCGCGTCCGCCTCGACCCACTGGCGCTCGTAGCGGGCGCCGGCTTCGGCGCGGAAGGGGCCGCTCTCCCACGACTCCAGCGCGAACAGGCCGAACTGCTTGGTGCTGTCGGGCGGCAGGAACTTCTCGTCGCCGACGATGTCGAGCTTGCGCTGGAAATATTGGGCGCCGAAGCCTCCGCCCCAGCCGTTGCTGCGGCGCTGGACGAACTCCAGCCGCCCTTCCGCGCCCTTATTGAAGAAGCTGGTGCCGATGCCGCCGCTCGCTTCCAGTTCGTCGTGGCGATAATCGGAATAGCCGCCGCGAAGGCGAACCGTCTCGAGGAAGCCGGAGCCGATGTCGAACTCGCCGCGGCCGTCGAAGCGGGTCTGTTTAACGTCGATCCGCGGCGCCTCCGCCTCCACCCCCGGGACGAGCGAATAGCGCACCGGCACGCCGTAGAGGCTGTCGTAGCGGTTGACCGAGAAGCCGATGTTCGCTCCGTCGCCGACATAAGCCACGCCCGCGGCGATGTCGGAGGTTTCGGCGGCGGTGTTGGGGAGCTTGCCCTTCAAGTCCGCCAAAGCGCGGATCGCCGGGTCGGAGCTTGCCGCGGCCTCCTCGCGAAGCTCCGGCGTCAGGATGTGGCCGCCGATGCGGAGGTCGCCGCTCTTGCTGTAATTGCCGTCGACGTGGAAGACGAACTTGCCGGCGATCGGCACGTCCGCGCTGACATTGCCGGAACGCTCGTCGGCGGCCGAGCCGTAGGTCAGGATTCCGTCGACATGGACGGGCTCCGAGGGCAGCCGGCGCGGAATTCGGGCGTCGACCACGTTCACGACGCCGCCAATGGCCTCCGATCCGAACAGCAGGGCCGCCGGTCCGCGAAGAACCTCGATCCTCTCGGCGGTGAGCGGGTTGATCGCGACGGCATGGTCGACGCTGGTGTTGGACACGTCGAGGCTGCCGATGCCGTCGGTGAGGATCCGCACCCGCTCGCCCTGGAAGCCGCGCAGCACCGGCCGCGAGGCGTTGGGGCCGAAGGAGGTGGCGGAGACTCCGGGCTGGCGGGCGAGCGTCTCGCCGATCGTGGGCCTGAGATCGCGGGTCAGCTCGGCGCCGGTCACCACCGTGGTGCCGGAGAGCACGTCCTCGCGGTTGCGGCGGAGACCGGTGACGACGATGTCCTCGCCCTCGGGTTCGGCGGCGGGCGGGGCGGCTTCAGCGGTCGTGGCGTCGTCGGCCGCGGCGGGGACGTCGGCCGGAGCCTCAGCGATTGCGGGCGCGGCATAGGGCAAGAAGGCGATTGCGGCGCCGGCGAGGAGGGCGGAACGGAACATAACGGAAGTCCTTGGGTATCGCGGCCTGACGGCTGCTCGCGCGCCTCCACGAAAAGGCGCGGCTTTCAGTCTTATGTGCGGGAAATTGGGGCCGTCAGCCGAGCGGCGGCGGCAGCGGCGGCCTGGGATTGAGGCCGGCGAGCGCGGGAATCTCAGTCGCGTGCGGGGCGAGCGTGGCAGCCTCGATCGCCGGCAAGGGCAGTGGCGGCGGGGCGAGCATGTCGGCCGGGGCCGAGACCGAGGCGCCGCTGGCGGGTGCGCTCTTCTTGGCCGCGACCGCGCCGGCCGATTCCTCGGCAAGGGCGGAGGCGGCCTTGGCGAGATTGCCGCTCTCGCGTGCGGCGATGTGCGCGGTCATGCCGTCGTGCCGGCAGATGGAGGCGGCGACGGACGTCCCTGGCCCGAAGACCAGGGCGGCAAGCATGATGAGTGTGACCCAGAACCGCACGGGGCACGAGATAACATCCCCTCGCTTATGTGCAACCGGTGAGCGCGGCGTTCGTCCCCAATTTTCCTCAGCGTGCCGCTCAGAGAAACGCCCGGAGCGCCATCCATCGCTCTAGCTTCTCGGCGAAGGGGCGGGTGTAGGCCGGGCTGCTCGAAGGGAGCGGGAGGAGGGTGAGGCGCGGGTCGGCGGCGAGAAGGGGCGCTCCGAGCCGGGCGGAGGTGCCGCCGTTGAAGCCGACCGCTTTGAGCTGCGGGAGGCTTGCGGCGAGGTCGGCGAGCGGATTGGCGCTGTGGCCGCGGATGTTGGTGTCGAGGCTCCCGGCGCGGGTGGCGGAGCCGACCACGTCCCACAGGCCCACGCCCGCGCCGAGCAGCGCCTTTAAACGCTCCTCATAGTCCAGCGCCTCCACGTCGCGGCCGATCACTCCGCCGACCAGCCGCCAGAACTGGTTGCGGGGATGGGCGTAATAGCGGCCGCGCGCGAGCGATTGCTCGCCCGGCAGGCTTCCGAGCAGGAGCAGCCGGGTCCGCGCGTCGACAACCGGCGGGAAGGACCGCTTGAGCATATGAAGACCGATGCCGCTTCCTCAGCGGGTCCGGTAGGGCGTGAAATCGCCGAGCACGCAGGTCGGCCCCGGGATGGACTGGCCGGGCGCGACGCTTCGGATCCGGTCGCCGCGGCAATATTGCGAGCCGTTCGCCTCGACGATCAGAGTGTCGAGAGGCCGCATGCCAGGGCAGCCCGAGGCGAGATGGTTGACCCAGGTCGTCCGGCCGGTGCGGTAGACGAGGGTCTGATCGTCGACCACCTGAAGCGAGCCGCCGGTGCCGCTGCTCGAGACGCAGTTCGCCGGCTCGCCCGCCGTCATCCCGGCAAGCTCTCGGCCGAGCGCGTCCTGGCTGCCGGCGGAATCGGTGGCCGCGGCGGCGCAGCCGGACAGGGCGATGAGGAGAAGCAGGGCGCGCATCGGGACCTCCTTGTCGCCGCCCAACGCAGCCAGGCGCGTTTCGATGCGGGCTTGGCGCTGCGGCTGCGCAAAGGCTAGACCCGTGCCATGCGGCAGGCAATGGCGAGCATCCGTTCGCGAACCGGGGGAGTGACGTCTTGAGCCTTGAATCGGTGCGCGCCTGGCTGGCCGCATATGCGCCGGACCTGCCGATCATCGAAGTCGAGGAGAGCACCGCGACCGTCGACCTCGCCGCGCAGGCGCTCGGCGTCGAGCCGGGGCGGATCGCCAAGACGCTCGCCATTCGCGTGAAGGACGAGGTGCTTCTGCTCGTCACCCGCGGCGACGCGCGGCTCGACAACGTCAAGTGCAAGGCCGCGTTCGGCGGGCGGCCGAGGATGCTCGGACCGGAAGAGACGCTCGCTCTCACTGGCCATCCTGTCGGCGGCGTCTGCCCCTTCGGCCTGGCGACGCCGCTGCCGATCCGCTGCGACGTCTCGCTCAGGGACTTCGACATCGTCTATCCGGCCGCCGGCTCCTTGAACTCCTCGGTCGAGGTAACGCCCGAGCGGCTCGCCCAGATCGTCGGCGCCGAATGGGCGGACGCCTGCCGCCCGGGCCATTCTGATCCATGATGAGGCACTGCTGCCACAGGCTGTCATAAATCTTACAAATGGGTTGTTACGGCCCTTCGCCTTGCTCTAAGGAAGCGCCTGAAAGGCCCTCGCAGAAGGGCTTGATACAGGGGAGGCAAAAATGCGCGTGAAGACTCTCGTGCTCTGTTCTTCGTCGGTTGCCGCTGCGCTCGTCGCATCGCCGGCCATGGCCCAGGACCAGCAGCCGCAGGCGCAGGAATCCCCAGCAGATCCGCAAGCCGGAACGGTCGGCGCCGCCGATCCCGCCCAGGCGACCGCCGCCGATGCGGCCGGCGATGACGAGATCGTCGTCACCGGGCTTCGCAAGAGCCTCCAGTCCGCCCAGAACATCAAGCGCAATTCCGAGCAGATCGTCGATGCGATCGTTGCCGAGGATATCGGCAAGCTCCCCGACGTCGCCGTCTCCGACACCGCCGCGCGAATCCCGGGCATCCAGGTCCAGCGGGAAGGCGGGGAGGCGAGCAGGGTGCTGCTCCGCGGCCTTGATGAGCGCTTCTATGCGACCACCTATAACGGCCGCGAGATCTTTACCGCCGAGACCCGTTCGGTCGCTCTCCAGGATTTTCCGGCCGGCGGGATCAGCGCGATCGAGGCGTTCAAGACCTCGACCGCCAATATCGTCGAAGCCGGCGTCTCCGGCCTCATCAACGTCCGCTCGCGCCGTCCGTTCGACTTCACCGGCTTCGAGGTCGCCGGCTCGGTCTGGGGGAATTATCCGCAGCAGTCGCGCGACGCCAAGCCCGGCGCACAGCTCCTGATCAGCAACCGCTGGGACACCGGCGCGGGCGAGTTCGGCGCCCTGATCAACTTCTCCTACACCCAGATGCGCTACCAGGATTCGGTCCGGCGCCACGGCTTCTTCATCGCCGACCTCGCCGGCGGCCGCTCGCCCGACTGGCCGGAAATCCATTATAACGAAGGCAATCGCTGGCGCCCGTCGGTCAACGGCGCCCTTCAGTGGCGCCCATCGCCGGGCCTCGAATTCTATGTCGAGGGCCTCTGGCAGGGCTACCGCGCCGACGTCACCGACCGGATGTGGGCGCAGCCTCTGTGGGGCGGCGCGAGCTACGAGAACCTCGTTTTCGAGCCCGGCACCAACCACATCCTCAGCGGCACCGTGAACCGTCCCACCGCCTGCTGCGGCGGCAACCAGACCTGGGGCTTCCAGGGCGCCACGAAGCGCAAGACCAACACCTACCAGTTCGCCGTCGGCGGCAGCTACGACGCGGGGCCGCTGAAGGTCACCGCCGACATCGCCCGCACCAGCAGCGAATTCAACCTGCGCACCGAAAGCATCGATTACGAGATCAACACCAACAATTATTCGGTCGACTGGTATACCGGCCCCGTCGGCGGCTCCGGCCCGACTTTCCAGGTCCGCGGAATCGATCCGGCCGATCCCACGATCTACAATTATCGCGGCTTCTTCGAAGACTATGCGACGGCCAAGGGCGACGACTGGCAGGCCCGGCTCGACTTCGAATATGAGCCGGCGGGGCTGGACTGGCTTCCCAAGATCCAGTGGGGCGTGCGCTACGTCAACCGCGATGCCTCCAACGTCGGCGGCGCCTTCTATTGGAACCTTCGCGACCGGGGCATCCACATCGGCGCGGTGCCGCTGGAATATATCCTGCACGATCCCGCCTTCCGCGGCGACAACCACAAGCCCTTCCCGCTGACCTGGCTGTCGCCGAGCTTCGGCAGCGTCTGGGACAATCTGACCGAGCTTCGGCAGTTCAACATCAACCTGACCCACTCCGGGTCGCTCGACGGTCCGCCCACCGATCCGACCCGGACCTTCCGGATCAACGAGAAGTCCTACGCGGGCTACGGCCAGCTCAACTATCAGTTCGAAGCGGGCGGGGGAGTGGTCATCGACGGCCAGCTCGGCGCGCGGGTGGTGAAGACCGAGGAGAATATCCACGGCACCGCGTTCAGCTTCCCGAGCGTGGTCCCGGTCGACGTCCAGAACGAATATACCGACTTCCTGCCCAACGCGAACCTGCGGATCGCCTTCACCCCGCAGCTCCAGCTCCGCCTGGCTGCGACGCAGACCCGGACCCGGCCGACCTTCGCCCAGCTCAATCCGTCGCTGGCGCTCGATCCGGTTCCGGGCTGCGGCGCCAATCCGGGCTGCGCCCGGACGGGCCGAGTCGGCAATCCGAATCTGAAGCCGCTGACGTCGAACAATTTCGACGTCTCGCTGGAATATTACTTCTCGCGCACCGGTTTCGCGTCGCTGACCGCGTTCAGGCGGGACATGCACGGCTTCGTCGCCAACGTCGCCCGGGAGTACGATCAGCCCGATCTCGAGACGGGGCTGCCACTGCTGGTCACGACCCCGGTCAATACCGGCGCCGGGCGGGTTCAGGGCTTCGAGGCGCAGGCGACGACCTTCTTCGACTTCGGCGGTGTGCCGAGCTGGCTTCGCAATTTCGGCGTCCAGGCCAACGTCACCTATCTCGACAATGCGGCGAACTTCTCGGTCTTCGTGCCGGAACTGATCGATCCGCACTCGCCGCCGGGACAGGTCGAGACGATCCCGAACCCGAGCCACAGCATCGAGCGGCTTCGGCTGCCGGACGTATCGAAATGGACCTACAACCTCGTCGGCATGTACGAAGGGGGCGGGTTGACGCTGCGCCTCGCCTACAACCACCGCACCGGCTTCGCCGAGGGCGACCTTGCCGAGCGCGACAATTTCTTCACGCTGCAGGGCCGCGGTCACCCCGTGTCGAGGCTCGACTGGTCGAGCAGCTATGCGGTCAATGAGAATCTCACCGTGTTCTTCGACTGGACGAACATCCTCGGCTCGCCGTTCAAGTCGGACATCGTCCGGGTGAACTATCCGGGCGGCGTGGCGAGCGCTCCGGAGATCTTCCCGATGGTGGTGCGGTTCGAGGAATCGGTCCTCTCCGGCGGCATCCGCTTCCGCTTCTAAAGGCGGCTATCTCTTCGGTGCGGGCGGTCGCAGCGCGGCCGTCCGCTCCGAGCCGGGAGCGAGGGCGGGGAGGCCGTTCTCGGGCCGGTCCAGGTAGAAATAGGCGACTGCGGCGACATCGTCGCTCCGGTAGAAATTGGTCCAGCCGTCGGGCAGCGACGGGTCGGTCAGCGGCACCGGCGGGTTCCTGGTCAGGAGCTGCTGGAAATTGACCCGCGAGCCCGGGTCGATGGTGACCGGGATCAGCGGCACGCCGGCCTTCTGGAGCGCGATTACGTCCGCCTTGCGGGCGCCGCCCACTTGCTGGAGCGACACCTCGATCCCCCGCGCGAAGAAAATGGGGTCGGGGACGTGGAAGCGGTAGAAGGTCCAGCGGCCCAAGGCCTCGTCGGCGACCGGGGCGCCCTGGAATCGGTTCACATAGGCGCCCTGGCCCCAGGCGGTGCCGATATAATCCTCGGTACCGGTGCCCACCAGGCTCGGCTGCCGTTCCCCGTCGAACGCCACTTTCACCTCGCCCTCGCCCCACCAACTCTTGCCGTAAGCGGGGTTGGTCAAGACGGTCACGCTCGCGCCGAGGAAGCGGCCGCGGCCGCCGACGTGCGGCAGGATCCGGAAGTCTCGGCCAAGGGGGGTGGCGCGCTCGCGGTGCCACCAGGCGTGAAAGTAGAGCGCGTCCTTCGGCTGCCGCTTCAGGCCGCGATAGTCCACGTCGAAGAAGATGAGGTTCACCCGCTTCTGCGACTCGTTGGTGACCACCACCCGCGCGCCCTTTTGGAACGGCATCGGGATGTAGGAGACGAACGAGCGGCCCTCGGGGCTGGCCAGAAGTGCCGTCTCCATCGGCACCATCTCGCCTGCGCCGTGAAGGAAAAAATCGCCGAGCGGGACCGAGACGGCGGGCGTGGAGGCGCCGTCCCAAAAGATTTCGAGC
>Ga0066671_10000766_pt1 | contig 10230 bp, 8 predicted proteins | sample GraSoiAngelo_120_FD_62294 | JGI IMG/M metagenome (GOLD analysis project Ga0066671, IMG submission 62294) | Grasslands soil microbial communities from the Angelo Coastal Reserve, California, USA - 14_0919_09_20cm | ecosystem: Environmental > Terrestrial > Soil > Grasslands | place: USA...
GTCGGACAGCCTTGCGCCAAGGCCTCGAAGATCAGCGCCGCATCGAAGCGCGTCAGCGCCGAACCGCCGACGTCGTCGCGGATATAGACGCCGCCGATGCCAAGCTTGGCCGCTTCACGCATCACCTCGACCGGGAAATGCTTTTCCTCGTCCCAGCGGACCGCATGCGGCGCGATTTTCTCCGCGGCGAAATCCCGCGCCATATCGCGAACCGCAATCTGGTCCTCGTTGAGAGCGAAGTACATCTGGTGGGCGCTTGTCCTTTGTGTCCAGCTTAGAAAAACCGCCGACGGAGTTAGGTCCTATCCGCCGTCATTGCGAGGAGCAAAGCGACGAAGCAATCCAGTGGGCGGCAAAGTAAGATGGATTGCTTCGCTGCGCTCGCAATGACGGGTACCCGGTCAATTCATGGTCGGAATCGAGAACTCCGCGCCCTCCTTGACGCCGGAAGGCCAGCGCGAGGTCACCGTCTTGGTCTTGGTGTAGAAGCGGATCGAATCCGGGCCGTGCTGGTTGAGATCGCCGAAGCCGGATTTCTTCCAGCCGCCGAAGGTGTAATAGGCGATCGGCACCGGGATTGGCACGTTGATGCCGACCATGCCGACATTGACCTTGGCCGCGAAATCGCGCGCGGCGTCGCCGTCGCGGGTGAAGATCGCGACCCCATTGCCGTAGTCGTGATCCGACGGCAGGCTCAGGGCTTCGGAATAGTCCTTGGCACGCACCACCGACAGCACCGGTCCAAAGATCTCTTCCTTGTAGATGCGCATGTTCCTGGTGACGTTATCGAACAGGCAGCCGCCCATGTAGAAGCCGTTCTCATAGCCCTGCATCTTGAAATTTCGACCGTCGACCGCGAGCGTGGCGCCTTCCTTGATGCCGATCTCGACGTAGCTCTTGACGCGATTGAGCGCCTCTTTGGTCACCAGCGGGCCGTAGTCCGCCGATGGATCGATCGAGGTGCCGATCTTCAAGTTCTCGACGCGGGGAATTAGTTTCTCCATCAGCCGGTCGCCGGTGGTCTTGCCCACGGGCACCGCAACCGAGATCGCCATGCAGCGTTCGCCGGCCGAGCCGTAGCCGGCGCCGATCAAGGCATCGACGGTCTGGTCCATGTCGGCGTCCGGCATCACGATGGCGTGGTTCTTGGCGCCGCCAAAACATTGCGCGCGTTTTCCGGTCGCTGCCGCGCGCTCATAGATATATTGCGCGATCGCCGAGGAGCCGACGAATCCGACCGCCTTGATATCGGGATCGTCCAGGATGGCGTCGACCGCTTCCTTGTCGCCATTGACGACGTTGAGAATGCCCGGCGGCAGGCCGGCCTCGATCATCAATTTCGCAAGCTCCATCGGCACGCCGGGATCGCGCTCCGACGGTTTGAGGATAAAAGCGTTGCCGCAGGCGATCGCCGGCGCGAATTTCCACATCGGGATCATCGCCGGGAAATTGAACGGCGTGATGCCGGCGACCACGCCCAGGGGTTGCCGCAGCGAATAGATGTCGATGCCGGGGCCCGCTCCTTCGGTGTATTCGCCCTTCATCAAATGCGGAATGCCGCAGGCAAATTCGACCACTTCAAGACCGCGCTGGATGTCGCCCTTGGCGTCGGGAACGGTCTTGCCGTGCTCGCGCGCCAGCAAGTCTGCAAGCTTGTCGTAGTCGCGCTGGGCGAGTTCCAGGAACTTCATCATCACCCGGCCGCGGCGCTGCGGATTGGTCGCCGCCCACTCCGCCTGCGCGACCAAAGCGTTCTCGACCGCAGCGCGCACTTCCGCTTTCGACGCGAGCGCCACCTTGGCCTGAACGTCGCCGGTCATCGGTTCGAAAACGTCGGCTGTACGCCCTGATGTGCCCTTGACCTCGCGGCCGCCGATGAAATGTCCAATTGAACGCATGTGTTCCTCCACGACTGGCCGAATACCGGTTTTGGGCGGCATCTTGCAGTCTTTACGGCGTTTGGGAAGGGTCCCAGCGCGCAGCGGTTTTGCGAAAATGCCGACTACGACCGACAATTGCGGCACCATTCGACCAATGGCGTAGGCCGATACCGTATCGTCGCCTTACTGCCGGGTGGCAGCAGCGGCTTTTCTGGACGCCGGCTTCTTCGCCGCCAGCTTCGACGCGGCCGTGCGGCCGAGCACGGCCTCGCGCCCGGCCTCCAAAATCTCACCGGAGAACTCGCCGGTGCCGGCAATGCGCGACATCACCATCGTTCCCATCATGGTGGCGAGGATGGCCAACGCCTGTTTGCGCGCGGTCTTGCGCGGAACGTCGAGGAGCTGGTCGGCCATCAGCTCGATCATCTGTTCCAGCTTGACCGCAAAGGCCCTCCGAGTCTTGGGGCTTTCACGGGCGATCTCGGCGCCCAGCGTCGGGATAGCGCAACCGTTGCCGGGATCGTCGCGATGCAGCGGCGTCAGATAGGACTCGACGATGGTTGAAAGCCGCTTGTCCGCCGGGGTCTGCTCCGCGACCTTGCGCCAGCGCTCGATGGCGCGGTCCATTGCATAGCCGAAGGCTTCGATCACCAGCGCCTCGCGGGAATCGAAATGGGCGTAGAACCCGCCATGGGTCAGCCCCGCTTCCTTCATCAGGTCGGCGACGCCGACGCCGTGCGCGCCCTTTTCGCGCAGCCGCACCGAGGCCTTCTTCACGATCCGCGCATGCGTTTCGACCTTGTGTTCCCTGGAATAGCGCATCGGCAGTCTCATTGGATGTTTGTAGTCATATAATAACATCGCCCGCGGGAAAAAGCTGCATCTATTTCGTGAGGGCGCGCGTCATTGCAGCTTCTTGCATTGCGGCAATCGGCCGGCCTTGACAAGATAGGCCCGGGTCCGGGAAGTGACGCCGTCACTCCCTTAGGGAATGGCGAGGCTATCAATGGAAATGCTCAATGATCACTGCGGCCTCGACCGTGATCCGCGCGGCGTGGTCCGCCTGACCATCTGCAATGCCGGTGCGCTCAACATCCTTGGATCGAGTGTCATCAACGGCGTCCGCGACGGGTTGGAGATGCTCGCGACGGATCGCACGATCCGCATCCTGGTCATGGCCGGCCAGAGCGAAAAGAGCATGATCGGCGGCGCCGACATCAAGGAAATGGCCGGTCTCGACCAGAAGTCCGCGGAAGCCTTCATCACGCGGCTGCGCGATCTCTGCGAGGCCATCCGCAAGTTTTCGGCCCCGGTGATCGCGCGCATCCCCGGCTGGTGTCTCGGCGGGGGACTTGAGGTTGCGGCCGCCTGCGATTTTCGGATCGCCGCCCACGATGCCAAATTCGGCATGCCGGAGGTTAAGGTCGGCATCCCCTCCGTCATCCATGCCGCCCTGTTGCCGCGGCTGGTCGGCTGGGGGCGCGCCCGCTGGCTGGTGATGACCGCCGAAACCATCGACGCTCCAACCGCGCTGGCGTGGGGTCTGGTCGATATGGTCGCGCCGCCAGGCGGCCTCGATGCGGCGGTCGAGCACACGGTCATCGCGCTGCTCAAATGCGGTCCGGAAGCGCTGCGATCGCAGAAGGCCCTGCTGCGGCAATGGCAGGAACTGCCGCTGACCGAATCGGTCAATTTGAGCATCGGCGTCTTTGGAAGATCGTTCCTGACCGATGAGCCGAAACGGCTGATGCAGGGGTTTATCGACCGGAAGCGGTAGGTCGCAGCCGTCATGCTCCGCGCAAGCGGGGCATCCAGTACGCCGTGGCGTTTGTGAGACTCGAGATGGCTGCGTTTACTGGATCGTCCGCCTTCGCGGACGATGACAGTTGTGTTGCTCGCGCTAGCCAGCCTGGATCACAACAAATTTAGCCCCGAACCGCCGTTGCAAATTTTGCGCCGCATCATATGATGAATGTCATGTAAAATTGGCAAGACACATCCCTGGGAGTTCCGCGATGGCCTTAAGCTCCGATCCCGTCGTCATCGTTTCCGCCGCCCGCACCCCGCTTGGCCGGTTCATGGGCGAGCTGACACCGTTTAGCGCGCACAAGCTCGGCTCCCACGTGATCGGCGCCGCGCTGGAGCGGGCGAAGCTGGCACCCGGGAAGGTCGAGGAAGTCTTCATGGGCAACGTGCTGCCGGCCGGACAGGGCCAAGCGCCGGCCCGCCAAGCCGCGCGGGGCGCGGGGTTACCCGATGCAACGGGTGCGACCACCGTCAACAAGGTCTGCGGTTCCGGCATGAAGGCGACCATGCTGGCGCACGACATCATCACCGCCGGTTCCGCCAACATCGTCGTATCCGGTGGCATGGAAAGCATGAGTAATGCGCCCTATCTGCTGGCGAAAGCACGCTCCGGTTATCGCGCCGGCCATGACCGGATCATCGACCACATGATGATCGACGGCCTCGAGGACGCCTATGAGGTCGGACGCTCGATGGGCGATTTCGGCGAGGCCACCGCGGAAGCCTATCAATTCACGCGCAAGGACCAGGACGCCTACGCGATGGAGACGCTGACGCGGGCACGCAAGGCGATGGAAACCGGCGCCTTCAAGGCCGAGATCGTTCCGCTCACGGTGACGGAAAAGACCGGTCCGCGCGCGATCGGCAACGACGAGATTCCGCTGAAGGTCGATCCCGCCAAGATCCCGGGCCTCAAGCCCGCGTTCCGCCCCAATGGGACCATTACCCCGGCGGCCTCTTCGGCGAATGCCGACGGTGCGGCAGCACTGGTCCTGACAAAACGATCGCTCGCCGATCGCGAGGGCCTGCCGGTCTTTGCCGAGATCAGGGGCCATGCGACCCACAGCCAGGAGCCGCAATGGTTCACCACCGCGCCGATCCCGGCCATTCGAAAACTGCTCGACAAGGTCGGCTGGGCGGTCGGCGACGTCGACCTGTTCGAAATCAACGAAGCGTTCGCGGTCGTTGCGATGGCGGCGCAACGTGACCTCGGCATTCCCAGGGAAAAGCTCAACATCAATGGCGGCGCCTGCGCGCTCGGCCATCCGATCGGCGCGACAGGGGCGCGGCTGATCGTGACCCTGCTGCACGCGCTCGAGGCGCAAAACCTCAAGCGCGGCGTCGCGGCACTCTGCATCGGCGGCGGCGAAGCCACCGCGATTGCGGTCGAGCGCAGGATTCAGTGATGCCGGCTGTGCCCTGCTCGCCTAAAGCGCGATGAGATTAGGTTAGATCGTCATCGCGCTTTAGGTATTTGGTTGAGCATGATCTTTTCGGAAAACCGGTATCCACTTTTCCGGATCATGCTTTAGTATCTAAGCGTAGTGGTCACCCCAAAGACGGCGGCATCGCCAATTCTGGTCAAACCGCTTGGATCATTCGGATTTGGAATGCCCCCGGAGGGTCGAAACACGTATTGAAAATACGGCGCGACCAACAAGCCCGGCTTGATATGCGCCTCGTATATCAGCTCAATCAGCGTTTCATTGCTTCGTACGGGGCTAGCCGCTCCCGTAAAGAACTGCGTGTCGAGATCGAGGTTTCGGTCGGCGTTCGAAATCCGCATGTAGGCTACTCCCACGCCGATCCGGTCGAGAGGCCGATGGGGAACAAGACCAACAAACCCGACGCCGCCATCCAGATAGAGATCGATCAGGTTCCGATCGGGCGGGCTGTAGGCGATGCGGGCGAATGCGGTTATTCCCGGCAAGGAGTTCGAAACGCCCTTCTCCGTCACGGATGCCGGCCGGTAGAGTGTTTGTTCGATAACGGCGAATATTCCAAAATTGCCGCGGAGCTTTGCCGCGATGCCGGTCCCGGTGGGATCGGCAATCGAGGCGCCCTGCGCGGTGAAACGTTGGTCGTCGAATTGGCCGGTATGATACCAGCCGCCCGGTGTGAAATTGCCGGCGAGCGGCCGGCCGGCAATGTCGATGTCGTAGTCCCAGCGGACCTGCCCGATGACCCATGGCGCGTCGTTCACTCGAAACGCCAAACCGTGATTGTCGCGAAGCTGGGGATCGCCATCGCCCGCCCTCGCCGCATTGCCGTTGAAGACCGCGGCGAAGGCGGTGATCCGGTCTGACAGCGCGGCCCTTACGCGAATGCCGACGGCCGCGATCGGCGGCGCCGGACCGCCGGCCGGCAGGTTGGAAGCCTTGATGGCCGGCCAGCCGAACGTGCCATTGATGAACAAATCGTCGGTCTCGCTATCGAAAAATTCGACGTCTGCCGCCTGCTGGCCAATCCTTATATTGAGGGCGTTATTGTAGAAGCTTTGCTCGAAATATGCGTTGTAAAGCCGCGTGTCCGACAAAGCTTCGATCTCACTGATGGTCGCCAGATTATGAATGTAGTTGCGAGTAAGCCCGCGGCCGTAGATCTCGTAAGTGTTGGCGAAGAATCTGCCACCAGTCCAGCCGACCAGCTTTTCGAGATCAGCATCGATCGAAAGATCAAAGCGCCCGAGATGGATAAAGCCGCGTGAAGTGCCTCCGGAGACATTGCCGATGAAGTCGCCGACATAAGTTGCGCCGAAATTCAGGCCTTTGGCTGCAGGCCCGTCATGCCATTCGTTAAACCATTTCGGGGCTAGCCATTCGGCGGCGTTTTCGTCCTTTGCGCCAGCGCTCGCTCCGGTGGCCGCGATCATTCCCGCAAAGTGGGCGGCCAACAGGACCAAACTGCGCAAAGAGAACATCGCGGATGTCTCGTCCCACCACCAAGCCCGGGCTACTTGATGATCCCGATGCGTTTCATGATCATGTAGGCTGCGAACGACGACAGCACCATCAGCAGTGCGGCCCACAGGAAGCCGCTTTCGACATCGGTCAACGGCAATCCCTTGGTGTTCATGCCGAAAATGCCGGTCACCAGCGTCGGTGGCAGCAGCATCGTGGTCACGATCGAGAGAGTGTGGAGATGGCGGTTGCTCTCCTCCTCCATCTTGAAGTGAAGCTCTTCTTCCAGGAGGCGGCTGCGTTCGCGCAGTTCGACGATATCGTGATCGAGACCATCGAGCCGCTGCGCCAGCTTGCCAGCCTGCAGCCGCAGCGCCGGATTGAGGTTATCGGTGTTTTTCTGCTCGAGCCGGTGAAACAGGACGCGCAGGCCGGATAACTGCCGGTGCAGCCTGACGCAGGTCCGGCGCAGGCGGCCAAGGCTAACGCGCATGTCGGCCGTCGTCTCGGCCGCAACAAGCTTTTCCTCGATCGTATCAATCTCGGTGCCGATGCGATCGGCGATCCGGTCCATCGTGTCGGCGACCTCGTCGATGATCTTTTCCAGAAGCGCCGCGACAGTTTCGACACGATGGCCGCCCTCCAGCACGCGACGGGTCGCGTCCACGGCGCACAACGCCTGATGCCGGCCGCTGATCAAGAGCCGCTCGGTCATGGCGAAACGAAGGAATCCGGTCTCTTCGGTTGCATCGCCGATTTCGCGCACGAGATCTGAAAATACCCCGTAGACGCAATTCTCGGTGGTATGGAGCTGCTGGTAATTGTCCTTGGACAATATCAATTCGCGCGCCAGCGCGGGAATGTCGGCGGTGGCGAGCCAAGCACGCGCGCGAGCGTCGGTCAGATTGAAATGCAGCCAGAGCCGGCCGTCATGGGCAAATTCAATGGCCGCGTCGATCGGCAGCGGCTCCGCACTGCCGTCGTGGTGAAGCCGAAACGCCCATACCAAGCCCGGAACGGCTGCATCCAGCAACGACAAGACTGGCGTCGCAGCAATTTTCGCGCGCTCCGGTTCGGCCAACATGACACCCACCAAAAGAATATGACTTCTTCGCCAGCTAGAGCCAGCGACTGAATTACCTGGTTGTTACAGCTTGATGACGCGGTTGCGCTATTCTGCCGCAAGACCCGTCGGCGCGATTTGCGCGGCTTCCTTATTGTAGTCGTGCACGACACGGCCGAACGGCAACGTCAGGTCGGCCAGGAAGTGGTGGGCGCCGGCGACGCGCCGAACCGGAAAATCGGCGACCGGCGCATTGACATGCGGCACCAGATGCAACCGCCCCGGGCCGATCCACGATCCCTTGACGACGATATCGGTGAGATTGATTGCAACGAGCTGGCAGACTTCGAGGTGGCCATCGACGCCGGGGATCATCTTGAGATTGATCTGGGTTTTCGACAGCGTGGCGCGGGTCAGGTCGCCATTGCCGGCCATGCTTTCGTGCTTGTAGCCCATCGTTCCCATCGCGACGAGCTGGCCGGCATATTCCAGCGTGCCAGTGAGCGTGTCCTTGACAATCTCGAGCTTCGGATGCGCGTACTTCTTTGGAAAGCCCCAGATTTCGCGACCCGCGGCAATCGGCGGATCGTCGTCCAGATACATCTGCGAGACGAAATTGACCTCGTTGCCATGCAGGCGGGCCGGTATAACGAGGCCGGACTCGGTATAGCTGCCGAAACCCGAACTGTCGGGCATCTTGATCCGTTCATAGTGCACGATCGGCTGATCAATCGGTTCGAGCGGCTCAGGCAGCCCAGCGCGGATCAACGCGGCATCGGTCTCGTAGGTGATGACGAGGAATTCGCGATTGATGAAGCGGTAGGGACCGGCGGGATAGCTGGGTCCGGCCGCCGGCATCGACGGCAGCTTGAGCAAGTCTTCCCTGCGCACGGCTTGTCCCCACTGCTGAAATGCGTTCGGTCATTTGCTAGCGGCGGAGATTGACAGTTATGTGAGAGAATTCCTTCAACCGCATGACCTGCAATTTTCCCTCGGACCTATGCATCGACCGCAGGCAAGAGCGCCATTTTCGCAGCCGTTCGCTCGTCCAATTTGTCATCACCGCGTCACGCGCACCCGGAATCGTCGGGATGCTGGGAGCTCACATTCAATGGATGCACGGAGCCCGAATTTAGAGCAGCCAAGCGCTGCGCGAGGCTGGCGGCCACAACGCTGCGACCGCATCGCATTGGTGTTGCAGGGCGGCGGGGCGCTCGGCGCCTATCAGGCCGGCGTCTATCAGGCCTTGCACGAAGCCCGGATCGAGCCGGACTGGGTTTGCGGTGTATCGATCGGCGCAATCAATTCGGCGATCATCGCCGGCAATCCGCCGGAGCGACGGCTCGAACGGCTGCATAGGGACCGCATCACCAGCCGCAAGATTTGGCACTACACCCCGGACGGCGACATTTTCCGCAAAGCGCGCAATTTCATCTCATCGTTCATGACGACGACGCTTGGCCAGCCCGGCTTCTTCGCGCCGCACCCGACCAGTCCCTGGCTCAGTCCCGCGGGCGCCAGGACGGCGACGAGCTATTACGACACGGCGCCGCTGCGCGCATCGCTGCTCGAACTGGTCGATTTCGACCGGATCAACGATAAGAAAATCCGTTTTGCGGTGGGCGCTGTCAACGTGCTCTCCGGCAATTTCATCTATTTCGACAATGCCCATGACGAGATCGTTCCGGAACATGTCATGGCAAGCGGTGCGCTGCCGCCTGCGCTACCAATGGTGAAGATCGGTACCGACCATTTCTGGGATGGCGGCATCGTTTCCAACACGCCGCTGCAGCATTTGCTTGACCAGGAAGACAATCTCAACTCGCTAGTGTTTCAGGTCGACCTGTTCTCGGCGCGGGGCGTGCTGCCGCGCGACATCCAGGACGTGTTGGCCCGCCACAAGGATATCATGTATTCCTCGCGCACGCGCCATAACACCGACGTCTACCGCAGGACGCACAACCTGAAGGTCGGCCTTTACAAAGCGCTGTCGAAAATTTCAGAAGACCAATTGTCGGAGGAGGAGCGTGAGCTCAAGCGCGGCCTTGGAAATCTGCCGGAGATCGCCATCCTGCAATTGATCTACCAACAGAAGGCTTACGAAGGTGATTCCAAGGATCACGAATTCTCGGGCACCTCGATGCGCGAGCACTGGACGAGCGGCTATGAGGACACCAAGCGCACGCTGAAGCGGCGCGACTGGATCAAAATGCCGGAAGAAGGCATGGGCATCGTCATTCACGACGTGCATCGCGAAAGCGAGCCGTAGGTTTTAGGGTCTTACGGCCTGATCGTCATGTTGGTCGCGAGTCCCGGCGTGCGCAGCGGCTCGGCGAGACGGGCGAACTCGCATAACAGCGATCTTGTCTTGCGGGGATCGATGATCTCCTCGACCCAGAATTTCTCGGCCGAGCGGAACGGCGAGCGCAGCTTGTTGAGGCGGTCCTCGATCTCTTTCAATTTCGCCACTGGATCAGGCGCGGCGTCGATATCGGCGCGATAGGCCGCCTCAATGCCGCCCTCCAGCGGCAGCGAGCCCCAATAGGCCGACGGCCAGGCATAGCGGATCGAGAAGCGGTCC
>Ga0066671_10000768_pt1 | contig 10210 bp, 7 predicted proteins | sample GraSoiAngelo_120_FD_62294 | JGI IMG/M metagenome (GOLD analysis project Ga0066671, IMG submission 62294) | Grasslands soil microbial communities from the Angelo Coastal Reserve, California, USA - 14_0919_09_20cm | ecosystem: Environmental > Terrestrial > Soil > Grasslands | place: USA...
TACTACCGGCACGGCGGCATCCTGCCATTCGTGCTACGGCAATTGCTCGCGAAGTAAAACTTCGATCGGCGAACCGTCGGCAATAAAAGCGGAGCGTGGTCGAGCGCTCAACGGTTCAACGAATTGATCGCCATAAAGCGCCGCAACGTCGGCGTTGAATTGAAACGTATCCGCGTTCCACATTCTCCAGCGCGGATGCTCGACGCGGTATTCACTGCACCCGCCCCGCACACGGGTGTAGCCCCAATAATGTTCGGTGATGAATTCAGGATGTGACCCGGCGGCTATTGTTTGCGGTTCACCGCTTGCGCTCATCTTGAGCGATTCCCATTTGCGTCCGCGTCGCCAGGAGTATTCCATGCTCAACTTAAGATCGACGTGATCGATCTGATGTTTCATCGGCAAGGCGACGTAATTTTCTCCATAGAAAATGTGCGCGACCAAAGCGATCGCGCGGCGCGGCACTAATTCGCGAACGAAGACAACCCCGCGCCGCCAGGTGTCGGCGGACTTTTTGCGTACGTAAAAACGGAGATTCACTTCCTCGAAATCGCGATGCAGCGGGATGGGCAGCCCGAGCAAGCGGGTGTCGAGAAAAAGAAAGCCGACTACGCTGAGAAATGTCTCCCCATTTTCGAAATCGATTTCAGTCCCAGGCGGAACCAGTGGCGCAACGATCTTCGGATCGACAACAAAATTGAGCATGGCGAGATACCGCCAGTTGGCGGTGAGAAATGGTCTCACGCCAACAAGATATGCGGCGATCAGGGGCTGCCGCCACAGAATCAGTGCAGCAACTTCTCGAGCGCGGCGTCCGGATTGGCCCCGAGCGAAGTGGCCATGGCATAGTGGCGCTTGGCCTGTTCCTTCGACGGTGGCAACGAGGTCGCGTAAATGACAGCGAGATTAAAATGCGCGTCGGCGTAGTTTGGATTTTCTGAAACTGCTTCGAGTAATTCTTTTTCGGCAGCTTCCTGCCAGCCTTTCTGACTCGCAGTAATGCCGAGGTAATTGTGCGCGGTTGCGCTCTTCGGATTGAGCCCGAGGGATTTGGTCAATTCCGTCAGCGCCTCGTCGAATTTCGATTGTCGATAATAAACGATTCCGAGTGTGGTGTGTGTGAATTCGTCCTTGGGCGAGAGCGCGACCGCTTTCTTCAAGGTCAACTCGGCAGCTTTAAGTTTGCCACTGCGGAAATAAACTACGCCAAGATTCGAGAGTGAATAAAGATTGTTCGGCGTTTTGGTCAGAATTTCCTGATAAATTTTCTCCGCCGACCGATATTTGCCCTTTTCGAAATTCTCCTTGGCTAGCCGGGCAAGGTCGACAACGTCCTCGGGGACGTTCGGCTTAAAGATGCTCGGAACGGTGTAGCCAGTCTGTGCGGCCGGCGGAGAGGACGCCTTCGACGCGACCAGACTGCCGGCTGGTGACTCGGTCGAAGCGGCAGGCGTATTCGGCTTCGTGTTTTTGGCAAAAGTGAAGCTGGCCTTGACCGCGCCGGGATTGTCATCCGAAATCGAAACGACCGGTTGGCGAAGCAGCGCCAGTTCATCCGTGGTCAACCTCGTCACCGGCTGGGCCAGCAACTGGATTTGTTGAGTCAACGTTTCCGATTTGATTTGTAGCTTGTCGAACTCGGCCAGCATCAACTTTTTCGCCTGATCGCGCCGTGCCTCTTCCTGACGCTCGCGTACGATGATGTTGCGCAACATTTCGTTCTCTTTTGTCAGCTTGGCCGTCTCCTCCGGCGTAGCGCCAACGAGCTTGACCTGCTCTAGCTGCTTGCTCGCGTCGTCGAGCTGCGAGCGCAATTGCGCAACTGCGATTTGGTAAGTCTGGTTCTGCTTCTGACTCGCTGCGAGCTGAGTTTGTAGATCGCCGATTTGTTTTCTCACGTCGGCGAGCTCTTTTTCTTGCTTCGGTTTGTCCGCGCTGATCTCGCGCACAGTTTTTTCCGCGTCAGCCAGCTTTTGTTTCAAATTGGAATTTTCCGAGACCAGCACCTCCACCCGCTGTTCCGTATCCTTCAATCCTTTCAATTGGGTGAGTGCGTCATCGCGTTCTTTGTTTGCACTCGCGACTTTTTGGTCTGCCGCGGCCGCGCGCGCATTCGCTTCATCACGCTCTTTGCTGGCGGAGGCCCGCTGTTGATCGGCGCCTGCGACTTTCGTATTGGCGTCGTCCCGTTCCTTTTCAGCGGCGCCGCGGCCTTCCTGTGCCGAAACGAGCGCTTTTTTTAACTGCCCGATTTCAGATCTAAGGGCCTCCTGCGCTTTGCCCTCGTTCGAACCAGCAGCCGCTGTTTTCTTCAACGAAGCCTGCGCCTGAGTTAATTGATCGCGCACTTGCTTCTCAGCCGTTTTGGCTTTGTCCAGATCGCCTTGTGCTTTGCCGAGTTTCGATTTCGTTTCATCAAGACGGCTGTTCAACGACTGCTTTTCATTTTCAGCCGCACTCATTTGGGTGCGCGATTTCTGTAATTCAGCTTCAAGTTGGTCGACTCGATCGCGCAGTTTGCGGGTGGCCTGCTCGATTGCAACCTCGTTCGGTGTACTCGCCGGGGCCGGCTTCGCGGCCGGCAACGGGGCTACCGATCCTTTGGCGACTTGGGTCGGTGCCGGTCCTGGTGGAACCGCGGCAGCATTTTCAGCAGGCGGCGCGGGAGCGTTTACGCTTTCCTGAGTCGAAGTTTTGTCTTGCACGCGCAGGATGCTTTCGCTCACTTTCCGGCCGCGATATTCGACGATCGCGGGTTGCCAATCCGGATGGGCCTTGCTCAATTGTTCGATTAGGCTGCCGGCAAAGCGATACTTGGCGAGGGCGGCCTTAAATTGGTTCTCGTGCTCGAGTTTTTCGCCCTGCTGCGCTGTCATATAAGCTTTGAGAAACGTCTCGCTCGGATCATCCGATTCGGCGGTCAAGAGTGGCGAGGCCAGACAAAAAATGACAGTGGCGAGCAGGATCGAGCGGATTTTCTTCATGGAACGCGGGTGCGGATGATAACAAATGGAATGTGGGTTGCAACGAAACGATGGGGCATCGCCTCAAGGAGAAGCGGGGAGTGTGCCACACCGGCGGGGTTCTTTGCGCGTTTGCAATCATGCGTCTAAAAACTAGAATTTGAATCCCCGATGGTGGTCGTAGCTCAATGGTAGAGCCCCAGATTGTGGTTCTGGTTGTTGCGGGTTCGAGTCCCGTCGACCACCCAGCTTTTTAAATCCCAAAATCCAAATCCCAAGTTCCAAATTTTGGGCTTTGGGATTTGAAACCTGGGATTTTTAGTTTCGTGTCTGTAGCTCAACTGGATAGAGCATCTGACTTCGGATCAGAAGGTTGGGGGTTCGAATCCCTCCAGGCACGCATTTTTTCCCGTCGCGACTGAAACCAGGTTTGTGCCGTTGAAAACATTTTGGACAGCACTCGCCTTGGTCGCGGCCGCCACCATTGCTTTTGGGTGGCTTGGCTGGAAGTGCCTTCGCGATCCAAAAATTAATTTCCTGCCGCGAGACGGACGCGCCGAGTGGATTGTGTTTCCGGCCGCGCTTGACGCTCGCACGCACCCAGTGGCGATAATGGACGCAACATTTCGTCGAACGCTCCAGCTCGAAACGCGGCCGGGATCGGCTCGATTGCTCGTTCGCGCAGCCAAACGGATCGAATTGAAAATTAATAGTCAGGCGGTTCAGATCGTTCCGGCTCGCAATTGGAAGCAAGCTTCAACACTCGACGTGTCGAAATTTTTGCAGAACGGGCCAAATACGATCGAGGCGAGAGTTTTTAACGATGACGCGCCAGCTGCGCTCTGGCTCGCATTAGCCGCGGACTCATCCATTTTGCGGAGTGACGACAAATGGGAAGCGTCGGTCGCCGGATCGACATGGCGCAGCAGCGCGCTTGCTTCAACACCCAAGCGCGCCGGTCCGGGCAATCTTCTCGCTGGCGGTGAAAGAATACTCGATGTGCTGGCCAAAATTTGGCGCACGTGGACGGTATTTGCAGTTGTTGCGGTTCTCTTGACGATCGCGGCGGGCTGGTGGTTGGCGCGGATTACAGCAAAATCGAATGGCGGCGATGCTAAATTTTCCCGCCGGCAACTCTTCGCCTTGCTCGGACTCTGCAGCATCGCCTGGTTCGTTCTTTTTTGGAACAACGCGAAAACGTTGCCGTTCCCCTCCGGCTACGACTCCAAGGACCACATCGCTTATATTAAGTACATCCAAGACCATGGGGCGTTGCCGCTGCCCACCGAGGGATTCGAAATGTTTCAGCCGCCGCTTTATTACGCCTCTTCCGCCGGAGTCCTGTCAATCTGCCAGCTCGCGGTCGGGGACGACGCCGCAGTGATTGTTTTACGCGCAATGACGATGGTTTTCGGCATCGCGAATTTCATTTTGGTTTTTCTGAGTGTGCGCTTGCTCTTTCCCGGCCGGTTTGTCGCTCAACTGGTTGGACTGCTGCTCGCGGCATTTTTGCCGATGCAGCTTTATCTCTCGCATTACGTGACCAACGAGACACTGGCTGCAACGCTTGCGACCGCCACGATTTACCTTTGCTTGCGCGCGCTAACGAGCGAGCGCGCACCCGCTTCGCAATATCTCTGGCTTGGCGCTTTCGCGGGACTGGCAATGTTGGCCAAGGCGACCAGCGTGTTGCTCATTCCGCCGCTCTTCGGCGCCTTGGTGATCAAACTTTTGCAAGAACGAGCTTCGCTCTTCGGCTGGTTTCGTGTGTTCGGGGCAACAATCGCGGCAACTCTCGCTACCTGCGGATGGCATTACGCTCGGATCTGGCATCATTTCGGAACGCCCATCGTCGGCAACTGGGATCCCGCCTTGGGATTTTCATGGTGGCAAGACCCCGGGTTTCACGTTGCGCGCGATTATTTTCGCTTTGGCGCGGCGCTGATCGCTCCGCTGTTTAGCGGTTTCAATGGCTTTGCCGATGGAATTTATTCGACACTTTGGGGCGACAGTCTTTGCGGCGGACTGTCCGGTTTGCTTTCACGCACCCCTTGGAATTATCAACTAATGATCGGCGGATATTGGCTCGCATTGCTCCCTACTCTGCTCGTCGCCATTGGCGCCGCGGTCGCGATCTATCGATTCGCCCGTCAGCCATCACCGGAATGGTTTCTCTTACTCGGACTTTCAGCCACAGTCACGGTCGGGCTGATTTTCATGACGCTAAAGGTCCCTTCCTACGCGCAAGTGAAAGCTTTCTACGGGTTGTCCGCGATCGTACCGTTTTGCGCTCTCGCGGTTACCGGATGGCAAATGCTGACAGCGCGCTCACGCGTTTTGCAACTGCTATTCGGCGCGGTGCTCATACTTTTTAGCATCAATAGCTTCGGCTCCGTCTGGATCCGTCCATCGACCGAGCAACATATTTACACAGCGCGGAGATCGATTTCGCAGTTTCAATCCAATCGGGCCCTTTTCGAAGCAACTGAGGCCACAAAAAACGAATCTTCCAATGCAAGCGCATGTTGCTATTTCGCCGCAGTTTTGGATGAGCTCGGTGAGTCGCACAAAGCCGTCGCGCAATCGGAGCATGGCCTTGAGCTGGATTCTGCGAATGGCGATTGTCATCTTCAATTGGGAATCAGTCTGGCAAGGCAGGGAAACCTGACGCGGGCGATGAGTGAGGGTCAACATGCTCTCGAACTGCAGCCCGAAAGTGCGCGCGCTTACGATCTTGTCTTCACCCTGGCGCGCGAACTTCACCGCGCCGAAGAAGCGCTCGCCGTTGGACGCGATGCACTCGTTGTCTCGCCATTTGATTCCGATTTGCATTACCGAATCGGTCTGGCGGCAGGCGCGATTGGCGATTTCACAACTGCCGCTCAGCAACTCGCCTATGCGTTATTGCTCCGGTCTGATCGCTCCGAAATCGCCGGCAAACTTCATCTCGTCGTACGTTTCGCGGCCCAAGGTTTGAACGCTCCCTCGCAGTTGGAAGCGATCGCTTCTTCAGCGCCAGATTCTGCTGCGTTGTTAAACGAACTGGCGTGGTTGTTTGCGACTCATCCCGACGCCGCGCTGCGCGATGGAAGGCGAGCTGTTCAACTTTCTGAACGTGCCTGCGCTTTGACCGAACGGAAACAACCCATGCTTCTCGCCACCGCCGCGGCGGCTTACGCAGAAGTCGGCAACTTTCCTGAGGCGATCGCTACTGCGCGGGACGCATTTTCTCTCGCGCGATCGAATGGTGACGCGAAAACGGCCGGACTCGCCGCGAATCTCTTAACATCGTTTCAATCGAATCAGCCTTACCGAGAGGAGCTACGGCGATGAAATTTTCCGCCGCGCGCTCGGAGCTGGATTCCATGGTGGTCGAGATCGAGCTCACGCTCGTCAGCATTATTCAGGGCGTTGCCTTGACGATTTTGATTGAGAACGCGCACGCTGTGATTGCCGAGCGACAACTTTTTTTCTGGCTCTACGTCGTCGCCGGACTGTTCATCATTTTTGTTTTCTGGTCGCGCGCGGTGTTGCACATCCTCACCGTGATTCGATGGCCGCTCGAATTTGGCCATAACTTTCTCTACATCGCCTGCGCCCTGGTTGAGGCGATTCTATTTGCCCAAATTGGCAAGCCCGCGAGCTGGTTTGGATTTGGAGCGGTTTTCATCGCAATCGGTTGGACTTTGTTTGTTTACGATCTTCGGCTGATTTATGCGCGCATGCGCGATAGTGCAGGCGAAGCGAGCGATCGCTTGTCCGCGCGCGTCCGGCGCGATCAGTGGCTCAACATCGCTCTTCTTTTGCCGGCGATATTTTTTCTGAACCTGGTCTCGGCAATTTTGATTCGGACCTGGCCGGAAGTTTTTCTGGCGCACAACGCGCACGTTTGGCTGATCGCAGCCGAGCTGGTTGCGTTCGCCGGATATTTGGTCTACGTCGTTCGGTTCTATGCCAGTCTTGCACCGCTCATCGCTGAGGCGCGCCACGAATGGCGAGGCCGGCTCGATGATCGCGACCAATCTTGAAGCGATCCTCGTTTAGAGATTCGCGAGCGCTTGCCGCGCTTTTTCCATGTCGGATGGCCGCAGCACGATGATGCCCTTGGGCGAGCTCGCGCTTGTCGCGAAATAAGCATACTCGATGTTCACTTCGGTGCGCGAGAGCGCTTCGGTAATTTTTCCGAGCACACCCAGTTCATTTGCTGCATCGATGCAAAGCACATCGTTCTCGAACGCGAGTACGCCACGCTCACCTAAAAGCATTAGCGCCTTGGTGGCATCGCTCACAATCATTCGCACTACTGCATGATCGACCGTGTCCGAAACGGTGAGCGCATGGATGTTGACGCCGGCTTTGGCCAGAGCTTCACACACGCGAGCAAGTGCGCCCGGGCGATTTTCAAGAAACACTGCCAGCTGCGTCATGGTTTCCAGGGAGAGAATCGTTTTCATCTTGAGTTCACGATGATGCCGTCGGTCACCTCTGACAATAGTGATCGTTCGAGCAATTAGCCAATCGCGCGCGCAAATGCCATTGTCGACCCCAACATGAACAGATCCCCCCAACCAGACGCCGCGGATTTGCGCGCCCCTCGACGAACCGTCGGCTTTTTCACCGCCTGCGGGATTGTGATTGCAAATATTATCGGCACCGGCGTCTTCACCAGTCTTGGATTTCAGGTCGCCGACATTCAGTCCGGTTTTGCTTTGCTCATGCTCTGGATTGTTGGCGGAATTGCCGCGCTTTGCGGCGCGCTCTGCTACGGCGAGCTTAGCGCCGCGCTCCCGCGCTCGGGTGGCGAATATCATTTCCTTTCCGAAATTTATCATCCCGCCGTCGGTTTCATGGCCGGATTTATTTCGGCGACAGTCGGCTTCGCTGCGCCGATTGCACTCGCCGCCATGGCTTTCGGAAAATATTTTCGGGGGGTCTTTGATTTTGGTTCGCCCGTATTGCTTTCATTCGTGCTGGTCTGGATGGTCGCGCTTTTTCATTTTGGAAATCTTCGTCTTGGCAGCGCGTTTCAAAATCTCTGGACGATCGTGAAACTGCTTTTGGTTGTTGTGCTGATTGGAGCCGGATTGCTCATCGAAGAAAAGCAGTCGTTCAGTTTTTTCCCGCACGCTGCTGACACGATGTCGATTTTCAGCGGCGCGTTCGCAGTCGCGCTCGTTTACGTGATGTATTCCTACTCGGGCTGGAACGCCTCTAGTTACATCATTGGCGAAGTGAAAAATCCGGAGCGCAACGTTCCGCGTTCGCTCCTTGCCGGGACGATTATCGTCATCGTGGCTTACGTCCTCCTGAATGCGGTTTTTCTGGCAACAACGCCGGAATCCGAAATGCGCGGCCAGCTCGAGGTTGGCTTGATCGCCGGCAAACACATTTTCGGGGAGAACGGCGGTCGCATTGTCGGCGCGGTGATTTGTCTCGGGTTAATTTCCGCCATCAGTTCCATGACTTGGATTGGACCGCGCGTCACCATGTCGATGGGTGAAGACCATTGGCTCTTGCGATTTCTCGGCCGCAAAAACAGGGGGGGCGTCCCGGCGAACGCTGTCCTCGTTCAATTGCTGATCGTGAATCTCCTTTTGTTGACGCGTAGTTTCGAGCTCGTCGTCGTTTACATTCAATTCGCGCTTCTTCTCTGCTCGCTCCTCACTGTGATGGGAGTAATCGTGCTGCGCGCGTCCCGACCAAACGTCTCGCGACCTTATCGCGTCTGGCTTTACCCCCTGCCGCCGCTCCTTTTCGCTGCCATCACCATTTGGATGATGATTTATCTTTTGATCTCAAAGACCACGGAATCGGTGGCCGGAATGGTTACGGCGATCGTCGGGTTCCTCCTTTACTTTTGCGCCGGGAAACGCGTCAGTGCTGGCCAATGAAAAAAATCGCCGCGAGAAAGATCCCAAGCGACAACCGCTCGATCTTCGCGCATGCCTGCCGCGCTGTAGCCTTCGGCGTAGGCGGGTCGATTTTCGCGTTGGCGCAAATTGCCCACGCGCAGTCGCCGCCGGACGACACCGCGCGCTTTCTCGCTGGTATGCCGCTTCCAAAAAACTCTCCGCTCGCTTCGCTGACCAGCGATCCGGCCTGGCAGGAGCACACCGCTAATTTCGAACAGGCTTTCGCTAAACTAAACACCCGGCAGTTGGCAAAGTTGCACGCCTGGGAAGCGCAATATTTTCCGGAAGCGCGAAATCAGGTTCCGGTCGTGTTCTACATGTTCAGCGGTCCCGATTTTCTCTACGTCGATCAATTCTTTCCAAATGCGTCCGTTTACATTCTCTGCGGAAAGGAATCGATGGGCCCGCCCCCCGATCCACTGCAAATCGGCAATCTTGGGAGCGCGCTCCACAACCTCGAGCAAGAGATGTATTCCTCGCTTCGCTTCAGCTTTTTCATCACGAAAGACATGAAGGTAAGTCTTGATTCGCAGGAACTGAAAGGCACCTTGCCGATCCTCTACGTTTTTCTCGCGCGCGCGGACAAATCGATCACCGACGTCAGCTTCGGCTCGTTGAGCTCAGGCGGACAATTCCAGCAAAGCCGGGGAGGTAGCGCGAACGGAGTGAGAATCAATTACATCGACAACCACTCGGGTCAGCAACAGACCCTTTATTATTTCACGACTGACATTTCCGACGGCGGCCTCGCCTCCAGCGGTTTCTTAAGATTTTGCGACCACTTCGGAGTCGGCTCCAGTTTTCTAAAATCATCGTCCTATTTGATGTTTGAACAAGGTTTCAGTCGCATCCGTAATTTCATCATCGACCACAGCGCTACGATCGTGCAGGACGATGCCGGCATTCCGCTTGCCGATTTCAACCGTGACAAATGGAACATTCGCGTCTTCGGCACCTACATCGGCCCGATCGAAATTTTCAAACAACACTATCAGCCGAAACTGAAGGAGATTTTCGAGCAGAGCGGTCCGCCACCGATTGAATTCAACTTCGGCTACCGCTGGAATTACAAGGAAAGCCACGTCATCGTGGCGACGCGCAATTAAATTATTCCTGGAACCGGCGGAACCAGGAATAGGGGAAAGCGTCCCCCGGGCAATCGGTTGCCCAGCGCGGCGGATTCATTTCGCGATGCGGCTTCACAATCGGATAATGGTCGCCCACTTTCCCGCAGCGTTGCCGGAGATAACGGATTAATTCTTCGCAGCAATCGAGCTGCGCGCGCGTCGGTTGATCGCGATTGAAATCGCCGACCAGACAAATCCCGAGCGCGAT
>Ga0066671_10000771_pt1 | contig 10176 bp, 9 predicted proteins | sample GraSoiAngelo_120_FD_62294 | JGI IMG/M metagenome (GOLD analysis project Ga0066671, IMG submission 62294) | Grasslands soil microbial communities from the Angelo Coastal Reserve, California, USA - 14_0919_09_20cm | ecosystem: Environmental > Terrestrial > Soil > Grasslands | place: USA...
TTGAAACCCCCTTGAACCCCCTTGAACCCCCTTGAACTACGGGGCGGCTGCGCCGACCGCGCCGTTTTCGAGGTAGGCCTTGAGTTGGGCAGGATCGCTGGTCGGGGGCAAGCAGGTTTGGCCGGAGCACACGACTGCAAGAAGTTTGTCGGCAGGAACGTGCGCGAGCGTTTCCTTAAGCGCGCCAGCCAGAGCAGCGAGTTGCGCGCCTGGAGTGACGCGCAGGACGGATTTGCCGAAGCGGAAGACGCCGTGCGCGGCGGTCTCCAGACCTTGGGCCGCGGCGTCTCCTGCGCGGCCAGTAATAACAACTTGGATGGGATGGCGCGCAAACAGCGTGGCGGCGAGGCCATACGTTGCGGCGAATAAGCCGTACTGCGGCGCGATGCCCGCAAAAGCTTCGAGCGTTTTTTGCGCGAATTCACGGTAGCGCTGTTCACCGGTGTAAGCGTGCAGTCGAATTAGGGCGATGGCCGCAACGGAATTCGCCCCAGGCGTCGGCGAGTCTTGAAATGGCTTGCGCCGCACCTCTAAGCCGCCCATGCGTGCTGCGTCGGAAGGACGGTCGAAGAAGCCGCCGTTCTCATCATCGCCATAGCGAGCGATGGCAAGTTCCATGGTTTTGTGCGCTGCGGCGAAGTACCGCGAGTCGAGCGTCGCTTCGTAGGCATCCAGCAACGCGAGCACGCTAAACACTTGATCGTCGAGAGAACCTTCAAGTGCAGGCCCACCGATGCGGTGCGGAAAGCCACGCGATTCGCTGCAGGCCTCCTTCAAGATGCGGTCTAATGTTTTCAGCGCAAACGCGCGGCAATTGTTTGCGAGCGCCCCTCCCAAGACCCGACCTGCTTCCAGGTACGCAGAAACAAACATCGCGTTCCAAGAAACGTACATCGTTTTGTCGACGTACGGTGTGGGGCGTTTCTTTCGAGCAGCCAGGAGCTTTCCCTCGGCTCGCGCGATTGTAAGGCGAACAACGCCCTCCTCGAGACCAAGCGTTCTGGCGATATCGTCGGCATCCCGGGCGATCCAAAGAACATTTTTCGCTGGGTTGTGGTGCATCTCGCCATGCGGCTCGACGTCGTAATAATGTTCAATGACGCGCGATTCCTCCGGCGTAAGCACGGCACGGACTTCATCGAGCGTCCAAGTGAAATAGTCCCCGTCATCGTCGAGCGAATAATCCGCGTCTTGGCTGGCATAGAAGCCGCCGTTTTCCTGATCGGATAGCACTTCATTGACCCAGCCGATGATGCTCTCCGCCGTTTCCCGAAAAAACAAATTCTGCGTGACCCGCCAGGCATGCACATAATTTCGAAGCAGTTCCGAGTTGTCGTAGGACATTTTTTCGAAGTGCGGAACAAGCCAGCGCTCATCGACAGAATAGCGGTGAAAACCTCCGGCAAGGTGGTCGTAAACGCCGCCGCGTGCCATTTTTTCCAAAGTGGTTTCGACCATGGTGAGCAAATGCTTTTCTTTGGCTTGCTGGTAGCGCTCAAGGAGAAGATCAATCGCCGCGGCATGGGGAAATTTCGGCGCGCGGCCGAACCCGCCATTTTTGCCATCGAAGAGTTGCGTAATGGATTGAATTTGCGCGTCCACGATGCCGAGATCGAACTCCGCTCGGGCACCGGAAAACTCTTCGGCTTGCGCGACAGCTTCTGAGAGTGAATTCGCCGCGTTTTCAAGTTCAGCGCGACGCTTGCGATAGGACTCGGCAACCGCAAGAAGCACACGGCGGAATCCGGGGCGCCCCATCTGATCTTCCGGCGGGAAATACGTTCCGCCGAAAAACGGTTTTCCGTCAGGGAGCAAAAAGCCGGTGAGCGGCCAGCCACCTTGCCCGGAGATCGCGCTAATGGCTGATTGATAGCGCGAATCCACGTCCGGACGCTCGTCGCGGTCGACTTTCACCGGAACGAAGTGTTCGTTGATGATTTTGGCGATTTCCACGTTTTCGTAACTTTCGCGGTCAATGACGTGGCACCAGTGGCACCACACGGCGCCGATGTCGAGAAGAATAGGCTTATCCTCGGCCTTGGCCCGCTCGAACGCGGCGTCCCCCCACTCATGCCAGTCAATTGGCTGATGCGCAGCGGAGCGCAGATAGGGGCTGGCGGAATCTTTTAGTCGGTTGGTGGGGTGATCAGTCAATGTCCCTCACGGAAAAAAAATGATGCCGGGCTAAAGCCCGGCCTCGGCAAAACCGCCTGACTCTCAAGGCATTCTTCTACTGAACTTTATCCCCAGGGCCGAGGTCGCGGGGGTCGAGCGGCTTGCGGCCCGCAAAACCTTCATCCTGGCGATGATAAAAACGGATGCGGTCCTCGCCGAGCTTCCAGCAGAGGTAGACGTCCTGATTGTCGATGATCGCGGGAAAATCCAGGAGCCCCACGTCTAAGTCCTTGACGATGCAGCCGGTTTCGAGAATGCGGTTGAGCGTGGACTTGAGCGTTTCGCCAAGATGCGTGTGCTCGGCGCGCAACTTGGACAATTTCTCATAAGGAACCAATACGCCGCCCATCATCATGATGCGAGCGGAAACGGCGGCAAGGTCATTTTCGAGGCTGGACAGTTTCCGCCGGCAATTGATGGCCTCGATGAGGAAGGGTTCGAGATCTTTGCGCACACGTTCCGCTTCGGTCAGCGTGAAGAGCCGCTGGGACGGTTCCGGCGTTTCGTCCTGTTCTGGGTCTTCGTCGGCCATTGGTCCGTTTCGGCTCCGCTCCTCAATTTAGACCCTACCAGCAGAGTCTCGTCCAGAGTTAGATGCTTTGCAAGTGGAAACAGGCGCAGTTAGGCGCAGTTCCGTGCTGCCAGGCACTACCGCAATGCCGACATGCGCTCGAGCGCCAGCCTGGCGTGGTGGCGCGTGCCGGGGACGAGCAGCTAGGAATCGAAATCGCGCCCTACGCCGGGGTTCCACTGCCGGCATTGTCCAAACTAGCCCCCAATGAAAACCATGGTACGAGAAGGGGGCACAAAACCGGGCTCATTGATCCGGTGACCTTCTTCCTTTTCGTAAACTACGGACTGGATATAGGTCACCAGATCTTCGTCCGAAGCCCCTTCGCGGAGGAAGAAGCGAAGATCATGGTCCTCCTTGCTGAACAGGCAGGTGCGAAGCTTACCGTCGGAGGTGACTCGAATCCGCGAGCAAAAGCCGCAGAATGGTTGCGTGACGGAGGCGATGAGGCCGATTTCGCCGGGCGCTCCATCGGCAAAGCGATATTTGCGGGCGGTCTCACTGCGTTCGTGGGGAATCTGGACTAAGGGCCAGCGGGAGTGAATGCGCTTGTACACTTCCACGGCAGGAACGACCAGTTCCCGGGACCAATGACGATCGGCGTCCAAAGGCATGAATTCGATGAAGCGCATGATAACGCCACGGTCGCGGGCAAACTGCGCAAACGCTTCGATTTCATCGTCATTCAGCGCGCGGACCAGAACGGCGTTCACTTTGGCAGGGGCGAGCCGCGAATTTTGCACCGCGTCGATGCCGTCCATAACCTTGGAGAAAGACTTGGTGCGCGTAATCTGCTCGAATTTGGCGGGATCGAGCGAGTCGAGACTGATGTTGATGCGGCGTAAACCTGCGGCCAAGAGGCGACTGCAGCGCTCGGGAAGGAGGTGGCCATTGGTCGTCATGGAGAGATCGGAAAAGCCGAGAGCGTCAAGGCGGGAAATGAAGTCCTCCACGCCATCGCGAACCAGCGGTTCACCCCCCGTGACACGAATCTTTCGGATGCCGAGACCGAGAAAGATTTTGGCCAAGCGATCAAGTTCAGGCCAAGAGAGGATCGCGTCGTGGCCATGATAGTTTTCCGGGTCGGCCGAACGGCAGTAGACACAACGAAAGTTGCAACGATCCGTGATGGAAATGCGCAGGTCGGTGATCTGGCGGCCAAAACTGTCGTGGAGAGTCATTGTCAACTGGGCCAAAAGAAAACCCCGAATCCGCAGGTTGGAATCGAGGGCAAGCCGGAAACCGACACATTCCGGCAAAATCGCTCCTTTCCAATCGCGGGAGGCGCAGGCGTTTCCGCCTGAACCCTGAGTCCCTTGGGTTCCTTAGGACATCGCCCCTGAAGCCGTGGGTTTCTTCTCCTTTAGGCGGCGGGGGTCGGAGTCACGATCCCTAGTCTATTCCTGTGCGGGAATAAGCGCAATTCCGCGCAAAGACTCGATCGCAGTAGCTCCAAAGGCTATTTCTGGGTGCCCGAGGACTTGCCTGCAAATTCCTTGGGAAGAGGATTGTCGGCGCGTTCCTCGTCCCACAAGATGCTGACAATCCACCAGCGGCTGCTATCATTGAGCATTTGAATGCTGTTGATGCCGCGTGCGAACGGAGCTTCACCCGGAGCGTGGCGGGACTCGTAGCTGCTAAAGATCTGAGTGATATTTCCGAACGTTTCGATGCGATTCACGACCGGACTCTCGTAAAAGGCGTGTTGAAGGAAGTAGTTGCTTGCGGCCTTGGCATAGTCTTCGACGCCCATCGGGCGAATGCGGGAGGAACCGTCAGCGTTCTTCGTGGCGGAAGTGAGGCGGGCTTGCGGCAAGAAGAGGGAACGGAAGCGATCCCAATCGCGCTCGCCCGCAGGACCGGAAATCACACCGTAGAGCGCTGTGAGAATGCTGTTGATCGACTTCACGTCGTCGGGGCGTGCAGCGGGGGCGCTGGCTAAGGCTGCTGAAGGCGCTTGGGGAGCCGCTTGCTGCCGGGCAGCCGGCGATTCTTCTGGAGATGGAGCAAAGGCAGGCAAACAAAGAGCGAGAATTGCGAGTAACGCTTGAATAGCTCGATTCATTTTGGTTCTCCGTTGGATAACAAATTGGCTAGCGGCCTGTTTTCTGCGTTCGAGACTATAGACCAACTGCATCCCGCGAGGCTCCCCGAACGCAAGAAAGACCGCAGCAACCCGGCGCATTCCAAAAGAGCCGGCTAGCGACGGAAGAGGGAGATGAGCCAGAAGAGGAGGGAAATCCCCATGCTGAGGAGAAGGCACGTGACGATGGGAAAGTAAAAGGTGGTGTGTTCGCCGCGATGAACGATATCGCCAGGCAATTTTCCCAAACGGAAAGGGAGTTTGTTGCCAAAGTATAGAAAAGCGCCGACAAGAATGAACAGCGCTCCAAAGAAAAGAAGAGAGCGGCCGAGATCGCGGAAAGGGTCCATGGAGTAATTTTACCCGAAGCCACAAGCAAGCCCCGCGCCATTGACAATTAGGCCCACTCAAGACGCCGCCAGCGCCAGTGACGTAGAAAAGCAGTCGTCAGATAAGTTCCATAGAGGAAAAGAAGTAGCTGATTTCGAAAGCCGCGGTTTCCGGGGCATCGGAACCGTGAGTGCAATTCATTTGGATGCTGGTGCCGAGGTCGCGGCGGATGGTGCCGGGAGCGGCTTTCTTCGGATCGGTCGCGCCCATGGTGTCGCGCCACTTGGAAATCGCACCATCGGCTTCGAGGACCAGGGCGAAGATTCTGCCGGAACTCATGAAGTCGGTCAGTTCGCCAAAAAAGGGGCGTTCGCGATGGACCGCGTAGAAACCACCAGCTTCCTCCTTGGTGAGCCGCATGGATTTGATGGCGATCAGCTTGAAACCGGCTTTATGAATACGTGAGAGAATTTCTCCCTGTAGATTGCGACCGACCGCATCTGGTTTGATGATTGCGAAAGTGCGCTGCATGGACACGAAAGAATCCTCCCCAAACCTCACAGACTCGCCGGGCTGAAGCCCGGCCTCTAGAAAACCAAAAACTCCACCACAAGGTTCGCGCTGCTAGGTTGTACCAGGTGCACAGGCTGAAGCCTGTGCTACCAAAAGCTATTTCAAGACGGTGCCGACGGTCGACCCGAGGTCCGCGGGAGTTTCCACCGTGCGGATGCCGGCTGCTGCCATAGCTGCATATTTGTCCTTGGCCGTGCCCTGGCCGCCGCTGATGATTGCGCCCGCATGGCCCATGCGACGGCCCGGCGGCGCAGTTTGTCCGGCAATGAAACCGACCACGGGAATCTTCGCGTTGGCCTTGATCCACGCCGCAGCTTGTTCTTCGGCGTTGCCGCCGATTTCGCCGATCAAGATGATGGCGTGCGTGTCCGGGTCGTCATTGAAAAATTTGATGGCGTCGAGAAACGGAGTGCCGATGATGGGGTCGCCGCCGATGCCGATACAAGTGGACTGGCCGATGCCGAGACGCGTCAGCTGATCGACCGCCTCGTAAGTCAGCGTGCCGCTGCGGCTGACCACGCCGACATTTCCGTGCTTGTGAATGCGACCCGGCATGATGCCGATCTTGCACTTGCCGGGAGAAATGATGCCCGGGCAATTGGGGCCGATGAGGCGCGTCTTCTTGAAATCCACGACGGAGGCTACCCGCACCATGTCGATGACCGGAATGCCTTCGGTGATGCAAACCACAAGCGGAAGGCCCGCATCGGCGGCCTCCAGAATGGCGTCGGCAGCGTAAGCTGGCGGAACAAAAATAACCGAGGCGTTTACCCCGGTCATTTTAACCGCTTCGGCAACAGTATTGAAGACCGGACGTTCGAGGTGTTTCGTGCCGCCTTTGCCGGGCGTGACACCGCCGACGACGTTGGTCCCGTACTCGATCATTTGCTGCGCGTGGAAAGTACCTTCGCGGCCGGTGAAACCTTGGACGAGCAAACGCGTCTTTTCGTTGACCAGGACGCTCATCGGGCACTCCTCGCAAGTTCGACGACCTTTTCGGCGCCGTCCCTCATGTCATTGGCGATGGTGAAATTCAAGCCGCTTTCGCGGAGAATCTGCTGGCCGAGTTCCACGTTGGTGCCTTCCATGCGCACAACGACAGGAACTTTCACTTGCAAATCTTTGGCCGCGGCAACAACACCGGTCGCGAGTACGTCGCAGCGAAGAATACCGCCAAAAATATTGATGAACACGGCCTTCACTGCGGGATCGCTCATGAGAATGCGGAAGGCGTTTTTGACTTGATCGGAAGAGGCGCCGCCACCCACGTCGAGGAAATTGGCAGGCGAACCGCCAGCATATTTGATGATATCCATGGTGGCCATGGCGAGGCCCGCGCCGTTCACCATGCAAGCCACGCTGCCGTCCAGCTTGATGTAATTCAGGCCATACTTGGAGGCTTCGACTTCGAGAGGATCTTCTTCGTCGAGGTCGCGCAGCTCGCGGAGCTCCTTGTGGCGGAATAAAGCGTTGTCGTCGAAAGTCATCTTAGCGTCGAGGGCCACGAGCTTGCCGTCGCCGGTAAGAACGCAGGGATTGATTTCAAGGAGCGAGGCGTCGGTATCGCTGAAAGCCCGGTACAGCGCTTGGAGAAAAGGCGTGGCGTAGTTGACGACTTCCAGTGGCAGGCCGAGGCCGAAAGCGATATTGCGAGCCTGATAAGGCTGCAAGCCAACGGCGAGGTGAATGGTCTCGCGGAGAATCGCAGAGGGATCTTTTTTGGCGACTTCTTCGATTTCCATGCCGCCCGCGGCGCTGGCCATGAAAACAACGCGCCCGGAGGCGCGGTCCACAAGCAGGCCCAGATAGAGCTCACGCTTGATGTCCAGCCCTTCCTCGATGAGCAAGCGCTTGACAATGCGGCCGACGGGCCCGGTTTGCGGAGTAACCAGCTTCATGCCGAGAATGTGGCCAGCGATATCGGCTGCTTCCTCCGCGGAGCGCGCTAGCTTGACTCCGCCGCCTTTACCGCGACCACCGGCGTGGATTTGCGCTTTGACCACGCAAACATTGGATTTCAGTCGCTGGGCCGCCTGGAGTGCCTCTTCTTTGGTGATTGCGACTTCGCCGCGGGGAGTGGTGACGCCATAACGCGCGAGTATTGCTTTGGCCTGGTACTCGTGGATTTTCATGAGAAGTTCTGCGTTTCCGTTCAGGCTTGAAACCGTCAGCCAGTGTTAGAATTTTGAGGCCAGTCGAAACATAAAAGTGTACTCGGAACCGAAAAAGGGAGCAAGGACGCGCGAAACACAGTTGTGAACCGGTGCGCGATTTCGCAAATGGCCCGTCCGTGCGAAATACTATGGAAATGGACCACAAATGCGAATTGCACGGGGCGCTTGACGGCGGCTGCAGGGGCGAAGGGCGATGAGCCTGACGCTGATCGAACGCGTCGAGGGGGGCTGCGCGCTCACGCGCGCCGACGCCGAAGCCTTGATGGAAGAGCTGCTTTCAGGGCGCATCGGAACGCCCGAGATCGTGCGGCTGTTGACGGCGCTGAACCAGCGGCCCGTGCAAGTGCAGGAACTCGCAGGCTTTGCGCAAGTGATGCGGCGACATGCGACGCGCGTGTTCGTGGAGGGCGAAGCGCGGCCCACGAACATGGTGGATACCTGCGGGACCGGCGGCGACTCTTCCGGAACGTTCAACATTTCGACGGCCGCAGCAATTGTCGCGGCCGCTGCGGGAGCGCGCGTTGCCAAACACGGGAACCGCGCAGCCAGTTCGCAGAGCGGCTCGGCGGACGTACTCGAAGCGCTTGGCGTGCGCATCGATCTGCCGTTCGAGCAGTACGGGCAGGCCATCCGGGAGATCGGCATCGGATTTTTATTCGCCCAAGCGGCGCACACGGCAACGCGGCATGCAGCTCCGGCACGGAAGCAGATTGGCATGCGCACGGTTTTCAATCTACTGGGGCCGTTAACGAATCCCGCGGGAGCGCAGGCGCAAGTTCTCGGAGTTTTTTCGCGGGAGGTAATGGATTTAGTCGCGGCAACGCTTGCGGAGCTAGGCACCGAGCGTGCCTTTGTGGTGCATGGCGCGGGTGGATTGGACGAGATTTCACTTGCCGGGGAGACCATCGTCGTGGAAGTGCGCGATGGCAAAGCGCGAAAATTCAGCGTGACACCAGAGGAATTTGGCGTAAAGCGCGCGCCGATCGAAGCGGTTCGCGGCGGAACTGCGGCGGAAAATGCCGCCGTGATCCGGAGAATTTTGCAAGGGGAGAATGGGGCGCCGCGGGACATTGTAGTGGTCAACACCGCCGCAGCCCTGGTCGCCACGGGTAATGCCGAAGATTTCCATGAGGCAGCGAATGTCGCGCGCTCGACGATTGATTCCGGAGCAGCCGACAAAAAACTGGCAAGCCTCAAAAATTTTACAAATCCAACTTAGCCGCACAGTGCGAAGTGGGAGAAACACTTTGAAGAAAGCCATAGCCACATTGGCGGTCCTGTTGTTGCCGTGCCTTGCGGCAGGACAGAAGGCCCCGGCTCCGGCGCAGGTAGTGCAAGCGGTGCGCGCATACCGGATGGAGAATGAAGACCGCATTATGAGGGAGTTGTGCGAATTTCTGGCCATTCCGAATATCGCGAGCGATACACCAAACATCCAGAAAAACGCCGCACATCTCATGGAAATGTTGGAGGCACGCGGAATCGAAACGCATTTGCTGCCGATTACCGGACGCGGACCGGTAGTGTTCGGGAAACTGCTCTCGCCCGAAGCAAAGCACACGGTCATCTTGTACGCGCATTACGACGGGCAGCCCGTCGACCCGGCGGCGTGGACCGATGGTGCTCCGTTCGAACCGCTGCTGCGCAACGCGGCGATTGAAGCGGGTGGTAAGCGCATTCCCTTTCCAGTGAATGGCGCCGGCCTACGCGGAGGGTATAACGACGACTGGCGGATTTACGCGCGCTCGGCTTCTGATGACAAGTCGCCGATCGTGGCGCTGCTGGCGGCGTTGGATGCACTGCGGGCGAAAGAGATTCCGCTGGCGCTGAACTTGAAAGTGATTCTAGAGGGCGAGGAAGAAGCGGGTTCACCAAATCTGCAAAGGACCCTCGAGCTGCACAAGAATTTGCTGGGCGCGGACCTGCTGATCACCGCTGACGGGCCGGTGCATCAGAGCGGGCGGCCGCTCGTTTTCTTTGGCAACCGGGGGGACATCGGGATCGACATTACCGTGTATGGACCCCTGCGCGCGCTACACAGCGGACATTACGGGAATTGGGCGCCGAATCCGGCGATGGAATTGTCGCGGCTGCTGGCGTCGATGAAAGATGAAGATGGACGCGTGCTGATCGCCGGCTACTACGACGACGTCACGCCACTCGGTGAGGTAGAGAAAAAGGCGCTGGCGGCTATGCCCGACAATGACGCCGACCTGGAACGAGAATTGGGAATCGCAAAACCAGAAGGCGCGGGGAAGAAGCTAGCTGAG
>Ga0066671_10000776_pt1 | contig 10149 bp, 8 predicted proteins | sample GraSoiAngelo_120_FD_62294 | JGI IMG/M metagenome (GOLD analysis project Ga0066671, IMG submission 62294) | Grasslands soil microbial communities from the Angelo Coastal Reserve, California, USA - 14_0919_09_20cm | ecosystem: Environmental > Terrestrial > Soil > Grasslands | place: USA...
ATCGCGCGCTCCGACGCCCGATGTTTACGAAACGGCTTCGTCATAATTATTCCTATCGAGCGACGGAGCGCTCAATTCACCAGCGCAATGCCGTCATTTCTTGTTCCGGTGCCCCACCATCTCGCTCTCCCAGGTTCGCGGATCGACCCGGCCGAGATTTTTTTCCAGACCGGGCCGAAGCAAAGGACGATGGGGGACATCGACCAAATACTCGGCGATGAACCAGACTCCTTTTTCGGCCGTCATCCAGGCGCGGCGATCGAAACGCGCCAGGTTCACCGGTTGCGAATAGCGCCGCAGGGTGCGTTCGCCGCGGAGGTTGAAGTAAGTGTGGAAATAACTCAGGGCCAGCTCGCGCAAGGTGCGATAGACCGGCTCGCGCCCCCGGCACCCGGAGAAATTCGATTTCGCGATCGCGCCCCAATGCCCTTCCATTTTGAAGATGGCCAGGACATGATCGGTGTCCTGGTCCGCCTCGAGATCAAGGAGCAACGGCGGGAATCCGAGCACGCGGAGCGCGGCGGCCGCGAAGATCGCCCCTTCGAGGCAATGCGCGGTCTTTTCGTCCAAGACCTTCCGCGGCGCCCACGCGGTCCCAGCGAGATGATAGGGAATGGCGTCGAGAAAACGCTGAATGCCGGCCGGCGTTTTGAGTGCCCGCAGGGTCCGTAACTCCGAGGGTGTAAATCCGCTTGTCTTCATGGGCACGGGGAGGACGTGGGGTCCATCGAAGCAGGATCAGCCTTTCGCGAGAAGCTCTTCATTCAGCCGAAACAAATTATTAAAATGTTGCTCTCCTGCCTCATTTTTGGTCTTCTGCGATCCGCGCCCGATGCGTCTCCCCATTCTTCCGGCAGGCCCGGCCCCTGAAATTTCTTCCCCTCAATAAACCCCAAAACGGAAATCCTGCTCTTATGCCTAAGCCCGCAAAAAAAACATGGACCTTCCTGGTCTATATGGCTGGCGATAACGACCTCGATCCTAGTGGCGTCAAGGATTTGAAGGAAATGAAACGAGTGGGCACGAACGCGGCAATTAACGTGGTTGCTCAGTTCGACAGCGAATCAAACAAGCATCGGACGACGCGCTATCTGCTGACCAAAGGTTCCAAGCTTGCCACCGACGTGGTCGGCACGCTCGGGAACACCAACACGGGTGATCCGAAAAACCTGATCGACTTTGCCCGGTGGGGCATCGCGAATTATCCGGCGGACCGTTATGCCCTGGTCCTCTGGAACCATGGCCAGGGTTGGGACGACACGGACATTTTTGAAGACGAGCGGCATCGCAGCATTCGTCGCGTTTCGACGGGCCGGATTCGGCACGCCCTTTTTCATAAACCGGTTCGGCAGCTGATCAAAAATGCGCCGAACGATCCGGCGGTTACCCGCGCCATCCTGATCGATGACAACGCCAAGGATTTCCTCGACAACCTCGAGATGAAGAAGGTCGTGGAAGCGGTTCACAAAAAGCTGGGGCACAAACTGGATCTGCTGGGAATGGACGCCTGCCTCATGAGCATGCCCGAAGTCGGTTACCAAATGCGCGAGCACGTCGCTTTCACGGTCGGCTCGGAGGAAACCGAACCTCTCAACGGCTGGCCCTATGAACAGATCCTCGGCCTGCTCACGAAAACTCCGGCCATGACGCCGGAGAGCCTGGGCAGAATTGTGGTGGACGAATACCTGGCTTCCTACAAAGGCAGCGGAGAAGCGGTGACTCAGTCCCTCTGCAACCTGGGAGAATCCGCTGGGCTGGCCGCCGCCGTAAAATCCCTTGCCTCTGTGCTGACGACAGCGCTGGACGATTCCGCGGCCCGGAACGCGATCCGCGACGCGCGCGGAAAAGTCCAAACCTACGAGGTTCCCGATAACGTAGACTTCGCTGATCTCTGCCTGTTGATCAAAGGAGGAGCGGTGTCGCAAGAGGTCAAAACAGCCTGCGACAGCGTCCTGGCCGCGCTGACAAAGTATGTCGTTTCCTCGGGTTACATCGGCGCAAAGATGCGTAACTCAAAAGGCGTTTCGATCTATTTCCCGACCGTCTCCATCTCGCCGCTTTACGCCGGACTCGATTTTGTGAAAGCGACGGGCTGGGGCGTTTTCCTGAAGGCGTATCTTACGGCTCTCCGCTCACGCTAACCAGGTCGCGTGATTCGTTCCGCAAATGTCCGCCGGCTGGGCCGACGGAATTTGGCATTTTCCGCTGGGCATCCGCGCGGCCGCGCCTCATGATCCCCGGATAACCCCGGCTCGTGCCTCCCAATCCCCAAAAACCCCTCAAAGCAACGCCCACCGATCCCCGCCCGACGATCCCGAACCCTGAAGCATTGAGGGAGAGGCTCGGATTGGGACAGATCATCGGCGAAAGTCCGGCTTTGCTGGAGCAGGTCGAGCGGGTGCCGCTCTTCGCGAAATCCGGCGCGACCGTTTTGATTTCGGGCGAATCCGGCACCGGCAAGGAAGTATTTGCGCGGGCCCTTCATTACCTGAGTGCGCGCTCCGGCGGACCGTTCGTGCCGGTCAATTGCGGCGCGTTACCGGAGCACCTGGTGGAGAGTGAAATCTTCGGGCACAAACGCGGAGCCTTTACCGGCGCATTGGCGGACCAGGCGGGACTCATTCAGCAAGCCGGCGCCGGAACTCTTTTCCTGGATGAAATCGACGCGCTGACGCGCACCGCCCAGGTGAAACTGCTGCGATTTCTTCAGGACGGGGAATACCGCGCCGTCGGAGGGCAAGAGCTTGCGCGCGCGGACATTCGGATTATTGCCGCGACCAACGCGGACCTCGATCGGCTGGTGAGCGAGGGCAGTTTCCGGGAAGATTTGTTCTACCGGCTCAATGTTCTCGGATTGCGCCTGCCGCCGCTCCGGGAGCGCCGGGGCGATATCGTCCTCCTGGCGGATCACATTCTCCAACGGCAGGCGGCGCCGAAAAAGCTTTCTCTCGAGGCCTTGAAGCGGCTGTTCGTGCACTCCTGGCCCGGCAATGTCCGAGAGCTGGAGAATGTCCTCACCCGCGCAATTGTTCTTTGTCTTGGCGACACCATTCAGTGCCGCGACCTGAATCTCCCGGCCGATGGCAATGCCGGAGAAACGGATTCGTTCCAAAAAACCAAGGCCCGGGTGGTCCGCCGCTTCGAGCATGATTTTCTCGCCACCGTCCTGCGGGCGCACCAGGGAAACATCACCCGGGCCGCCCACGCCGCGCACAAGAACCGCCGGGCTTTCTGGGAGCTGTTGCGCAAACACGGCCTGCTCCAAAACGCGAAGCGCGATTAATTCGCATTGTCCGTTTCCACCGCGGACCGCGTTCGCGTTTCGACCGGACAAAAGATCGCGAAGACCTCGGCAAAATTATCCTCCCGCCTTGTTGCTTCTGAGGCTGGGGGATTAGGAACACAGGCAGCGCGAGAAGGTCGGACAAAATTATCCTGAGCCCAGTTTTCTCGCCGAGAGACGGAACGAAAATTACACGCGCGGGTGATTTCCGCGCCGCCCTTAGTTTCCCTCGTAAAAGACACTGGCCTAACGAGTGGTTTGTGACCGTGGGCTGACACGAGGGGCTCCGTTTTCAGACGCGGGCACGGCCAGTGCTAAGGCCGTTCTCCGACCGTTCCAATGTGTGTTAACCGAGACGTCGCTCCCATCGCCCGCGCCGGAGATCCTGGATTACCTGTCCAGACATCCCGATGCCCAGGACACCATCGACGGCATTTTGCATTGGTGGGTGCTCGACTCCTGCATTCGAAAGTGGGCGCCGAAAATCGCCGAGACCGTAGCGCAGCTGGTGGAGAGAGGCTTTCTGGAGAAGAGAGCATCGGCCGATGGCCATTTTTTGTATCGGGTCGCCCGCCGGCAAGTCGGCCAACCGGCCTGCCAAGCGCCGGCCCAGGATTGAACCGATGGACTCTCCCATGACGACCGAAGACAAGCTGCAGTGGTTCGCAGTCCAGACCCGCCCGAATGCGGAAACGGTAGCGGAAGGGCAATTGCGCCTGATCTCGGTGGAAACGTTGTTGCCCCTGGCCAGGGCCTCGGTGCGCCACGCCACCCGTTCGCCGCGCCTGGTCCTGCGTCCGCTTTTTCCAGGCTATCTCTTCGCCCGATTTTGCACGGCGATTTCGTTGCGCGCGGTAAACGCAAGCCGCGGGGTGCTCCGGGTGCTGGGAAGCGCACCGGATCGGCCCTGGCCCATCGAAGACGCGGTGATGTCGTCGATTCACGTGCGTCTTGGGACCGAGGGATTCGTGGAAATCAACGAGCGCCCCCTTGGCGCCGGAGATTTGGTGCGGGTTACGGCCGGTCCGCTGGCCGGATGGTCGGGCGTTTTTGATTGCGCGCTGAGCGACGCCCAGCGCGTGGTGATTTTAATAAAGACACTTCAGCAGGGCCGCGTGGTGATCCAGCGGGACTGTCTCGAATTGTCGGAAGCTGCCTGAGCTCATCCGCGGGGATGGCGTCAGGTGAAACGGTGCCCGGCACCGTGATGGCGGCAGCCTGCCCGCGACCGGACGAGAAAAAACAAACATGGCCAACATCGCTGCGATTCGTTCCGTCGGCAGTTCGCTCGCGGAATATTTGAACCGTTCCTATCAGGCCGCGGCGTTCCCCAACAATGTGAACAAGCCTAACTGCACCTTTGAAGTAATCAGCAGCGGCAGGATCGACGAGGCGGTCGATCCGGACAATTCGGCGACCAGCGTCTTGATCTTCCTTTATTACGTTAACGTTGATCCGCATCTTCGTAATTCCGGACGCCTGGTCACGCCGGACATGGCGCCGCCTCCGCTTTCGGTGGCGCTCCATTATTTGTTCACGTTCTGGTCGAACAGCGCGCAGAACGAACACCTGGTTCTCGCCTGGACGATGCTGCACCTCCAGGCCACCCCGCTGCTCGATGCCACGATTTTGACCAGCGAAGCCGGCTGGACGGCCGAGGACGTGGTCCAATTGGTCCCGGAAGAGCTGAGTACCGAAAACCTGATGCGGATCTGGGACACCCTGAAGCCCGATTACCGCCTGAGCCTTGGGTATATCGCGAGAGTCGTGCGAATCGAGCCGGACGAAATCCCCGACCAGCAACCGATCGTCGCTACCCGGTTTAATTACGCCGTTCCGGTGTCCGCCCCATGACTTTTGCGCCGCCACTTTACCGGGTCATCGAGCACGTCGATCGGCGAATGCTTGGCGCGTTTCAATTCGTCGATGCGGTGACTGGATTTCCGGTCGTGCTCGCGGCGAAGGTGGAAGTGAGGAGCGCGGCCCTCGTGAACGGAGGAGCGGCGGCGAACGTGCCGTTGCCGGAAGGGAGCGTACGACTGCAGCAGAGCCAGTCCGGGTTCCAGGCGATTTTCCGCGCGCCGTTTTTCGATGATTACGCCGCCTCGTTCGAGGGCCCGCAGGATCCCGCCGAGACAACGCCAGCCGGAAAACGCTTGCGGCTGCGGCTCGCGCTAACCGACGCCGGCCCGCATTACCTGCCTCAGGAATTTGAATTCGATCTTCCCCGCCCGACGGACCCTGCGGCGCCCAACAATGTCTTCAGGCCGGTGGTGGTGAATCTCTTCCGCGCCCCGGGCGCGCCGCTGCTTGGCGGATGGTCGCTCTTGCGGGTCCGAGTGGCGGAAGCAAATACGGACACGCCGCTGCCAGGCGTCCTGGTGCGCGTATTTAAAAGTCCGCGCGACGTCGGCGATCCGCCGATCGGCGAGGGCATGAGCGAATGGCGTGGCCATCTCCGCGGCGAAGCGCTGGTAGCGGTGGCTGATCTTCCCCGGTTTCGCGCTGGTCAGGGCAACAACGTTTTCGAAACGACCCAGGCCGTTCATCTCGAGACCAGATCGGACACCAATTTCACCGGCGCGTCCGGCCAATTTCCAAATCGCGCCAGAATCCTCGGCGCCGCAGATCCTGCCATCGAGGTCCGGCGATCCGATGGGCCGGCGGACCTGGCGGTGGCTCCGGCCGCTCCGCTCGATCTGCAAGCCGGTGGTGAGATGACCGTCCGCCTCACGATGCCGTAGGGGCACAATTTTTCCCAACCCAACCCAACAACCACCAGCCAACCCAAACGGACTTAACTTATGCCCGAATATCTAGCACCTGGTGTCTATGTGGAAGAAACCAGCTTCCGCGCAAAATCCATCGAAGGCGTCGGCACCAGCACGACGGCATTCGCCGGCGCGACCCGCCGCGGGCCGGTCGTCCCCGCCGTCGGCGGCGCAGCTTCACCCGCTTTTGAATTGCTCACGAGCTTCGGTGATTTCGTTCGCATTTTCGGCGGGCTCGAGCCGCTCGATTTTGCGCCGGGCGCCCCGAATTATCTCGCTCACGCTGTCCTGAATTTTTTCAACGAGGGCGGTTCGCGCCTGTATGTTGCGCGAGTCCAGAGCGGCGGGAATGCGGCAAACCTGGTGTTCAGTCCTAATCTCGCAATCCAAGCGCGCTTTCCCGGCGCGGCTGGCAATGGCCGGATCACGGTGCACGAGCTTCTTACGCCGGCAAACCGCACCGCAATGGAGAATGCCCGGGGCGGTGCGTTGCTGCGCGCCGCTGGCCCAGTGGCGGCGGAACCCGCCCGCATCACTGCCACGCAACCGGGACCGTATGCGGTCCCGAACAACTCGCGCCTCCGTCTCATAGTGAATGGCGATTTTGCCAATCCACTGGACATCAATTTTGTGGGCGGCTCGACCGAACTGACCGCGCCAACAGCTCTTCCCGCCGGCGGTCCCGTGCCGATCGCAGCAGGGGAAACAAACCTTTCGGTCAGCCTGGACGGTGGCGCCTTCCAAGTTATCAACCTCGATCCGGCCGGCTATGTGACTCCCGAAGCCCTCGCTTTCGACGTCGGCAGTAAACTTGTGGGAGGTTACGCGCGACTCGACACCGGCCGGCTTGTCATCGGCACAGAACGCCGCGGTCACACTGGTGCGGTTGCAGTCAAAGCGAACCCCAGTGCGGGCTTCGACAATGGCGACGCCGCGGCCGCCGGTGTTCGCGACAAGAACAGTAACAATGCGGGCAATCTCTCCTCCATTACCGATGGTGATATCAACGCGATCATCGCCGATCTTGGACTTCCCACGGTCGTTGCGACCTCGGCTGCGGGCCGACTCGGTCTCGCCACCACCGCCTTGGGCGACCTGCAAACCCTTTCCGTCGCCGACGCCACCAACGTGGCTCCGGGCCTCCTCTCCGCCCACACTGGGCTGCGGCTCCCGGTCCTGGCACCGGGCCAGTTGCCCGCCGCCGGCTCAAATGTGCGCATCTATATGAAGCAGGCGGACGGGGCCGCAGCCGCGTGGCAGTCCGCGGACGCGACGGGGTTCGCCCTCCCGCTCGACAACGCAGCCACGGTCGGCTCGATTATCAATCTGACCGTCGTCGCCGAAGACAGCGGCGGCGAAGTAGATGTTTTTGACGAGGTAAGCCTGGTGCGGGACGAATCTCGCTACGTGGGCTCGGTCCTTTCCACCACGCCGCGCAGCCGTGACGAACAGCTCCACCAATTGTTTGCGTTCGACATCGGCAACAATGTCACGGCCCTCGATCTCCATGGCTTTCTCTTCCCTCCCGGCTCGAGCACGGGTTCACTGGAAGATGGGTTTACCGCCATTCATACTTTGGCCGGCGGCACTGACGGGGCCGCGCCCGTTGGCGGCGCGCCGACCCAGGCGGGAACCTACGCTGCGGCCCTGGATCAACTATTCGCGCTCGAAGATGTGTCGATTGTCGCCGCTCCCGGACATTCCGCCTACGCCGATTATCAAAATATCCAGGGCTTGCTGAGAACACACGTCGAACGCCAGCGCGCTTATCGCATCGCTGTGCTCGACACCCCGCCGAACCTGACTCCGTCGCAGGCGCGCCAGGAACGGGCCCGAATCGATTCGACCCGGCTCGCTCTCTATTACCCGTGGATCACAGTGGCGAATCCACTCTTCCGGCCCGGTCGTAATGACGTGCCGCGCGAAATCAATCTTCCGCCGTCGGGATTCCTTTGTGGGATCTACGCGAGGAACGACACGTTTCAGAGCGTATCGAAAGCGCCGGCGAATGAAGTGGTCAACGGCGCCCTGCGATTCGAACGCGATATCAATCACGCCGAAAACCAACTCCTTAACCCGCTCGGGGTAAATTGCCTGCGCTATTTTCCCGGCCGCGGTTATCGCGTCTGGGGCGCGCGCACCGCTTCTTCGGATCCGGAATGGAAGTACGTTAACGTCCGCCGTTTTTTCCTCTACCTCGAGGCCTCGATCGATCGGGGGACGCAGTGGGCCGTGTTCGAAAACAATGGACCGCGACTGTGGGCCAACATCCGCGAGACCGTTGAAGCTTTCTTATACAATGAGTGGGTCTCGGGAAATCTTCTCGGGGCCACGGTCAAGGAAGCGTACTTCGTCCGCTGCGATCGCAGCACCATGACGCAGAACGACCTCGATAACGGCCGCCTTATTTGTCTCGTCGGGGTCGCCGCGCTCAAGCCCGCCGAGTTCGTCATCTTCCGCATCGGCCAAAAGACCGCCGACGCGCGCTCCTAAACCCGCAACTCAACCCAGGAACTAAATTATGCCAGACCGCACCACTCCCTACGGCGCCTTCAACTTCCTCGTCAACCTCAACGGCCCCCTCGGCGAAGACCAGCCGCTGGGGGGATTCTCCGATGTCTCGGGTCTCAGCAACGAGATCACCATTGCCGAATACCGTAACGGCAACGAGAGGCCCAATCACGTCCGCAAAATTCCCGGCACCCACAAGGTCGGCGACGTTACCCTCAAGCGCGGGATCGTCAGCTCAGCCGATTTGTGGAGCTGGATCAACGATACGCGCACCACCGGCGTCGAGGCCAAGCGCACCGTTGTCATCACCCTGCGCAGTGAAGCCGGCGTGCCGGTGCAAAAGTGGACGCTCGGCGGCGCGATCCCGATGAAATATACGGGCCCGACTCTGGCGGCGAAAGGCGGCGGGGACGTCGCGATGGAGGAAGTCGTTCTCTCGAGCGAAAGCCTGGAAAGCGAAACAGTCGGTTAAGTCCCGCGTCGGTCCGGCAACTCCATTCTTCCATGGACGGACTCTCATTTATCACGGCTTCGCCGCCGGTCCCGAGCGATCCGGCGCGCGCGGACATCGCTTGTTTTGTCGGCTTGGTGGCGCGGCGGGCGGGTGATCTGCCGGAGGAGCGCGGCCGGCTCCGGACAGCGCTGGAACAACTCGGCTGGACCGGGCCGGATCTGCCGAAAAGCAAGCGCCTCATTCCCGACGAGGTCGTGCCCGCGGGCGTATCGGCGAGCTCCTTTGCATCGTGGCTTAGAGCACGCGGCTGGCAGCCGGGGCCCGGGATCAACGCAAAACCGGCGGCGCCAGAGTGGCGGCTCTTCCGGGATTTGCTCGGCATCTGGTTTCCATCACAGGTGGTTGAGTGGTGGAGCAGCGGCGATTACCTGAACTCGACTGGAGCGGTTTCCGCGGTGGATTTGCTCGAACTCCGCGACGTGCCGGCGGTGGTCGACAACTGGGACACTTTCGATGCGCTCTTTTCCTGGGAGACGCGGTTGCTGGATTGTTCGGGCCGGCATTGCGACACGCTGCTCGGCGCCGCGGTCCGAAGCTTCTTCGGCCAGGGCGGCCGAAAATGTTACGTCGTTCGGCTCGCCGATGCGCTTCCGGTTTACGCGAGTGACTCGCAGCGCCGCCGCAGCATCGCGGCCGTTCTCCCCAGCTTTCCACCGCCCGCCGCGGCCGACCGCAGTTCATGGCGCGGAGTCGCCCATTTATTCGGCCTGCCGGATGTCTCGTTCCTTTGCACCCCCGACTTGGCCGATCTGTTTTCAAGCACGCCCAAACGGCAGTCGCCGCCCTCCCGGCCGACGAATCCGGAGATTTTCGTCGAATGCGCGACGCGCGAGGAGACGCCGGCCAGCCGCGTTTTGCGCGGGATTCCATCGCCAGGATACGATGACAAAGAATTCCGCGACTGGTCCGCCCTGGTGCGGCGAATCGGCGAATTCATTTCCCTGTCCGCGCGCGAAGTCCAGTTCATCGCCGCGGTTCCGCAGCCGGTCGATGCGCGGAACCTGGCGGGAGAGGCAGGGATTGCGGGGCGCATCCGCGACGCACGCGCAGCGCAATGGACCGAAGCGGCG
>Ga0066671_10000778_pt1 | contig 10142 bp, 12 predicted proteins | sample GraSoiAngelo_120_FD_62294 | JGI IMG/M metagenome (GOLD analysis project Ga0066671, IMG submission 62294) | Grasslands soil microbial communities from the Angelo Coastal Reserve, California, USA - 14_0919_09_20cm | ecosystem: Environmental > Terrestrial > Soil > Grasslands | place: USA...
CGATCGGCGGCCGGGAGGCCGAGCTCGTCCCACGCCGGAATCCCGGTCGAGACCGGCGGATGGTGGAGCGCAATCAGTGTCGGCCGATCCGGCGCTCGTGCGAGGTCGGCATCGAGCCAACTCAGCCGATCGGCATCCAGTTCGCCCGGTACCTTCCCCGGCCGCGTGCTGTCCAAGACTACGAGCCGCAGGGGCCCGAGCTCCACCGAGTACTGCACCGGTGTTCCCACTGCTCCGGGCAAGTCGAAATTTCGGCGGAGCGTGTCACGGTCGTCATGGTTTCCCGGCAGAACATAGAAAGGCGCACCGAGCTGTGCGAGCGATTCACGCACGAGCTCGTACTCGCTGTCGGCGGCGTTGTCGGACAGATCACCTGACATCAACACCGCATCCGGAGCATCCGGCAAGCGACGCACCGATTCGACCGCCGCCCTCAGACCCGCCACGGGGTCGCCGTCAGCCCAAGTCGCCCCGATGTGAGGATCGCTGAGTTGCACAAGCAGGAACGGTCTCGTCATACGCCGGCCGAGTATCGCCAAGCGCGTAGGGTTGCGCCTGCGAAAGAGTGCCAACGGGGGTGAACAAGGTGCCGAAGAGCAGCGTAGGAACCCGCGAGGAGTGGCTCGCCGCCCGCGAGGAACTCCTGCGTCGCGAGAAGGAGCACACAAGGATGGGAGACGAGCTCGCGCAGCAACGGCGGGAGTTGCCGTGGGTTCCGGTCGACAAGGAGTACCGGTTCGAGACGGACGAGGGCACACGAACGTTGCCCGAGCTCTTCGACGGCCGCTCGCAGCTCCTCGTCTACCACTTCATGTTCGGACCGGCGTACGAGGCCGGCTGCCCGACCTGCTCATCGAGCGCCGACGCCGTCAACGGCGTGCTGCCGCACCTGCGCGCGCGTGACGCGACCGTGCTCTACGTCTCCCGCGCGCCGCTCGCGAAGCTCCAGGCATACAAGCGGCGGATGGGCTGGAGCTTTCCATGGGTCTCGTCGGCTGGAAGCGACTTCAATTTCGACTTCGGCGTCTCGCAGACCGACGAACAGGTGCGCGAGCGCATGGGACCGATGCTCGAGCAGCCGCCGCCGATCCTTCGCCAGCATGCAGACGCCACCGGAACAGACGTGGCCGGATACCTAACGGAAGGCCCCGGCTTCAGCGCCTTCGTCCTCGAGGACGGCGTCGTCTATCACACGTACTCGACCGGCGCCCGCGGGCTGGAGTTCCTGATGGGCTACTACCCGATCCTCGACCGCGCCCCGAAAGGGCGCGACGAGGGTGACGCGTCCCAAACGTGGATCAGGCGCCACGACGAATACTGAGAGGGTTGGCGCCGTCGCTGGAAGGGCTCGCCCCCTTCCAGATCGCTTTCGTCGTCCGCGATGTCGAGCGTGCGGCCCGCGAGTTCGACGCGCGCCTCGGTGCGGGGCCGTGGCGCGGATGGGTCTTCGGCCCGCAAGGCCAGGGCCGCGAGTACCGAGGGCGCCCGGCCGAATGGAGTCTTCGGCTCGTGCTGAACACCCGCAGCCCGCAGTACGAGCTGATCGAGCCGCTCGACGGCCCGAGCATCCATGCCGACTGGCTCGAGGAGCGCGGCGAAGGCTTCCACCACGTCGGTTATGTCGTCGCGTCGGTGAAGCAGACGAGCGCGGAGATGGAGGCCGCCGGGCATCCCGCGATCGCACGTATCCACTCCTTCGGAGCCGCCGGCGACGGCAGGGCCGCCTACTACGACACGGTGGACGCGCTCGGCTTCCTCGTCGAAGCGGTCGAGCCGCCATCCGAGATGCCGTCCACAGACTTCACGCTGTAGGAGGGTTTGGCGCAATGGCGCGACGTAGCCCCGTGAAGGTCCTCGAGATCGAGACTCCGCGTGGACCGGCCCGTGTCCACCTGCACCCGGCCGACGCGCCACCCGCGGCGCTCGTGCTCGGTCACGGAGCCGGCGGCGGCGTGGAGGCGCCGGATCTCGTGGCGGCGCGCGATGCGGCGCTCTCGGAAGGAATCAGCGTCGCACTGGTCGAGCAGCCCTACCGCGTCGCGGGCCGCCGCTCCCCGCCCGCCGCTCCGCAACTCGACACAGCCTGGACCGCGGTCGTCGAAGCCCTGCGCGCGAACGAGCTCAGCGGCCTGCCGCTGATCGTCGGCGGCCGGTCGCTCGGCGGCCGCGTCGCCTGCCGCACCGCCGAGACAACCGGTGCAGTGGCCGTGCTCTGCCTAGCGTTCCCGCTCGAGCCGCCCCGGCGCGCGGGCAGACCCCCACAGAGCCGCTTGGCCGAGCTCGAAGCGGTGACGCTGCCGATGCTGATCGTCCAGGGCGAGCGTGATCCGTTCGGGATGCCGCCGCCGGGCCCGTTTCGCAAGGTCGTAGGGGTGCCGGGCGATCACGGCCTCAAAGCGGATCTCCCGGCGGTTGCCGCGGCGGTGCAAGCGTGGCTTGCGGAGGTCAGCGCCGACGCACGGAAAACCTCACACTCACGAATTCGCCGTTCCGTCCTAGCTCCTCCAGACGCAGCTCGATCCGCCGCGGCAGCAGAGGGGCGCCGCCGCCGAGCGTGACCGGTGCGATCGAAACGATCACCTCGTCGAGCAACCCCGCGTCGGCAAACTGGCCGGCCAGGTCTCCGCCACCGACGATCCAGACGTTGCGGTCACCTGCGGCTCTGACCATCGCCTCGTGCACGGCTGGGATGTCCCCGTCGGCGAACTCGATTCGCGCGTCGGGAACGAACGGCAGCTGTCGGTGCGTGAAAACCCAGGACGGGACGTCATACGGCCACTTCCACTCCGCCGGCTCCTTGCCGGCGAACTCGTGGTCGAGGATCCATTCGTACGTCGTCGACCCCATCGCGAGCGCGCCGACGTCGGCGAGGAAGTCGCCGTAGTTCAGCGGCCCATCCCTCTCGAGTTTGCGGTTGAACAGCCACTCGAGCGAGTTTTCGGGGTCGGCAATGAACCCGTCGAGGCTCGTCGCCGTGTAGTACTGCGTGCGGCTAGCGATCCCGGAGAAGCGCGACGCTCTAGTTCGACATGCGGGTAGCGACGTTGTACTTCGTCACCGACGTGCGCTGCCCCGGAGTGTCGCCGGCCGGCATCGCACTTAGGATCTCGTCGCCGGCGTGGTAGTCGTCCTCGTTGTCGAAGATGATGACCACGAGCGACTTCTCGGTCTCGGGGTCGTGGAGCGCGATGAGCTCGCTCGAGGGGAACCCTTCCGGCGGCTCACCTGACTGCATCTGGCGGTCCATCTCTTCCATTCGTTCCTTGCTGACACCTTCGAAGGTCACAACACGTGCAAGCGCCATTCCGAACCTCCTAGTCGATTGGTGCAACCCTACGTCCTCGGCGTGCGCGAGACGACGGCGACCTCCGTTGTCCCTTTCGGCCATCGGCTTGTGTCACACGGCTACGAGCTGCTGGTACTCGGGATGCCGCTCGATGTAGTAGGCGATGAACGGACAAAGGGGAACGACCTCGAGGTTCTCCCTCGCCGCGTCGGCCAGCGCGACCGCGGCCAGACGGCTGCCGAGGCCGCGGCCCTGGCAGGACTCGTCCACCTCGGTGTGCGTGTAGGCGATGCGTCCGTTGCGGCGCCTGTAGGCGGCGTGGCCGATCAGGCGACCGCCGAGCCGAAGCTCGTAACGGCTCAGCTCCGGTACGTGGACGACTTCCGCTTCCGCTGATCGCTCGGCGTCAGCCACGGAAGCCGTTCTTCTTGTGCGTTCCGTCGCAGAACGGCTTGTTCCCCGAGCCGCCGCAGCGGCAAAGAGCCGCTTTTTCGCCCTCGTAGAGGACGGCGCCCTCCGCGTCGAGGACGCGCACGCCGCCGGAGACCAGCAGCGGCCCGTTTTCGCTCGCGCGAACCGTCGGCTGCTCCGGCTGTTGCGTCGAAGCTGCGCTGCCGAGCCGGCGAGTCCGTAGCGCCCCGGATGGGCAGCGCGCGACAGCGGCCTCGACCTCGTCGGCGCTCGCCGCATCCACCTCGACCCATGGACGCCGGCTGTCGTCGAACACTTGCGGCAACGAGCGGACGCAGTTCTGCGAGTGGTAGCAGAGCCGCGGCTCCCACTCGACGACGATCTCGTCCGTCGCATACTCCCGCGTCAGCTTGTCCCGCTTCGCGCCCATGTGATTCGGATGACGTTAGCGATGCGAGCTCGGGTGGCCGAGAGGCGGCTTGCCGGCCGCCTCTCCTCAGACGGTTAAGCCAGGAGCGCCGATCGGACCGCAGCGTGGATCGTGCTCTTCGGCCAGGCGGAAAAGCAAGCCGTGCAGGGTCGCGCGCTCCTTGTCACTGAGCGGCGAGAGGAACCCGTCCTCGATCTCGGCCGAAAGCGTTCTGAGCCGCCGGAGCATCTTCTCCCCATCCGGGGTGAGCCGGACGAGGTGCCGGCGCCGGTCGCTCGGGTCGCGACGGCGCTCGACCAGGTCGCGCTCCTCGAGCTCGTCGAGCAGCCCGACTAGCTGGCCACGGTCGTACCCCAACGCGTCCGCGATCGCACCCTGAGTCTCGCGCGACCCCTCCGCCAGCACGATCAAGATTGCGTGGTGGTAGGGGTGCAGGCCGGTCTGCTCGTACGCCTTCATCGCCTGCTCCTTGGCTGAAAAGCCGAGCCGCTTCAGCAGGAACGTGGTAGAGGCGACCAGTTCCTCGGGCAGCCGGGGACGCATGGGCGACGGCTGGATAGTGCTTGTGGTGCTCACGCCAGAAAGAGTAGCGCGCTCAAGCGTTGCCTTGCTGTATAGTTGATCTCGTCAACGATTTTGGAGGTCAACTAAGTGAGCAACCCTACGAAGAGTGACCGGCGCTGGAGCGCGCTCGCTCTCATCGTCACGGCGCAATTCATGGTCATTCTGGACGTCGCGATCGTCAACGTCGCGCTGCCTTCGATCCAGTCGGATCTCAATTTCTCCCAGTCGAACCTGCAGTGGGTCGTCTCGGCCTATGCGATCATGTTCGGCGGGGCCCTCCTGTTGGGCGGGCGACTCGCCGACCTGCTCGGCCGCCGGCGACTCTTTATCGCGGGCCTCGCCCTGTTTGCGGCGAGTTCGCTGCTCTGCGGCCTCGCCTGGTCGGAGGGCTCGCTGATCGCCTTCCGCGCAGTGCAAGGACTCGGCGGAGCGCTGCTCGCGCCTGCTGCGCTCTCGCTGCTGATGACAAGGTTTGCGGAAGGCCGGGAACGCAACCTCGCGCTCGGGATCTACGGTGCCGCATCCGGGAGCGGCGCGGCCGCGGGGGTCTTGCTCGGCGGCGTGCTGACCTCCTACCTGAGCTGGTCGTGGATCTTCTTCATCAACGTGCCGGTCGGGGTCGCCGCGATCGCGCTGACACCGCTGCTCTTGCAGGAGAGTCGTGCCGACGTGGCGCATCGCCACTTCGACTTCCCGGGCGCCGCCTCGATCACGGCGGGCCTGATGCTGCTTGTCTACGCGATGACGCGCGCCACGACCGACGGCTGGGGCGCCACTTCGACGCTCGAGTTGCTCGCCGGCGCTGCGGGCCTCGTGCTCGCCTTCGTCTTGATCGAGCTGCGCTCGCCCGCCCCGCTCCTGCCTCTTAGGATCTTCCGCTCGCGCACGCTGTCGGCCGCGAATGCGGCGATGGCGATCGTCGGCGCGGTCGCCTTCTCCGAGTTCTTCGTGCTCACGCTCTACCTGCAGGACGTCCTGCACTACTCGGCGGTGATGAGCGGTGCCGCGTTCGCCGGCTTCGCGCTGGCAGTCGTGGTCCTGTCGAACATCGCGCAGGTGATCGTCGGACGCCTGGGCGTGCGCCCGACTCTGACGGCCGGCCTGCTGCTCTCGGCGGTTTCCGTCGCGTGGCTGACTCGGCTGCCGGTCGACGGGCACTACTTCTGGGATCTCTTCCCCGCATTCGTGCTCGGCGGGGCAGGGATGGGGCTTACGTTCGTGCCGGTGACGATTGCGAGCCTGACCGGTGTCGAGCGCTCGGATGCCGGAGTCGCCTCGGGCCTGATCAACACGAGCCGCCAGATCGGCGGCGCGATCGGCATCGCAGCGGTGAGCGCGATCGCCGCCAGCTCGACGAGCCATTACGTGCAGGCACATTCCGCGCTCGCCGCTACGAGCGGCGCGGCTCTCGACCACGGCTTTCAAACCGCTCTCTACGCGCTCACGGGTCTGCTGCTCGTCGGCGCGCTGATCGCGATCACGCTTGTCAGGTCGGCACGGGCTCCGAGCACTCAGGCCAGCCCGGCCGACCGTGATCTGGTCGCGCTCGACGAGGCCGCCTGACGAGGGCACCGGGGGGCGCGTGTGATCGCGTCCCCCGGTGCGAGCAGGTCACTTCCGTTTGCCGAAAATCACCGAGCCGCCCGTTTGGGTTGCGATCCCAGTGTGGTCACAGGAGGAACTGTTGGTCGTACTCGCGTCGCAGCCCGAAGTGTTTGGGGCGTTCGGATGAAACTGGTCGTCGCTGTAGATGATCGAGGCGAGGCCGGTCGTCGGGCTTGCCGCAACGCCAAAGTCGTCGAACAGATCGCGGTTGCCGGTACAGGTGACGCCGCTCTCGCAGACTCCGCCGAAGTGATTGATCGGCGAGGCGGTCTGACGCGACCACGACGAGCGCGGGGTGAGCGCGTTCAGGTTTTGCGCGAAACCGACGGTCCACGCAGCTGACATCGGGTAGTTGTCCGGCGTGTTGATCCCGTCGAAGTAGGGGGTCTGGTAGTAGACGACGTCGAGCTTGCCGGCATCGCCTGCTGTCGACCAAGGAAAGATCTGCGTGCCGCTCGTCGCGGTGACGAGAAACGGGCCATTCCAGGTCTTGCCGTGATCGCTCGAGAACGAGTAGTAGACGTGATGATCGTCGGTGTAGACCGAGTAGACGTTGCCCGCACTGTCGACGGAGACGTTCACGAACTGATGCCCGTAGCCGACCGTCGGATCGGGGTTGATGTACACCGGATAGTCGGTGAAGGTGAGGCCGCCGTCGGTTGAGACGGCCATGTAGACGCCGTGGTAGTTGCACGTGCCGGCGATGACGCCAAGCTGCGGCGCGCAGGCCGTCTCCGCTGCGGTCGTGATCGCCGAGTAGGTCTGGTAGATCACGTGCGAGCTCGGGTCGATGGCGAGGTTGCCGATCGAGTTCTCTCCGATCTGGAAGGCGTGATCGGCGTCGATCGCGCTCGCGAACTGCGTGAAGGTCGTGCCGGCATCCTGCGAGCAACCGACCGTGATTCCCTGCGGCGCGTCGTGGTAGCTGATGCAAACTCCCGCTGCTCCGTCCGCCGCAATCCACTCGCGGTCGTCGACTGTTTCCGGCGTTGTCACCGGATTCAGCGTCCAGGTCGCGCCGCCGTCGCTCGAGGTCGAGACGTCGACGTTCGCCAGGCTCAGGCTGGAGACGTAGACGTTGTAGAAGCCGCCGGCGTTCCTGACCGGCGCCACGGCGAGATCCGTGTCGCCGCCGCCGGGGGCGAAGCCTGTGTCGTTCGTCTCGGAGACGCCGTTCGGCGACACGAGCGTCGTGTAGTGAAGGCCGTTGTCGACCGAGCGGAACGCAACCGTGCCGCCGCCCAATCCGTTCTCCGAGCTTCCGAAGAACCGACCCGCACCGTCGGCCCGAATGGCCGGCTCAGCGGCGATGTTCGAGCATGCCTGGCTTCCGGGACAAGTTGTTCCGGTCGTCTCGGCGAGCGAGTAGTTGGCGAAGCCGCCTGTCTTCGAAGCTCCTGCGGCCGCGCTCATCGTCAGGACAAGTGCGAGCGCCGCTCCAAGGCCCGCCGCGAATAACCCTTTCATTGAGATGCCTCCCGGGCGTCGTTAGCCGTACACCAATGCCCGCCGGCGGGAATATCGAAACGCTGATTAGTTAGGGCCGAGCCTTCAGGCCGCCGCGGCTCGCTCCAGAGCGGCGAGCAAGGTCTCGAGATCGTACGAGTCATCGTGCCGCGTCCCGTTGACGTAGAACGACGGCGTTCCGTTCACGCCGCTGCGGACGCCGCTCATGAAGTCTTCACGGACCCGCGGCGCGTGGACGTGCCCGGCCAATTCCTTTTCGAAGAGCTCGACGTCGAGTCCCAGCTCTTCGGCGTAGGCGTATAGGTCCTGGTCGCCCAGCCGCCGCTGGTTCTCATAGAGGTGGTCGTGCATCTCCCAGAACCTGCCCTGGGCGGCGGCCGCCTCGGCGGCCTCCGCGGCCTGCTCGGCGTGGGGGTGCGAGGTCGTGATCGGAAAGTTCCGAAAGACGAACCGCAGTCTCTCCCCCATCCGGTCCTGCAGCTCCGTGACGATCGGGTACGCGGCGCCGCAGTACGGACACTCATAGTCGCCGTATTCGACCAGCGTCACCGGCGCGTCGGCCTGCCCTTGGATGTGGTCGCGGTCTTGGTCAACCGGGACGGCGAGGACCGCGTCGAATTGGGTCCTGCTCATGAGCCGCTCTCCACGAGGCTCTCGAGAGCACGGAGAATCCCGTCGGCGCCGGGGTTGATACCCACGGGCGAGACGTAGCTCCACCGCACGACTCCGTCTGCGTCGATCACGTACAGGGCCCGTTCGCTCGTGCCTTCCGTGGCCCGGTAGACCTGATAGGTCCGAGCCACCTCGCCCTTGGGCTCGAAGTCGGCGAGCAGCGGGAAATGCAGGTTGCGGTCCCTTGCGAAGGCGAGGTGCGACCAGATGCCGTCCACGGAGATCCCCACGAGCTCCGCGTTGAACTTCTTGAACTCGGGGAGCAGCTCCTGGTAGAGGGCGAGCTGATCGGAGCAAACCGGGCTCCAGTCCTCGGGGTAGAAGGCGAGGATCACCGGCTGACCTCGAAACTCCGCGAGAGACACCATCTGATCCGGCGTCGAGGGAAGCTGGAACTCGGGCGCCTCGGTCCCGGGCGGCAACGGCACCGGACGGTCGTCGACGGTCGTGTTCGTCATCTCAGCGACAAACCTACCTCTGGGAGAACCGGCGACGGCTCTAGTGTGCTGGGCGATGAAGCTCGACCTCGACCGCCTTCGCGCCGAGACACCAGGCTGCGCGCACCACATCCACTTCAACAACGCGGGTGCCGGGCTCATGCCCGCGCCGGTGCTCGAGACCATGACGGAGCACCTGGAGCTCGAAGCGGAACTCGGCGGCTACGAGGCGGCCGACGCTCGCGGCGAAGCCATTGACGACTTCTACGCCGCAACCGCTCAGCTACTGGGTTGCGAAGCCGGCAACATCGCATTCACACCGAACGCGACCGATGCCTTCGCGCGTGCTCTCTCATCCATCCCCTTTGTCTCCGGCGACGTGATCCTGACGACGAGAGACGACTACATCTCCAACCAGATCGCTTTTCTCTCGCTGCACAAGCGTTTCGGCACCGAGGTCCTCCACGCACCAGATCTGCCCGAGGGCGGCGTCGACGTCGACGCGATGGCCAAGCTGATGCGGGAACGCCGTGCGCGGCTCGTCGCCGCGACACACATTCCGACGAACTCCGGCCTTGTGCAGCCGGTGGCCGAGATCGGCCGCCACTGCCGCGAGCTCGACCTGCTGTATCTGGTCGACGCCTGCCAGTCGGTCGGCCAGTACGCAATCGACGTCGAGCAGCTCGGCTGCGACTTCCTCTCCGCCACGTGCCGGAAGTTCCTGCGCGGGCCGCGCGGAAGCGGCCTCCTCTACGTCTCCGATCGCGCGCTTGCCGCCGGCTACGAGCCGCTTTTCATCGACATGCGCGGTGCACGCTGGACCGGGTTCGAAGAGTACGAGCAGGTCGCGACTGCCGCGCGCTACGAGGACTGGGAGTTCTCGTACGCAACCGTCCTCGGCGCGGCCATGGCGGCCCGCTACGCGCTCGCGGTCGGGATCGAAGCGGTCGCGGAGCGGACGCCGGCGCTCGGCGGCAGCCTGCGCGACAGGCTCGCCGAGATCGACGCCGTCCGGATCCTCGACCGGGGAAGCGAGCGGTGCGCGATCGTCACCTTCGCGCTCAGCGGCTGGGCGAGCGAGGCGCTCATGCAGGAGCTACGCCGACGCGGGATCAACTCGTCCGTCAGCGAGCGCGAGCACGCCCTCTACGACTTCACGGACAAAGACGTCGACGCGTGTGTGCGCCTCTCGCCTCACTACTACAACACGGAGCAGGAGGTGGACGAGGTCGTCGCTGAGGTTCTCGAGCTGTCGGACGTCCACCGGGGG
>Ga0066671_10000781_pt1 | contig 10110 bp, 7 predicted proteins | sample GraSoiAngelo_120_FD_62294 | JGI IMG/M metagenome (GOLD analysis project Ga0066671, IMG submission 62294) | Grasslands soil microbial communities from the Angelo Coastal Reserve, California, USA - 14_0919_09_20cm | ecosystem: Environmental > Terrestrial > Soil > Grasslands | place: USA...
ACGATGTCGAGGAGCAGTGGGAGGGCTACCTGAGCGGGCTCTACGGGGTGTGTCTCCTGGAGGTGACGCCGGAGACGATCGCGCGAAAGACGTCCCTGGTCACCTCGCTCTGTGAGCTGCTCGTGCTCGCGAAGCCACGCGATCCGGAGTGGCGAGAACGGCTCCGTGCGGAGGTCGACGAGCTCGACGAGCTCGAGCGACAGTTCTCGCCCGACTACGACCGCAATGAAGAACGGTTCGGGTGTAAGCCGACGCGGGATCTGCTCATCGCCGCGGCCCGCGAGCGTTACGCGGACGTGTTCACGCCAGAGCCGGCGGCCCGCTAGGCTCGCCGCGTGTCATCACTGCTGGTCGGCTACGGCCTCGGCCTGTTCGTAGCCGCCCAGATCGGGCCGGTCTCGTTGCTGATCGTGCGCTCGGCCGTGCGCGGCAACTTCAGGATCGGTTTCGCGATGGCGGCGGCGGTCGCGCTCGTCGACCTCGGCTACGCGGCGCTTGGGCTCGCGGGCGTCGCTCGGGCACTCGAGGCAACCGACGGTGTACGACTTACGCTCGGCTTCGTCGGGGCGGCGGTGCTTGGGGCGTTGGGCTTGCGGTCGATGTGGATCGGCTTCCGGGCGCGTTTCGGGCTCGAGACCGAGGAGGAAGTCGGAATGCCGAAGCGGGCGTTCGCGACCGCTTTCGCTGCGACCGCCCTCAACCCGCTCACGATCGCACTCTGGACGGCTGCCGCCCCCGCGGCGGTCTCGGGCGGAGCGCGGTCCTCGGCCGGCACGGTCGCGCTGCTGGTGGGTGTCGGCTTCGGAACGTTGACCTGGTACACGGCGTTCGCGGGCGCGATCGCACTCGCTCGGCGCCGAATCGGGCCGCGGCTCCTCGCAGCGATCGACATCGGCGCCGGCGCCGGGATCCTCGGCTTCGGCGCCTACCTCGGGTATCGGACCGCCCGAAGCTAGGGCGCGTACTTCGCCAGGGTGAGCGCGAAGACGACATTGGCGGCGACGGCGACAGCCGCCACGAGTGGATGGCGGAGCGGCCGGGGCCCGTCGGCCACGGCCCAGTAGACCGGGAAGGCGAACAAGGCCTGCCGCGCGAAGCTCGTCACGGTGCCGGAGAGGAACGAGACCGCGATCACGGCGGTCGCGAACAGCGCCCAGGGGCGGTAGCGGGGGCCGAGCCACCAGAGCACACCCAGTATCGCCACGGCGACCGCGAGGACGGCGCTTTCGATCCGGGTTTGGGTCGTCTGAGCGCCGAAGAGCAGCCCCGCCGCGGCGAGCGCGTAGGCAAGAGCGCCCGCGTACCAGCGTCCTAGCCGCCGCGCGACCAGGGCGACCAGCACGACCCCGACGAGAGCCGCCGCGATCAGCAGCGAAGCGTGGACGCCGAAGGCGTGCGCGAGGTGGCCGGGCCACTTGGACAGTCGGCTCGGCCCGTTCCGGTGCCAGATCGGCAACTCCTGCGCATGGATGAAGGCCAGCGCATCTCCGCTTCGGCGCCAGAAGTAGATCTGGACGGCCACCGCCGCGGCCAGTGGGGCTCCCGCTGCGACGACGCGTGCGCGTGGACCGTGCGCGACGAGGAGGAGCGGGATCGCGATCAGGAAACCGGTGGGGCGTGCGACCGCCGCGACGGCGCCGAGCGCTCCCGCCAGGAAGGGTCGCCCTCGCAAAACAAGGGTGGCCGCCCAGACCGCCGCCGCAAGCGCGAGAACGTCCGGATAGGCGAGCAGCAGCATGAACGAACCGGGCCAGCAGGCAAGCGCGAGCGCGGCCCGCCGGCCGTGTCCCGACGGGCTCGATGCGGCGACTCCGAGGAAAGCAAGCCCGCTCGCCGCGATCACCACCGCGAGCGCCGCGGCCCAGTCCGGAATCGAGCCCGACGCCCTCATGACGAGCGGCCAGAGCGGGAAGAACGCGTACAACGGCCCGCCGTGGCCGTGCGGATAGCCGAAGACGGCGACGGCGTTGTACCAGCCGAAATCCCAGGTGAACAGGGGCCAGAGCGGCCCGCCGTGATGCAGCCAGCTGTGCTGTGGATCCGAGATCGCTCCGGCCTCGACGCCGCCGATCACGACCCCGAGCACGGCAGCGAGCCAGGCCGACCAGACGACCCCTGTCGCAAGCAGCGCATGCTGTTCGACCGAAGCTGCGATCCGCCTGCGAATGGCCAGCCGCGCCGGGACCTCGCCCACGGCAGGAGCGCGCTGAGCCACGCGCCGAGCATAGCGCCCGGGCGTGTGACCCCAAGCCGGACCGATCCCGAACGCCGTTACCGATCCAAATAACAGTCTGTTGCAAAGAACGACACGTCCCGGGAAGGCACTCGAGAGGTCGAACGCGGGTTCCCGAGCCGAAAACGAGCTAGCAACAGACTGTTACTTACCGCTCCGCGCGGCGGCTGCGCGGGCGTCGACTCCTCGACGGCGCCGCTTGGGATGCCGTCCTGGAGGTCGTGGCGGCTTTGCCGCCGCGGTCAGCTAATCCCCGGATCGAGGATGTGATCGGCTGGTTGCCTAGGCAGCGTCGACTTCGACGCCGCTGCCGGCTTCTTCGCGGCCGAGCTGCTTGTCCCACCAGACGGCCTCCCGGCGCTGCAACTCCGTTTGCGCCTTGCCGACGTAGGTGGCGAGCTCGGCTTCCTTCTGAGTCAAGTGCGCCTCGAGCTCGGCGAGAGCCGACTCGCGGACCTCGATCTTGTCGGTTCGCAGATCGATGTCGGCGTCGAGGGCTGCCTGGCGCTGGTCGACCTCGGCCTCGCGCTCGTCGAGCTCGCGGATCCGGTCACGGATCGTCTCCTCCATCGAAGCGAGCCGCTTTTCGCGCCGCTCCTGTCGCTTCGCCTGGGATTCCGTCAGGCCTTCCTGGCTCGACAAAGCGGACTCTCGGTTCGCGAGCTCGCGCTCGCGCTCCTCGAGCTGCCCGGCTCGCTGCTCCAGGTCGGCGCCGAAGTTCAGGTCACGCTGGGCGTGTGCGAGCTCGGCCTTCAGTCTGTTCAGCTCGGCCTCCCGCGCCGCGAGCTCGATCTCGCGCTGGTCGAGCTCCGCCGAGCGCTTCGCCGCCTCGCGGACGACGGCGGTCTTGTCCGTGTAGTCGCGCTCGAGCGACTCGAGGTCGCCGCGCAGCCGCTCCTGCTTGAGCAGCAGCTCGGCCTCGCGCTCGCCGAGGGCCTCGTCCTTGGCCGCGACGCGCGCGGCCTCCTTCTTGAGGTCGGTCTCGCGCGACGAAAACTTGCGCTCGCGCTCGGAGACTTCCTTGTCACGCGCTCGGCACTCGTCCTCGCGCTTCGCCAGCGCCCGCTCGCGGCCTTCGAGCTTGACGATGCCGGCGCGTTCTCGCGCCTCGAGCTCCTGCTCGGCGCGGGAGAGCCTCTGCTCGCGATCGGCGAGCGCCTTCCGCTGCTTCTCGAGCTCGTGCGAGACCTTGGAGCGGTCCCGATCGAAGCTCTTCAGCTCGCGGAGCTTCGCTTCGGCCTGCTCATGGCGCTCGGCCGAGAGCTGCTGCTCGGACGCAAGCTCCGCCTGAAGCTCAGCCAGCCTGGCATGCTCGGCTTCGATCGTCGCGCGCTGGTCTCGGACCTTTCGCTCGCGCTCCTCGAGCTCTGCTTGAAACTCCGCGAGCTTCGCGTCACGCTCGTCGAGCGTGGAGGCGCGGCGAGCCAAGCCTTGGTCGGAGTCCATGCCCGCCTCGAAGACCTCCTGCTGCTTGGCGAGAGCCGCCTTCAATTCTGCTTCCCGCTCCTGCGCGGCGTCAAGCTGCCTTCGCAGGTCGTCGGTCGCGCCGTTGGAGACGACCGTAAACGGCTCTGCGTCGGCCGGTCGCGCTGTCAGCTCGAAGCGCAGCTCGACGTTGGGGTGAGGTTCGACGGGCCTCGGCGCGTCCGGGTCGTCGCGCCGGCGCTCGAGCTGGGCGCGAAGGCCGGTGCCGAATTCCTTCTTCTTGTTCTCGGGCGTTTCGTCCTTTTTTGGCGTCATGTCGACTCCTAGAAGACCTTAGAGAGGTTGAGGAACGCGGGCCCGAGGATGACCAGGAACATCGCCGGGAAGATGAACAGAACCGTAGGGAAGAGCATCTTGATGGGGGCTTTCATGGCTTTCTCCTCCGCCGCCGCTTGCCGGCGCAGGCGCGTATCGGTTGCCTGGACACGAAGAATCCGGCCGAGGGAGATGCCGAGCTGGTCTGCCTGGATGATCGCGCGGGTGAAGCCCGAGATTTCCGGCGTGTCGCAGCGCGCCGAGAGCTTCTTCAGCGCGTCCTGGCGAGACTCGCCGATGCGGATCTCGTTCAGAGTCAGGCCGAACTCCTCGGTCAAGGGGCCGTCCATATGGTCGGTCAGCTTCGAGATGGCGCCGTCGAAGCCGAGGCCGGCCTCGACGCTGACCGCGAGTAGGTCGAGGGCGTCGGGCAGTTGCGCACGAAGCAGCTCACGGCGCTTTCGCGCGCGCGCGCCGACAACGAAGTCTGGAGCGAGAAAGCCGACCCCGCCGAGCGCGACACCGAGGAGAAGCCCAATGCCTCCCGCGACTGCGCCGAAGATCAGCCCGACCAACAGGCCGCCGATTCCGACGGCCGCTTTCGCGGCGAGGAAGGCAGTTGGAGAGACGGTGCGGCCTAGGCCCGCGGCGAGCAACCGGTTGCGAACCCCGTCGACGCTCGTCTTCGGATGGACCCTCAGGACGAGCTTCGAGAGCCGGTCGACCGCGGGTTCGAGGACGCGGTCGCGGAACGGCTGGTCGCGTTCCCCGAGCGCGGCCCGGAACTTGCCGTAGGTCGCGGCGCGTTTCACCGAGACCTGGCGGTCGCGGGCGGGCGCCGTTGCGGCCTCACCGAAGAGGTAGGCCGCGCCGGCGAGGAAGAGGACTGCAAGCAGGATCAGAAGCACGGGGTCACCCCTTGAAGGAGACGATTTTTTTGAGGATGAGGGACCCGAACGCCATCATCGTCAGACCGCCCATGATCAGCATGTGTCCGGTATGCGTGTGGTAGAGCGGGTCCATGTAGGTCGGGTTCAGCACTGTCATCGCAATCGCGATGAAGAAAGGCAGTCCGATCAGGACGTAGGCCGCCATCCGGCCCATCGCGGTCAGTGAGCGAATCTTGCGCGCGAACTGCTGGCGGTCGCGAACCGTGTCGGCGACCATGTCGAACAGGCCTGCGAGCGAGCCGCCTACCTGCCGCTGAATGTTCACGGCCGTGATCACGAAGGAGAAGTTCTTCGAGCCGATTCGGTCGGCCGTCTCCATGAGGGCTTGCTCCATCGGGCGTCCCAGCTGGGTATCGGTGAGGACGCGGCGCAGCTCCTTCGCGGCGGGCTCTTGGCCCTCGTCGACGACGCTCTGGATCCCTTGCTTAAAGCTGTGGCCGGCCTTCAGCGAAGCGGCCATGGTGATCAGCAGGTCGGGCAGCTGGTCCTCGAAGGCGCGCATCCGCCGCCTCGCCTTCGACCAGACGACGACGTAAGGGACGAGGCCGCCGATCAGAAAACAGCCAAGGATCTCGAGTCCGCCTCCCCCGACGATCGCCGCGAATACGGCCAGGACGAAAGAGGAGCTGATCAAAAGCCACGTGAACTCGACCGTGCGCAGGGGCAGGTCGGCGCGTTCGAGCAGAAGCTGAAGGTTCCGCCACTGCCTGCGATGCGCAAACGTGTTCTCGGTTACACGGAAAAGGCCGCTCAGCATCGCCAATCGGTCACGGGCGGTGCTGTGCTTTGCCGCGCGGCCCCGCGAAGGATCGACATGAGCCGCCAGGCGTCGTTTTAGCCAGGAGCCCCGTAGGGTCGATGCGGCGAGGATTCCGGCCGCGAGCATGAGTAGGCCGGCCAGCAGCGTGAAGAGGAGATCCCCGGCTTTTCCGTAGAGCGTCTCCGGCAAGAGCGGAGACGACTTGCCGTCCGCTGCCGAGCTGCTTCCGTACCGGTCGGGGATGGTCACGCTCGTCATGTCTGAGCCGAGCTTGCCTACCGCTGCCTTCAACTCGAGCTTGTCGCCGGGGCGGGCCGTCGTCAGGTAACGAACCCGCCAAGTACGACGGAGCTCACGACCGATCGAGCTGTAGATCCCGCTCAGGGTCGCGCTCGTGGCTGCTGCATGGAAGCTGCCTCCGGTTTCGCTCGCAAGCCGCCTGAGGCCGGAGGAGTCGGCGTGCGAGCCGAACGCGATCGGATAGACGACCGCACCCGCTTTGTGCAGGGAGGTGATGGCGGCGCTCTCGGTGACCCGGCTGCCGACATCGTTGCCGTCTGTGAGGAGGACGACGACGCGACCTCCCTGCTGGCTTGCAAGCAGGCGGGCGGAAAGATCGACCGCATCCCAGAGCGCCGTGCCGGAGTTGGCTCCGACGGCGAGCGTCCGGAGAGCGTTGTCCGAATCGATCGTGGCAGTCGAGAACGGCCCCTGCTCCGCTGCATGTCGACCGAAGGTGACGAGCGCGATTCGGTCCGAGGACGGCTTCGCGGCTACGAAGGCGGTTGCGGCCGCCGCGGCTTCGGCGAGTGGCTTCCCGGCCATCGAGCGCGACGTGTCGAGCGCGAGGATGACGTTCTTCGAGCGGCCGAGGTTGACCGCGTTGAGACCGACCACGGGCCGTCCGTTCTCGAACAGCGTCGGCGCTGCTGCCGACGGCACCGAAGTGACAACGGTGGCGCCGACCGCCGGGTAGGCGCCGAAGTCAACGCCGTTGAGCCTGACGGCTGCACTCGCCCCGGTTGCTGTCGCGAGCAGGGCGAGCAGTGAAACCAATGCCAGGCTGAAAACGCCAGTTTTCAGCCTGGAAGGGATCACTGGAAGCTCCCGTAAGAGGCGTTCACATTGCCGACGTAGCCGACCAGTTCCTCGTTGAAGAAGTGAGGGGGCATGACGACGCCGTTCGCTGCCATCTTCTCGAGGAAGTGCGGCTTCAAGCCCGTGCATTCGAGCGGCCCGAGGAGCTTCGACGTGGTGGTGCTCGCCTGCTCCTCGTCGGGCGGCTTCGCGACGAAGACGTCCTGCAGCGTGATCACGTCGGACTCCATACCGAGCACCTCGGAAACGTGGGTGATCCGGCGGGAGCCGTCGACCAGGCGCGTGATCTGGACGAGGAGGTCGAATGCGCTCGCGATCTGCTCGCGGATCGCGCGGTGGGGCAACTCGACGCCGCCGGTCATCACCAGCGTCTCGAGCCGCGAGAGTGCGTCGCGCGGGGAGTTCGCGTGGATCGTCGTCAGCGAGCCCTCGTGGCCCGTGTTCATCGCCTGGAGCATGTCGAGCGTCTCGGGGCCTCTGACCTCCCCGACGATGATTCGGTCGGGACGCATGCGCAGCGAGTTCCGGACCAGCTCGCGGATACGAACCTCGCCCTCACCTTCGATGTTCGGAGGGCGGGCTTCGAGGGTGATCACGTGCTGCTGCTGGAGCTGGAGCTCCGCGGCGTCCTCGATCGTGACGATCCGCTCCGCGTTCGGGATGAAGGCGGACATTGCGTTCAGGGTCGTCGTCTTACCGGTGCCGGTACCGCCGGAGATCAGGATGTTGAGCTTGCCGTTGACGCAGGCGGCGAGAAACTGGGCGGCTTTCGGTGAGAGCGATCCGAAGTTGATCAGGTCGTCCATCGTGTACGGGTCGCGCGAGAACTTCCGGATCGTCAGCGTCGGACCGCGCAGCGCCAGGGGCGGAATAATCGCGTTCACGCGCGAGCCGTCCGGTAGGCGGGCGTCGACCATCGGCGACGATTCATCGATGCGGCGCCCGACTGTCGAGACGATCTTGTCGATGATGCGCATCAGGTGGGCGTCGTCGACGAAGCTCGCTCCGGTGTGCTCGATCTTGCCTGCCCGCTCGATGTAGATCGCGTCCGGGCCGTTGACCATGACCTCGCTGACGGTGTCGTCGTGGAGGAACGGCTCGAGCGGGCCGTAACCGAGAATGTCGTCGGTGATCTCGCGGGTGACCTGACGTCGCTCCTCGCGGGTCAACGGTGTCCGGTCGAGCGCCAGCTGCTCGGTGACGGCACGGAGCACGCGCTCCGAGAGATCCTCGTCCGACTGCGTCGTGAACAGCTGCGGGCCGAGCTTGGCGATGCACGCGTGGTGGATCTGGGTCTTCAGCTCTGCGTACGGGTCGGCAACGACGCGGCGCTCCACTGCCTGCTCCGCGAGCGGGCTCTGCCCGGCGGTCTCGACGGTGGCGGCCGAGCCGTTGCCGTTGCTCTTGATGCGGTCGGAAAGACCCATGACTACGCCCTTGCCAACGCAGCCAGGAACTTCTTGCGCTCCTTGGCAACCGTCTGCGCCGTGACGAGTGACTTTGCGAGCTCGCGCACGGAGCGCGAGAACTCCGACTTGCCGTCCGCCAGCACGGCCGGGTTGCCGCGGTTGACCGCCAACGGCACCGCCCGGTCGCTCGGGATCTCGTACCGCACGCCCAACTCGAGCGCCGACTCGACCTCCTTGCGCTGCATGCCGACCTTGGAGTTCGCTCGATTCAGGACGACCTTGATCCGGTCCTGTGGGAACGAGAGCAACTCGAGCGTCTGCAACGAGAGCCGGACGTTCTTGATCGTCGGCACATCCAGGCTCGTCAGCAGGAGCAGCTCGTCGGTGCGGTCGAGAGTCGCCAGCATCGGCCCGTGGAAGAACGGCGAGGTGTCGACGACGATCACGTCGTACGACTCCCGGGCGACTTCCAGCAGCCGGGCCAGCTTGGCCTCGGTCACGAGCTCTGCGTCTTCCGGGCGCAGGGGCGCCGGGAGGACATCCAGACCGCAAGCGTGCCGGGTCGTGTAGCCGGCAAGCTTTTCCGAGTCGAGCTCGCCGGGAGCGGTGACGAGGTCGTAGATCGTCTTCTCCGGCTCGATCCCGAGCATGATCGCGGCGTCGCCGAACTGCAGGTCGAGGTCCAGCAGGAGTGCTCGTTTGCCCCAATGCTTGGCCAACGAGGCCGAGATGTTCGTGGACAACACCGTCTTGCCGGTGCCGCCTTTCGGCGAGAACACCGTCACCAGACGGCCTTGCCGGCCACCGCCGCTCGCCTGTTGCTTGCGACCGGTGTGGCAGGCCTTCTTGATCGAGAAGACGACATTGTCGGTCAGCTGCGGGAGCAGCAGGACATCCGCGATGTCGGCGTCCAGGGCGTCCTCGAGCAGGCTCGGCGAGCCCCCGGAGGCAAGCAGGATCACCGGAGCCTTCGTGTACTCGCGGATCGCTGCCACGTCGTTGGCCGGCAGCGTCGCGCTGCGCGTTGCGTGCAGCACGACCTGGAGGTGGCCCCCAGTCAGGGTGGAGGCGCCCTCGAGGACGTTGTCGCTCGAACCGACGAGCTCGATCTCGGGGTGTTTTCCGAGCGCTTCGCGCAGGTCGGGAAGGCCGTCGCAGAGCCCGGTCACGAAGACCCGGACGGTGTCACGGCCGTTCGTTTCCATTTCGTTCATGCTCATTTGAGGGCCTCCTACCTACCGAGGGCGCGAGCCGCGCTGCGGCTGAGGCCGTCGCGGAGCACCGTCTTGATGCTGTCGAGGTGGTCGGGACTGTCGGTGACGTGCGTGATCGGCCTGAGCTCGAGGTGCCAGGAGCCGGTCGTCGACGAGTCGGTGTTGGCGAGCACCCACTGGAACTTCTGGGCCTGGCTGTCGGTCATCGCCAGCAGCGCGGAAGTCGTCTGGCCTGCTCCGCCGGTGATCTTGGTACCGGGCGCGGGCCCACTGGGGGCTTGGAGCACCTTCAGGTCACGCAGGACGATTCGGCTGAACAGGTAGTCGGTGCCGCTCGTGTGCAGCGTGATCGCGGCTACCAGGTCGACGTGGTCGTTGTCCTTGACCGTTCCGGCGAGGAGCTGGTTCTGGTCGCCGGCGACCTGGAACGCTCGCAGGTTCCCTCTCAACTGGCCTTCGACTCCGGTCTGGGCGATGGAGGTGAAGCGCTGAGTGGTGATCTGCTCGCCCGCGAACGTCTCCTGCGAGGCGACGAGGTTCTTGATCTCGTCAGGACTCGAGATCGACCCCGGTACGACGCTCCGCCGCGGTACCTGCGCCGTTGAGATCATGCCCGTGGCGTCGGAGCCGGCGGTGCCGACCGGGATGTCGTGCTTGGCGACGAGCACCGTCACGTGGTCCTCGCCCCGCTGAACGTGACGCTTGT
>Ga0066671_10000782_pt1 | contig 10110 bp, 6 predicted proteins | sample GraSoiAngelo_120_FD_62294 | JGI IMG/M metagenome (GOLD analysis project Ga0066671, IMG submission 62294) | Grasslands soil microbial communities from the Angelo Coastal Reserve, California, USA - 14_0919_09_20cm | ecosystem: Environmental > Terrestrial > Soil > Grasslands | place: USA...
TTGGAGCGATCCTCGGCGCAGTCGCCGTTTTTACAGCAGCAATTGTGGGTGGGACGACTCTTAGGCGCTGGCGGCAACAAAAGCTTTCGGAGCGCAGGATCGAGCAGGCCGAGCGGATACTGACCGCAACGTATAAGGCCCGGCGCTCCCTTTCCCGTGTCCGCAGTCCTATGATGCTACCTCACGAATTTGATGCAGCGGAAACCAGTCTCAAGGAGAGCGGAACTTGGGATAAGATTGTCGGTGGTGAGGAGGAACACAGGAGGTATGCCACATCTCAAGCCTACTACAACCGGCTCGCTTCGACCCGAGACGATCAGAGCGCGCTCGAGGAATGCCAGCCGATGGCACGGGCGCTATTTGGAGAAGAACTCGAAAAGGCCATTGAGAAGCTGAATCACCAGTTTTGGACTGTGCAGGTCTATGTCGATGCAAACCATAGGCATAAAGAGGGATCAGATCCCGTTTTTCGGCGTAAAATTGAGAGTACGATTTGGGAAGGGTACCCTTCCCCCGAGGAAAATGAAGTAGACCAGACTATCGCGGCGCAGGTGAGGACCATCGAGAGAATTTGCGTCCCGGTGCTGCGACTAGAAGGTGGCAAGGCGTAACCTCTAGGGAAGGCCGATGCGGGGTGGGATCCCCGGTGCGGCGGTGACAGTGACAAGTGACTGTCACTCGTTTCCCCTGTGACTCGTTTTTCTGTGGATAAGCTCAGCTTGCACGCTGCCTCCGCCCTCAAATTCCTGCTAGGGAACATAGTGAAAACACGAAGGAGGGTCAGATGTTCGTCTCGACCGATGACGGTGAAATCCCGCTGAGCAGTATCAGGACCGCAGTCCGTCGTCGTGACGCCGTGACTCTCGTGTATGGTGACGACGAGGAAACTCGGGCCACGCTGGCCAGTTGGGATCAGGCGTTGCGCGATACGCCACAGCAGGTTTTTCCGGCGGAGTCTGGCACGTATCTCTTGCACGCCGCTGTGGAAAAAGGCGTTTTTGCGGTTTCGAGGTCTAAGGTGCTCGCGTGGTGCATCTCTGCCGACCGAATCCTCTACCCCATATCCACAGAAGGGGTGAACGGAAGCGAACGAGACACACCGCCTGTCCTCCATCCAGATGGAACGGTGGACGTGTACGGCGACCATACCTACGACAGCTATCAATTATGGGCTGAGGCTGCAGAAGCTGGCTTACGGCTAAAGCCGCGCGAGAGGCTCATAGCTTAATGCCCGACCGCCAGTGACAGTCACGGTGACAGTCACTCAACGGAGGGGGCGGTGACAGTCACGGTGACAGTGGCGCTATCGGTGACGGTCAACCGACACCGTTTGGCACCAGTCGCGTACGGAAGGCACGCTCGCGATCAAGGCTCAGGCTTGCGGCAGCTCGCCTGAGTGCCCTAGCCTCGGGCGGTGAGTTCGGGAAATTTTGATTATGCTTCTTGGGCGCAGGTCGTCGTGGCAATCGTTGCCCTGGTTGCGAAATGCAGTGACAGTCACGAGTGACTGTCACTCTCATACCCGTTTCACGGGTATTGGGTGAGGCTAAAGCCGGATAGTCCCAGCTGCAACACATAAACGAGCAGAATTCTGCGGGAGAACCGCTATAGTGTCACCTGAAGGATATCACGGAAACCCACTACATGAGCACTGAGCCCTCACGTAAGCCAAACCAAATTATCGTCATTCTCGATGGCGTGGAAGCCGTGCCCGTGACTGAAGCGGCGCGTTTGGGGCGAGCTTTCGACTCAGCGTTCCGGATTCACACGGCGGATTTTCCTGGAGGGTCGCGCGGCTTGCGCCTCGTCGACGCAGGAGTAGGCACGTGGTGGATGGTCTTGGATGACCTCTCCACAATATATCAAGCAGCACAATCCGCTCCAGACGCGACGGCGGCTCTCGCAAAAGATCTTGATTACGTAGTGCGTGTCCTCCGGGAACAGAGCCCAACGGAAACTGCAGCACACCTTCGTGACCTTGCGAAGACATTGGCCGACACGGGAAGGCGCCTGAAAGCGGACGCCGTGGCTGTAGTGGCGGCAGTGAAAGTCACCGTGCGAGCGGAACATTATGGTGTCATTCAACGAGCTGCGCGCCCCGTGCGTGAGGGGTTCGGCGAAGCAGCCGTTGATCCGCCGATGCCACGTTCGCAGAAGCACCGGGTTATGACCGCCCTCCTCGCCGCTGAACGGGGGGAACTATACGGAACGGCACTATCCGCTGGCGGCGCATGGTACGCCCGCCTCGAGGGCTTGGGCGGGGTGCTCCTGCCACTGCATGTGTCGGGGGCCGTCGATCTTGTGGACGGTGCGGCATACCGGATTGAGGGGCGGATCCTCACCTCCGGCCGAGGGTGGCCCGAAGCTGTTCAGGTTAAGACTATGCACAAAGTGGGATCTGCCGGGAGGGCCGCCGGAACCTAGTCATCTGTCGGGACCGGCCGCCCAGGCTGACAGGCGCAAGTGGTCACTAGTAGGTCACTAGTGACTGTCACCTGTGGCCCGCTAAGAGGTGGGCGTAGCAGATAAGGGCAGCCGCGTTGAGCCCCCCGCTAGACCGGCAGCGCGAGCTGCTCCTCGGCGAGCGAAGCGATCTTGCGCGATAAGCCGATTTTCTGCTCCGCCTTGTCGCGTGCCCCTTCGGACATTAGCTGCACAAGCGCAGAAAGCTTGTCGCTGTCGGAGACGGTGAGGAACTGCTTTTCCTTGTTGACGAAGACACGGCTGGTCCGGCCGCGTTTGAGCAGTTCGATGACGTTGCTCAGCGTTCCCGTGCTCTTCGCGTCCCAGATCATCAGACCGTAGTCTGCTGCCTTCGCCATCTCGACATCCTTCGCCGTGAAGAAGGCGCGCGAACCGGGCTCGGCCGCGCTTTGGACCCGTTGGACAGGCCAGTCCCCCAGATTGTTGCGAGGCCTGGAGCCGGTGCAATAGACGGTGACGGAGCCGGCGTTCCGATCGAGCAGCGCCTGCTGGATCGAGGCGTCCGCGCCGTCGGCATCCCCGACCACGACGTCGAAATTCGAAAGCGCGACCCTGTCCAGGCTTTCGAGGAAGCGCGCGTGAAGGCGCTTGATGGAGAGCGAGCCGGCGATGAAAACTGTGGTCATTCGCTTACTTCCAAGTCAGCGCAGCTACGAAGATCTTGTCCACCTTATGGTAGGTCCGGAGCTTGGCACAAGCGGCCTCCATCGAGGCGCCGGTATCGTAAAGGTCATCCACGACGAGGACGTTCCATTTGCCATCGTTCGTGATCCCGTCGTTGATGGCGAACCGGTCGGAAAGCGCGTCGACCTTCGCCTGCTTACCCACGAGGTCCTTCAGCGCGGGAGCTCCGTCCGGCGCGGGAAGCTTCACGACGATGTTCTCGAAGATTGGCACCTCGAGGCGCTGCGCGAGGGCTTTCGCAATCTCCGTTACTGGCTGCCTTGGCCTCTGCTTGCTCGCAGGCATGGGAACGATGAAGCCGATCTTACCGAATTTCGGCACAAGGTGCTGCTCGATCTCGGCCGCGAGCGGCTCGGCTTTCGAAAAGTCGTCTCGATACTTCAGCCGGAACAGCGCCTCCCCGACTTCGGTTCTGAGCGTATCGAATTGCGGATGGCCGTATTCATTTTCGCCGATGTAGGTGCTCGATATCTTGTGCTTGTCGAGGGCATAACCCGCATCCCAGTTGCCGAAAATCTGTAAGATACTGTTCTTCATCGATGGTCCCCGGCGCGGCCTTCTCTCCGGCTAGCTAGGACGCTGTGCCCCCGCTTGTAACCGCCGATTGCTCCAGAATGGCCGCATCTGCCCGGCGCCGCAGCTAAGCGACAGGCCAGCCCCGGGCGGCCGAATGCCGACGTTAGTCGGTGCGGGAAGTCGCAAGTGGGAATCAGCAGTGACCGTCATCCAATGGGTGGGGCGAACGGCGCGCTTGATCCGCGGAGAATCCTCCTCTTCACTGCGCCTGAGAGCCGCGGGCCGTGGAGCCCGGGATCGATCGAGGAGAAGGCTGTGCCGCAGTCCAAGCAATGTCCGAAATGTGCGTCGTCGATGGGCGAGGGGTTTGTGCTCGACAAGACTTATGGCGGGGCGGGGGTTTCGTTGTGGGTGGAGGGGGCTCCGGTGAAGAGCTTTTGGACGGGAATCAGCCTTGGCGGGCGGGCGCGGTCGCAGATTGCCACCTGGAGGTGCGGAAGGTGCGGGTTTCTGGAGAGCTATGCGGCCGGCGCTGCCGATGATGGCGCGGAGGCCCAGAAGCAGGAGGCGCGGGTGGTGCTGTTCGCCGCCGTCGTGCTGGCGTTCGTCCTGGCCTTGGTGGCGGGGGTGCTCGCCGCGCGGGGATAGTGACAGTCACTCCGTGGGTGGGGGCAAATAGTAACTGTCCCCGCCGCTTTCAGGTGGGAATTTAGCTACTCCGCGGCTTCGGCTACTCCGGCGGCGGAGGCGTGGGGGGCGGGGCTGTCGGCGACGGCCGAGGCGATGGCGTCGCCGAGCTGGGCGGGGGTGAAGGGTTTCAAGAGGACCTGGACGTCGTCGGGGCGCCGGGCGATCGAGCCGGCTTCGGCATAGCCGGTGATGAGGATCGCAGGCAGGCCCGCGATCGCGTTGCGCGCCTGGCGGATGACCTCGGTGCCGGAGATGTGCGGCATCGCATAGTCGCTGATCAGGAGGTCGCAGCCTGGCGCTTCGCCGTCGAAGAATTCCGCCACCTGCTCGCCGCCGCCGGCTTCGACCACCTCATGGCCGAGATCGTGGAGGAGCGCCGCCGTCGTCTGGCGCACCCCTTCATGGTCGTCGACCAAGAGGATCCTGAGCGACCGCGCCGGGGGGCCATGCTCGGCCCGCTCCTGCGGACGCTCGCCGGCCGGCGCGGCCTCGCGCAGCCCGCGCGGAAGCCAGATTTCGGCGCGTGTGCCCTTGCCGACCGTGCTCGCGATCTGGAAGGCGCCGCCCGATTGCTTGGCGAAGCCGTAGACCATCGACAGGCCAAGGCCGGTCCCTTTGCCGACGTCCTTGGTGGTGAAGAAGGGCTCCATCACCTGCTCGAGCACTTCAGGGGCGATGCCGGAGCCGGTGTCGGAGACGGCCAAGACGACATATTCGCCGCCGCCGAGGCCGGGGTGGTCGTCGGGGCCGGCGAGGCGGTTCTCCGCCCGAACCGAGATGGTGCCGCCGTCGGGCATCGCGTCGCGGGCGTTGATGATGAGGTTCATCAAGGCGAGCTCGAGCTGCGCCTGGTCGGCATAGGCGCACCACAGGCCCTCGCCGATGTCCCAGTCGAGCTCGACCAGGCCGCCGAGCGTATGAGCGAGGAGCTCGGTGACCGCGGTGGCGAGCGCCTCGATCTCGACGCAGGCGGGCTGGAGCTGCTGGCGGCGGGCGAAGGCGAGCAGGCGGCGGACCAGGTCCGAGCCCTGCTCGGCGGCGCGGCGGGTCATGCTGAGGATCTTGAGCTGGTCCTCGTCGAGCGCGATCCGCCGCTCGATCAGGCCGAGGCCGCCGAGGACAGCTGCGAGGAGGTTGTTGAAATCGTGGGCGATGCCGCCGGTGAGCTTGCCGATCGCGTCCATCTTGCGCGCCTGGACGAGCTGGCTTTCCAGATCCTTGCGGTCGGTGATGTCGAGCAGGGTGCCGGCATATTCGATCGGCTGGCCCTGCGCGTCGCGAAGCAAAACGGCCTGGTCGAGGAAGTGGCGATACTGGCCGTCGGCGCATTGCCAGCGATATTCGACCGCGAGCGAGCGGCCGTCGCGGCGCCCGGCGAGGGCGGAGACGACCCGGTCGCGGTCGTCCGGGTGGAGGCGGTCGATCCACAGAGCGGGCGAGGCCTGGATCTCCTCGAACCGGTAGCCGGTCAAGGCGCAGAGATTGCCGCTGACCAGCTTGGGCGCGCGCGGCGAGGCGTCGAGCGCTTCGAGGTAAAGGACGATCGGAAGCGACTGGATGATCGCACCCTGCCGCTGCTCGGCGAGCCGAAGCTCCCGCTCGGCCCGAAGCCGCTCGTCATTGGCCCGCAAATTCGCGTCGAGCAGCGCCTGCTCGGCGGCGGCCTTGCGCTGGATCTCCTTGGTCATCGCGAACAGGTCGACGAACACGGCGACCTTGGAGCGCAGGACCACCGGATCGACCGGTTTGAACACGTAATCGACCGCGCCCATCGAATAGCCGCGGATGAGGTGCTCGGTTTCCTTGTTGACCGCGGAGAGGAAGACGATCGGAATCCGCTTGGTCTGCTCGCGGTTGCGGATGATCTGGGCGGTCTCGTAGCCGTCCATGCCGGGCATGTAGACGTCGAGCAGGATGACCGCGAACTCGCCCTTCAGCAGGTGCCGAAGCGCCTCCTCGCCGGAGCGCGCCTCGACGACCTCGCCGATATCCTCGAGCACCGTCTTGATGGCGAGGAGATTGTTGCCGTCGTCGTCGACGACGAGCACGCGCGGCCGCTCGGACGGCAGTTCAGGAACGGGGACAGGGGTGGTTGCAGTCACTTACTCCGCCGCCTCCGCCGCTGTTCCGGCAAGCGGCCGGGTCGCCTCGCGGGCCCGGCCGATCCACACCCGGAGGAGGGCGAGCAGAAGGTCGATATCCACGGGCTTCGCGATATAGTCGGACGCGCCGGCGTCGAGGCATTTCTGCCGGTCGCCCTTCATCGCCTTGGCGGTGACCGCGATCAGCGGCACCTCGGCGAGCGCCGGGCGCTTCCGGATCTGCTGCATCGTCTCATAGCCGTCCATCTCCGGCATCATGATGTCGATGAGGCCGATGTCGATCCCCGGAGTCTGTTCGAGGATGACGATTCCGTCCTTGCCGCGCTCGGCGTGAAGGACCTCGACTCCGTAGCTCTCGAGCACGCTGGTCAGGGAATAGATGTTCCGGATGTCGTCGTCGACGATCAGGATCTTGGCGCCTGCGAGCTCGGGCACCGGCCGGACGATCGGCGCCGGCGCCTCGCCCGGCTCGGGGACGAGGTGCACGAGGGGCGGGGCCGAGCGGACATGCTCGGCGAGCTTGCCGAACACGTCGGAGAGCGCCTCCTGGTCGGCCGGCTTCTCGGTCACGCCGAACGCGCCCATGCCGAGGGCGGAGGACAATTTGTCGGCGCCGGAGATGACGTGGATCGGCACGTGCCGGGTCTGCGGGTCGTGCTTCAGGAGATCGAGAAGCACGAAGCCGTCGATGTCCGAGAGGCCGAGATCGAGGGTGATCGCATTGGGCTGGAGCTTGCGCGCCATCGCCAGCGTGCCCGCCCCGGCGGTCGAGACGACGCCCTTCAGCCCCGCCTCGCGGGCGAGATCGAGCAGGATGGACGCGAAGGCCGCGTCGTCCTCGACGATCAGCACGAACGGATCGTCGCCGAGCACGTCGCGGTCGTCGGTGACTTCGAAGCCGGTCGGGAGGGCCGAGGCGATGGTCGCCCCGGTATTCTCGTAGCGGGCGCTGGTGCCGCCGAGCGCGGCGGTGGGCGCGACCGCCTGGAGCGGCACGAACAGGGTGAAGGTCGAGCCTTCGCCCGGCTTCGAGCGCACCTGGAGCTCGCCGCCCAGCAGGCGTGCGATCTCGCGGCTGATCGAGAGGCCGAGGCCGGTGCCGCCATATTTGCGGCTGGTGGTGCCGTCCGCCTGCTGGAACGCCTCGAAGATCAGCTTCTGCTTGTCCTCGGGAATGCCGATGCCGGTGTCGGTGACCGAAATCCCGATCGCCCGCTCGGCGCCGCGAAGCACCGGGTGGCTCGGGCTCCAGCCGCCGGTCGCCGTCTGCACCGCGAGGGTGACGCTGCCATGGGCGGTGAACTTGAACGCGTTCGAGAGGAGGTTGAGCACGACCTGCTGAAGCCTCTTCTCGTCGGTGCGGATCGTCGCCGGCAGGCTCGAGTCGAACTCGACGTTGAAATCGAGATTCTTGTCGGCCGCGAGCTGGCGGAAGGTCCGCTCCATATGCTGCTTCAGGGTCCGCATCGGCATCTCGCCGACCTCGATCGAGACGGTGCCCGATTCGATCTTGGAGAGGTCGAGGATGTCGTTGATCAGGCTCAACAGGTCCGAGCCCGCCGAGTGGATGGTGCGGGCGAACTCGACCTGCTTGTCGTTCAGATTGCCCTGCGGGTTGTCCGACAGCAGCTTCGACAGGATGAGCAGCGAATTCAGCGGCGTGCGAAGCTCGTGCGACATGTTGGCGAGGAATTCGGACTTGTACTTGGAGGTGAGGGCGAGCTGCTCGGCCTTCTCCTCCACCGCCCGGCGCGCCATCTCGATCTCGATGTTCTTGGCTTCGACCTGCTTCTTCTCGTTCTCGAGGAGCTGGGCCTTTTCCTGAAGCTCCTCGTTGGTCGCGTGCAGCTCCTCCTGCTTGGTGGTGAGCTCGGTCTGGCGGGCCTGGAGCTCCTGGGTGAGGAGCTGGGACTGCTTCAGAAGGCCCTCGGTCCGCATGGTCGCGGCGATCGTGTTCAACACGATGCCGATCGATTCCATCAGCTGGTCGAGGAAGGTCTGGTGGGTCTCGTTGAACTCGCTGAACGAGGCCAATTCGATCACCGCCTTCACGTCGTCCTCGAACAAAGCGGGGAGGATGTTGATATTGGCGGGGGCGGAATGGCCGAGGCCCGAGCCGATGCGGATGAAGTCGCCCGGCACCTGCTTGAGGAGGATCGGCCGGCGGTCGGCCGCCGCCTGGCCGACCAGGCCTTCGCGGAGCCTGAACTCGCGCTTCAGCTCGTCGACGCTCTCCGCGCCGTAGCTTGCGACCAGCTCGAGCTTCGATTCCTCTTCCTCGCGCTTGGTGACGTAGAAGACGCCATATTGGGCGTTCACCAGCGGCGCGAGCTCGGACATGATCAGGTTCGACACGGTCGCGAGATCGCGTTCGCCCTGGAGCATGCGCGAGAAGCGGGCGAGGTTGGTCTTGAGCCAATCCTGCTCGGCATTCTTGAGCGTCTGATCCTTGAGGTTGCGGATCATCTCGTTGATCGTGTCCTTGAGCGCCGCCATCTCGCCCGAGGCTTCCACCGCGATCGACCGGGTAAGATCGCCCTTGGTGACCGCGGTCGCCACGTCGGCGATCGAGCGGACCTGGTTGGTCAGGTTGGCGGCGAGCTGGTTCACGTTGTCGGTGAGGTCGCGCCACAGGCCGGCGGCGCCGGGAACTCGCGCCTGGCCGCCCAATCGGCCTTCGATGCCGACCTCGCGGGCCATGTTGGTCACCTGGTCGCCGAAGGTCGAGAGAGTCTCGATCATGAAGTTGATCGTCTCGGCCAGCGCCGCGATCTCGCCCTTGGCGTCCACGGTCAGCTTGCGCTTCAGATTCCCCTGCGCAACCGCGGTCACCACGTCGGCGATGCCGCGGACCTGGTTGGTGAGGTTGGTCGCCATCAGGTTGACGTTGTCGGTCAGATCCTTCCACGTGCCGCCGACGCCCGGCACCTGCGCCTGGCCGCCGAGCTTCCCTTCCGTACCGACCTCGCGGGCGACGCGGGTCACTTCCGACGCGAAGCCGTTCAGCTGATCGACCATGACGTTGATCGTGTCTTTGAGGGCGAGGATCTCGCCCTTCACGTCCACGGTGATCTTCTTGGAAAGGTCGCCCCTCGCCACGGCGGTGGTCACGTCGGCGATGTTGCGGACCTGGCCGGTGAGGTTCGCGGCCATCAGGTTGACGTTGTCGGTCAGATCCTTCCAGGTGCCGGCGACTCCGCGCACCTGCGCCTGGCCGCCAAGCTTACCCTCGGTGCCGACCTCCCTCGCCACGCGCGTCACCTCGGAGGCGAAGGAGTTGAGCTGATCGACCATGGTGTTGATCGTGTTCTTGAGCTCGAGAATCTCGCCCTTCACGTCCACCGTGATCTTCTTCGACAGATCGCCCAGCGCCACCGCGGTGGTCACCTCGGCGATGTTGCGGACCTGGCCGGTCAAGTTCGCGGCCATGGCGTTCACATTGTCGGTCAGATCCTTCCAAGTGCCGCCGACGCCTTCGACCTTCGCCTGCCCGCCGAGCTTTCCTTCCGAACCCACTTCGCGGGCGACGCGCGTCACCTCGGAGGCGAAGGAGTTGAGCTGATCCACCATGACGTTGATGGTGTCCTTGAGCTCCAGGATCTCGCCCTTCACGTCGACGGTGATCTTCTTCGAC
>Ga0066671_10000783_pt1 | contig 10098 bp, 13 predicted proteins | sample GraSoiAngelo_120_FD_62294 | JGI IMG/M metagenome (GOLD analysis project Ga0066671, IMG submission 62294) | Grasslands soil microbial communities from the Angelo Coastal Reserve, California, USA - 14_0919_09_20cm | ecosystem: Environmental > Terrestrial > Soil > Grasslands | place: USA...
GCCGGCATCTACCGGATGATCAACCTGAAGATGGCCGACGGCATCCGCCTGATGACCTTGCGCCGCGGGGTTGATCCGCGCCGGTTTGCGCTGTTGAGTTTCGGCGGCGCCGCGGGCCTGCACGCGGCGGAAGTCGCGCGCGAACTCGAGATCAGGCGCATCATCGTGCCGGCGGTGGCCTCGGTGCTGTCGGCATGGGGCATGCTCACCAGCGATTTGCGCTACGAGGTGAGCCGGACCCATTATGGCGCGGGATCGCGGATTTCGGCCGACGAAGTTCTCGGGATGTTTGCCGAGTTGGAGCAGCAGGCGGCCGGCCGGCTGCGCTCGTGGTTCAATGGGCCGATTGCAACGGTGCGGTCGGCCGAGATGCGCTATGGCGAGCAGGTATTTGAAATCGACGTGCCGCTGAGTGATGTCGATTGGTCGGCAGCCGATCTCGTCGATCAGATCGAAGAGCGGTTTCATCGCCACCACGAGGAGCTTTACACCTACGCCTCGCCCGGTCAGGAGGTCGTGTTCGTCAATGCGCGCGTCGCGGCGGTCGGCCGGGTATCGAAGCGCGGCACCGACGCGAAAACGGTGCAGTCGGCCAAGCCTTGCGTCGCACATGCGATGCGGCGCGCTTTTTTCGGCATGTGGCGCGATATTCCCGTTTATTCGTTCGACAGCCTCTCGCCAGGACATTCACTCACGGGCCCCGCGATCATCGAGGCGGAGACGACGACCGTGCTCGTCGACACAGATGACCGCGTGAGCGTGAACGCGCTGGGCTGGCTTGATATCACCCTGCGCAACGGAGCAATCTAGCGGCGCTAGTTGAACGCCATGCCGCCGCTCAACGCGATGGTCTGGCCCGTCATGTAGGCATTGTCCAGCAGCATCATGACGGCCCGTGCGACCTCGTCGGCCTTGCCGAAACGGCCCAGCGGAATCCGGCTGACGAGATTTTCCTGGCCCCGCACCATGTCCGTTTCGATCAGGGAGGGCGCGACGGCGTTGACGGTGATGCCCTCTTTCACGAGCCGCGCGGCGTAACCGCGCGTCAATCCCTCGATACCCGCCTTCGACGCATTGTAGTGAGGCCCGATGGAGCCGGCACCCCGGGCGGCGCCCGAGGAGATGTTGACGATGCGGCCCCATTGCTTGGCCCGCATCATCGGCAGGACGGCCCGGGTGCAGAGGAAAACCGACTTCAAATTGATCGCGATCGTTCGATCGAAATCGGCTTCGGAGAGGTCGTCGATGCCGCGCGTGATCGCGATTCCGGCATTGTTGATCAGAACGTCGATCGGCCCAAGCTCTGATTTGACGCGCTCCACCATTTGGGCGACGGCGGATGTCTGTGAGACGTCGGCGGGAATCGCGACGGCGCGCCCATCGGCCTTCACTATCGTGTCGACCAGTTTGTTCGCTTCGTCTGCGCGCTCGCGATAATTGATGGCAACGGTTGCGCCGGCCTGCGCCAGCGCTTTGGATATCGCCGCGCCGATGCCGCGCGATCCGCCTGTCACGAGCGCCGTGCGTCCCTGCAGCGTACGTATCGTCATCGAGATCTCCGATTTTTGTCGAGCCATGGCCCCGAACGTCAATAAATATGAGCCCTGACCCAAGTTGCAACGACCCGCCGGCAGGGTCGCGCGTCGCGAGCTCAACCGCCCTTGACCGCGCCTGCGGTCAAGCCGGCGACGATCTGGCGCTGGGCGAACATGGTCAGCAGCAATACCGGGAAGGTGACGATGAGCGCGGCCGCCGCAAGCGGACCCCAGCTCAGTTGATCGAACGAAATCATGTTGTACACGGCGACGGGCAGGGTGCGCGTCTCCCGCCCCGCGAGCACGATGCCGAATACGAAATTATTCCAGGAAAATATCACCGCGAGAATGAAGGCAACCGCAACGCCCGGCTGCGCGATCGGTAACGCTACATGCCGGAATACCTGCCAGCGGGTTGCGCCGTCGATCAACGCCGCCTCTTCAAGCTCGAGCGGCGTGGTTTCGAAATAGCCGATCATGATCCAGATCACGATCGGCACCGTCACCACGAGATGAATGATGATCTGCGGCACCAGTGTGCCGAGTAGTCCCAACCACTGGAACAGAAGAAACAACGGAATGAGATAGGATAGCCCGGGCGTGATCCGCGCGATCAGGATCACAACCGCGGATTTGTGTGCGGCCATCCTGGCGATGCCGTAACCGGCGGGTACGCCGACCAGCATCGCCAGCAAGGTCGCCGTTCCGGTAACGAGCAGACTGTTGACGAAATAGGTCAGGAAGCGGTTGGACGCGAGCACATCGGCGTAGTTTTTCCAGGCGAAATGTGTGGGGATGAAAATCGGCGGATAGGCGGCGTTGTCGACCTCGAACTTGACCGAGAGCGAGGCCATCCAGAGGAAAAACAGGATCGCCGGCGATACGATGACGAACACCGCCAGTGCGAGCCCGAACTTGCCGAGGATGTGCTGTACACTCATGCGCCCAGACCTATCTCGGTCCACAACGTGCGTTGGCGCAGATAGAGCAGCACGGCTGCTAATGCTACGATCAGCACGAAGAAGATCACCGCGATCGCCGAGCCGTAGCCGAGGTCGTAATAGATGAAGGCGACGCTGTAGAGATAGAGATTGATGGTCTCAGAAGCTGAGCCGGGACCCCCTTGCGTGATCGCAAAAATGACGTCGAAGCTTTTGACCGCATCGATGCCGCGGATCATCGCGGCAATGAACAGGAATGGCATGATCAGCGGCAGGGTGATGTAGCGGAACATCTGCCACATGCCCGCGCCGTCGATCTGCGCACTTTCGTAAGGCTCGATCGGGATCGCCGCAATGCCGCCGAGCACGATCAGCATGACGAGGGGGGGTCCATTGCCAGGTCTCGACCAGCACGAGCGAGGGGATCACGGTTGCCGGATGAAATACCCAAAGCTGCGGCGGCAACCCCACCAGCGAAAGCAGATAATTGAGCACGCCGAGTTGCGGGTGGAACATCATGGTCCAGACCAGCGCGATCGCGACCGGCGTTGCCATCATCGGCATAATGAAGATCGCGCGCAGGAAACCGCGCCATGGAAATTTCGCGTGGAACACGACGGCGGCGAAGGTGCCGAAGATCAGCGGCAGCAGTACCGATAGCGCGGTATAGACCAGCGTATGCTCCACCGCTTCTATGAAGCGAGGATCGTTCGGCAGCCGCAGGTAGTTGGCGAGCCCGACGAAGGTCGTCGGCGAACCGACTTTCCATTCGTGTAGGCTCATCCAGATCGTGAACAGCCACGGGAAGATGATTACGGCAAGAACCACGATCAACGCCGGCAGCACGAACGGCCAGTATGATGGCGGCCGCCATTCCCGCTCCGGCGCGGGCTCGATTTTGGCCACGCCCGGAGTGGCTTGCGTCAAGGTGCTCACGCCTTCTCGCTGCGCTCCAGGATCGGTCGGAATTGCTCGTGCGCCTTCTTCAATTCGGATGCCGGATCGGCGCCCGAGAGTGTGGCTGTGACGGCAGCGCCGACGAGGTCGCGGAACTGGGCGACCGGAATGATGACGGGGAGGCCGAGCTTGCTGATCTTCGCGGAATCGATCACCGATTGCAGCCACGCCTGCGGGAGCTTGACGCCCTTGCGGACTTCAGGATCGTTGAGCACCGAATTGCGGAACGGGACGCCGCCGCCCGCCTGCAGCAGCCGCGCGCCTTGCGCCTTCGAGACCGCCCATTGGCAAAGCAGGTAAGCGGCTTCCTTGTTCTTGCTCGCCGCGGCGATGCCGAGGCCGTCGCCATAGGTCGCCGAATATTGTCCCTTGGGTCCGGCCGGCACCAAGGTATAGCCGACCTTGCCGACGATGCGCGAAGCATTCGGGTCTTCCAGCGGCGGCGCCCAGCCGACGCCGTCGATCCACATCGCCGAGCGCCCTTGTGTGAACGAGGCCATCGACTCCATCCAGTTGAAGCCGGCGACCCCGGGAGGCGCCACTTTCGTGAGTAGCTTTTGATAGAGCTTTGTCGCCTCGATCGCCTCCGGGCCGTCGGTCAGGATGCCGCCCTTGGCATCGAGGAATTCGCCGCCGTAGTCGAGGTAGAAGTTGGTCCACAGCGTCATGTTGGCGTTGCGCAAACCGCGTCCGACGAAACCGAAGGTGCCCTCTTTGGGGTCGGTGAGCTTCTCCGCCGCTTCGACCATTTCGTCCAGCGTCTTCGGCACCGCAACGCCCTTCTTCTGGAACATCTCCTTGTTGTAATAGAGAATGAAATAGTCGACCGACCATGGCAGCGAGAGCATCTGCCCCTTGTCGTTCTTGGCGTACTGAAGACCGGCGGCGGAGAAATCGCTTTCGAGGAGATCCGGCGCGGTGAGCGTCGGGTCCTTCATGTAGCCGGAGATGTCGGCGAGCCAGCCCGCCTTCTCGAACTGCCGCTTCTGCACATGATAGCTCACATGAATCACGTCGAAGCTCGGCTTGCCGGACGCAAGCTCGATCACCGCTTTCTGCCGCTGCTGCTGCTCCGGGATCTGTTCCGACTCGACCTCGATACCGGTCAGTTCGGTGAATTCCTTGATGTTCTTCTGCAGATTGTCGCCGCGCGGCCCTTTGGCAAGGATCACTTCCAATTTGGTGCCGGCGTATTTCTTCCATTGCGGCTCGGCGGCCTGCGCGGGCAATCCAGAAAAAGTGAGCGCGCCCGCGGCGGCTGATCCGGCCAGCACGGCGCGGCGCGAGATGCGGTGGTCTATCATTGTTTCCTCCCCTGGATCGTCTTTTTGCTAGGCTGACTGTAGCGCCTGCAAGGCTGCTGCAACAGGCCTGTTCGCGCAAGAACTCCTCCGGCTCGCCGCTTGAACAGCGCCAAGGCGCCCGTTACGCTCGCCCCTACATTTCCCGGAGAAACAACGAGAGGAAACAAGAATGAAGCAGCTTCGGATCGGCGACATCACCATTGATGCGGTGATCGAGCGCGAGGGCCCATGGCGGCGGCCGCAGGATTTCTTTCCCGCCTATGACGAGGCCGTCTTCAAGCACCATTTGCCCTCGATGGAGCCGGAGGTGTTCGACACCGCGCTCGGAATGATCGTCATCACCTATCAGACCTTCGTGGTGCGCACGCCGCATTATACGATTCTGGTCGATACCTGCACCGGCGAGGACAAGGGTCATCCGCCGCCGTTCGATTTTCCCGGCAAGGAGCGCTGGCGCAACGAGCTGTTCGCGTTGGGAGTCGGATACGAGCAGGTGGACTACGTGTTCTGCACCCACCTCCATATCGACCATACCGGCTGGAACACCACGTTAAGAGACGGGCGCTGGGTGCCGACCTTCCCGAATGCAAAATACATTTTTCACAAGCGCGAATATGCCGTGTGGGAAGCTGAGCATAAAAAGGGCTCCAATCCGCCCGGCACCGTGTTCCGCGACAATTGCCTCCCCGTCGTGGAGGCAGGCCAGGCGCTTCTTGTCGATGACGACTACGCGCTGGATGACACCATTACGCTGACGCCGACCCCGGGGCACTCGCCCTGTCATTGCTGCGTCAATATCTTCTCGAACGGCAAACGCGCGGTGGTCGCCGGCGATTTGATGCATCACGTGATCCAGTGTCGGGAGCCGGACTGGTCGGCGAAGCCCGACTGGGATCCGAAGCAGTCGGCGGCGTCGCGGCGGAAGTTCTTTGCCACCGTCGCCGACACCGATACGCTGATCTTGCCGATCCACTTCCCGGCGCCGACCGCAGGCCTGCTGATCGCCGACGGCGGGCGCTTCAACTATCGCTACAAGCGCGAATAGCAGCCGCTATCCCATCTTCATGTTGAAAAGCTTTGCCGCCGTGAGCCCAAGGATATCGGCCCTCTGGCTGTCGGTCAGCGATTCCGTCGCGAAGATGGGATCTACCGGATGAAGCTCCCAGGGATAAGGATAGTCGCTGCCGAGCACGACCTGGCTGGCGCCGACCTGGGCCACCAGATGGCGGATCGCTTCAGGGGTGAAGATCAGGGAATCGAAATAGATCTGCTTGAGATATTCGGTGGGCGCCTTCTTCAGCTTGATGTCGGGGTTGCAGCCTTTCGGCCCGACCAGACAGGCATGGTCAGAACGATCGGCGTAAGAGGGCAGGAAGCCGCCGCCATGGGCAGCGATCACCTTCAACCCCGGAAAGCGGTCGAAGGTCCCTTCGTAGATCAGGTGCGATAGCGCAAGCGTCGTCCCCAGCGGATTGCCGATGGTGTTGCTGAGCCAGCCGTTGCCGGCGAGGCGCTTGCTGAGCTCGGGCAGGCCCTGCGGATGAATGAACAAGGGCACGCCGAGTTCTTCCGCCTTGGCCCATACCGGATGGAATTTCGCATCGGAGAATTCCAGGTCTGCCACCCTGTCGCCGATGGCGGCGCCCTTCAATCCCTGCTTCTTCACCGCGGTCTCGAGCTCCTGCACCGCAAGATCGGGCGCTTGCAGCGTCAGCGAGGCAAAGGCCGCAAAGCGGTCGGGCTTGGAGGCGCAAAGCTCGGCGAGCTTCTCGTTCTGGAGCTTCACGATCTGCCCCGCCAGGTCACGGTCGCGGCCGTACCAGAACGGATTGATAGACAACACCTCCATGTCGATGGCTTGGGAGTCCATGGCGGCAATGCGCCGGTCGACCTCGATGAAAGCCTCCTGGGCGCCGTTGACAGGGGGAAGCTGGATTTTGGCGGCTTCTTCGCCGAGCAGCGCGCCGGCTTCGTGGAAATGGCAATGGGCATGCACGTCGATCGTCTTGACCCGTTTTCCGCCGACCATGACCGGGAGCTTTTGCCGTGCCGCTTCCTGACCGTGCGCGCTCTTGAGAAGGCCGCAACTGCAGAAGACGATACCGGTAGCGGCGGCCGCACTTCCCTTGAGAAAATCACGGCGTGTGGTCATGACCATTTCCTCCCTGTACTGCTTTTGTTTTCTGAGCAGAATTGCGCGCTCGCTCATTACGGCCAGCGTAGCCATGCCACATGGCGGCGGCAAGGCGTCCGACGTCACCCGTCCGTCAATCGACGGCGAGAGCGGGCCTCAGCTTTGCGTTAGTTGCTGCGCACCATGAGATTGGCTGCACCGAAGGGGACTTGATCGCTCGATCGTTCTGGGCTCAAATTCGCCATCCACGATGTCGGGAGGACACCCATGGTAAGAAGCATTGTTCTGGCTTCAGTGATCGCGACGCTGGCAATCGGCTCGGCTTTTGCGCAGGAATCCTGTGAAAGCAAAGCGGTCGGCAAGGACGGCAAGGCCCTCGCAGGCGCAGCAAAGACGTCGTTCATGAAGAAGTGCATGGCTGATCAATGCGCGACCAAGGCTGTGGGCTCCGACGGCAAACCCTTGGCGGGCGCGGCAAAAACCAGCTTCATGAAGAAGTGTGAAAAGGGCTAGGTTAGTAAACCAGTAGCAGGCCTACGGCGTAGCTTTAATGCATTCGGCGCCGCCGTAGCTTACGAACTCGCTCGCGATATTTGGTGGCCCATCTCAGTCGATGGGCTTTGAGCGCAACTCGTCCGCCGTCGCATTCACAAAGCCGAATTTCGCATAAGCCGCCTGTCCCGCCTCGCTGGCGACAAAGGCCAGATAGCGATCCGCGGCTTGCCGGTGCTTGCTGTTGGTCAGTACGCCGATGGCGTAGGAAACGGCGTCTCGCAGACTATCGGATGGCGGCAGCTCGACTGCATCCAGGTTTGCACCGAGGCGCTGCGCCTCCAGCGCCTCGGTCTTCCAGACAATACCGGCGTCCGATTTTCCATCCTGAAGTCGCGCCGGGGTTTCGCGGTGATGAACGGCCGTGAACCAGTTATTGGCTGTGGTCTGGCAAGACACGCACTCTTTTCCACCGGAAATCTGCTGCCAGACGTTGTGCCGCTCCAGCACCTTGCGGGCGTAGAACTGCATGATCCCTTCATTGACGGGGTTTGGCATTGACGTTTTGACGTCGGCGCGGACCAGATCGTTTATTCCCGTGACGTTCTTCGGGTTGTTCTTCGCCACCAGAATCTGGAGCTCGTTATGCATATAGACGGCATATTGGCTCATCAGATTGGCGGCCTTCAATTGCTTGAGATGGCCCAAATTTACCGACGCGTAGACGTCGGGTGTGGCGGCGTATTCATGGCCCTTATAGACCCATCCGCCGGCAAGGATCGCGGAAACGATCAAGCCCGGGGGGAGCGTCATCAGTCCGACCGATAATCCCCCTTCGCTCCGCCTGAACGCGCCGATCACCTCGTCCATGGCGAAAAACTGATTGCCTGCGACCCACAGCGTGAGATCGGCGTTCGGCATCCGCGCGAGCGCGTCGGTGCCGGTTACGACCGATCCGTCAGCGGCGTAGAGTTTGATGTCGGTGTCCTTGTCCGGCGGAATGGCGACCAGCTTCGATGCCGCCGCATCCTCGGCCCGCGTATGCGGCAGCGGCGATATGGTCAGCGTCGCCAAAAAGGCAATCTTGATCGCCGTTCGAAGCAATGCGTTCCTCATGATGAGCCCTCAGTGGAATATAATAGGATCGGGTGCATGCCCTAAGATTTATCTTCTTCGGTCATCATGAAGATGGCGCCCGTCAGTGTCGTTCCGATGGCGAACGACAGGACGAGAGCACCCATTGCCACAATGCCGTCCGCGTTTGCGCCGTCGCCGTAAAGAAAGACGATGCCCGACGGATGGATCAGGATCAGCGCCAGCGCGAACAGCAGGCCCATCGCGACGCCCATGGCGGCGTGGGCAACGAGCTTGGTCAGCCCGGCGGGCGAGAGCAGTCCTGGCGGCTTGTTGGTACGCATGACCGGCCTCCGAAAGGCCAAGTGCGAAACGCTTCGAGCGCCGTACCGGTTCCGAAGCTCAAGCGAATTTGTGAAATCTTCGTGAGTTTAACAAAGGTGACATCGGCGGCGACTAAACCCGCGTCGTCATGTGAACCTCGGGTTGGAGAGCCTCTATGTTCGATCCGCAAACGGGTGCGCTGTTGCGCGCTGTGCTCGATGAGCTGTGCGAGAACGTCCCCCAGCAGGAAACCTCGACACGAACCCGTGTTGCTTCTAGAATCCTGGAGGCTGCCAGCAAAGGAGAGTGGTCGATCGACGATCTGAAAGAGGCAGGCCGCGAAGCCCTGCATGACGCGCCCACGATGTGGCGCTGAGAGGGAGAGCTGGGGCGAAGGCGCGCGCGCTCCGAGGATATGTCAGCACGGATGGCGTACGCCGTCCCGCCCGACGAATGTGCCGGACGCGCCATCGTAGGACCGATAGCGCCGGGCGCAATAAGACTGGTCGCGCACCGATCCGATCGCGACTTGCGAAGGGTAGGGCGTGGCGGAGCGCCAGGGGTTGCTGGCGAATAACCCGGCGGCCCCGATCCAGGCGGTGGAGGGATCGGCGACGAAGTTGCCCGGGAAGAAGCCGTTGGTGGGGAAGTCGCGGCCGTCGTCACGACCGTCGTAGTACCAGCCGCTGGTGTTGCCGTAGCGCAGAACCCGGTAGTCCCCCGCCAAAGCCGGTGTTGCCGCCAAGGAGGTCAGGATGGCCGCAGCAGCTAGCATGTTTCGCAGCGTGATCATGGTGGCTTTGTCCATCACATCAAGGCCTGATCGTTCCCCAATCGCCCTTCCAGCCGGTAAGCCGTCCGCGTCGGAATTGCAGGTAAAGCCCGTCGCTGCGGAACGACAATGTCATGCCTTTCACATTGGGGAGGGCGAGGAAAAGCTCGTCGCCGGGACGGCCGCGAATATAGTTCAATGGCACGCCCAATGCAGACGAGGCCTGTTCGGCATTCATGCCGAAGGCAAGCGGGGTCCGGTTTGGCGGAACGCCGGCACCCTGCTGTGCGCGCGCGGCGCCCGCGATCGCCAGCATCAAGGCCAATGCGGTGTTGAAGATCAGTTTCCTTACCAAGCGCTTCAAGCCTCATTGTTGGAGTGACACCAGCGTGCCTCTTGGCGTCCAGCCGCCGCCGAGCGCCTGGAACAGGCTGCTAGCCGCCAATAGCTTGTTCAGGCGAACCAGCACCAGGTTGTTCTCCGCCGTGAACAGCGTCTGTTGGGTCTGCAAAACCGTGATGAGGTTGACGGTGCCGCCGCGCAATTGGGTTTCCGCGACGTCAAA
>Ga0066671_10000784_pt1 | contig 10089 bp, 10 predicted proteins | sample GraSoiAngelo_120_FD_62294 | JGI IMG/M metagenome (GOLD analysis project Ga0066671, IMG submission 62294) | Grasslands soil microbial communities from the Angelo Coastal Reserve, California, USA - 14_0919_09_20cm | ecosystem: Environmental > Terrestrial > Soil > Grasslands | place: USA...
CGCGGAGGTGCGACAGATGGCACGGAGGGCAAAGGGAGAGGGCGCCGTCTACCTGCGTGGCGATAGGCGCTGGGAAGCTCAACTCAGATTGGGCGTGGGGAGGCGGAAGTCGGTCTACGGCCGGACCCGCCGGGGGGTGCTGGGCAAGCTCCGAGAGGCGCGCTGGAGCCTGAAAAGAGGGTTGCCAGTCAGTTCGCGAAAATTGACACTCGCCGCCTTTCTGGAGGGCTGGCTGGAGGTGGTCAAAGGGCGCGTCCGGGCCAGCACCTACGAGAGCTACGAGCTCAACGCCCGACGCGTCAGCGCCGAGCTGGGCGAGGTGCCGCTGCAGAGCTTGAGCCCGGGTTTGATCCAGGCCAGCTACCAGCACCTGCTCCGGCGAGGCCTGAAGTCAGCCCAGGCCGGCCTCGCGGCCGCGAATCGCGGCCTGGGTCCGGTCGACAACGTGCAGCTTGGCGAGCACGTTCGAGACGTGGTTCTGGATAGTCTTCAGCGAGACGCCGAAGTGCGCCGCCATCTCCTGGTTGGTCACCCCACGAGAGATGAGGTCCATCACCTCAGTCTCGCGGGCCGTCAGCTCCGGAAAAGGAGCGGGCCCCCGCACCGGGGAGCCGGTGCGGAAGAACGACGCCAATCGCTCCGCCACCGCCGGGCCGAAGATCGCGTCGCCGCGCACGATGGCCCGGATGGCTCGGGTAATGTCGTCCGACTCGGCGTCCTTCAGCAGGTAGCCGCGGGCGCCCGCGCGTACGGCTCCGAACACGGAATCCGGTTCCTCGTACATGGTCAGGATCAGCACCCGCGCAGATGGGCAGACCTCGAGAAGGGCCCGCGTCGCCTCGATCCCGTTCATCTTCGGCATTCCGATGTCCATCAGGACCACATCGGGCGTCAACTGCCGGGCCAGCTCAACGGCCTCCTCACCGGTTGAAGCCTGGCCAATCACCTCGAACCCGGCGACCGATTCGAGCAGGCTGGACATGCCGTCGCGGAAGACCGGGTGGTCATCCACGATGAGAACCCGGATCCCCTCGGTCACCTCAACCATCCATGGCGCAGGGAAGAAAGGCGGCCAGGCGCGTGCCGCCGCCCTCGGTGGTGTCGACGTCGAGGCGGCCGCCGAGCTCCTCTGCCCGCTCGCGCATCGAACTCAGCCCGATTCCCGCCGGTGCACCAGCGGGGATCCCCGAGCCGTCATCTGACACCTCCACCCGAAGACCGCCTCCTGCCACGGAAAGGGCGAGCCGGCAGTGCCGGGCGCCTGAGTGACGAACCACGTTGTTGAGGGCCTCCTGCGTGATCCGGTAGGCCGCGACCTCAACCGCGGCCGGCAGCGACGGTAGCTCCTCCGGGCGGGCGTATTCGAACTGCATGCCGTCAGCCACCGCCTGCCCCGCCTGGCCGAGGGCGTCCACCAGTCCCAGCTCGTCGAGCGCCGGCGGCCGGAGGGCATACACCAAGCGCCGGACGTCGGCGATGACGGTGCGAGTCTGGCCCGCGAGCTCCGCCAGAGTCCCCTTCAATTCCTCGTCCCGCCCGGCCCGGTTCCGTTCTGCCTCCAGCTTCAGAGCCAGGCTGACCAGCTGCGGTCCGAGCCCGTCGTGGAGGTCGCGGCGGAGCCGGCGGCGCTCCTCGGCCCGGGCGTTGACCAGCCCCTCCCGCGACCTGCGAAGCTCCGCCGCCAGCTCCACCGCTTGGGCGGCCACCGCCACGTGCACCGCGAGCTCCCGCAGGAGCTCGAGATCGGCCGGGGAGAAGGGATCCCGCGCGCCTCGGGGCGCCAAGCGCAGCTCTCCAACAGCCTCGCCTTGGTGGGTGAGGGGCAGGCTGAGAACGCCGCCCTCTTCGGGCTGAGTGCCCGCGCTGAAGATTTCGCCGGCGCGAAGCGCGACCGCGGCATAGGGTAGCCGGAGCGCAGAGGCAAGGGTGTTTGCGATCCGCTGCAGGAGACCGTCGCCGGCCATGCTCTCGTCGACCGCCCGGCCGAGCCGGAGGAGGACGGCCCGCGGGTCGTCACGCTCGCCGTACATGACGCGGTTGACGACCTGTTGGACGGCGAGGCGGAGAGGCTGGAACGCTACCGCCACCAGGCCGGCCGCTGCCAGCGAGAGAAGAGTCTGGCCGCGCCCGGCGAAGACGGCATTCGCGCCGAGGTTGATCGCGAGGTAGGCGGCTACAAGGATGACCGTGACCGCGCCGTAGACGACGGCGCGGTTGATGACGACGTCGATGTCCCACAGCCGGTACCGCGTCACCGCGATCGCGATCGAAGCAGGAACCGCAAGCCAGGCCGCCGATGTGATGACGAACCCGGTGAGCCCACCGTTGCCGGGGAGCGCGAAGGCCGGGATGAGAGTGAAGATGATGGCGATAACCAGGCCGAGCAGGACCCAGCGGGTCTGGGCCCTAGCCACCTGGTCGGACGACTTCCGCCACCGCCACACCTGGGCGGCGACGCCGCCGAAGAAGCCCGCCGCGATCAGCAGGCCCAGAATGCCGGGCGGGTCCCCGCCTGGTGGGTAGATCGCCGAGTTGAGGATGACGGCGAGCGTGGCAACGGCCCAGGCCGCGAAAGGAAGGGCCGCCCATCTGGGCATGGGTCGGCTGGTCGGAAAGATGACCAGGAACCAGACGACGAATGCGACCAGGAGAAAGTTCCCGAATCGGGCGGCCACGAACAGTCCCGGTCTCGCCGAAAGCGGGTCGGTGTAGGGAGATCCGGACCCGCCGATCACCGCCAACATGACCGCGGCGTAGCGGGCAAGAGGGTCTCGACCCAGGATTGCAACGACGGCCGCCATGCCGAAGCAGCTGACCGTGTAGACGAGCATGGTCACGGTCGCGTAGGTCGCGTACCCCGGCCGCGCACTCGCGACGAGCGGCAGGCCGAGCAGGAAGAGCAGGCCGGCCAGCAGTGCGCAAAGCACCCCGCCGGCCGTCACCGCCCGCTGCAGAACGAGGCTCACGCCGGAATCATGACCCCAGTTGCCTGGCTCGCGGCTGTCCGGCGGAGGACGAGAGCAACGCCGGCGGCCGGGATGTAGAGCAGGCTGAGCAGTTGCGCGAGCTGTCCGAGGTTGGTGGGATCGAGCGTTCCGGCCAGACCGATGACTGCGACCGCGACTCCCGTCCAGCCGAGCCAGGCCGGGAAGGCGTGAGTGCGTAGGGTACCCACGGCGAGTGCGCCGAGGAAGATCCCCATCGCCGGCCAGCTCATGACGTAGCCTCCCCAACCCAGGTAGGCCAGGGTGATCACGCTCTGGCCGTCGAGGCCGTGGCCGGCGCCCGCATAGCGCGCCGCCATGACCCCGAAGGAGGCGAACACCAACCCGACGTTGATGGCTCCAGACACCAGTGCCGACCTCGCGATCAATCCCTGTGCGTCAGCCGCACGGACGGCGGCCGAAGCGCGGACGACGAAGGCGAGCAGAGCCACGGTGGCGAGCACTTCGATGCCGAAGCCGACCCAGACGCCGACCGGCATCGAGGTGGCCGCGGCTCTGGCAGCCGTGGCTGCCGACGGAAAGGTGTCGAACTGCACGGGGTTCGACATACCGCCGACGATGACGCCGGCCACCTCGAACAAACCGTAGGCGACGCCGGCGAGGGCGCCCAGGGCAAGAAGCTTGCGGTCGAACATTTCGGAAATCTCCTCCTCGGAAATTTGGTGGTGCCGTCTTCTATTGAGCGGCGCTACCGAGGGTCGCTGAGAAGGATTTCCCGAGTCATCGGCGCGCTTCCCGAGTGGCAGGGAAATCAGCCGGGAAATCTCCTGCGCCGTCCTTGAGCAATTCCGAACCCGCCATCGGCCGGGTCGTGCTGAAACTGGGCGGGTCCAAGGTACTCCGAGCCGCCGGCCTCGATGACGACGACCACGACATCGTCACGAGGGCGCTAGCCTATCGCCAGATGTCTGAACGCGTCCTGAGCCGGATCGGCGCTGCATCGGGAGTCGCGTCGGTCGTGGTGACCTTCGTGGGCTTTGGCGTGCACGGCGGCTTGCCGTCGGCGACGACGGCAGGCGCGATCAAGAGCTACGTCAGCGGCCTGAGCGCCGGCCAGACTGGCCTCGGCAACTATCTCGAGTTGCTCGGATATCTGCTGTTTCTCGCGTTCGCGACATATCTCTATGCGGTGGCCCGTGCAGTCGGCGCCGACCGTTTGCACTGGCTCAATGTGCTGGGCTTCGCGGCGGCAATCACCTACGTTGCGGTTAGCGCCCTCGCCATCGCGGCCCAGCAGGTGATAGTCGAATCGGGCAAGGCTGGGGTCGACGCCAACACCACGCTGGGTTTTTACATCCTGGACAACGACGCCTTCACGATGAGCTTCGAGATCGCGGCCATGTTCGCGATCACAGCCGGCTTCGTCCAGTTGACCGGCGGATTCGCGTTGCGCGCGATTGGCGCCGCCGCGATCTTGGCCGGTGCTGCGCTGTTTATCACGGGACTGCTCGGCACGATCTCGATCCAGAGCTCGATCAGCCAGGTGGGTCTGCTGCTCTTCGAGGTATGGGTGGTGGCGGCGAGCGTATTCCTCCTGATTAGGCCCACGCGGATGACTCGACTCACCGAAAGCGACGCAACCCACGACCGGGGCCTGACCGCCGAATAGTCCCCCCGGCGAATGGCCGACGGGCAGAGCGTTCCCTCGCTCAGCTCGTCTGAAACTCCGTGTGCGATCGCGTGAGCATCCACACGCCGGCCGCGATGAGCCAGGGCCCGGCGAGGACTTCGGGCCCGGACATACCGGTGACCCCGGCGAGAAGCACGAGCGAAGTCAGGCCGCCGAGCACGCTCGCTGCGGCTCGCGACCTGTTCGCGCACCAGCTGATCGAGCGTTTTGATGCATCGGAAGGCGTTCGGCGGCCGCGTGACGAATGACGTGGACCATGGTAGGGAGAGGCGGCGTCGCCGGCATCGTCCAAACGAACGAAAGCCGATTCGTGGTTTCGAATCCCGTCGCACGGGTATGAATGATGGGTATCCCGGTGCCGGCGCCTCGAGTGGCCGGCCTTTTGCACCGCTTTCTGAGCGCACCGGATCTGATCGGTTGCCTCAGGAGGTGGTTATGTCCACTGCTTATACGATCTTCGACGATGCGACCAAGGCCTTGAACGAGCACGACTACGGCAAGTTCGAGTCGCTGCACGACCAAAAGGCAGAGCTGTGGCAACCGGGGGTCCCCGGCAGTGATGTCAAGACCCACATCGAGGCTCTGAAAGGCATGGAAGATGGGTTCCCGGATGCCCGTTGGACGCCGGAGCGACCGATCGGGGAAGGCGACAGGTGCTTTGCTGAGGTCAAATACGAAGGCACTCAGACCGGCACTCTTCGGTTCCCAGGAGGACCGGAGATCCAGCCGACTGGGAAGAAAGTCTCGTTGCGAACAGCGGTAGCGCTGACCCTGTCTGACGGCAAGATCAAGACGGCACACGTCTACACCGACCGCATGGGCTTAATGGAGCAGCTGGGGGTGGTTCCACAGCGTGAGGCGGTAGCGGGCTAGCTCAGCGTCTCAAACGGATCTGGCCGGAGCGGCGCCTCGAGCGCCGGACCGGCCTCTTTTTTTTCTTCGAAGCGCATCGCATGCCCTGCTAGGTGTTCGAGTCGTAGGTGATATGCATCTGGCTTCCGGGTGGCAGCTGAGACGCGTCTTTGTCGAAATCCGCGCTACCGCAGCCAGGGTAAGTTGTTCCACTGACCTGATAGGTGAAGCAGATGCTGTTGTGGTTCCCTGGGTCGCGGCTCGTCACCGTCGCCACGGTTACTACGACACCATGCTGTGCCAGTTCATCGCCAAGTTCGCGATCAGTCGATTCGAGCATCCGGATAAGCAAGAAGAACGCTGACCACATGACGACGTAGCCGATGACGTTGAAGAGAAGACGTCGACTCCGAAGATGGCGCACTGGGCCAACACGGCCCGCCTCTTTTCGCGCTCCGGATCGATGATCACGGCAGGAGATCGAAAGCGGCGACGTGGGCCGGCCGGACAACCCCGAAGTGCCTCCTATCTAGAGTGGCGATGGCCGAGGCGCCGAGCCTCTCGGCAACCGCGATGATCGAGGCGTCGACCGTCCCCAGCGGAAGGTTTCGATAGGAGGTCACAAGCTCGGCGAGCCGGAGCCAATCGCGGGCAGCCACGGGTTCGGGGACGAGTTCTCCGGCAGCCAGGTCGCCGAGAAATCGAACCTCAGTCTGCGTCCCAAGTCGCGAGGCAAGCAGGTACGCGACCTGGGTGACCACCAGGATCGGGACCAACACGGGCCCTGGATGCGACTGCAGCAGACGCCGGCAGCGAGCGTGCTCCGCGTCGTCGGCATCGTAGGCGGCGAAAAGCGGACCGGCGTCCGCAATCAGCGGTCCGCGAGTTCTGACCGGAGGATCTCCTCGATGCGCTGCGAGACGTCGCTCCGGCCACTGCGTCCCGGCTTTCCCAGCCGCCGCCTGGCCGTCGCTCCAACCAGATGGGTCTCGATGGCCTCGCGGGTCAGCTCGGACACGGTAATGCCTCTTCTTTCGGCCTCATGACGGAGACGAGTGTCGAGGTCGTCGGGGAGCTTGACGGTCGTACGCCGCATCGATATGCCAGCATACCGCCACTGACAGCAGTTCGACAGCAGCTAAGGCGAACCTTGGGCGTACGGTGGCGAACAGAAGACCGCACGCGATGCCGATTTCCGTATTCCTACGAACGGCAGCGCACGACCTCGAACACTCGTTCGGCCGTCTAAAAACCGCGTAATGCCCTGGGCACGACGGTGTGGTTTCGAGTAGGTCTGCTATCGAGCCTTCCAAAGATTCCGATAATGGAAAGTTAGGAAGAGCAACGGCGCTTATTTCACATTTGGCGTCTGAAACATACGATATGGTCAGGTCATCGAGATCGAGGTGACCAACCCAGGAGTCGGATTCCCGGCTCCCGCGCCAGCATGATGCCCTGGCAGGACGACTGTGGGCTGGTCACTCTCCCAACTGGCCCAAGAGTTCGCGGACGGCGCTCCAGCGACAAGGTTAGCTCCGCGGACTTCGCCCTGATTCTAGGCGACTCCAGTCCGCCCGACCGGCCCTATCGCCACATTCGTTGGCGCGATTTCTGGATTCCCAATGACCGCGTCCAAGCCCTCGACGCACTACACAAGGCTCTCCGCCGCGCGCACGACGGCGAGCGCGTCGAGGTTGTCTGCAGCGGCGGCATCGGCCGCACAGGAACTGCGCTGGCCGCGCTGGCAATCCTGGACGGCCTTTCGCCGAATCATGCCGTGACTTGGATTCGCAGCAAATACCACCCACGCGCTGTTGAGACACCCTGGCAACGACGCTGGCTCCGAAAAGTCCGCTGACCCCAATTGGGCCGTGTTTAGGCAGCTATCGGATGAGACGCCAGTCGGCGCGAGCGTTCCCAGGCCGTCCTGCGGCGCCGCCTTCACCGCTCCAAGTTCGGCACCAGCCTCGGGCTCGGGTCGCCCCTCAGACCGAGGGGGCGACTGAGGCGACTAAGATGGTCCGCCGCCATGGAAGCCCAGGCGCCCCATGGGCCCCCGCCACTGCACAGCCCTGACGGGCGCTGGTGGTGGGACGGGCAGCGGTGGATTCCCGTCCCTCAGTCGACGCCCCGCGCGCCGGTTGTCGCCTCCGTCGGGAAGGACCCCGCGATCACGAGCGCGGCGGCCGTCGGCGAAGCTCGAAGGACGCCAATCCAGCTGGCCGGAGCTGAGATCCGTCGCTTCGAGCGGCGCCTTACGGCTTTCCGTGGCGTCGCTCGCTTCATGCTTCTCGCCAACGTGGTCGCCTGGGTCTCCGCCATCGCTTTCGATATCTACACGCATACGACCTCGAGCGGCCCCGACGCAGCTGTCTTCGTGCTCGGCGGCACGCTCCCGGTCCTCGTCGGGCTCTCGCTGATCAGCGTCGTCACAGACAGGGTCAGCCGGGAGGCGACCTTGAGAGCCGGTCCCGAGCGCGTCTTCGCCCTGCTGGTCGATCCGCAGGCTTGGGTGCGGAGCGGCGGCAGCTGGCTCGGCCGCTACAGCAGGATCGACGCCGTGGAACCTGCCGCATCCGGCGGCACGAAGGGCCGGGCCAGGCTGAGGGCGGTTGGCCTTCCGGGTGAGGCGCAATGGGAGATGCTGGAGTACCAGCCGCCGCGCCGCGTCGTCACCTTGTCGTGGGGAAATTGGATCGGCATCCCGACAATCAAACTCGCGAGTTGGTCGCTGGATCCGACAGATGGCAGCACGCACGTCCGCTTCGAGCAGGAGTGCCATAGCCTCGGGCTTGGTCTGGGGAGCGCACTCAGCGGCAGGCCAGTCGGGTGGGCGGCGGATCGGAACCTGGCGCGCCTAAAGGCCGAGACGGAGGGGCTGCGAGTGTAAGACTCGGTCGGTCTGTCCGGCATTTTACCCATGCGGTTCGGCCTTCCTAAGAGGGCGAGCCGTCCCCAGGCGGCCCGGTTCGCCGCTTGCCAATCACCGGCGGTGTGTCAGCCCCGGAGACGATCTCATGTCGAGCCATCCGCGGGGACTGCCTGAGCCTGAGTCGTAGTACCAGCTACTAACACTTCAAGACGTGACCATGGACCGTCCTCCATCGAGCAGCCGCCACAGCTCTCAGTTGACAGCGGTTTGACAGCAGTGAGGGCGAACTTGGGCGAACGACGGCGAACGGATTGGCCAGGGCGGCTCCGCTCAGCGAACTCAGGCGGATGCTAACGAATGGCAGCGAACAGCCGTTCGGCGAACTCAAAAACCGATGAGGGCAACCTCGGGGGGTTCGACTCCCCCTCTCGGCACCAATCCTTCTGAGTACGTCGAACATCGCGGTACCCTCGCCGGATGTCGAGGAACGAGGTGGAGGCGCTGGCCGAGCGGATCCGACCGCTGCTCGCCGGCCGCGACGACGTGGTCGAGAAGCGGATGTTCGGCGGCATTGCTTTCCTGATCAACGGCAACATGTCGGTCAGCGCCAGCGGCAACGGCGGGCTGATGCTGCGCTGCGACCCGGGCGCCACCGACGAGCTGGTCAGTGAGGACGGGGTCGAGCGGGTGGTGATGCGCGGCCGTGCCATGGACGGGTGGCTGCGAGTCGACCTGCGCCGAATCCAAAAGCCGGAATCCCTTCAGCGCTGGGTGCGGGTCGGGGTCGATTACGCGGCCAGCCTTCCCCCCAAGGATTAGTGGTGGTGCAGTGCTGCGGGGCCGCTGCTCCCGACGTATCGAGCCGGATCCTGCTCAAACGCGGCCTTGCAGCCGTCTGAACAGAAGAAGTAGTCCTTGCCAGCGAAGGTAGAGCGTGCGGCGGCGCTCGCCGGATCGACCGTCATCCCGCAAACCGGATCCGTGGTGGCTTTGGCCAACTCGTCGGGCGAGTGCTCCATCGCGCGCAGCATCTCGGGACCGCCGGTGCGCAAGAAGCGCCAGCCGAGCACCCCGGCCAGGATCAAGAAAGCGATATTGAGGACGGTCGTGTAATTCCACGCGGGACGGGTCTGGAACACGGCGATGAAGTGGTGGGCGGGAACCAGGCCGAAGACCGCGAAGAGCGCACCCACGATGAGCCCGGCCAGAACCATCGCGGCGTAGGAAACGCCCAAAAGGTAAAGACTCATCCGGCCGCCGTAGTACTTCCGGTAGATGTTGAGGATCGGCAGGATGATGAGGTCGGCGAAGATGAAGCTGACGACGCCGCCGAAGCTGATGCCGCCGTTCCAGAGCACGACCGCCAGAGGCACGTTGCCCACCGAGCAGACGAAGCTCAGCATGGAGATCACGGGCCCGATGACCGGTCCCCAGATGGCACCGAGCGTCGGATTGTCGGTGAGGAAAAGAGCCTGCCAGAAGCTGTTCGGGACCCACGCGGCGAGGGCACCGGAGATCAAGAATCCCAGCAGCAGGTCCTGCCACAGGCTGGCCAGGTCCATGTAGAAGTAGTGGCTGACCGCGGTCAACGACCGCCCTGAGAAGAGCCGGGCCAGGAATGGTCCATCGGTGATGGACATGTCCATCGCGCCGTGGCCCTCCATCCTTCCGGAGAGCCCCTTGTCGGCTTGCTTCCTGGCTTCCGCGACCATGCGCGCGCGGAGGGTGTA
>Ga0066671_10000786_pt1 | contig 10081 bp, 9 predicted proteins | sample GraSoiAngelo_120_FD_62294 | JGI IMG/M metagenome (GOLD analysis project Ga0066671, IMG submission 62294) | Grasslands soil microbial communities from the Angelo Coastal Reserve, California, USA - 14_0919_09_20cm | ecosystem: Environmental > Terrestrial > Soil > Grasslands | place: USA...
GGCTCCATCCTTATAAAGTGCGGCCGGCCGCCGACCAGGGCCCGAGCCGTTGGGAGACCGGGACCCAGAACCACGAGTGCCTGGCCGGCATGCTTGGGGCCTTCGAGTACCTGGCCGAGCTGGGCGGCTCACAGGAGGTTGAGCGCTCGGCGCTGGAGGCGGCGATGCGGCGGATCGCGGCGCATGAACGGGCGTTGGCCGCCCGCTTGATCGATGGCCTCGAGCAAATCCCCGGAGTCCAGATTTTTGGCATCACCGATGCGGACCGATTCGCCCAGCGGGCGCCAACGGTCTCGATCACCTGGGCGCCACATCCGCCCGAGGCGCTCGCCGGCTGGCTAGCCGATCACCAGATCTTCACCTGGCACGGCGATCACTACGCCTTCGAGGTCATCAACCGGCTTGGCTTACGGGAGCAGGGCGGGACGCTGCGGATCGGGATCGCCCACTACAACACCGCAAGCGAGATCGACCTGCTGCTCGAGTTGCTGGCCGGGTTCAAGGGCTAACCGCTCAGAGGCTGATCAACAGCACGCCGCCGAATGCGAGCAGGATGCCGGCGAGCTGGATGCCCGTCATGCGTTCATCGAGCACCAGCCGGGCGAGGATCACAGTCGCCACGGGATAGAGCGAGGAAAGAACCGAGACGATGCTCAGCAATCCGATGGTGGTCGCGATCGCAAAAAGCACATCCGCACCAACGTCGAGCACGCCGACCGCGACCAGCGTCGAGAGGTCTCGGCGCTGAAGCCGGATGCGCGGTCGGAAAGCCAGGGCGAGCACGATCAAGCCGCCCACGCTGCCTGCCCGGACGGCGAGGACGCCCAGGAGCGGATCCGGCCGGCTGGCGTAGCGGACGGAGACCAGGAATAAGCCGAAGGCGACGGCTGCCACCAGCGCGAGACCGACTCCCGGCATCACGCGCCGATGGTCGAGCGACTGGCGGCGCTGAACCGTGAGGAGCAGCACGCCGCCGAGCGCCAGGCCCATCCCGACCAGCTGTCCGGGCGCTGGCCGCTCGCCGAGCGCGAGGCCAAACAGCAACGGGACGATCGGCGCCGTCGCCGCAATCGCCGCCACGACGCTGACGACGCCGATGGCCATGCCGCGATAGAGCGCCGCCAATCCCACCAGCCCGATCAGGCCGCCGAAAACGCCCGCCACGATCCACAACCCCGCCGCCGGCCGGGCGCCGCGCACGGCTACCAGCAGAGCGAGCAGGAAGAGCGTCGGCGTCTGTGAAACCAGCAGCACGACGAGGGCGCCAAGCCGCCGGGTCATCAGCCCGCCCAGGAAGTCGCCGACGCCCCAGCTGAGGCTCGCGGCGAGCGCCAGCAGGACGGCGCTCAGCGGGCGACCCGGCGTATCGTCGTGCCGCTCAGCCGATCGCCCAGGCGCTGGCGGCGCCGGTCTTGCACGACGAGCAATGCGTCAACCGGCCACAGGGGAAGCATGATCCCGACGAGATTTCGCAGCAGGGCTCGCCACCAGGCCGGGACCCCACCCTCGGGTCCGTAGACGGAAACCCCCATCATGGTTTTCCCGATCGATTGCCCGGTCAGCGCTTCATAAGGGACGCGATACACCAGGGTAACGGCCGCCAGCAGTAGCAAACCTTCGGGGTCGAGGACCACCTCCGTCTTGTCGATACCAGAAACCGCCGTCAGCACCAGGATGGTGAGCCCGAAAGCCACGACGAGGTCGATCGCCCCCGCCCACAACCGTCGGATCAACGGAAACTCCCGTCGAGTCACATCGGCATCGCCGCGTGAAAACAGCCTGGCCTCGATCGAGTCGGCCAGATTGCGCCGAACGCCAAGCACGATTGGATCGAGGGCGCTCAGAGCGCCGCGGCGCGCAAGCCAGCGAACCGACAGGCCGACAGCCAGCACCGATAAGGCGGTGACGGCGATGACGAAGAAGCGGTGCTGAGCGCGGTGGAAAAGACCGACGGCGGGCTGCCCGGCGACGGCGCCGATGCCGACGAAGACCGCGATGTAGACGACCACCGCAGGGATGAGACCGGCGGCGAACGTGAGCCGCGGCATGTTGCTGACCCCTGCGACCTGCGTGGTATGGATGCGCAGCCCCGGAATCAGGCGGGCGACGAAAACCGCCGGGGCTCCGCGCGCGCGCAGCAAACGGGTCGCGCGTTCCAGCGCCGGACGAAACCGCAGCGTGTCGGCGATCTTGAGGAGGGTGGGACGCCCGACGGCGGCAAAGACTTCCCGCCCGATCATGGCGCCGGCCACGGTTGCGATCAGCAGCGCGCTCAGGATGGGCACCGGCTCCACGGTGTCGCTGGCGATCGCGATCCCCGCGATCAGCAGCAGGAGGTCGCCGGGCGCGAACGGAACCGGAACGCCCGTCTCCTCGATGAACATCAGGCTGGCGAGGACCGCAATCAGCAGATCGCCGCTGAGATGGCCGATGGAGCTGATCGGGTTGCCGAGCAGGAGGTCCAGCACTATCCCTCTTACTTTGCGACAGGCGAGGCCTGTCTCGAAACGCAAGCCGTAATCATCGATCGTCACAGGGGCTGTAAGGCCGCGTTGTTACGTTGGCGTCACCCAATCATGCTTCAGTCATCATCGCGCCGTCATGCCCTGATCCGCATGCGACGAGCCGCGGCCGCCGCGCTGGCCCTGGCGGCGCTGGCCCTGATCGGCATGCCGGGGCTTCCGGCGTTGGCGGCGGGCAAGCCGGCGCACCTCGACCGCCAGGTCCTGAAGGCGATGCAGACCGGTCAGTCAATCGATGTCATCGTCGTTGCCAGCAGCGATCTCAACCTGGTCCAGGCCGACCTGCGTCGCGCCGGGGTCAAGCAGACCACCCGGGTGCCGATCGCCCATGGCATCGCGGCGCGGCTGAGCCAGGCCCTTCTCCGGTACTTTCAGACCGACGCCAATGTCGAGCGCATCCTTTACAACGCGCCGGTTCACCTGACCGACACGCCATTCGATCCCTCGGCGCTGGCGACTGCCTATCCCGCTGTGCTCGATGCCCTTTCGGTATGGAGCAATGCCGTGGCGCCGCTGACCGGGCGGGGCGTCGGCATCGCGGTGATTGACAGTGGCATCGCCGCCCATCCCGACCTCGGAAGTCGCGTAATCGCCGCCCAGTCGTTCAATTCAACCGTCAACGGCGTTGCCGACGACTATGGCCACGGGACGGCGGTCGCGGGCATCATCGCTGGCGACGGCAATGCCAGCGCCGGCCAGTACATCGGCATTGCGCCGGATGCCAACTTGATCAATCTGCGTGTCAACGATGGCAACGGTGCCGCGCCCACCTCCGCCATCATGAACGCGATTCTGTGGGCAGTCGCCAACAAAAACGCCTTCAACATCCGCGTGTTGAACCTCTCTTTGCAAGCGTCTGTCGAGGAAACCTACCGCACCAGTCCGATCGACGCCGCCGTCGAGTATGCGTGGTTGAAAGGCATCGTTGTGGTGGTCGCAGCCGGCAACAATGGACCGAACAGTGCAGGGTACGCACCGGCCAATGACCCGTACGTCATTACCGTCGGCGCCACCGACGATCATGGCACGCCGTCGACGGCTGATGATGCGCTTGCCAGCTTCTCCAGCTACGGCTCGACGCAAGACGGCATCCTCAAGCCCGATCTCGTCGCGCCCGGCCGGCACATCATCACCACGCTGGCTCCAAACAGCAGCTTCGCGCTCAACTATCCGATGGCGCTGGTGGGCCCTCAGTACATCCAACTGAGCGGGACGTCCGTCGCCGCCCCATCGGTCAGCGGTGTGGCCGCGCTTTACATCGAGAGCCATCCGACCGTGCGCCCCGGACAGCTGAAGGGCGTGATGCTCGCCACCGCGAACCCCATGCTGTTTGCCGGCAGTGGTGCCGGCTATCCCGATGCGGGACGCGCGATTGCGTACTTCGGCCTGGTTGGCAATGCCGATCACGGCCTGGATCCAAACAATTACCTGAAAGTCCTCTACATGCTGGCCAATAAGCTCAGCGCGCTGCCGGTGGTCTCCTGGGACAGCGTTTCCTGGGACAGCGTCTCCTGGGACAGTGTCTCGTGGGACAGCGTGTCGTGGAACTCGGTGAGCTGGGCGGATTAAGCATGCCGAGAACCCTGGCCCGCGGCGCGGTCGCGTACATCGCAGCAATCAGCCTGGCCAGTCTGCTGGCGGCAGTCGCCCTATTCCGTGCCTCGCTCCCTGCCGCCGATCCGATCAGTTTCCTGGTTGTCGCTGGCCTTGCTGCGCTGGCCCATGCCTATCCAATTCAAGGATTCCGCCATCAGGCTTATCAGGTCACCCTGCCGTTTATCGTGCTGGCCTCCGCCTCATTCAACGGCCTCGAGCTGGCTGGCTTTATCGTTCTCATTCACCTGACCGAGCAACTCCGGGTCAGGCGCCCCCTGTACATCCAGTGGTTCAATGCGTGCGACTACTTTCTGAGTGCCGTGCTGGCGCTCACGCTCTATCACCGGGCAGTCACGCTGTTGCCGGCTGGAGCGTTGGGCGAGTTGACCGCCGCCCTGGCGGCGGCCTGCAGCTTCATCCTCCTGAATCGCTTGCTTCTCGCCATCGCCCTCTGGTTGGCGCGCGGTCTGTCGCCGGTTGCCTCGGGACTGTTCCAGCCCGAGCTGTTCGCGGCCGACCTGGTGATAGCCTGGATCGCCGGGCCGATGCTCGTCCTGGCGCTCTTGGCTGGTACCTGGACGGCGCTCCTGACCGCCGGCCCACTGCTGCTGGCACGACCGGCGCTTTCCGCTCTGCTGCGCCACCACCAGGGGGCGCCGGGTCGGATCCAGGTGCCGGCCGCCTGAGGCGTGATGGCAGACCTGCCCCGGCCAACGCGAATCTACATCGTCGTCGTGCTGGTGGTCGCCGCCGCCGCGGTCGTGGTCACGCTGATCCTGGCGCCTCCACGAGTTGACCGAGCTCCCCTTGCGCTCCTGCTGCTGGCTTGCGCGACGATCGCGCAGCAGTTCAAGGTCAAAAGCCCGAAGCATCAGTCGTACTACACGACGACGATCTTCTTTTTTGCCGCTGCCCTGGTGCTGCGCCCGGCGTATGTCATGGCCATTGTCATCGCGGCGCATGCCGCCGAGCTGCTTCGGTTCCGCTACCGCTGGTACATCGCCGCGTTTAATGTCGCCAACTTCCTCATCTGTTCGATCACCGCTGGGGCGATCTTCGGCCTGGCAGGCTCGGGTGCTGCCCCATGGTCACGGATGGCCCTGGCCATTCTTGCGGGCGTTGTCTTTATCGCCTTGAATCACCTCCTGACGGCGTTCGTGATCATGTGGGCCCGCGGTGTTGCCTTATCGAAGGCCGGCACGCTCGACTTGGAGAATCTCGGTACTGACGTCGCGCTGATGTCGATCGGCGCGCTCGGCGCCCTCCTCTTGCTCTCCAATCCGTGGCTCGTGCCGCTCACGCTCGGCCCGCTCTTCCTCATCTACCGATCGCTGCTCGTTCCGACGCTCAAGGAGGAAGCTCGCACCGATCCGAAAACGGAACTGGCCAATATGAAGCACTGGAGCGCGGTAGGCGGCGACGAAATCGACCGTGCCCGCCGCTTCGGGCGGCCGCTTTCGGTTGCAATCGCGGATCTCGACCTGCTCCGCGACATCAACAATCGCTACGGCCACCTCGTTGGTGACCAGATGATCGTTCGAGTTGCGCAGGCGATTCGGAGCGCGGTCCGCGACTACGACCTGCCCGCCCGGTTTGGCGGCGACGAGTTCGCCATCCTGATGCCGGAGACGACGCTGCCCGAAGCCCTCATCGTCGCCGAGCGGATCCGACAGGGCGTCCAGGCGATCGAGCTTCGGGTCTCGGACGGCACTCGGGTCATGGTCAGCGCGAGCATCGGAGTCGCCGCCTTCCCGCGCGCCGGCGGCAACGCCTCGGAACTTCTGGCGGCGGCCGATCGAGCTGTGTACCAGGCAAAAGCGCAAGGTCGCAACCAGGTCTGTGCCTTTGCCGAGCCGGCGGACCAGCTTCGCTGGCCGCGTCCGGCCGTGGTGACGACGCTCCCAGTGGTCGGCGCTACTTCTTCGGACGCCTCGCTCGTCGGCGGTCCCCATGGGCGCGCATGAAGGTATAGGTCTTTTCCGCCGCATAGCCGGATTTCACGGTGTCCTGGATGCGCGGCCAGAATTCTTCTTTGACCCAGTTGCGCGCGACCAGGACTTCGACGCCGGCGAGGCGCAGGTCACCTTTGTCGAGCTCGCTTTGCGTGTCGCCGCGTTGCAATGAGCGGACCGCGTCGAGACTGATGTTTGGAAGGAGCCAGGCCTGCGGGATGACAACTTCTGCCTGCCCGCCCGGCTCGTCTGGCACGGAGCAACTATAATCGGCGGCCGCCGACCGGATATGCTGCTTGCGTGCCGATCCTGCTGACGCTGCACGTGTTGGGCGCGGTCTTCTTGTTGGGTGGCATGACAGCGCACGCCTTGTTGCGGCCGGCAGCGACGAGCGCCGCCGCTGATGCGCGGAATGCTCTTTATCAGCTGGCCTGGCGCATCCAGGTCGTCATGGTGTACACCGGCTCGGCGCTGCTGCTTATCACCGGCGTGCTGCTCTGGGTCGGGCGCTTTAAGCTGTTTACGGGTTGGCTGCTGCTTGGCGTGCTCCTCTTCATCGCCGCCATGGGCCTCGATGGGGCGTTTCTGGCTCCGACGCTGCGTCGCGCGCGCCGGGGGCCAGCCGGCGATAGCGACCGCTCATCGGGCATGGCAGCGTCCGCGGTGACGGTGCAGCTGGTGGCGTGGTTCTTGCTGCTCGTCGTCCTCTTCTTGATGGTGGCAAGGCCTTTCTGACCGGCTCATCCTGATGCCGGCTCTCGGTCCGATCACGTTGGCCGGCCCGAATGTCCGGCTCGAGCCGATGCGACGGGAACACGCCACCGCCCTGCTCGAGGCGGGACGGGCGCCGGAAATCTGGGAGTGGATGCCGGCGCGGCCGGTCACGCCCCCGGCAATGGAGACCTGGCTCGAGAAGGCGATGCAGGCGGAGGCCCAGGGCCGCGAATACCCGTTCGTCGTCTTGCGTATCGCCGACGGCCGGCTGATCGGCAGCACCCGGTATCTGGGTGTGGAGGAAGAGGACCGAACCGTCGAGATCGGATGGACCTGGTACTCGCCGGACGCATGGGGAGGTTTCGTCAACCCTGAATCGAAGTACTTGTTGATGCGCCATGCCTTCGAGGAATGGCACGCCATCCGGGTGGCGTTGAAGACCGACGTCAAGAACCTGCATTCGCAAGCGGCCATCCGCAAGCTTGGCGCCCGCTTCGAGGGGACCTTGCGCAATCAGCGCATCCGTCCCGACGGAAGCTATCGCGACACCGTTATCTTCTCCATCATCGAGTCGGAATGGCCCTCGGTAAAGACCAGGCTCGAGGCGCGGATTCGCTCAGCCGTCTGACGTTTCGACAGACAGCTGTCAAAACCGCCTCCTAGGCTGCCGACATGGGTAATGTCATTCCGTGGTCACAGATCCATCCAAGCATCAAAACTGAGGAGCCCTTTGTCGCCGTCGTGATCGTCGATCCAAATCGAGAGATTTGCATCAGCGAGCTGGTGGAATTCGAGCCGGATGCCCTGTCTGATCCGGATGTAGCGGCCGGCGAGCTGGTCGCCGCAGCGCAGGCCGCCGCGGCCCGGGTGGCCGGCGGCTACCGGGTACGCCGCAAAGGCGAGCGGCAAATCAAGCCGCCGCGGTTGGAGGCGGGATTGCGAGTGCTACTCGGCGGCCTCGAAAAACGCTAGCGGCTTCGGACCTCCTCCTCGACCTCGTCGCGAGAAGCGCCGTTGGCGGGCGCTGGCTCGGCGTTGGCTGGCACGAGTGACGGGCCAGGCAGGCGAATGATGGTCCAATCCTCGGCCTTCTCCGCGCGCTCGGCGAGCCCCTCGTCCTTGGAGAAGAGGATGACCTGGTGCTCTTGGCCGAGCCGGCCCAGCTCATCGAGCGCGGCCCGCATCCGGCGACGATCCGCATGGACGAGCGCCTCGTCGAGCAGCAACGGCGGCGGCTCAGCGTTCCCGCCGATGATCCGCGCGAGCGCGACGCGCTCCAGGAGATAGATCAGGGATCGGGTCCCAAGGCTGAGGTTGTCGACGTCCTTGAAGGCGCGATCCTGGGTCTTGACCTGCAACGCCAGATCATCCCCGACGCGAACGTCCCGGTAGCGCCCATTGGTGATCGGCGCCAGCTGGTCCTGGAGCTGCGACTTCAGACGCGGGATCACGGCACGCCGGACCGACTTGGCGGCGGCCTCCAGGGTTTCGATCGCAAGGTCGTAGGCGTGCGCTTCGGCTTCCAACGTCTGAAGTTGCTCGCGGACGGTCGCGATCTCCTCCTCGAGGGCGGCGACGTCACCGATCTGGCTGAGCCGGTCATTGAGCAGCTCTTCGGCGCGCGCCCGTTCTTCTTGGGCTCCTTCCTTGGCGCCGCGGTGCTGATCGCGCTGCCGCTCGAGTTCGGCCAGCGGCAGGCTGGCGAACTCGGCGGAGCGAGCGGGGTCGGCCTGACGATTCGATTCCTCCAGCTGCCGCGAGAGGTCGTCCACGAGCTCGCGGAGCGAGGCGCTTTCATCCGCCTGAACCCCACCGCGCTGCGCCTCTAGCTCCGCGATCCTGGCGCTGCTGGCACGATGGGCCTCGGCGTGCAGCAGCCCGGCGTCCCAGGCCTCGGCGGCGCGTTCCATGTCGGTTTCCGAAATGCCTGCCGGGCCGTAAATTGCCGCGAGACGGACCGCGTAGTCGTCGGCTTTCGCCGCTTCCACTTGAGCCCGCTCACCGGGAGCACGCAGCTGCTCGAGCTGGGCATCCAGCTGCTCGATTCGCGTTCGAATTTGCTGCGCGGTCCGCGCCGCCTCGCAGCTGGCGATGAAGTCCCGGGCGGCTCCGAGCGCCTCGCGGCGGTCGAAGCCGAGACGATCCAGCAGGCTGTGCAGTTGTTGCCGCAACGTTTCCCGTCGCTGGTCGAGCTCGGACTGGCCGCGCGATGCCTCTTGCGCACGCTGGCTGGCGGCATTCCAGGTGAGCGTGTCCTGGGCGAGCGACTCGACCTCCCGGGCGGTCGCCTCAACCGATTCCTCGGTTGGGGCCGGTTGCTGTAACCCCCAGGACCCGACCAGCTCACGCAAGCTGCGGCCCGCCAGCTGGGCGCGCTCCTCCAATTCCGTCGCCTGGCGATCGAGCTCCAGTCGGGTCGCGTCATAGCGGACCTTCTGCAGGTGCTCGACCAGCGCTTGCTGCAACTCGCCTGAGCTCCGCACGCCCCAGGGCTGCAGAATTTCGCGGCGCTTGGTCCGCGCCTCGTCCTTCGCCCGCAGGCGTCGATCGACCTCGCGCACCGCCGCGCCCCGCACCCAGATGCCGATCGCCGTTGACAGGACTCCCATGCCGAGCAGGAAGAAGGCGGCTGCCTGCAACGCCACCGACATGCCGCTCTGCAAGGCGAGGAATGCGACGAGGATCGCCATGGCGGTCAGCAGCAACCCGCCCAGCATCGCGCCGAGGAAGGTGCGCTGGCGGCCGCGGGCGCGTTCGGCCAGCCCCTCCTCACGGCGCATCGACTCCTCCGCTTGCTGGCCGGACTTGATGACGCTCGGGACTTCCTTGTAGCGCGCGATGTCGTGCTTCAGCTGTTCGAGGCGGGGTGGGAGCTCGGCGCCGGCCCGCCGCCTCGCTTCGACCGCCACATTGTGCCGCTCCCGCCACTCCGAGTAGACGCGCTGAAATTCCATCTGCCGAGCCGGCCAATCGAGGCCCTGGCCGATCAGCCCAGGATGTCGCTCGGCGATCCGGCGAACATCCTCGGCGGTCGTCTGGCCACGTAGGTGGATCTCCGGCGCCTGGGCGTCCGCGACGTTGAGGGCGGATAGCAGGTCGCGAACGGTCGGCTCCTGCTCGAGGGCGGGCGGGTCGATCCCCCGCGAGCGCGTCGCCTGGTTCTGCGCCTCAGCGTCGAGCGCGCCTCGCTGCGCCTCCAGTTCCTGGACCTGCGAGCTGACGTCAGCGGCTCGCCGCTCAAAGTCGGCCTGGGCTTCGCGAGTCGCGCGCAGATGGCTCCGCAGCTCCTGGACTTCG
>Ga0066671_10000787_pt1 | contig 10078 bp, 5 predicted proteins | sample GraSoiAngelo_120_FD_62294 | JGI IMG/M metagenome (GOLD analysis project Ga0066671, IMG submission 62294) | Grasslands soil microbial communities from the Angelo Coastal Reserve, California, USA - 14_0919_09_20cm | ecosystem: Environmental > Terrestrial > Soil > Grasslands | place: USA...
GCCTTCGAGAGGTTTGCGCTCCACAGCTTGGTATTCGCGCAGATCCTCAAGAGTAATCAGGCCGCCGTTTTTCTCCATTTCGCTTGCGAAAATGTGCGCGGTTTCGCCCTCGTAAAATTCTTTGGCGCCGTTCCGAGCGATGCGCTCGAGCGTGCGCGCCAACTCCGGCTGCTTAAAATTTTCGTTCCAGTCGTAAAAGGCTCCTTCTTTCAGAAAGATGCGCTTTGAATCCGGGAACTGCGAAAGCAAATCCGCTGCGTAGCGGAACGAGCGCATCTGCGAATACGAAATCGGAAAGCCGGCCGCAGCGAGATGGATGGCCGGTTGCAGAAGTTCCGGCCAGGACTTGGTGCCGTACTTCTTCAGCGCGAGTTCGAGCCCGCGAACGGTCCCGGGGACACCAACAGCGCGCCAGCCAACCAAACTGTCTTTGGTCGGGTTGCCGTTTGCGTCCAAATACATGTCGTGTGTGGCCTTAAGGGGGGCTTTTTCGCGGGAATCGATAAATGTCGTGCGGCCATCCGCCATTCGAATGAGCATGAAGCCCCCGCCTCCGATGTTCCCCGCGTAGGGAAAAGTTACGGCGAGCGCGAAGCCAACGGCGACAGCAGCATCCACCGCATTACCGCCAGATTTCAGAACAGCCATTCCCACATCCGCGGCCAGCGGTTCCTGCGCGACCACCATTCCCTTGCGCGCGTAAACAGGATCGTGGGCGTACGAGGGCGGCACGAGAAGGCAAAGAGCCAAGGAGATGGCAAGAAATCTCAGAGAAGAAGCTTTCTGCATAGCAGGGAATTATAGGGAGATTCGAAGGAATTGTCGCCCTTACGTAGGAGCGAGTGCAGGTTCTCTTTGTCAATTTCTTTAGGTTTTTCTTTTCGACCCTTCAACGTTCAACTCTTCGACTACAAACCGAAGAAGAACGCTTGTAAAAAAATGTGAATCACAATACCGTGAAAACATGTTCACTACGCTGAGTTATTGCTGGAACGCAGCTCGCGGCTACCGGCTAAAACCGTGGAAGAGCCCGTACATTCGTTGGCGGTTCGAAACCTTTCTCGGAAAAGAAGCCGCGGATCTAACCGCGCGCAGATTTTTCCATCTCGCCTGGAAATACCGCGAGCACATGGAACGCTTCATAGACTGGGCCGCGGAACGCCGCCGCATCCAGCGCCGGCACCACGCCTGAGCGGAGAGGGATGCCTTAGGTGTTAACTTTTTCGCGACGCAACGCGTAGCTGGTGTACCTCGTACTATTGACAAGATTCCTGGGCAAAATAGTATTTCAACGCGGGGCTAAGTCCGCCAACAATCTAAGTTAAGTTTTGTGCCCGTTCCGAGGCGCTTCCTCCTGGCCAACACCGCGGAACCGGTGGAGAGTTGCTCACTTTCATCGGATTGGGTCTTTTGACCCCAGGAGGTAAGGTATTTATGGAAGTTTTTCTAAACAGGTCCTCTGTCGGTCTAAATCGGTACATCTGCTTTTTCTGCTGCTTGTTGTTCTCCCTGGTTCTGGGAAATCTCGCGCTGGGACAGTCCACTGCCGTTCTCAAAGGGACCGTTACGGATGCCCTTGGCGCGGCGGTTCCGCATGCCAAGGTCGTCGTGAAAAATGAAGTCACGGGAGTCGAGTGGAACACGGAGTCCGATAACGTGGGCAGCTATTTGGTTCCCTCGCTCCCCATCGGGCCTTATCAAATTAGTATCGGTGCTAAGGGTTTTGAGACCTCCGTCGCGCGCAATGTCACGCTAAACGCGGCCACCACAGTAACGCAAAACGTCCAGCTGCAGATTGGCCAAGTCAGCGAAGAGGTCAGCATCGAGGTGGACACTCCCGTAATCGATGCCAGCACCATTGCCATGGGGCAGGTCATTGACCAGAAAACGACGCAGGAAATCCCGCTCAACGGGCGCCACTTCGTGGATCTGAGCCTGCTTACCCCGGGAACCGTAACTCCTCCCCAAAACGGGTTCTTGACGACTCCCCTGCGCGGCCAGGGATCGTTCGGCTTCGTCACCGCGGGCCAGCGCGAAGATACCGTCAACTACTTGGTGAACGGCATCAACCTCAATGATATGGTTCAGAACCAGATCACCTTCCAGCCGTCCATCAACACGGTAGCCGAGTTCAAAGTCGACAACTCCACCTACAGCGCCGAATACGGCCGAAACTCTGGCGCCATCGTCAACATCGCCACACGCTCGGGCACGAATGACTTTCACGGCGAGCTTTTCAATTTCCTGCGCAATAGCGCGATGGACGCCAGGAATTTTTTCAACACTACGGCCGTGGCTCAGTCGCCCTTCAGACGGAACAATTTTGGGGCGGCCCTTGGCGGTCCCATTCGCAGGAATCGCGCGCATTTCTTCGCCAGCTATGAAGGATTGCGGCAGCGCCAGGGCCTCACCATCAACAGCCTGGTCCTTTCTCCGGCGCAGCAGGCTCAAGCGCAAGCGGGCACGGATCCTGCTGTAAAGGCGCTCGCAGCGCTGATCCCCGCATCGAACGCCACCGAAAACGGGCTTCCTTTCTTCGTCGGTTCCGCTCTCGCTCCCGTCAACATCGATCAAGGGACTGGCGACATCGATGTGGAGCTCGGTGAGCGAGATCGCCTGCACGGTTACGTCGCCATTCAACAGGACCTGCGGCAGGAACCCACGCTCCAGGGCAACACGCTGCCCGGATGGGGTGACACGCGTTCATCGCGCCGCCAGATCGGAACGGTGGGCGAAGATCACATCTTCGGGCCTTCCGTGACCAACTCGATGCGCCTGGGTTACAACCGCATTCACATTCTTTTCAACCCAAACCAGCTGCTGAATTCCGCCAATTTCAATATCAGCAGCGGGGTCAACTCAGCCATCGGACTGGCGCAGATTGACATTCAAGGCGGCGCTCTCGACTTTGGCGGCCCGTCGGTCTTTCCTCAGGGCCGTGGCGACACCAACGCCGTCCTGAACGACACCTTGAGTTGGCTGAAGGGCCGCCATAGCTTTTCCTTCGGTGGTGAAGTCCGCCGCTTTTACAATGACAACTTCGCCCTCGATCCCACCATCTTTCGATTCTCCAGCGTCGCCAACTTCCTGAGCGACACGGTCACCAGCTTTAGCTTTGCCGGAACGCCGGCGAACCGCATTCTCTCTCCGGCTTACGATGGCTTCGCCCAAGATAGCTTCAAATGGACGCCGTATCTCACCTTGCAGCTGGGCGTCCGCTATAGTTGGTATGCGACTCCAACGGAAGCCGCCAATCGTTTCACTGTCTTCGACCCCGCCACCGCTTCCCTGGTACAGGTCGGCACAAACGGAATCAGCCAGCCTTTCCAGACCAACAACAAGAATTTTCAGCCCAGGGTGGGTATCGTGTGGGCCCCCTTCAAAAACCAAAAAACGGTTGTTCGGGCGGGATACGCCATCCTGACCGATGAACCGGTCACCGGTATTGTCACCGTGCTAAACAGCAATCCGCCGTTCAGCGCGCCCCTCACGGCCGCAAGCACGTCGACAAGCACGGTCTCGCTCACGAACGCTTATTCTTCTTTCGCTAAAGCGAGTGGCCTTTCTCCCACGACGATTGATCCGAATTTCAAAAATCCCTACATTCAGTCCTACAACTTCAACCTCGAGGAGCAACTCACCCCATCGACCGGCTTGACCGTCGGCTACCTGGGTTCGAAAGGAACGCACCTCAGAATTGCTCGCAACCTCAATCAGCTCGAATTGGTCGGTGGCGCGCTCGTGCGGCCGTTCGCGGCCGTGTCGGCCTCAAGTCCGATTGACCCCAACGCGGCTCTCGGGAACATCACCGAAATTACCAGTGGCGCGAATTCGCACTACAATGCGCTGGTGGTCGAGTTGAATCGCCGCTTGTCCCATGGGTTACAGTTCATTTCTTCCTATGTCTATTCCAAGTCGATCGATGAAAATTCGCTCAACTCGCAAGGCACGATCCTGCAAAACAGTTTGGATCTTGCTTCGAACCGTGGCCTGTCGGATTTCGACGTGCGCCATCGCGTCGTCGTAAGCGGATTCTACGAACTCCCGTTCCACGGCAACCGCCTAACTTCGGGATGGGAAGTAGGTACGATTGTCCAAGCCCAGAGCGGCAATCCTTTGAACGTGACTACGAGCATCAACAACTTTACCGGCACCGTTCCTTTGGTCGCTGGCGGCGGATTGCGGCCCGACATCCTGTCGTCCGTCACCGATACCGGGAATCCCGCCCAATGGTTCAGCAATCCGGTTGCATGCGAAAACTACAGCGGGCCCCTTCCCTCTTCGCCAGCGCCCGCACTTCCAGCATGCTCCTCAACGCCCAATGCAGCGTTTGCCCTTCCCTGCACTTTCAGCAATGTGCCCAATAGTTCGAACACTTATCCGATCATTTCCAACACCTGTCATTTCGGCAATCTCGGCCGCAACGCGATTACCGGACCCAGCTTCGTCAACACGGACCTATCCTTGGTCAAAAACACGAAGCTCTCCGAACGCATAAACCTGCAGTTCCGCACCGAAGCCTTTGACGTGTTCAATCATCCCAACTTCGGGAATCCTAATCTGAACCCCCAAAGCTCCACGTTCGGAAGGATCACCAGCACACGCTTTCCGACAGGGGACTTCGGCTCGGCTCGGCAGTTGCAGGTGTCGCTGAAATTCCAGTTCTAGGGCATCTCCGATAGGCCGGTGCTTTCACCGGCCTATCGGTCTCTTTTGCGCCGAAAATGTTGCGCTCTCCGGAGTCGGCGGTTTCACCCGCCGCAGAACAGCTTGGCGGATCTGCGGGGATTGATCTCGCGTGAAACCCAGCTGAAGGCCCAGCGACATGCGCCGCAATTCCTCTCGAGACCATTCCCGCCGCATAATCTCGTCGTCGGAATGGCCGGGCCCAATCAGAACGTGCGCCATCTCGTGCGCGATCACGTGTCCCAGAATGGTTTCTGCTCGATATCCTTCGCTCGCCAGTTCATCGACTCGAAAGTAAAAGACGGTCAACTCGCATGCCGGCTCAGTCTCGGGGCACTGCTGCGCGAAACCCAACGGTTCATTCGGTGTGGGCACCTTCATTGCCATGCGGCGGGGAAGGAATCTCAACACCAGGTCGCTTGCTCCCATATCCGATGGGCACACGGGGTCTGGACGAAGTTGCCCCGGTAGTGGAGTACAGTCCATCCAGACGGTTTCTATGCCTGCATCCTCAAAAATTGTCGCAGTTATTTTCTCTGCGCGGAGCAGCGTCACCGGGTCGATCGGGACATAATTGTAGATTCGAAGAGTTAGCTTTACGTCCGCGCCAGAAATCTGGCGGCTCCCAAGCGCCCCTCGGAAGGCCGCGCTCCGAGGCCGCCCGCCGGGCGAGGGCTCGGCCAAAGCTCGGACAGGTGGAATCGAGGCCATGACAAGAATCAGCGCCACCGACCAGCAACTCCTCAGTTGCCTGCAGGTCCGATCGTGGGGCACGCGCTTTGACGACCAGGCACCTTGCCCTTTTGCCGAGTCTCGGATTTGCCGCCGTTCCGTTTGCAAGTCGCCCTCGCACGCGCGTTTCGAGCGCTACGGGCGACTCTGGTTTAGGCTCGCAAATCCCTCAATGCAGGCTGCCTCATAATCGCCTCATTTCCCCGTCACCAGCCGATGTCTCGCAGTTTCAATGGGTTATCGGCGCTTTTGGAGCCTGGCGTTAAGTACGTGGAACCTGCAGGAAACAATTTTCGGGCGTGAAAGTCTAAATAGATGGCGGGACCCCGATCGAATCGGGCCGTGCACAATAGGTGACACTGGAATCGTGCAGAACAAGGGGCGCAGGCATGCAGGTTTCCCCAAGATCCCTGGTTGCGGCTCATTTCGGCGGCTTTCGCCTCGATCTTCGCGCGGGCGAGTTGCAGGATGAAAGCGGCAAGACCGCCCGCCTCCCAGACCAACCCTTTCGCATTTTGAAGACCCTGCTTGAACATCCCGGCGAGGTCGTGACCCGCGAAGAGCTTCGCAAGTGCCTTTGGCCCAACGATACCATTGTCGAGTTCGAACACAGCATCAGCGCTGCCATGAACCGGTTGCGCCAAGCTCTGAGCGACTGTGCCGAGAACCCGCAATTTATTGAAACTCTGGCGCGGCGCGGCTACCGCTTCATGGTCCCGGTCCAATTCGAAGAGCTGCCGGCCTCGCCAGACGCACTACTTCCGACGATCCCCTCACGCGAAAAATTGATTGGACAAAGCGCCTCGCACTACGAGGTCTTGGACATGCTGGGAGGCGGCGGCATGGGCGTGGTTTACAAGGCTCTGGATACGCGCCTCAATCGGGCCGTAGCGCTGAAGTTTCTCCCGCTCGAAATGGCCGAAAACGCTGCCGCGCTGGAACGTTTTCGCCGCGAGGCGCTGGCCGCATCCGCTTTGAATCATCCAAACATCTGCACTATCTATGACGTTGGTGAGCTGACTCTGGAAACCGGAGCGACAGGCGAGCCGCAGCGCTTTATCGCTATGGAGTTTCTGGACGGCCAGACGCTTGAGCGCCGCATTTCCGGCAAACCCCTCCCGTTGCAGGAAACGCTCGATTTGGCCATTGAAATTGCCGATGCTCTCGGTGCGGCCCACGCTCAAGGCATCATTCATCGCGATATCAAACCGGCGAACGTCTACGTGACCAGACGAGGCAGCGCGAAAATTCTCGATTTCGGTTTGGCGAAATTAACGCATCAGAGGGCTCCCGACTCTTGCTCGAATCTTTCCGCACTACCCCCGCTGGATGGGTCGGCGGGGATCACCCTGATGGGCCGGGCCATGGGCACGCCAAACTACATGTCTCCGGAACAGGTGCGCGGCGAAGAACTCGACGCGCGCGCCGACCTGTTTTCTTTCGGCGTGGTTCTGTATCAAATGGCAACAGGCCTTGTGCCCTTTCGCGGGGAGACTCCCGAAGCCATCACGAACGCGATTTTGCATCAGGCACCGGAAGCGCCCTCGCATCTCAATCCGAATGTTCCGTTGCGGCTGGAAGAGATCATCCTGAAGGCCCTCGAAAAAGATCGTAAATTCCGCTATCAATTCGCCGCCGAAATTCGCACCGATTTGGAGCGCCTCAAGAGAGCGCTCGTCTCGGAGCAGCCAATCTCTATAGCCGCGGTTACGCAGAAAGCGCGAGTCACCACGGCCGGTCGTTGGAACCCGTGGAAGAAGTGGGCGTTCTTGGGGTGTATCGTCCTTGCAGCTGTAATTCCCAGACTTTTGTTACTCGGGCCGTCGCGGCAATCGCAGCGGCTCGTTACACCTCTATCGTCCCCCTCGCTGTCTTCCCCGGTCGCGCCTGTCGAAATTCCTCTAGTTCGCAATGCAACAAGAACGGCTCGGTCGCGAACATCCCCGCCCCAGAATCGGCCCGTCAACCTTTCGACTGCTTACAATGCCAACGCAATTTATAGCGAAAGCACGGCGTTTGGTTCACGCTATAGTATCGATCAGGTAGGCAGCGCTCTTCCGGCGGAACTGCTAAAAGCTACCACCGACTGGAGCGGAGCAACATTTTTTTTCGGAGCGCCGAACGCCCCCAATGCCGTCACCAGCCAAACGATTCATCTGCCGGCGGGAAGGTTCGATGGCCTCAAGATGCTCGCATTGGGTGTTAACGGAAACCAGGAGGAGCAGGTTTTTAAGGTTACCTACGCCGACGGCACGTCTTCTTCTTTTACTCAGGGCGTCAGCGACTGGTATACGCCGCAAAATTTCCCGGGCGAGTCCGAAGCGATTCTCCTGCCCTATCGCATCACCGGCGACGGCGCCAGGGACAACCGCGAGTTTCACGTCTATGGCTACTCCTTCTCTCTGGATGACCGGAGAACGGTTCGAACCTTCACTTTGCCTCAAAACCCGCAAGTCCTGGTGTTAGCCATAACCCTGGTTCGTGGTCCCGCGCGCTAAAGCCGCTCTCGCAGATGCGGTCTTGGTGAACGCGCTTGCAGGAAAAAGGCAGCCTGACGTTGCTTAACCAGCCGGCGCCCGAACTGCAGAAAGACCAAGGAACCGATCTTTGGTCTCACGGCCCACTGCGGCTTGGCGGCAAGCGTATAATTGTCTCTGGAAGGAGGGTCCATGCAAGAACTCAAGATCCTCCAGAAAACACGAGAGCTTTACGAGGCGCGGTGGTGGGAACCTGAAGCGAACGGGCGGGTCCACTGCTATCTGTGCCCGCGTCATTGCCACATTCATCCGGGGCAATCGGGATTCTGCTTCATCCGCATCAACCAAAACGGAAAACTTTACAACCTGGGCTACGGTTCGCCGGCCGCTTTGCAGATTGATCCCATCGAGAAGAAGCCGCTGAATCATTTTCTGCCCGGCACGCGCATTTTCAGTATGGGCACGGCAGGCTGCAACATGGGTTGCTTCTTCTGCCAAAACTGGGACATTTCGAAATCGCGTTCGGATCAGGTGCATTCTCAGCACATTCCTCCGGAAGATGTGCCGCTGCTAGCCCGGAAATACGGTTGCGACTCGCTGGCCTTTACCTACAACGAGCCGACCATTTGGGGCGAGTACGTGATCGACATCAGCAAAGAAGCGCGAAAGTATGGCTTGAAGACGGTGATGGTAACGAACGGTTACGTCACTTACGACGCGTTCCACGACATTTACGACCACATCGATGCGGCTAACGTCGACCTGAAGGCCTTTACGGAAAATTTCTACGGGAAGATTACCCTGACGCATCTACAACCGGTGCTGGACACACTGGAATGGCTGAAGAAGGAAACGAACGTTTGGGTCGAGATCACCAACCTGATGATCCCTACACTCAATGATGATCCCACGGAAACGCGAAAGCTTGCTGAATGGATTTTGACGCACCTCGGGCCGGACGTGCCGCTGCATTTCACCGCGTTTCATCCGGACTTCAAGCTGCAGGATAAGCCGCGAACGCCCGCTGCTACCTTAGATCGCGCAAGACAAATTGCCATGGAAGTTGGCCTGCACCATGTCTACGAGGGAAATATCTATAGCGACGGCGCAAACACCTATTGCCCGAAGTGCAAGGAGTTGCTCGTGCGGCGCTCGTGGCACGATGTGGTGGAATACCGCCTCATAGATGGGGCTTGCCCAAAGTGCAAATTTGCCATCCCAGGTGTCTGGATCAACGAGGCAAAGGGAAGCCAGGAACCAAAGCGCGGCGCAGCAGCGACGCGGAACTATACTCACCTGAATCTGTAAGCCTCTTTCCAGACGCCGCTTCAATTTGTTCAGCGCAGCCCAATTCATCCAGTTTTTTTTCTTACTTGCTGAGTCCCGCAAAATATTGCGGCCATGCACTCCTGCAGTGGGGCAGCCCTGCTTATCCTGAGGTATGAAGGGCTGCCGCTTTTCCGCCATAACTTAAAACCCAGAACGGAAATAAGGATCGAGCAGGGACTACCTTAGTGCGGGTGGAAGTGATAGAAGCCGGGTCCCACGCGCATGCTGTGATGCCAGGCGATCGGAAAAGCCCACCAGACAAGCGAACCAAGAATCGTCTGCCATATCGCGAGCGGAAGAATGTTGCGCTGTTTCGAGAACAGCCAGGCCATCAAGGTGCCGCCCACAAAAGTGAGAGGCACTAGGACGGGATTGGGCCAATGGATCAGAGCGAAAAGCGTGCCCGAGATCAGCGAAACCCGCACCGGGCTGTCTATCGAGGTAAGGAGCCGATTGGTGACGAGAGAATTCAAGCCCATTTGTTGCACCAAGCAGAAAGCCAAATAACTAAAGAATCGGCTGGGAAGTAAAACGTGTTGGAGCGTGTGGTGCTTGCCTCCGAGAAGGAAACCCGTAACCATGATGGCGAGAGCGCAAGGAAAGAGGACCAGCGACGCCTGCTCGGTGGCGATCCACAAATTGTCCGCGCGCCAGCCGAGAGACTGCAGCGTGTCTTTGTTCCACGCGAAACTGGCAATCAGCCAAATGGGGAAAATAATCCAGGAATACGGATAGGCGCCCTCGAGCTGCCAGATGTACCACGCGACGCAGGCGCTGAAAAGGATGGCTTCGGCGAGCGGGAAGCGGCGCGAAGCGGTAACGGTCATTGTTGAGCTAATCATGGAGTGTCTCTT
>Ga0066671_10000788_pt1 | contig 10067 bp, 11 predicted proteins | sample GraSoiAngelo_120_FD_62294 | JGI IMG/M metagenome (GOLD analysis project Ga0066671, IMG submission 62294) | Grasslands soil microbial communities from the Angelo Coastal Reserve, California, USA - 14_0919_09_20cm | ecosystem: Environmental > Terrestrial > Soil > Grasslands | place: USA...
CGCGCACCGGCCGGCGCCGGCGTCAGGCCGGGCGCGATTGCGGTGATCCGGCCGTCGACGATGGTGATCGTGGACGGGCCCGAGGCGGGTTTCGACGCGTCGGTGACGAGCCGTCCGGCATGGACGACGATCGTCTCGGCCGAGAGCGGCGCTGCGAGGAGCAGGGAGAGGAGGAAGAACAGGCGGCGGAGCATTGAGGGACCTCCGGATTGGCTGGCGCTTTCATGCGCGAGGCCCGGCGCTCCTGACAAGCGAAAAGCCCGGGGCGCTTGCGGGCGCCCCGGGCTTCGTTGCCGTTCTTAGTAGAAGAAGTCGTAGATCACATCGACCACTTCGCCCGAGTAGATGTCGACGAGCAGGACGTCGTCATAATAGCGCACCCACTGCGTGCCGGGATAAGCCGGCGGCAGGCGGTACTGCCAGGGATCGCTAAGCCAATATTGGTCGGCGTAGAAGGCCGAGCCGAGGATCAGGCCGATCGACAGGCGGTTGTAGCGATAGTTGCGGTAGGGCGCGTAATAGCGGCCGGAGCTGAACAGGCTGCGATTGGCATAGCGGTAGCGCTGCCAGTCGTAGCGATTGTCGTTGCGCCAGTTGCGGTCCCAATTGCCGCTGCGCCCGTTCCGATCGTAGCCGCCGCGGTTGTTGTCGCGGCTGGACCACTGGCCGTTGCGGCCATTGCGGTCGCTGCGCTGGTAGCGGTCGCGCTCGTAACGCTGCTGGTTGCGCTCAGCCTGCTGCTGGTAGCGCGGGCTCAGGCCCTCGGCGCTGCGGCGGGAGGCCTCGCGGGTCTCCTCGATCTGGCGCTGATAGCCGGAGCTGTCGCCGCGGCCCTGCCAGCCGCCGCCGCTCTGGCCTCCGCCACCGCGGCGCCCGGACCAGGCCTGCTGCGTCTGGGTCTGCTGCTGCTGAGCCTGCTGCTGCTCGGCCTGCTGCTGATAGCCGTTGCCGCGTCCGCTCCACCGGCGCTGGCCGCCGCTGCGGTCCGCCTGCTGGCGGACCACCTGCTGCTGCTGCACCACCTGCTGCTGCACCTGGACCTGCGCCTGCGCTTGGGCCTGGGCGCGGCCGCCGCTGCGGTCATAGTCGCGGGTCGCCTGGCTCGACTCCTCGCGGCGCTGGGCGCGCTGCTCGGACCGCTGCTGGCGGGTCTCGCTCCTGCTCTCGCCGCCGCGATAGCGCTGGTAGCGATTGTTGCCCGAATCCTGGGCCTGGGCCGCGACGGGGGTGAGGGCCACCGCCGCAAGCAATAATGAAGTCAAAGCCTTACGCATCGAAAACTCCCGAAAACGCCGGACGGCCCATCCGCCTCCCGATAAGGCGACATGTGCCGGAAGCTGGATGAGCCGTTGCTGAACCGCAATGGCTTCAGCGCGGCGGCGGCGGGCGGAGCGCGGGGACTTCGCGGGCGGCGTCGGCGGGGTCGATGCCGGGCGGAGGCGCGGCGGAGAGCGGCTCGGCCCCGGCCTTGGCGCGGGCGGCGCGGCGAATCGCCTCGCGGATCCGCGGATAGGTGCCGCAGCGGCAGATATTGTCGATCGCGGCATCGACATCGGCATCGGTCGGGCTCGGGTTGCGGGCGAGGAGGGCGGCCGCAGCCATGATCATGCCCGACTGGCAATAGCCGCATTGGGGAACGCTCTCCGCCACCCAGGCCTGCTGAATGGGGTGGGAGCGGTCGGACGAGAGCCCTTCGATGGTGGTGACGAAGCTCCCCTCGAGCCTGCCGATGGGCAAGAGGCAGCTCTTCACCGGCCGCCCGTCGACATGGACGGTGCAGGCCCCGCACCAGCCGGCGCCGCAGCCATATTTGGTGCCGGTGAGGTTCGACGCATCCCGAAGCGCCCAGAGCAGGGGCGTCTCCGGGTCCAGGCGGTAGTGGACGGGCTGGCCGTTGACGGTAAAGCTGGTCATCGCAGCCGATCTTAAGGGGAGCATGCGGGCGATGGGAAGCGGCAGGATCGAAGTGACACGCGACGGCGGGGTCGCCCATGTCGAGCTCGCCCGTCCGGACAAGTTCAACGCGATGGACCGCGACATGTTCGAAGCGGTCGGCGAGACCTTTCGGAGCCTCGGCAGCGATTCGGCGGTGCGTGCGATCCTGCTCTCAGGGCGCGGCCGCCACTTCACCGCCGGCTTGGACCTCCAATATGCGGCGAGCCAGTTCCCGCCGAGCGACGATCCCGGCCGCGCCGCCGAATCGCGGCTCCGCCACATAGTCTGGCTCCAGGACGCCTTTTCGGCGGTGGAGGCAGCCCGGCCGCCGGTGATCGCCGCCGTCCATGGCGGCTGCATCGGCGCGGGGGTCGACCTCGCCAGCGCCTGCGACATCCGGATCTGCGCGGAGGACGCCTTCTTCCAGGTGGCGGAGGTGGACGTCGCCATCACCGCCGACCTCGGCACCCTCCAGCGGCTCACCCACCTGATTCCGGAAGGCGTGGTGCGCGAGCTCGCCTACACCGGGCGGCGGATGGATGCGGCCGAAGCGCTTCGCCTCGGCCTCGCCAACCGGGTGGAGGCGGACCGCGAGTCGGCGGTCGCCGCCGGCCTGGAGCTCGCCCGGACGATCGCCGCGAAGTCGCCCCTTGCAGTGGCCGGCGCCAAGATGAGCCTCAACTACAGCCGCGGCCGGACGGTGGAAGAGGGCCTGCGCCACGTCGCAATGTGGAACGCCGGCGCCCTCGTCAGCGGCGACCTCACCGCCGCAATCCAGGCCCGCCTGGCGAAGACCCAGCCCGAATTCGGGGATTTGGCGGACTAGAGATCGAGGCCAAGCTCGGCGAGCGACCGCGCGATCGGCTTCGCCCACCCCTCCGCCCCCTGCGCCCGCGCATCCTCAAGCGCGTCCTCGAGGGCGAAGGGATCGTTGCTTTGGAGGGCGGCGATGAGGGCTCCGGCTTGCGCGAGGTCCTTCCGACGTTTGTCATGGCCATGGGCGCGGCGCTGGGAGAGGATCAGCTTGTGGACGGCATATCGCTCCGGGCGCGGCACCAGAACGGGCACGCCGGCTGCCCAGAGTGCCACGGCCCGGATCGAGCCGTGTATGAGCCAGGCCAGATACTGGGCCGGGAAAGCGCCCGCTTCGAGGCCGCTCAGGACAACCGGGTTTTCATCGTCGCGAGTCCGGAGCGGAGTCAGGAGATCGACGAGGAACCCGCTCGACGCTCGGAACCGGAAGGGCAGCGCCCTGTGGTCGAGCTGCGGCACATCGGTGAAGCTGGGGTCCGCCCTTCGAAGGATCGCGAGGATAGGTTCAGGCGGGTCGGCCTGGATCGCGACGGTGGCAGCGGCGATGTCGAGATCGCCCGTCATCAATGTGGCCGACGGCAGGAAAGAGCCGACCGAGGCCTCAAGGAGCTGGTAGGCGCCGGTTCCGACCAGGACTGCGCCGCGTTCGAAAAGGTCTGCGGCCGCGAGCGCGTGCATCAACCGGCCCGCCTCGGCTGAGGGCGAGGCGAATCCGGACCGGCGCAGGACGCGCACGATTTCGCGCCGGCTTCGCGCCGCTGCCGCCCCGGCGACGAACGAATCGGCACGCTCGCGGGCGGCGGGGTCGTCCGAGCGGCCGAGGAAGACGTCGACCCTTGTGGCGCCGACCGGCGTCTTCGCGTAGAGATATTCGATCCCGTCGCGCACCCGCCGGTAAAGGGCTCCGCCCTGCGCCGCCGTCTCCACCTGCTGGAGGAGATCGGAGTAGAGGGTCATGATGGCCGGCGGGATGGGCTTGAGCATGTACAGACACTTTTAGCAGATTCTGTCTGTACAAGCCAGCATCTGCCGCAATTCGCGGTGCCGCGATGCTCTCTCACTCTTGAAACGAGGTGCCTCCCCTGCTAGGGGGCCCGCGACGGCGCGGGGTACTGTCTCGCGACGACCCGATTTTTATGCTATCGGCGATACGCATCAGGGCAAGGGCCAAGGTCCTGCCGCGCAACGCCTTTTGAACCGGAGAGTGACGCCTTTTATGCAGATCATCGTTCGCGACAATAATGTCGACCAGGCCCTGCGGGCGCTCAAGAAGAAGCTCCAGCGCGAGGGCGTGTACCGCGAGATGAAGCTGCGCCGTCATTACGAGAAGCCGTCCGAGAAGCGCGCCCGCGAGCGCGCCGCCGCCATCCGCCGCGCCCGCAAGCTGGAGCGCAAGCGGCTGGAGCGCGACGGAGTCCGCTAAGGCTCGCTCGGGTTTCGCGCCTGCCGCGGAACCGGCCTGCTTGCTTCGTTGAAGGGCGGCGATGTATCGCCGCCCTTTCCACATCCGGCTTCCGGGGAGCCCGTTCTATGTCCGTCACCGCAGTTCCGCTCCATCCGATCAAGAAGGGCGCGGTCGCGAAGCTCTGGATCGCGCTCGCTTTGCTGGTCGCGCTCGCCGCAGCCTTGGCTTGGGTGGGGACCCGCAACCTCGTCTGGACGACCACTCCCACCGGGCTCCAGTACCGAATCGTCAAGGCGGGCGAGGGTCCGCGGCCGACCGCGACCGACGTCGCCCTGGTCGATTATACCGGCAAGCTCGAGGATGGGACCGTGTTCGACACCTCGATCGGCAAGCAGCCGATGCCGATGTCGCTTGCGCCCGGCGCGATGATCCCCGGCTTCACCGAGGGCGTGCAGCTGATGAACAAGGGCGCGACCTACAGCTTCCGCCTGCCCGCCAAGCTCGCTTATGGCGAGGCCGGATCGCCGCCTAAGATTCCGCCGAACACGCCGCTGCTGTTCGAGGTTACCCTGCTCGAATTCCTGCCCGAGGCGCAGGTGCGGGCGATGATGATGCAGCAGCAACAGATGCAGCAGCAGATGATGCAGCAGCAGCAGGGCGGAGCCGAGGCGCCTCCGGGCCGCTGATAGGCGTTACGTTTCGGGGAGGGCGGTGGCCGGGCCGGAGGGCTTGCCGCCGCCCGACTGCTTCTCGAGCGCGACCTTGATCATCGCGACGATCGGGTCGGCGAGCATCAGGCCCATGATCCCGAACAGCGCCCCGAACAGGAGCTGCGCGCTCAGCACCAGAGCGGGGGCGAGGTCGACGGTCTTCCTGGCGACGTAAGGCACGATCAGATAGCCGTCGACGGTCTGGACGATGAAGTAGACCGCGATCGCCCAAAGGCCCGAATTGACGCTGACGCTGAAGCCCGCGAGCACGATCAGCACGCCCGACACGATCGCCCCGATATTGGGGACGAAGGCGAGCAGGCCGGTCAGGATACCGAGCAAAGTCGCCATCGGCACGCCCCCGGCGAGCAGCAACAGCCAGGTTCCGACCCCTTCTACCGCCATTCCGATCAGGCGACCCGCCATCAGCCGGCGAAGCGTGAAGCCCATCGACGCGGCGGTGTCGTAGAAATGGTCCCGGTTGCGCATCGGCAGCATCCAGGCGATTCCGCGTTGGTAGAGGCGCGGCTCGACGGCGATGAAAATGCCGATGACCAGGATCATCACGACGCTGGTCACCGCGCCGAGAGCGCTGGAGACGGCAGAGCCGAGCCGCCCGAGCGTGCCCATCAATTGGCCGCTCAACTGGTCGACCTTGACCCCGCCCTGGACGATTCCGAGCTGGTTGCCCCAGGCGAGGACCCGGTCGATCTGGGCGGTGACGACTTCGCGCAGGCGTTCCGCTTGCCCAATGAGCTCGGTGCCGGCGAAATAGAGCGTCCAGGCGATGAAGGCGACTGCGGCGAGGGTGACGATCGCAAGCCGCCAGCCGCGGCCGATCGGAAGCACCCGGCCCAAAAGGCGGGTGCCGCCGTCCAGCATCGAGGCCAGCACCACGCCGGCAAGGATCAGAAGAAGCGGTTGGGCGAGGAAGACGATGGCGAGGATCGCGAGGCCGATGCCGTACCAGACGGCGGCCTTCTTCATCTCCTCGCGGACGACGGGATCGCGAAGCTCGGTCGGGCCCCGCTCCTCGACATGGGGGGCGGGGGTGTCGCTCATTTCGCCTCGGCGGGATGGAGGGAGGTTCCGGCCCGGCCGCCCCTCAGTGCGGAGAACCAGCTGATCGGGTTCCAGTAGGATGAGGAGCCGTCATAGGAGAAAGTGATGAACTCCGCCCGGCCGCCGAGATTTTCCCAGGGGACGGGGCCGCCGAGGCCGAGATTTTCGCTCGGAACCCGGCTGTCGGCGGAGCGGTCGCGATTGTCGCCCATCAGCCAGACATGGCCGGCGGGGATGACCTGCTTGGCGAAATCGTCCACCTCGGTATGGCCGAGGTCGATGGTGTCATAGGAGCGGCCGTTGGGCAGGGTCTCGCGGACGATGGGAAGCCGGCAATAGGTCTTGCCGTCCTTCTCGGGCTCGCGGAAGCCGCCGGTGGCGTCGTCGCAAGGGACGTTGGGATCGACCGGGATCATCGAATCGCCGCGCCGCTCGCGCTTCACCGCCTTGCCGTTGATGAACAGCTGGCCGTCGATCATCTCGAGCGTGTCGCCGGGAAGGCCGATGACGCGCTTGATATAGTCGGAGGTCTGGCCCTTCGGCGTGACGATGACGACGTCGCCGCGCTCGGGCATGCGGCCGAGCAGTCGGCCATGGAGCGGCGGCAGGACGTGGAAGGAGGGCGACACCCACGACCATCCATAAGGGAATTTGCTCACCACCAGCCGGTCGCCCTTCAAGAGCCCCGGCATCATCGATTCCGACGGGATGTAGAAGGGCTTGGCGACGAAGCTGTGGAAGGCGAGCACGGCGAGGATCAGCCAGAAGATCGCCTTGGCCTCGCCCCACCAGTCGGTCTGCTTCTTGGCGGGGACGGGCGGAGTCTCATCGACGCCGGTTGGGACGCCCTGCGGCTCGCCATTGGCCAAAGCGTCGTCCGTGCTGGTCACCGTCATGCTCCTTGCGCCTTGATGGCGGTAATGATGACGAAGGCCTGGGCGAATGGATAGTCGTCGGTCATCGTCAGATGAACTTCGGCCGCGTGGCCCTGCGGCGTCAAGTCGTCAAGCCTCTGGCGCGCGCCGCCGGTCAGCGCAAGCGTGGGCTTGCCGGACGGGTGATTGACCACCCCGATGTCGCGCATGAACACGCCCTGCTTGAAGCCGGTGCCGACCGCCTTGGAGAAAGCCTCCTTGGCGGCGAAGCGCTTGGCATAGGTGCCGGCGCGGGTCAGCGGCCGCCGCTCGGCCTTGGCGCGCTCGATATCGGTGAACACGCGCGCGACGAAGCGCTCGCCGAACCGCTCCAGCGACTTCTCGATCCGGGCGATGTTGCAGAGGTCGGAGCCGATGCCGATGATCATCCGCGCGCCTCGTCCATCAGGGCCCGCATCCGGGAAACGCTGGCACCGAGGCCGGTGAAGATCGCCTCGCCAATGAGGAAATGGCCGATGTTGAGCTCGCGGATCTGGGGGATTGCGGCGACCGGGATGACATTGTCGAAGGTCAGGCCGTGGCCGGCATGGGGCTCGATTCCATTCTTGCGGGCGAGCGCGGCGGCGTCGGCGATTCGGCGGAGCTCGGCGGCGCGGGCCTCCCCTTCCAGGTGGGCGTAGCGGCCGGTGTGGAACTCGACCACCGGGGCTTTCAGGCGGATGGCGGCGTCGACCTGGCGGGGATCCGGCTCGATGAACAGGCTGACCCGGATGTTCGCCTCGTTCAGCCGCGCGATGTAGGGGCGGAGGTGATTGTCCTGCCCGGCGGCGTCGAGTCCACCTTCCGTGGTGCGCTCCTCGCGCTTCTCCGGGACGATGCAGGCGGCGTGGGGGCGGTGGCGAAGCGCGATGTCGAGCATCTCCTCGGTCGCCGCCATTTCGAGGTTCAGCGGGATGGTGAGCCGCTCGATCAGAGCGGCGATGTCCTCGTCGCGGATGTGGCGGCGGTCCTCGCGAAGATGGGCGGTGATGCCGTCGGCGCCGGCCTCGGCGGCGTCGAGCGCGGCGCGCACGGGATCGGGATGGTCGCCGCCGCGCGCGTTGCGGATGGTCGCGACATGGTCGATATTGACGCCGAGGCGGAGGCGGCCCTCATCTGTCATTCGGCGTGTTCGGCTCCGGTCCTCAAGGTAGAGGCGAAATAGGGCCGCGGCGGCGCCTCATCAAGCGCGCCGCCAAAAAGCCTTGCGCTACGCTTGAGGAGCGCTATCGGCCTGCCTATAAGGCGCCGCGATCCGCCCGTTCCGGCGCGAATCCACTCCCGCTCCGCCCGGAGGGTCCCAAGGGGTTTAGATGAAGACTCTGCTCAAGATCGCCGCCTACGCAGCCGCCTTCGGCATGCTGCCCGCGGCCGCCGCCGCCCAGCAGGCGGCTCCCGCCGCGGCTGCGCCCACGGCCCAGGCCGGCGCTGCCCAGGCCGGGGGAAGCGATGCCGGCAAGCCGACGGGCGCGCCGATCGACGCGGTCAGCGCCAATTCGCAGGCCCATCCCGCCCAGCCGGAAGACTATAACGACGTCGCCAACGTCAGCGACGAGGCGCCGAGCAATGCAAGCGTCGCGAGCAGCTCGATCAGCGGACTGTCCGAGAATGGCCTTGTGATCGGCCAGCCGACCGACGCGATCCGCTTCCAGCCGCAGGTCACCCCGATCGGGCTCGAGGCGGCATGGTTCCACAATTGGATCCTGATGCCGCTGATCACGATCATCACCCTTGTGGTCCTCCTCCTGCTTCTCTGGGTGATCGTGCGCTACCGGCGCGGCGCCAATCCGATCCCGTCGCGCAACAGCCACAATACGGTGCTGGAGGTCCTCTGGACGCTGGTGCCGGTGCTGATCCTGGTCGCGATCGCGATCCCGTCGATCAAGCTGCTCGCCCACCAATATTCGCCGCCCAAGGCAGACCTGACCGTCAAGGCCACCGGCAACCAATGGTATTGGACCTATTCCTACCCCGACAATGGCGATTTCGAGGTGATCTCGAACGGCCTCTCCGACGCGGACGCCAAGAAGCGCGGCGAGCCCCGCCTGCTCGCCGTCGACGAGCGGATGGTCGTCCCCGCCGGCGCGGTGGTGAAGGTGATCACCACGTCCAGCGACGTGATCCACAGCTGGGGCGTCCCGGCTTTCTGGACGAAGATGGACGCGGTCCCCGGCCGCCTGAACGAGACCTGGTTCAAGGTCGACCGCCCCGGCATCTATTACGGCCAGTGCTTCGAGCTGTGCGGCGCCCGCCACGCTTACATGCCGATCGCGGTCGAGGTCGTGCCGCCGGCACGGTTCGCCGCCTGGGTCGCTTCGAAGGGCGGCACCATGCCCAAGGCGGGCGTCCGCCCGGCGAGCGGCGATGCCACCGCCAATTCGCCGGTGACCAATGCCGCCCCGGCCGAAGCGGGCGGCAACACCGCCGGCGGCAGCGCTACCGAGACCAGCCCCGAACCGACCAACATCTCTGCCGGGACGGCGACTCCGCCGGTCTCGTCGCAGGGGGCGGCCGAATCCAGACGCGGAAGCAATTAAGATGACCGACACCACTGCCAACGCCGCCCATTTCCACACCCATGAGGGGCACGACGCCCATCATGATGCGGATCACAAGCCCGGCTTCTTCGCGCGCTGGTTCATGTCCACCAACCACAAGGACATCGGCACGCTGTACCTGATCTTCGCGATCGTCGCGGGGATCATCGGCGGCACCATCTCAGGCCTGATGCGCACCGAGCTCGCCGAGCCGGGCGTCCAGTTCCTGCAGAGCTGGGCCGGCGCCACCGCCACCGCCGACGAGGCGCGGCATTTGTGGAACGTTCTGATCACCGCCCACGGCCTGATCATGGTCTTCTTCATGGTCATGCCGGCGATGATCGGCGGCTTCGGCAACTGGTTCGTGCCGCTGATGATCGGCGCGCCGGACATGGCCTTCCCGCGGATGAATAATATTTCGTTCTGGCTGCTGCCGGCCTCGTTTGCGCTGCTGATCACCTCGGTCTTTGTCGAGGGCGAGCCGGGCTCCAACGGCGTCGGCGCCGGTTGGACTCTCTACGCGCCGTTATCGACCAGTGGCCATCCGGGTCCGGCGGTCGACTTCGCCATCCTGTCACTGCATCTCGCCGGCGCATCGTCGATACTCGGCGCCATCAACTTCATCACCACAATCTTCAACATGCGCGCGCCCGGCATGACGCTGCACAAGATGCCGCTGTTCGTCTGGTCG
>Ga0066671_10000789_pt1 | contig 10060 bp, 3 predicted proteins | sample GraSoiAngelo_120_FD_62294 | JGI IMG/M metagenome (GOLD analysis project Ga0066671, IMG submission 62294) | Grasslands soil microbial communities from the Angelo Coastal Reserve, California, USA - 14_0919_09_20cm | ecosystem: Environmental > Terrestrial > Soil > Grasslands | place: USA...
CAGCCCCGACACTCCGTAGACAAAGATCAGCACAGCCCAGACCTTGATGCCGGCCAAACGTGCCGCGCTCTCGTTGCCGCCGACCGCATAGATATGCACCCCGAGCACGGTACGACGCAGAACGAGCCACGAGATCAGGATGACGAGCAATGCGATCACCGAGAGCCATGGAATCGAAGCGACGCCGGGAATGAGCGTCAAAGAGGCGTTGCCGATGAAGGCATAGGGAATGGCGGGGTTGAAGACGGTGGTGTCGGCGCCCAACAGGCGCGCCAGCCCACGCACGGCCGTTAGTGAACCGAGCGTGACGATGAAAGGAGGCAGGCGCAATAGCGCAATCAGGGCACCGTTGATGACGCCGAAAACCAGTCCCGTGAGCACGGCGACCGGCAGCCAGAGCGACCCAACGTCGGGAAGCTTGGAGACCGTCAGTCCGGCCATCGCGGCGGCCGCCAGAATGGAACCGACCGAGAGGTCAATGCCGCCGGTGAGGATGACGAAGGTCATGCCTGCAGCCAGCACGGTATTGACCGCGGCCTGCTGCAGCACGATGCCGAGGTTTTGGCCCGTGAAGAAGCGGCTGTCGGACAGGAAATGAAAGCCGACGCACAGGAGCAGCAGCACCGGCAGCATGCCGGCCGCGCGTATGACCAGCCTCAGGCGCTGACGCTTTGTCTCTTGCGCCGCCGCGATGCGGGAAGCCGCGGCGGATGCGGCCTTTGCCTGCGAAGGACCGTCATGAGGCATCGAGCCGCTCCGGTCCTGTCGCGAATGCCATGATGTCTTCCTGGTTGAGCGGCGATGTCGCGCCCTGCGCGATCTCGCCGGCGATTCGCCCTGCGCGCATGACGATGACGCGGTCGCAGATGCCGATGATCTCGGGCAGATCGGACGAGATAACGAGGATGGCGGTGCCGGATTTTGCGGAATTGTCGATGATCGAATAGATCTCGGACTTGGCCCCGACATCCACCCCGCGCGTCGGTTCGTCGAGAATCAGGACCTTCGGCGTCGTTGCAAGCAGCCGTGACAGCAACACTTTCTGCTGGTTGCCGCCAGAGAGTCCGCCGGCCGTGACCCCGACATTTGCGGCGCGGATGCCCAACGTGGCGAACGCCCTGTTGGCACAGTCGCGCGCCTTGTCCCGGTCGAGGATGTAGCCGAGCTTGGCATCCCTCCCGAGCACGGCGAGGTTGATGTTGTCCAGACAGGACATGTCCAGGAACAAGCCGAGCGCCTTCCGGTCCTCGGTGAGATAGGCAATGCCGGCGTCGAGCGCCTCGCCGGGTGTGCGGATGGTCACTGCTCGGCCTTCCACCTCGATGTGGCCGGATGTCATGGGCGATGCTCCGATGATGAGGTGCGCCAGCTCGGTACGGCCTGCTCCGATGAGGCCAGCGAGTCCGACAACCTCGCCCGCATGCACCGTAAGGGAGCACCCCTTGACGCGGCGCCCATCGGCGATGTCGACGGCCGCGAGCACCGGCGGGCCCCGTCTCGCCTGCGGGTCGTGGTCTTTCTTGTAGAAAGAAGACACATCGCGCCCGACCATCATCCGAACGATGGTGTCGGCGCGGATCTCCGGCTTGTCGAGCGATCCCACCAGCCTGCCGTCGCGCAACACTGTGACCCGGTCGCCGAGCGCATAGACTTCGTCCATGCGATGCGAAATATAGATGATGGCGAGACCCTCGGCGCGCAGTTGAAGGATCAGCGCGAACAACCTCTCGCTCTCGCCGGCCGAAAGCGCGGTCGTCGGTTCGTCCATGATTAGAATCTTCGATCTGGCGTGCAACGCCCTGGCAATCTCGACCAACTGGCGTTGTCCCATGGACAGATGGCCCACCAGGGTCTGCGGCGTGAAGTCGGCGCCGAGCCGATCGAGCATCGGACCGACGCCTGCCCGCATGAGGTCGCGGGCCAGCAAGCCGGTCCGCGAGATTTCCCGGCCTAAATAGATGTTCTCCGCCACGCTCAGATTGGGCGCCAGGGAAAGTTCCTGGTAAATGATCGAGATGCCGGCTGCGCGGCCGCCGAGGGGACCGTCGATCCGCGCCGGCCTGCCTTCGATCCGGATCTCGCCGCCGGGATCGGGCGTATAAGCACCCGATAGGATCTTCATCAGCGTCGATTTGCCGGCGCCGTTTTCGCCCATCAGAGCGTGGATTTCGCCCGCGTAGACGGTCAAGTCGACATTGCGTAACGCCGCGATGCCGAAGAAGAATTTGGAGACGCCGCGCATCTCCAGGATCGGACCGCTCATCGTGCCTCCCGGCGCACAATGGGTTTCTTACCCCCGCGGCTCGTTGTGCTGACAGCGCGGTCCGCTCATTAAACAAAACGCGACGGCGTACGGCAATACCGAAGAAATCCAAATCGCCCATTGTGGGGGGCGTCAGCGGTGCGGCCGGTATAGCCCACGCCATTTCGGAAGCCGCCCGGCGTAAGCATCCGCGAGCGTGTGATCGGGTTCGAATGTCTCAATGCGTCGAGGGACTGTGCAGACGGCCTCGATCGCCTCCCCGGTGACGGCCAGGCGCCCCAGCCTCGCCGCACCAAACGCCGCTCCGGTTTCGCCTTCGGCAAATCGATGGACCGGAATATTCAGAACATTTGCCAGCACTGACAACCAGAACCGCGAACGTGAGCCGCCGCCGATCGCATCGGCTTCCGAGATCACAATGCCGGTTTCCGCGAGCGCGTCCCGACAGTCCGCGATCCCGAAGGCCACGCCCTCGAGCACGGCCTGCACGATTGCGCCGCGATCGGTGCTGTGACTCAGCCCGTCGAGCATGCCGTGCGCCTCGGGATCATCGTGCGGCGTCCGTTCGCCGGACAGGTACGGCAGGAAGCTCACAGGTGAGGGCGCCTTCGGATGCAGACCGAGCGCCTCCAGCAGATCAGCCTCGGAGGCTGCAAACAGCCGCGCGATCCAGGCGAGGCACGATGCCGCGGAGAGGATCGCACCAGCCTGAATCCACATGGCGGGGATGGCGTGACAGAACGTGTGCACGGCGCGCTCCGGGTTGGCGGCAATGACATCGGTCGGCGTCAGCAATGCCCCGGAGGTTCCGAGCGAAATAAACCCGATTCCAGGCCGTATCGCGCCGATACCGATGGCGCCTGCCGGATTGTCGCCGGCGCCACCGGCAATCATCGGCCGTTTAGTCATTCCCCAGCGCACCGCCAGCTCGCTCCGCAGCTGTGCCGCAGGGGCGCAGCCCTCGACGAGACGCGGCATCTGGCGGCGCGACAAGCCCGTTGCGGACAGCCCTTCGTCCGACCAGTCCCGGCGCGCGACGTCGAGCCACAGCGATCCCGATGCGTCCGAGACATCCTCGATCGCTTCGCCGGTCAGAATCAGGCGCAGATAGGCCTTCGGGAGCAGAACGAGCCTAGTTGCTGCAAAGTTCTCCGGCTCGTGCGTCGCGATCCAAAGCAGTTTCGGGGCGGTGAAGCCGGGCATGGCTTTGTTGCCGGTCATCGCACGCAACGCGGGCCAGCGCTGTTCCAGCGCACGGCATTCCGCGGCGGACCGCCCGTCATTCCACAGAATGCAGGGCCGCAACGGCTTGAACTTCGCATCGAGCAGCGTGGCGCCGTGCATCTGGCCCGATAGACCGATGCCGTCAACCGCGGCCAGTTGGCGAGGGTGATCGGCCTTCAAGGCGTCCAGGGTTGCAAACGTCGCATCGATCCACTGCGCCGGGTCTTGCTCGCAATAGCCGGGATGGGGAGAGCTGACGCTAAGCGATTGGCTTCGGCGGGCGACCACGCGCTGCTCCCGATCAACCAGAATGGTCTTGACCGCCGAGGTGCCGAGATCGATGCCGAGATACAAGATGCTTCCCGCTTGACGCGCGATGTGGATCGACACAACAGATATAGTCTACCGAGACGGCATTCGACTATATCGAACAGGCTTAGCCGTCACGCACGACCTTGCCGACCCGCTTCGCGCCGACCAACTCCGCGATGTAGTCGTGAGCCGCTTCGAACGCCATCCTGCGGATAATCCACAAATGGTCGCACGCATGTTGCCACCGCACGCGTCGATCGCCTGATCTATGGTGGCCTCGAGCTCCTCGTCGTCCTGTGCGTTCGATTGTGAAGTAGAGGACATGACGACGTTCCAGGTTGACCCGCCACCCCTTACGTTCCTATCGTGTTCTCGTGGGCGGATCTACAGGATCTGGTCCACGGATTGGTATCGCGATCCTGAAAGGGAATTCGATCGGCTGGTTCAACGAATAGAACGACTTCGAGCTCCGCACTAGGGATTGGGTCCGGCCGCTCTCAGCGGATGGCGCAGTAGATCACCGAGCGATCCAATCCACGCGACCGGATGTCATGTAGACGATGGCGCCGCGTCGAGCTCCGATCACATGCAGATATTGACCAAGCTGCTGCCTGTAGGCCGCCCGGTCTGTCTCTTTAGGTGCGATGTCGCTTTTCCAATCGAACGCGATCTTGCCGCCGTCTTCGCTGTCCGCCACCGCATCCGCCCGCCCGACGATCAATTGATCCGAACTCGCTGGAGCAATGCCATAGATCGGCAATTCCGCCACGAGCCGAGCACGATACGGCTTGATATCTGGAAGCTGGAGAGTGCGTAGCGCAGTGGTCGCAAGCTCCATTGGATCGGGGCCGGCGCCGAATGATGATTGCGAGCGCAGTTGATCGCGCAGGAGCGCGGCCCTCGCGATTACCATCTCCACGGTCTCATCCAGTTCGCCGGTCACCAGCTCTTCCATCAGCTTGTGCAAGAGGATGCCGCGAACGCGCCCGCCCTCCACAAGAGCTAGGGGGCGAAGAGGTTCCTCGTCGCTTATTTCTGACGGAATCAATCCGGTGATTACATCTGGATCGCCATCGCTTGGAGTAATCCACCGGATTCGCGGTGAAGCCTCGAGCAGCGATTGCTCCTCCGCGAATAATTCGGCGTCCTGGAGATTTTCGGTTGCGGTGGGCGAGACGATGCTGGCACGCGGTAAGCGCGACATATCCAGTTCCAGCACGGTGTCCAGCTTGAAATCAAGGAGCTTGGCCCAAGAGGCATCATTGCTCCAAGTGAAGTCTGGTATGATCAACAATTCCATCGCTCGCGTGCACGCGACGTAGAGAAGGCGCAGATTCTCATTTCGCTTCTCCGCTTCTTCGGCCAGCAGGGCGTCGCCGAGGCCTGGAGGGACGACCTGGCCCAGAGCCCAGTGCAAGGTCTCGTCCCTTCGTCGATAGACGAACGTCTCGGCTCGACGCGGCATCGACGCGCGATTGATCGGAATGACGACCGGCCACTCGAGGCCTTTCGAGCTGTGAACCGTGACGATCTCGATGGATTGACCGTCAGCCTCGACCATACCCTCCGGCGATCCCAAGCTGCTCGACCATTCATCGTCGATGTCTCTCGCGAATTGAACGAAGCCACGGACGCGATAGCTGCGGGCGCGCTCGACCAAACCGTCGATATTCGCGAGCGATCTAACGGCCTGATCGGCGCCGCGGGCCGCCACGATGGCGCGAACGCGCAGTCGTTCGACCGCCTCGGCAAGGATGAGAGCGGGCGTGGTGCCGTGAACGCGACGGCGGAGATCGCGCAAGATCGTCAGCACCTCGCGCGCGATGGGGTGCCGAACGGTAGCCGGATCGGTTCGTAGGGAGAGCCCTATGAAATGACCTTTGTCGTCCGGCGTCGCGAGGTCCGCGGTTGTGTCCAACAGCTCTTGTTCGGTAAGGCCGACCAGCGGACCACGCAACAGGGCTCCGAGCGCCAACGTATCCCGCGTATCGGCCAGCGCGCGGATCAACGCCACCAGGTCCTGTGCCTCCTGCCTCCTAAACAAGTTCTTGCCTGCCTGCGAGGCGAACGGCAGGCCGGCCTCCTCGAGCGCTCTCTCGTATCGCCAGAGATCAGTCGAAACCGGAGCGAGCAGCGCTATGTCGCCTGGACACAGGCGTCTGGCTTCGCCGTCGTTGAGCTTTACTTCGACGTTTCCGATCAAGCGTGCGCAGACCTCGGCGACGACACTGGCCTCTTCGTCCCGGGAGCTGTCGACTCGCGTCTCTGGAGGGAGTTGCACAGAGACCTTGGCGACGCACGGAAAGCCGTACTCAACGGCCGTTCGCGTGCCCCGCAGGGCGACATAGCCGGCTTCCTGCGAAGACAGCCGTTCTTCGAAGCAGCGGTTTACGTGGTCGAGAATCGGACCGCGCGACCGGAAGTTGGCCGTGACCCGGAGGATATTGTTTGGAAATTGCTGCTCGATGGCTCTCCGCACCGTCAGATAGGTTGCGAGGTCGGCCCCCCTAAAGCGATAGATCGCCTGCTTCGGATCTCCAACGAGAAATAGGTGTCCGGGTCTTAACGATCTCAAGTGCCACGCCTGCGCATTGTCCTCGGTGCCGCAGAGGAGGAACATGATCTCCGCTTGAATCGGGTCGGTGTCCTGAAATTCGTCGACCAGTATTCGCGAGAACCGCCCGCCGGCAGTAGTTCGTACGACCGGATGGTTGCGGAGCACGTCGCGGCACGTGAATAATAGGTCGTCGAAGTCGAGAACGGCCGCTCGCTTCTTGAAAACCTCGTATTCGGCCAACACGTCTCCGAGTTCTGCGGAGAGGGTACCGATCAGCGATGTCGCGATCCTGCCCATCAGTGCGCCGTATGCGTTGCGACATCGTGCGTAGTGCTCCTCCGCCTGGTCGGCCAGACGGTCACCTGCTTCCCGTCCCGCCGCCTTTCGCCACAGGGAACGCCGTCTGTATTCGCGCAAGTCGAATGCATCCTTGCGCATGATCGGCAGCCAAGCCGGGTGAGCCAACTCCCAGAGACCCTCGAAGTCGGGTAGAGGCGCGAACCGCCCTTGGAAATGCAAAGCCAGTGTCTCGAGTGCTACGATATCCGGATCCGCCTCGGGCGGGACGTCGACGTGGTCGCACCAGCGGCGGAACTCGCGAACGCTTTCGGCGAATTCCAGGTCAGCCTTGGAATCGAGATCGGAGGGCAGGGGCTGCGCCGATCGATAGCGGCGCCGGAATCTGGCGAAGCTGCGCAGGAGATCTTCGGCACCGGTCGGATCTCTGCGCGCGATTGAGGCAACGCAATCGTCCGGCGCGGAAACCGGTTTGTCGAGCCGATTCCGCCACCATCGGTCAAAGATCGCGTCGGAGGCAAAATCCGCCTGATCAGCGTCAAGCACCTCCGCACCTGGGTCGATCGCGGCTTCGACAGAGTAGGTGCGCAGCAGATCGTGGCAAAATCCGTGAATCGTTCCGCAATTCAGTTCATCGAGCCGGTCGAATGCGGCGCGCAACGTTTTTCTTTGATTTGCCGTAGGTCCGTTCGCCAAACTGAGCCTGAGTTCGTGGGGAACGTTGCCCATGAGGATACAGTCCAGGTACCACGCGATGCGCTGACGTAGTTCGCCCGCTGCAAGCTCCGTGAAGGTGATGGCTGCGATCGATCGCGGCTCTACGGCGGCCGCTAGCAGCATCACCACGCGGCCTGCGAGAAGGGACGTCTTGCCCGTGCCCGCGGCTGCCTCGACCAGCAGGCAGGAGTCAATTTCGGTCAAAGCCCGCAGACGTTCGACGTCATCGACCATGGCCGTCATGGTGCGCTCCAAAAGCGGGCGATGTTTTCACTTGCCTTGTTGTAGGCTATGAGCTTGCGCCGCTCGTAGCCGGGCGATGCCGGAAGCGCCAATCGCAGTTCGTTCGATTTGTCGAACGATAGCCGACCGGGCACCGCCGCGCCCCGTCGGAGCATTGCGACGGCGACGTTGATGAAGGCTGCGATCTGTTCGATTGCGGCATCGAGCTCGTGAAGCCTTAAAACCTGAGGCACGCCCCGGAGGTAAAGTAGCCTGGCGACGATCTGCGGGTCTTCCTGGAGCAACTGTCGGCAGGCTAGGCCATACAGCGCGCGCTGAAGCTCGGCCCCGCCGTTGATCACGATGCGGCTGGCATTTTTTGGTGCTTCGCTTGTTTTGTAGTCCGTTACCCGGGCCGCGGAATGGTCCATTCGCAGGTCCAGGCGATCGATGGTGCCGCGGAGCTTTATGGGGGTGCCCGGCACGGCAACAGGGATCCTCGGGTCCCAAGGCAATTCCCGCTCAATCGCGAAGTCCTCGGGTTGGCCAAACGGGACCTCGGTCCAACTGCGCGTTCCCGTTTCCGTGATCTCCTTGCGCAACAGCCCCACCAACGCCAGGGAAGCCGCGAAATCGAGTGTGTTGTTCCACAACAGGGTTGGAGGCACGTGCCCCTCGAGGGGCCAGGTCTCGCGGACGGTTTGGGCGGCTTCCTTCAAAGCATCTTCGATCTCTCCGTCTGACGCGCGCGCATAACCGGGCTGTGGTTCAAGCAAGTTGACCGCGCGCCGCAGCAGCTCATGCACCAGCTTGCCGAACTCGGCAGGCGCCATCGTGAGTGGCTGCTCCCGATCTTGTGGTGCCGACCAACCAAGCCCATAGCGCCAGACGAAGCCAAGCGGATCCCGCAGCAGTCTTTGCAAGGATGTCGGGGACTGCACGCGTTCGATCGCCCTCACGATGACCGGATGATTTGAGTCCAACTGGCCGTCGTTTCGGGTGAGTGAAGCGAGATGCCAATTGCGCCAACACAGATCGGCCGATGCGATTCGTTCGATCTTGGCGGCATCCTCTGGGCGGGCCATGAGCCGGTCCGCCTCATTCCAGGCGTGCTCGGGGATGCGCGCTCTCGACAGCGAGCTTTCGGGACAGTCCTGCAGAAGCGGGCTTCGTCCCACTCGGCTGCCTTGCGCGCTTCGGCGGCTGCGCGACAGCACGAGCTCGCCCGACGCCGCTTCGAGGATGACCCGAAAGTGTCTGCGGTCGGCCTTGGCGACAGGATCGACGTCGAACTCGGCCGCCGGCAGGATATGATCGGGTAGAATGGCATCGCCACCGGCCCGTCGAGGCCAGTTCCGGTTCGTGAGTCCCAGCAGACGGACATGGGGGCGCGGTGCAGCCGCCAAATCCCGTGCCGAACACCAGACCATCGAATCGGCGGCGTCGTTTTCGGACTCCAATCGTGCATTCTGCAAGGAGAGCTCGATTGCCTCGGGCGGCGCGGTCCGCAAAGCCGCTTCCCAAAGCTGCAGTGCACGCCCGCGCAGAAAATGATGGCCGGCCTCCCTCGCGGCCGAAATTCCCTTCGTGAGCAGCTCGACGAGTGGCAGGACCGCTTGTGCACCGTCCAAGGACGGGTCCTTTAGCACCATGGAGGAAATCGTGCGCCGCCAATCCTCCACGCGGGCCAGGGTCGCGCCCCGCGGGAGCGAAGCCAACCACTGCTGAGGAAGCTCGTCGAGAGGATCGCCCTGGCCTCGACACAGCGAAACCAGGCGACGCATGCGTTGTTGGTTCAAGCCATGCAGAAGCACGTCGGCCAACGCTGCGCACCGTTGGCCATCGCGCGTCGATAGTGCGGGAATTCCGTGCGTGAAATGTAGTCTCAATCCAGCATCAGGGGCCAATGCACAGAAGTGATCGTCCCAAGGCATCGTACCGGCCGAAGCGATCGCGATTTCGTGCGGTTTTGCCGCGCCGGACACGATCAGGTGTCGTGCCCAGCGCAGGCTCTCGACTACCTCGTGATGCGGGTCGGCGCAGGAGACGGTCGACGCGTCGCGTTCGGTGCGGGAGTCTTCCGGCCCGACCACCACCGGTCCCGCGAACCATTCGGTCTCGGCATGCGCGGGTGCATGCCACTCGACAGGAACCTCCTTTGAGAGCGCCTCCACCAAAGACCGCCAAATCGGCGCGATCCAGGAAAGCCCCTCGAGGGTCACCGGACCGATCACACGCTTCGCGTGATGAATCCGCCCGAGGGCTGCACTTCGCAGATCGTACGGCGTCAATGTCGCGTTTGGCAGGGATCGCCGGATACGTTCTTCGATCAGCGCCAAGTCTACGAGCCGGGCGTCGCCCGATCGCGGTTTCGATCGGAGATCGATATCGGCATCCCAGACCTTACGTAGCGTCCGCGAAACTGCTCGATTCATCCCTGGAAGGTGTCTCACCGCGTCGAGTTCGAG
>Ga0066671_10000791_pt1 | contig 10040 bp, 6 predicted proteins | sample GraSoiAngelo_120_FD_62294 | JGI IMG/M metagenome (GOLD analysis project Ga0066671, IMG submission 62294) | Grasslands soil microbial communities from the Angelo Coastal Reserve, California, USA - 14_0919_09_20cm | ecosystem: Environmental > Terrestrial > Soil > Grasslands | place: USA...
CGCGCCGACAAGATTAGGGGCGTCGAGCCGAGACAGCGGTTTGTCACCGAACAGGAATGGCAGACGATCCTTGCCACCTGTGAACGTATCGAAGGGGAGCAGGAGGAGAAGCGCGAGCAGACGCCGCAACGGATCAGGGGCTGGCTTCGGCACTATGTGGCATGGGCCTATAACTCTGGAATGCGACGGGCGGAGATTCTTGCGCTCACTTGGGATAATGTGCGGACCGTCGATGCCGAACACACCGTGGTCGAGGTGCTCAACTCCAAGAACGGCAAATCGCGCTTCGTTAGTTGCACGGCGGAAATGCGGTCGATCCTTGAGGCGCTGGAAAAGCTGGATCGAGCGGAGGGCGACAATCGGCTCTTCCCTGTGTCGATCACCACGTTGAAACGCGCCTTGACGGCGCTGTGGAAGGCAACGGGGTTGAAGGACGTGCGGCTTCACGATCTCCGGCGCAGCCATGCCACGATCCTGATCGGCAAGGGCGTGGACGTTCGCACGGTGGCGGGGCGCCTCGGCCATTCCGGCACGGCGATGCTTGCCAAGCACTACGCTGTGGACCGTGGTGACAAGGAAGCCGCAGCGGCGTTCGGATGATCCGCGAAGCGAAAGCGGAGCCTAGTTTCAGTCTAGCAAAGTCTAGCGGACTGGCCTCGCTGCCTGCCCCCGACAGGGCAACAAATCCGTTTTTCCTTGACAAATCCGCCGTTTTCGGATATAATCGCGGTATGGATAGAGGGGTTCTCCCTTCCCCATAACCTCACGAACCAGAGCAAATCCACCGTTTCGAAGCCGGGCTTCGCAGCGGTGTTTTCGCTCGTCCCAATAAGGAGAAGCTCATGTCAATTGAGCCGGAATTTTTTACCGACAAGGACATTGCCCGCAAACTGAATCTGTCACCGTCATGGGTGCGGGGACAGCGGCACAAACGATCCAAGGGGATGCCCCATATCCTCGACGTGGATGCCAGATACATCGGGAGCTGCCCCCGTTATGTGAGGGCTGAAATCGACGCCTTCGTTGCCGCTATTGCGGGTTAAGGCGGATGTTCCATGACAAGACGATGCTGGAGGCGGGTTTTCCCGCCTCCCCAGCCCCTGTGGACGCTCTACAGGCGTTCGCGGAGTTCGATGCGTTCCCAGATGCCCATGATCGGCGTGACGGCTCCAGCGCCTTCCTACCGCCCAAGGGAGTGTGGTTTGATGAGGGATTCGATCTCCGCGATCCCGAAGGGGGCGAGCTGACACAAATAGCCCTGGGCGCGATTGCAGCCGTTGAAACCCGCATTCGTCAAAGGCGCGGGCCGGATGCGGCTAACCATCGCATCCTCGTTCGCAAACTTTTGGCCAACGGGCTGCGTTGCTTCTACTACCGCAACCCTTCGCTAGTCGCCTGTCAACGCAGGCACGATAGCTACAAGGACAAGCCCCACCAATGGCTCAGCGGCAAGGGCATGGCCAGCGCCACCGACCTATTGGCGAAGGCGGGCTTGATCGAGCTGTCGGTTGGCAAGTCCGGCACGGCATCGACCTACAGCGTAACCCAAGACCTGCTCTTCATGACGCTGGACGCGGGCGTGACCGAAAGGAGTCTCACCCACAGATTGCCCCCGGAACGGCTCGTTAGGCTCTATTGGACCAACAGCGAAGATGGGCTGCTTTTGAATTACGAGCCTACGGCGGAGACGTGCCAATGGACGGCCATTCTGGACGACTACAACGCCTTCATCGCGCAGCAGGAAATTGGACTGAACCTGTCGGATAGCGAAGCGGCGAGGCTCACAGCCCGGATGAACGAATGGCAGAGAAAGGGCTTGCCTCGCCTCATTCAGCCCGAGCTGATCCACACGGACCTGTATCGCCAATTTAACAATAGCTCGTTCGAGCAGGGCGGCCGGCTCTACGGCGGATGGTGGATCAACTGCCCCAGCGATTTGCGGCGATGGATCACGATCAACGAAAAGCCGACAGCCGAACTCGACTATTCAGGCTGCGCCATCCGGATGCTCTATCACGAGCGGGGCCTTGAATGTGAAGGCGATCCCTATCTTCTGGCACCCGTTGCGGCCTTTGAAGCGGCGCAAGGCCACCCGCTAGGACACTACCGGGAGGCCATCAAGAAATTGACGCAGACCCGCATCAACGGACGGGAACGGGACAAGGACATGATGTGCGACCTGCCCAGCGGTCGTTCATTCTCTCCCCGCTTTACGCGGGATCAGGTCGTGCGGATGATCGAGGAGAAGCACGCTGCCATTGCCGATGCGTTCGGCTCCGGTGCGGGGATATGGCTTCAACGCAAGGACTCTGATCTCGCATTGGCTATCATCACGAACTTGAGCGACAAGGGCATAGCAGCCCTTCCTGTCCATGATGCCTTTATCGTTGATGCTGACCACAAAGAAGAACTAAAACATGAAATGATTAGATCGTATCAGCAGATGTTTGGTTTTAGTCCAGTCATCAAGCAATCTTATTAGCAATCTCTCGTTTAAGGGAGCCGGTAAGGGCGCTTCCTAGCTTCGCTACTTGATTAGCATTAGCTTGGCGATTGCTGTCCGCAAGCGCGTTGCCCGCCTCGGCGGCAGTCTATCACCTAGTCCGATCCGGTGGACATCAAGCAGGTCGAAGCCGGATCGGATTCTTTCCAGAGTCACACGACGGTCAATGTGGCGGTCAGCCGGGCCGGGCAGGTCAAGCCTCCATTGGCCACCATCATCCATCCGCAAGGCGTAGCCTCGCCGTGTCCAGCATAGGGTGCCGGTGAGAACATGCTGGGTGCCGCGAGGCATTCTCCTCCACCTTCTGAGCACTGCCTTCGACCAGCTGGCGTATAATAGCCGTGGACTGAAAGTCATCATCCATTGCCTATAGTGGCAGATGGAGGAGCAGGCGCTGCTACAGGAGCTGGGAACGAGGATAAGAGCGCAGCGCAAGCGCATCGGCCTGACGCAGGAAGCCCGGGCCTTAGCCGCGAACGTGGATCGCTCGTACTACTGGGCCGTGGAGCGGGGGGGGAGCGCAACATCACCTTCACGGTCCTTTGCCACCTCTGCATCGCCCTTCAATGCGATGTAGCAACGCTGACCGAGGCGCTGCCACCCGGAGCATGATCGGAATTAGGTTGCGCTAACCCGAAACTGACTATCGAGGAACTCAAGCGACATGTTCTCGGCGATGGCGTCGTGCGGGATCAGCAGATAGTGCCACGGCTTCCCGCCATATGTTTCGGCATGTTCGGTCGCCCAGGCACACCATTGGACGGCCACATCCCGCTTCGCCAGCACGTCTTTGTCCTGCATCTGCGTGGCCATCTTCGGCTCCAGCATGAGGATGCGATCCGTGGTCTCCGCCACGAAATCGGGCTGGTATTCGAGGTGGTCATGGCCGCTGCGGTAGAACATCTGAAACTGACCCTTAGCAGGCCGCAACCACTTCAGTGATTCCCGCTCGAGGATGACCGCCAGCTTGCGCTCAGAATCCGAATGGAACTTGGTAACCGTCGAGAGGCATTTGCTGAACCCGCCGAACAGATAACGGGCCATATTGCTCTTGTCAGCGGGCGGCACGCGGTAATCGAGCGGCGCCTCACGCAGCGCGGTGTAGGCGCTTTCCCTCAGCTCGGTGAAGCCCTGCCGCACCTCGTGATGATATTCGACCGTATCGTCTTTCCAGAAATGGTCCTGCATCTGCGCGTGGACGGCGCGGGCAATCTCGCGCTGATGCAGCGCCAGCACCTGTCCCGCGTCCTTGTCCGAAAGGTAGGTTAGCAGGTGACTCACGACCTGCCCCGCCAGCTCGTAGAGCAAGTCGGCATGTTCGTCATAGGCGATGTCCGGGAAGTCGATGAGGCCGCCGACCACATAATCTTCAAGCCGACGCTCCAGCAGATTGCCTTGTGACAAACCGATCACATCAACCTGATCTGTCCGCAAATGCTTCGCCCACAATTCCTCGCTGGGCGCGGGATAGCGCATCCCCGACAGGTCGAGCGTGAACGGCTTGAAACCCGCCTTCACCTCGCCTTTCGGCATTACGGTAATCCGGGGAATGTCGATGGTGCGATCCGCCATCAACTTCGCGGTGGCCGCGATCACCGCCGCCATATCGGGCGCAGGCTTGGTGACCCCATCCAGCTCCATCTGAGCGGGCTGATATTGGCTCTGCACCTCGCGGACGATCTGCTCCTGCACGTCGGGGCGCGACAGGTAGGACACGCTCGGCACCTTGTCCGGTTCTCTGGCAAGCTTGCGAAACGCATCGTAGGCGAGTCGTGCGACGCGCATCTCATCAGGGTCGGTGAACGCCGGGATTGGCGGAGGGCCAGCCGACGCCGCACCGTCTGCCGACTGCGCAGTTTGAAAACCAAGGCTGCTCAAAATGGTCGGTGCAGAAACCACGGTCACGGTCTTTCGGGCAAAGTCCGCCTCATCGAGCACCAGTTGCTTGAGGCGGATGGGCGAATTGGGATTGTTCGCCTCGTCCACGATCTCTTGAAATCGGTCATGGGCGACGATGTTGAGGCGATCGACAGCAGTCACGCCGGTACGCTTGCCGTAGGGAAGGCGAAGCCCGCGGCCGATGCTTTGCTCGATCAGAGTGCGGGCGTTAGCCGCGCGGAGCGGGATGATCGTGTAGAGGTTGGTCACGTCCCAACCCTCTTTCAGCATGTTGACGTGAATGACTATCTCGACCGGATTGTCGTTTTGCTCGACCGTCAGCAGCTTCGCGACTGTCTCCTCTTCCTTCACGCTGGAATCGACCTGGATCACCTTGTCTGCGTAGCGGCCTTGGAAAAAGCCATCTGACTGGATCAGGCTCATCAGCTCAGCGGCATGGGTCGTGTCGCGGGCGATGACGAGGACGAACGGCTTGACGATCCGCTCGCCATTTTCACGGGCGTAGGTCTCAAGATCGACCTTGACGCTCTCGTGGAGTCGAACGCCGTCCTCCAGCTTCATCGTCTGGATCGCCTGGAGCGATTTCCCGGCCGGGTTGAAGTCGCGCCGGGTGACGACGGCGGGCTCCTTGACGAAGCCGTCCTCCATCGCACGGGCGAGCGGATAATCAAAAATGACGTTGCTGAACGGCACCAGCCCGCGCGGGCCTTCCACGAACGGGGTGGCTGTCAGCTCAAGGCCAAGCACCGGCTTCAGTTCGTTGATCGCGCGCATTCCAGCGGTAGCGCGATAGCGGTGCGACTCGTCCATGAGCAGCACCAGGTCCGACAGGCTCCCCAGATAGTCGAAATAGCTCTCGCCGATCTCCTCGCGGAAGGAGCGGATACGCGGGGATCGGCCGCCGCGCACCTCGGATGAGATTTTGGCGATGTTGAAGATATTGATTGTAGTCGGGAAAAGCTGCCCGCCCGATGCAATTTGCCGCTCGTAGGTTTCACCGGTCGTCAGCACGGGGGGAGAAATGGCAAACTCGGATATGCCCCTGAAGACGTATTTCGGCGTATTCGGTGTGAAATCGGCGATCAGCTTGTTGTAGATGGTGAGGTTCGGCGCGAGCACGAAGAAGTTGTTGATGCCGTGCGCCAGCTTCAAATAGGCGATGAACGCGCCCATCAGGCGCGTCTTGCCGACGCCGGTCGCGAGGGCGAAGCAGAGCGAGGGAAAGTCCCGCTCGAAATCCACCAAGAGGGGAAACTCGTTCCTGACGATCTCAAGCGCAGCGGCGAGATCGACGGCTTTGCTCGGCGGCACAATCTCGGTGACGCGATCTAGGATCTCGAGGCTGCGCCGTTGCGGCGGGCGGAGGCTGAGGCGGCCGGCGATAGCATTTACATGACGAAGATTGCTCACGCGGCATGTTCTTCGTCGAATAGGCTTGCCTGCGATCCAGCGGGTTCGCTCTTCACCTCCGCCAGCGGCAGATTGGCGACGTTGAGGCTGTAGTCGTCATGTCCCCATTCGCAGCGGCCGCGAATATGGTTCGGTATCTTGCGCACGGTCAGATTTGGCCAGAGTTCGGGATTTCCCCGGAAGGCGGCGCAGAGGATCAACAGCGAGCGGGCCTCGCCAACATCCTCGCTCAGCGCGATCAGTTCCTCCGGTCCCAGGGTTTGGGTGGTGACATACAGGAAGTCGCTTTCGGACGAATGGCCCTGCTGCCAATACACGTCTGGGCTTGGCGCGTAGGTGAAGCCCTCCAGCTTGCACAGCGCCTGCGCCAGCATGGCCGGGTCGTACTCCTTGCTGATGACCTCACGGCCCCATTTATCCTTTTGGAGTAGCGATGGCGCGAGTTCGTAATAGCGAAACCCGCCGCCTCCTTTCCATTCGAACGCCTTGCTGATCCCGCCCTGATCCTCGCCGTCGACCACCTTTTTGAGACGCGGAACAATGTGAGTCGTGGCATGATCGCCGATCTCTACCATGACCCAGCGCCGCCCCATCTTGTGCGCAACCGCGCCGGTAGTGCCTGAGCCCGCGAAGGAGTCGAGAACGAGATCACCGGGATTAGTAGCTATCTGCAGAACGCGTTCGATAAGCTTCTCGGGCTTTGGTGTAAGAAAGACGTCGTCTCCGGCTGCCGTTAACGCCCTTACCTCTGCTTTCGCCTGGGCGTTTTGTCCCGCCTCCTCGTGGAACCACATTGTCGCTGGAACAACGCCCTGCTTCACCTCGGATAGGTAACGCTTAATACGCGGAATCGAACGGCCATCTCGGCCCCACCAAACGCGCCCATCGGCGTCAAGATCTTTGAAGGTTGCTTCAGACACACGCCAGTAGGTTCCCGGAGGAGGCGTAAACACTACGCCAGATGGAGACAGGATTTCATAACTTCCCAAGCTATAAAAGTTTCGCGCTTGCACCGCGTTAGTCGTCCAAGGGCCTCTCGGGTCGTTGTCGGGATTTGTATAGCTCGCATTAAGCTCGTCGGATCTAGGCAAGAGATTACGACTCCAAGAGTCCGATGACTTTGCAAACACTAGGACATGATCGTGCATATCTGAAAGGAACCTGGCGGAGTTCTTTACAGTGTAGATCTTCTGCCAAATCACGTTTGCAATAAAGTTCGCTCTCCCAAAAATCTCGTCGCACAGCACCTTCAGATAGTGCGCCTCATTGTCGTCGATGGTGATCCACAACGAGCCGTCTTCAGAAAGCAGGCGGCGGATAACCTCTAGACGATCGCGCATAAGGCCGAGCCAGATTGAATGCTCCAGCCCGTCGTCATAATGAGTGAAGGCGCTGCCGGTGTTGTACGGCGGATCGATGAAGACGCATTTCACCTTGCCCGCGTAGTCCGCCTCCAGGGCCTTGAGCGCGAGCAAGTTGTCGCCGTGGACCAAAATATTGTCGAAAATGTCGTTTTCGCTTACCCTTGCAACGGCATGGTAGCTCTTTTCCGTATCCTCGATCAGGATGCGTGGCTCCAGCCGAGGCCGATTTTCCTTCCCCACCCAAGTCAGCTCGAGTTTCTGCTTTTTCGTCATGTCACGTCTTTGATTTGCGGCGCCTTGGAGGCGAGATACTTGAATAGGTCGACCTGATAGGGTTGGCCCGTTACGGACTTGGCCCGCAACGCCTTGAGCGTCGCATCTATAGCCACATCATACTGCCGGGCCATCAGCCTACGGATGACGTCCAGGGTCCGGTCCTGGTTCTTTGAAATTGCGAGAGGGCCCGGCCAGGAGATCGACTGGATTATATCCCAAAGATGCTGGCGCAATTTATCGTAAGGCGCGCTGCCCAATGACCTGAGTTTCTGCATCTGAACCAGATCGTTCCCGCCGATCACCTCTCGAAACTGCTTCGCGAAAACGAACCCCATCGCATATTCGCTATGCTTGTAGGCTTTGCGCTCATCATACCAGCAGCCGCGCACGGAGGCCGCCACCTGTTCCCTGATATAACGGTAAACAGAGACCGCATTCGCCAGCCTGATTGAGCTCAGCGACTGGCTGAAAATCTGCTTGTAGGGTTCCCCATCAGTCTTCTGGAAATCGGGGAGTGACCGCTTCATCCACACCGGATACCGCGGGTCGAGTTCGAGCAGTGCCAGCGCCTGAATGGCTTCCGCGACCATGATACGATTTGGATTGTAGCCCGTCACCGTCTCCCCAACGCGATAGACATACTCGATATCCAGGTGCTGCAACTCGCGCCGAATTCGTTCCTGCTCCTCGTCAAGCGCAGCGAAGGCGATCTCTTTCACATCGTTCTGGTGGTTACGGGCGCGGGTCACGTCCTTGCCGAAATCCCCCTCTGCATCCGCTTTGATCAGCGTGATCATCACGTTGGCATCGGAAATGTCCGCGTCAGGATTCTCGGCAACGAAAGTGGCGGTCGACGCGACGGTCTGTGCCCCGTTGATGACTGAAAAGCCGCTGAGTTCGAATTCGCGATACTCGGTTTTCACCCCGCCTTTGGGAGCAATCTCCTCGCAGAGCGCGGTCACGCCGTTATTCAGATATTGGAATCGCCCGGGCTTCGTTGCCAAGGTTCCCATGATTGCTTCGTTCACCGGCGTCTTGTGGCCGAGCCAGGTGCGGATGTTTTTCTGGTAGAGCGCCTTTCCGTGCTTCTTGTGCAGGTCGGCCAGGTCGGAGAGTGCCACCGTCCCATAATAAGCAATCTTTGGTTCGGTCGCCTCACCGTAATTGTGCAGCTTGATGCGGCAGTTGACGGGCTCGACCGCATTGACGCTATGAAGCCCGTCTACCGTCCGCGCTGCATCAAAATCGAGAATGGCATCCCTTAGGCGTGCTTCTCCTCCGGCCTTGTCCGCGAGTAGCTCCTGCATCGCCTTCGCGGCGTGGACGTGGATCCCCTCGCCCGTGTGCGCGACGACTACCTCCACATGATCGCAATGGTCGAGGTAACCGCGAATTTGCGTTTCTCTATGAAGGATGTTTTGGTTGAAGTTTGAAAAATCCCCGTTCACCAGCTTCCGGATGCCTTGTGTGAACGCCAATGCCTCCTTCTGGGTGAAAGCAGAGGTGTCCTTCAGCTTGGCCTGCACCAGATAGAGCGTCTTCGTCCTAGCGTGATAATAGATCGCATCGATCCCATAATCATCGAAGTCATCGACGACCGCCTTTGCCGCCCGCTTCGGATCAAGCTGGCAAATGTGATCGAGGGCAAACGCGGCAAACGATCGGTCTATATTTTTACTCAGGTCCTCCGCTTCGCTCTTCGGTTTGAGCAGCTTCGGTAGATGCGGAACATAAATCTGTTCCAGATGCCTTTTCAGGATGGCAAATTGTTCAGGACGGATGGGCATCTTTTCAGCTTGGCCTCTTGAGCGGGTGCAAGCGGCGCGTGTCACCGCTGTTGCGCCAGTAGCTGCCGGATTTGCCGTTGCTAGGCCAGCCGTAGGAGGGGCAAACGAGCGAATCGACCAGTTCGAGCACCTGCTTAGCGAAGCCGATGCCATCGGTATCGAGCAGGTCGAACGAGATTGCCTTGAAGTGCGCGCCGAAGGCGTTGCGCGCCTGCGCAATCCGCGTCAGCTCCTCCAGAATGGGCTTGAGGGCCACGGTGCTAGCGGGGGGCGCCGCTGCGTCGGTAATCCCGTCGCGCATTTCGACTTTGAGTGCCTCCCGGAGCTTGCCGCTGATGGCAGGCAGTAGGTCTCCGAGCGTGTAGGCCGCGCCATGACGGCGAGGCACGGGGCATTCGTATTTCTGGGTGAGATAGTCGAGCGCGGCTTCGAGGATGACGCCCGCCTTGCTGCATACTGCCTGGGTGTCGGCCGGCGATTCCGCAAGCAAGGTCCTCAATCGCTCGACTTCGGGCAACGAGCTGATGATGCGGATACCATCGTCGATGGCCCAACCGGTCAGTTCAACGAATTGACACGGTTGGCCGGGCTTTAGCCATCCCCAACGGTATTTCTCGCGCCATGGTCGGTAGTGCGTCGTGACGATGGTGTGCTGGAAGTCGGCGCTGACCTCGTAGATCGTGCCGATGACGCGCTCGACGTGCGGCTCGTCCACGCTGCCGAGCACGTCGTCGAGGATCAATACGGTTTCGGGCGCACGGTCGCGGGCGGCGAGCGCGAGGAAAACGCAAAGGCCAAGTG
>Ga0066671_10000796_pt1 | contig 10026 bp, 8 predicted proteins | sample GraSoiAngelo_120_FD_62294 | JGI IMG/M metagenome (GOLD analysis project Ga0066671, IMG submission 62294) | Grasslands soil microbial communities from the Angelo Coastal Reserve, California, USA - 14_0919_09_20cm | ecosystem: Environmental > Terrestrial > Soil > Grasslands | place: USA...
ATGGCGACGGCCCGGCCGACTCCTTCGGCGGTTCCCGGCTCGCTCGGTCTCGGTGAGGTGAACGCGGTCAAGTCCGTGACCGCGATCAACGCCCCGAACCCGAACAAGGCGCTCGACCAGTTCCTCGCGGCCGATCCTGCCGGCGGCAACATCCCGGTCTTCAATGCGGTCAGCTGGTCGGACACGGCCAAGGCGAACGTCTCCTGGGACGCGGTGTCTTGGGCCGACGTCTCCTGGGGCGACTCCGCACTGGCGGCCGTCTCCTGGGCTGACATCTCCTGGAGCGACGTCAGCTGGCCAGACAGCCTCAGCTCGGCCGACGTTTCCTGGGCTGACATCTCCTGGAGCGACTCCTCGTACGAGGACGCGGCCGAAGGAGATGGGGCCGGAGACACGACGGACTCCTTCGCCGATTCGGCCGACCTCGCGGCAGCGGCGGTCGATCCGGATTTGCAGCTACCGGCCGATCTTGTCGCACCGGCTACGACGGCGACGACATCGCCGACCACCTCGCTCCCTTAACGAGCGGAGCACTTCCTCACTTGCCTTCAAGGGCCCGGGCGTCACCGCCCGGGCCCTCCTCTTTCAGCTTCTTACGCGGCCTCCCAGTACTGGCGCACGAATCCGCGCCGGGCGACGATGTCGCGCAGGGCGAGCATCGCCGTGTACGTCGGCAGCGCCACCAGCTCGCCGCCCGCAGGCGTCAGCTCGAGCGCGCGGTCGAGCGCTGCTTCGAGCTCCGGCACGACCTCGATCTCCCGCTCGTCGAAGCCGCCGTACTTGAAGCGCAGGGCGAGCTCGGCGGCCCGGTCGCCGCCGGCGATGAGCCGTTCCAGCGCAGGCAGGAGGGGCTCGAAGTCGACGTCCCAGATCCAGGACACGTCCTTCCCGTCCGCCGTCGCGTCGTTCAGCGCCACGAGGGCGAGCCTCGGCGCCTCGCCGGCGAGGAGGGTCCGGATCGCCTCGTTCGCGCCGGCCGGGTTCTTGATCAGCAGAACGAGCAGCGACTTGCCGCCGAGCTCGATCCGCTCGAAGCGCCCGAAGGCGGCATGGAAGGCCTCGAGCCCGTCTTGGATCTCGTCGAGCGTCGCGCCGAGCGCCCGTGCGAGCGAGGCTGCGCCGAGCGCGTTGTAGACGTTGTAGAGGCCGGGAACGCCTAGGCGGACGCGCCGCGATCCTTCCGGCGTGATCAGGTCGAACGAGACCCGGTCGATCCCCTCGAGCTCGATTCCCCGGGCGACGACGTCGAGCGGCGGCCGGGCATGCCCGCAGGCCGGGCAACGGTAGTCGCCGAGGTGGCCGATGTAGGCGGCCGCATATTCGTAGGGCGTCCCGCAGCGGATGCACCAGATCGAATCGGCGGCGTGCTGGAGTGCGGGATGGGCGTGGCGCGGATCGTCGACGCCGAACACGGTCCGCGACCCCGGACCGCGCTCTTGGCCAAGGTCTCCGACCTGGGGATCGTCACCGTTGACGACGAGCGCCGACTCGGCCGGAAGCTCCTTCACCGCCGTCCGCCAGCGACCGGCGACGAGCTCGAGCTCCCCATAGCGGTCGAGCTGGTCTCGAAACAAATTGCCGAGGCAGACGGACCGTGGCCGCAGGCGGCGCGCCACCTCGGGCAGCGCCGCCTCGTCGACCTCGAAGAGTCCTAGCTGGGCACCCCGGGCGGCGAGCAAGGTCGAGGCGACGCCGGAGACGAGGTTCGCGCCGGAGCGGTTGTGCGCAAGCCGGAGCTTCGCTCTGAGAATTCCTGCCGCCATCGTCGCGGTCGTCGTCTTGCCGTTCGTCGCCGAGACGAGCGCGGAGCCGAGCGGTAGGCGGCGAGCGAGCTCGTCGACCGCCCCGGGATCGAGCTTCCAGAGCAGCTTGCCGGGCATTGTCGTACCGCCTCCGGTGCGGGCCAGCCGCGAGAGACCCCCTGTGGCGCGCGCCAGGAGGATCTCAAGCCGCAGTGGAAACCGGGTTCGCAAGGCTCGGAGACGCTATCTGACGGCCTTGCAAGCGCCCGGAACCACGCGTCGGCGGTACTCCCTCGATCGGGGGATCTTCGCTCCCTCCCGAAAAAGGGGGATGTCCCCCTGTTCGGCGCCCCGTAGCTTGACGAGTAGTGAACGAACTGCGGCGTAGTCGTGCGAGGCACGCCGGCCTCTGCAATCGCGGCACCGCCTGCGGGCGGAAAGGAGACGGCAAGGCATGAGCGCTGAGCGGCACTCGCTGAGTGAGTCTTTCCAGGACGACCCGCGCAGCACGCGATCAATCGACCTCGCCGAGGAATCGCATACGTCGTCGAGGAGCTCGTGCGATTCGCCGGCGCGGCCGTTCCTGCCGACGACCCTCATTCCCGCAGGGCCGGCCACAGCGCTGGCGATGCCGCCTACCGTGCACCGAAGGGTTGTGTCGTGAGCGTCGTCCCCGGCAGTGTCGTCCTCCCGGAGGTGTCGGGCCCGATACGTGAGCACGGGGCCGAAACAAAGCCTCCGATCCGGGCGACGATCTACTTCTTCATCATCGGCGCCGCGGCGGCGGCCGCGTCGGTCCCGCTGCTGACGCACCTCAGAGCCGGCACGCACAACTGGGCAACATTCGTCGTCCTCGGCTCGGCTGCCGCGATCGCGCAGCTCTTCGTCGTGCGCACCCCGCGAAACCAGGCGTACCACACCACTGTCGTCTTCTTGATTCCTGCAGTGATGCTGCTGCCGCCGGAGCTGGTCGCTCTGTTCGGCGTGATCCAACACGTGCCGGAATGGCTGAAGAACCGAAACGCCTGGTACAGCCAGACCTTCAACATCTGCAACTGGACGATCTCGCTGCTTGCCGCTTGGGCGGCCTTCCATGCGACGCTTGGTGCCCACAACCTGATCGCCAACGAAAACCTTCGCCTTGCGCTTGCCGGAATGGCCGCCGCGGCTGTTTGCGTCTCGGTCAACCACATCCTGCTGGCGCCGATGCTTCACTTCTTCTACAGCCACTCGATTCGCGAGCTCGGCATCTTTTCGTTCGAGAGCCTGTCGACCGACCTGGTGCTCGCGGCGCTCGGCGTCGGAATCGGCACCTTCTGGGACCTGAACCCCTGGCTTTTGCCCTTCGCGGTCGCGCCCTTGCTGCTGATCCACCGCTCGCTGAGCGTGCCGCAGCTGCAGGAGGAGGCGCGCGTCGACCCCAAGACGGGTCTCTTCAACGCCCGTTACTTCGCCGCGACGCTGGCGGAGGAGCTTGCGCGTTCGCAGCGCTTCGAACGGCCGATGACGCTGATCATGGCCGACCTCGACCTCCTGCGCGACATCAACAACACCTACGGCCACCTCGCCGGCGACGCCGTCCTCAAGGCGATCGCCGAGACCTTCCGAACCCAGTTGCGCCATTACGACGTGCCGGCCCGGTTCGGCGGAGAGGAGTTCGCGATCCTGCTGCCGGAGACCCCGCCCGAACAGGCGTTCGAGATCGCCGAGCGGATTCGACGCGCAGTCGCCGCATCGTCCATCGATGTCGAGACCTCGAGCGAGCCGATTAGCGCGACTGTCTCGATCGGCGTCGCCGCCTTCCCGCGGGACGGCGCCGACGCGAACGAGCTGATCCATCAGGCCGACCTTGCCGTCTACAGGGCCAAGCTGCAGGGCCGGAACCGCGTCCTCGACGCGAGCTCCGAGCCGCTGGTGGTGCCCGAGACACGCACGACCCCACTCGTCGCCGTCCCCGACGACGGCGAGCACCACATGCCGCTGCCTGGCGCGATCGAGGCCCATCCCGCGCAGGAACGGCGCCATGCGCGGCCACACGCCGTCCACGGCCCGACTTTCTTCTCGCTCTCGAAGCGCCTCGCGGCGGTCGTCGGGCTCGTCGGCCTCGTCGGCAGCGCTGCCGGCGTTGCCGGCCTGGTCTTCGGTGCCAGCCACGACGTCAGCGGGCTCGTCGCGATCATCGCCCTCGTCGGAGCGGGTCAGGCCCTCGCGCTCGAGCTCGATCTCGGGTCGATCTCCGTCAGCGCGGTGGGGGCGATCGCCGGCGCGGCCCTGTTCGGGCCCCGTGCGGCGCTCGCGCTCGCGCTCACGACCGCGGCGGTCGAGTGGAGCGCACGGCGGCAGTCGCTGCACCACGTTCTCTTCAACATCGGTGCCCTCTCACTGGCGTCACTGGCGGCGGTCGGGGCGTTCTCGCTGCACTTCCTCGACGTCCAGGGTGATCCCGGCCGGATGCTGACGATCGTTGCCGGCATCGCCGCCGGTCTGGCGTATTTCGCGGTCAACATGGGTTTGGTCAGCCTCGCCACTGCGGTCGAGGGACACGAGCGCTGGCGCGGCGCGTTCCAAGAACGGTTCGCCTGGCTCGTGCCGCATTACCTTGTCTACGGCTTCATCGCCGGCGTCATCTTCCTCGGCTACGAGTCGGCGCACCTCTGGGCCTTCGCCGTCTTCGCGGTGCCGCTGTTCCTGATGCGGAAGACCCAGGAGGCCTACCTGCGTCACACGCAGAAGAGCGCGCAGAAGCTGCGCGAGGCGGCCGAGACGATTCAGACCCAGAACGTTTCTCTGGAGCAGGCGAACCGGCTGCTCAAAGAGCGCTCGACCGCCGCGATGGAGTCGCTCTCGGCGACGGTCGATGCCCGCGACGCTTACACGGCCGGCCACTCGCGGCGCGTCCAACAGCTCGCGCTGGCGATCGGCCGCGAGCTCGGTCTCTCGCAGGCGGAGCTCGACTTGCTCGGACATGCCGCGCTCTTCCACGACATCGGCAAACTGGCGATTCCCGACGCGATCCTGCTGAAGCCGGCCGGCCTGACCGACACCGAGTGGGATTTGATGCAAAAGCACGCGGACGAGGGGGCACGCATCATCGACCGACTCGGCTTCCTCAACGACGCGGTGCCCGCAATCCGGCATCACCACGAGCGTTTCGACGGCGCCGGGTATCCCGATCGGCTGAAGGGGGACGAGATCCCGCTCGGTGCCCGGATCATCCACGTCGCCGACGCGCTCGACTCGATGCTGACGACCCGCAACTACCGAGCGGCCAGGCCGGCCAGGGAGGCCCTCGAAGAGCTCCGAGAGGCCGCAGGCAGCCAGTTTTGCCCACGCTGCGTGGCGGCGCTCGAGCGGATCCTGCCGGTCGAAGAGAGCGCTCTCGTCGCTCGCCCGCAGGAAGCGATCGCGCTCTGACGGCTCGCTTGTAACCGCCTTTCGCTGGGAAAGTTCAGCGAAAGCGGCGCGTACTTGCAGGCTCGCGTAAATGCTCTATTCTGACTTGCAGGAATGCCCCGCAAGTCCGTCTACCGGGCGGTCGCCGACATCGACCGCGAGGCGCTTGCCGAGTTCCAGGCCGGGATCCGCAAGCGCTACACCGACGAGCAGATCCTGGCCGAGCTGAAGCAGTCCGCCGAACGGCTGGGGCGCTCACCGACGATGCGCGAGTTCGCGGCCGACTCGAAGACGACCGTGCATCCACAGACGGTGATCGAGCACTTCGGCAGCTGGAACCGCGCCAAGCGCAAGGCCGGGCTGGTGCCGCGGCGCTTCGCCACTCGCGAGGAGCTGCTGGCGCTGCTCCAAGGGCTGGGGAAGGAGCTCGGCCGCGTGCCGACGGCGCGGGACATCGAGGAGCATCGCGGCAAGCTGCCGTCGAAGTCGCTCTACTGGCACACGTTCGGCTCGCTCACGAACGCGCTGCGCGAGGCCGGTTTCGACGTGCCGGTAGGGGAGGAGCGGCTGGAGCGGGCGCTCGAGCAGGCTCTCCGCCTGTCGAAGAAGCTTGGCCGCCTGCCGAAGTTCGCCGACTGGACCGCGGCGCGGAAGGCCGACGACACCATGCTGACCGAGTGGCAGATCTACCGCATGTTCGACGCCAGGCGCGGGGCCTGGTCGACGTTCCAGTTCCTCGTGCGAGAGCGCCTGCGCGAGGCCGGCGTCGAGGTGGCCGCGGACGGGACGCTCGGCTAACGGTTCAGTGAGCCGCTGCGGCGAGGATCGCCAGCCGCTTCAGACAGAGCGCGGCCTCTTTTGGAGCCCGCACTGGGGGCAGCGGCCGGTCTTCGAAGCGTCGGTCGGGATTGAAGCGCGTTCGGCTGGTCTCGCGGCCGAGCTCGAGCTGGACGAGCGTGCCCTCTTCGAGCTCGTCCAGCTTCAGCTTCAGGCCGAGGAAGCGCTCGACAACTTCGAGCGCGAGCTTCGTCGAGGCGAAGAACACGCCGTCGTCGCCGGCGCCCAGCCAGACCGGGCGGCCCACGCCGCGCGCGACGGAGATCGAGTGCTCATGCCGCTCGTCGATCCAGGCGGTCGCCATCGAGCCGCGTAGCGCTTCGAGCGCCTCGGCAGACCCTTCCGAGTGCGCGGCCACGGCGAAGATCGCTTCGGAGTCGACCGTCATTCCGGGCTCGCGCCGCGCGCAGTCGTGCTCGGCGAGCAACTCGTCGTCGTTGAGGATGACCCCGTTGTGGATCCCGATCACGGCACCGTGGCGGATCGGATGGTTGTTCGCCGCAACCGTCGGGTGACCCTTGGTGTAGTCGCGGACGTGGACCAGAACCTCGGTGGCGCTCTGCGGAACGGCGATCTCCTCGAGTAGCGCGCTCGCAGCGGAGCGCTGCTTGTGTACCGAGACACGCTCTCCCGGCGTCCGATGGGCATAGCCGACCGCGTCGGCGCCGCGCTCGGCGATTCCCGCCAGCAGCGCCTGGGCCGTGAGCGTCCGTTCGAGCGGGCTCGAGGCAACGAGGCTGTATCCGGCGATTCCGCACATTTCTAGTGAGTGTAGGACCCCTAACGGACGATCTTCCCTAGCCAGACGGACGGGCTTCCTAGGCCTTTGACGCGGGCTTGACGAATGAGTTAGTCATGACTTTGCGCGTCGGTTACAAAGGCAAAACCTCGCTCCCTCGGTCGGGGGGTTGACACGATCAAGCGGCTTCTTCGCGAGGCCGATAGCTCAGGCACGATGGAACAGCGGCCGCTTCCAGATTCCCTTCCCGCGCCGTCCCCCGAGCCAAAGCTGGAGCTCGTCCAGGAGCCCGCCGACGTCGACGAAGACGACCTCAAGGAGGCGGCGGCCCCAACTCAGGATCCGCTCAAGCTCTATGTCCGGCAGATCGGCGACGGCCGGCTCCTGACCCCGGCTGAAGAGCGCGAGCTCGCGCGGCGCAAGGACGAGGGCGACGAAGACGCCAAGCGCAAGCTGATCGAGCACAACCTCAGGCTGGTGATGTCGATCACTCGGAACTACACCAAGGCTGGCGTGCCACTCCTCGACCTGATCCAGGAGGGCAATCTCGGCCTGATCCGAGCCGTCGAGAAGTTCGACTGGACGATGGGCTACAAGCTTTCGACCTACGCGACCTGGTGGATCAGGCAGGCGATCACGCGTGCGCTCGCCGACCAGGGCCGCACGATCCGACTGCCCGTCCACGTCGCCGAACAGGTACGCAAGGTCATGCGCGCCCGCCGCGTGCTTGCGCAGAAGCTGAACCGCGAGCCTGTGGTGGACGAGATCGCCAAGGAGTCCGGCCTGACGCCGGAGCGCGTCAACGAGCTGCTCGACCTCGTCGAGGATCCGGTGAGCCTCGAGACGCCCGTGGGCGACGGCGAAAGTTTGTACGGCGACATGATCGAGGACACGAAGCTCGATCGGCCCGACGTGACGACGGCGGACAATCTCCGCGCAGTCGAACTCGGTGACGCACTCAACGTGCTGAATCCGCGGATGCGCCTCGTCCTGGCCCGGCGCTTCGGGCTCGACGGGGAGGTCCCGCAGACGCTGGAAGAAGTCGGCGCCTCGCTCGGGATCACGCGCGAGCGCGTTCGCCAGCTCGAATCACGCGCCCTGCGCGAGCTGCGCACGGTTGCTCCGGCTCTGCAGCTGTACCTTCGAGCCGAATAGTCAGCCCGTACCCGATACTTCGTCCGGCCCGGGTTTAAACGGACGTCGGAGCAAAGCCCCGACGTCCTCCAAACCGGCATCGCGAGCGATGCCCTCGGTCCGAGCCGAATAGCTAGTTTGGCGGGGTGGACCCCCGCTTCGTCGACATTCACTCGCACGTCGTTCCTTCCGGCGACGACGGCGTCCAGAGCCTGGCCGAGGGCCTCGGACTCGCACGTGACGCGTTCGAGCACGGTACCCGGCTGCTCTATGCAACGCCGCACGTCTCGCCGGCGCTGCCGTTGACCGAGGAGCGGCAGCATCGGATCCGCACGGCCTTCGACGAGCTCCGTGAACAGACGCCGCTCGAGCTTCGCCTGGGCTTCGAGCTGACGCCAATGGCGTCCTTCTTGGCCGAGGACCCGTGGCGTTACGTGCTGGAGCAGACCGAGTTTGTGCTCGTCGAGATCCCATTCGTCGGCTCGGCCGAGGTCTTCCTCGAGGTCGGAGAGTGGATCGAGCGTGCCGGGCTGACGCCGATCGTGGCGCATCCGGAGCGAACGGAGGCGGTGCTTGAAAATCCCGGCCTGGCGGATGAGTTAGCCGGGCGCGGCTGGCCGCTGCAGGTCAACGCGAGCAGCCTCCTCGGCCGCCATACGCCCGAGATGGAGCGTCAGGGCTGGCGGCTGATCGATGATGCTCTCGCGGCGATTGTCGCCTCAGACGGACACCGAGCGACGCGGCCGATGCTCCTGGACGACGCCTACGAGTTGACGCGGACGCGCGTGGGGGAAGAGCGGGCGCTGCGGTTGTTCGACGGGACGGCGCTCGGCCTCGCCGCCGAGCCTACAGCGTCACAGACTCCATCTCGCGTAGCTTTGCCAGGCGTTTGAGCGCCTCGGTCTCGATCTGACGGACGCGTTCGCGCGTTAGCCCGAGCCGGCGGCCAATGTCCTCGAGCGTCTTCGGCTCCGCGTCGGCGAGCCCGTAGCGAAGGATGATCACGTGGCGCTCGCGCTCGGAGAGCGCCGCCAGCGCCTGTGCCAGGGCTTCGCTACGCAGCGAGTCCTCGACCGTCTCCTCGGGCAGGGGGTCGTCGTTGGCGACGAAATCTCCGAAGACGGCGTCCTCCTGCTCGCCGACGGGTTGGTCGAGGCTTGTCGACGCTCGCGCGGCCGCCTTCACCTCGTGCGCCTGGGCGACCGGCAGGTTGGCTTCCTCGGCGATCTCCTCGAGGGTCGGCTCGCGGCCGAGCTGAGTCCAGAGCGTCCGCTCGGCGCGGTTCAGCTTCTGCATCCGCTCGACGATGTGCACCGGCATCCGGATCGTCCGCGCCTTGTCGGCCAGCGCTCGCGCCACGGCCTGCCGAATCCACCAGGTCGCGTAGGTCGAGAACTTGTAGCCGCGGCGCCAGTCGAACTTCTCGACCGCCCGGATGAGCCCGAGCGTCCCTTCCTGGATCAGATCGAGGAACGGCAGCCCCTGGTTGCGGTAGTTCTTCGCGATCGACACGACGAGGCGCAGGTTCGACTGGATCATCGTCTGCTTCGCGTCCATGTCGCCGCGCTCGATCCGCTTGGCGAGCTCGACCTCTTGGGCGGCGTTCAGCAGCGGGTGCCGACCGGCCTCGCGCAGAAAGAGCTGGAGCGCGTCGGTCGTCGACTCCTGCGCCGGGACAGGCGGCGGAGGCGGCGGAGGAGGCGCTGCCTCCTTCGTCTCGTCGATCACCTCGATCCCGCGCTGGTCGAGCTCGCGGTAGACCGCGTCGGTCTCCAGCAATCCAAGTTCATGTGGCTCGAGCACTTCGGCCAGCTCCGCATGTCGAACGGAACCGGATTGCTCAGCAGCCTCGAGCAGCTGCTGAAACTCCTGATTTGCCCAAAGGGAGTCCAGCTCGACCGTCGTCATACCCGACCCCAGATCGTTCCACGAGAGGCGGCTGACCAAACCCGCACCTCCAGCCAAGCAGGCCGGTGCACGCTAACGAAGATTATGTCAAGTCGGAATCTGGACATTCCACACAGGCCTCCCCTGGGCTAGACGAGAAAGTAAAGGGTGCAGGCTAGGCCTGCAGCCAGACAGTAAGCGGCGAAGGGTGTCAACCTATTGGTTTCGAAGAAGCGCATCAAGAAGCGGACTGACAAATATGCGGTGACGGCGGCGCAGAGCGCGCCCACGAGT
>Ga0066671_10000797_pt1 | contig 10026 bp, 10 predicted proteins | sample GraSoiAngelo_120_FD_62294 | JGI IMG/M metagenome (GOLD analysis project Ga0066671, IMG submission 62294) | Grasslands soil microbial communities from the Angelo Coastal Reserve, California, USA - 14_0919_09_20cm | ecosystem: Environmental > Terrestrial > Soil > Grasslands | place: USA...
CGCGTAGACCCGTTGCAGGTGCCGGCGGCGCTGGGGACGGCAAGGCTGAACGACTGCGGTGTCGCCGTAGGATCGCCGACCACTCCTCCCAGGGCCTTTAAGTAAAGCGCCGCATTCGGACAAGACGCTGCCAGCGAATTCAACAGAGCAATTCCGGCCGGATCGGGAGCACGCACATTCAGCGTGTTGGAGCCGAAGAAACGGTCCCACTGCACGGCGGCGAAGAAAAAGGTCTTATCGTGGCCGTTGTAAAGACCCGGCAAAATCACCGGTCCGCCGATGGTCCCATCGGGGATGTTTTCAATGGCCCGCGGCGGACGGGTTCTCTTGGCAAGCACATCATTGTGATTCAACGCCTGGAAAGCGCTGCCCGTATAGACCTCGGTGGCGGTACCATGGAACTTGTTGGTTCCGCTTTTGGTGATTTGATTGAAGACTGCCCCACCGGCGCGACCGAATTCAGCGCTGAAGTCGCCGGTCTGGATCACAACTTCCTGTACGGCATCGGGATTGGTAATGGTAAATGCCGGGCCGGTCACGGAAATGTCGTTGTTCTCCACGCCATCAATCATGAAGTTGTTGCCGCGGGGACGCTGCCCGTTTACCGCGAATTGCAGCGTGCCGTTCTGATTGATGGAAGCGCTGGGAACGACCGAGACGCCAGGCAGCAACTGCGCCAGCGTAAGGCTGTCGGCACCTACCAAGGGCAGGTTTTCGATGGAAGTCGTGGCGAAGTTTTGCCCGCGCGTCTGCTCCGATTTCTGCAATTCAATTTGCTCGCGACTGGCCTCAACGGTCACCGTATCTTGGCTGCCGCCCACTTTAAGTGATAGATCCAGACTCAGCGTGCGAGAAGCCTCGACTGCGATACCGGTAATATTTTGGGGAGCGAAGCCTTTGGCTTGTACCGTCATGTCATAAGTTCCGGGATCGACCGCATCGATGCGGTAAATGCCGGACGCATTGGTGGTGGTCTGGCGGGTTGTTCCGGTTCCTTGCTGCGTGATCTTGACGGCTGCTTCTTTCACTACCGCGCCATTGCTGTCTTGCACGGTGCCAGTGAGAGAACCGCGCCCAGTCTGGGCGACTGCGGTCGAAATCAGGGCTAGGAAAAGAAGCAGTCCGCGGACAAAATGGGAGGTGTGCCGCATACTGGTCTCCTGTCTAGTGGCCTCTTAGAGGCTAGATTTCTATTGAACCTGGGAATCGGGGAAACGGCCCTTGCAGAAGTTAACTGCATTTTGTAAACCAATGTTAACGAGCATTTATTGTTAATGGTTTCATGATGATGCGAACCTATCACGGGAGCCTAGTTTCAAAATCGGTAGAAAGGCGAGTTGGGAGCTCCCGAAATCGGGAGGCTTGGCTGTTACAACTGCGAAGGGCAAATCCCGTCCAAGTAACTTCGGCGCCCCGTAGGGCGCCGATAGTTCAGGAACAAGATTTGATGCGAGCGAAGCCGCGCTCTAGCTCACCGTGCGCAGCTTGCCCGGCATGAAGTGGTAGGGCGGCCAGGGACCACTGAGCACCAGCTCGCAGCCTTTAAGCTGGCGGGCGGCCAAGTTATAGCGATTCTGATATTTTTCCACCGACTGATGATCGATCAGGTGGGCGATATCGATGAGCATTCCGCCCGAATTCACCTTCTTGCAACTCACCTCGGCGTCGAGCGGATTGAACATGCGCTGCACCTGCACCGAAAGTGTGCGCGCTTTGCTCTGGCGTTCGCGATCGCGCGTCGCCTTTTCCTTGAGCCGAACCAGATATTCGCCGCCGACGCTCGTCGGCAACGGTGTGCGGTCAATAGTGGCCTGCGCGTGGGTCACCGTTCCATCGCGAACGATGAGCTTCAAGTGCATCTCGGCTTTGCCGCGCAGCCGATCCACCGTGGCGACGAAGGCCTTGCGATTACCGCGCACCGCGCGGCGCATCTCCTCGTCACTTTCAAATACGGTGCCGAAGCGGAACGGCAGCACAGTGGTGACCCGGAAGCACTCGCTCACCACGCGCGCGTGCTCCAAAATGGAGCCCTGTTGCAATGTGCCGCCAGCGAATTCGCTTACCACCACCGCAAAATCACCGCTGGGGTAGGCGTAGACTTCGCGCTCATCAATGCCGTGCAGGTTTTCGATGAGAGCGGGGCGACGAGAACGAGGGCCGGGAAGAAAAGCATTTTGCTCAGTAATGCAGTACGCGTACCACGCCATGTCCGTATCTCCGGTGCTGCTGCGACGAAGCAGACAACAAGCTGGGCCTGATCGTTCGGACTTTTGGGGCTGAGCACCAATCCTGACGCTGGGAGCGGCTTTATCGGCGCTTAGGTACAGCTAATACAGATGCGGGGCACCTGCTGAAAACATCGTAGCTCGACATTCTCCAGATAGCAACTGTTTCGGTGCATTGCAGGAAAAGAAATCTGAAGAAAGCTTTTCGAAGTGCGGATCTCAGAGTCCTGCACTTTCCTCGCCACCCGGAGGGTGGATCTGTTCCGGCCGCGCACGCCGCAGAACATCGCTGATCACAGTAACTTCCTGGTTAGCAATCTCTAAGTAACTGAGCAGTTCAGGGTCATTGGTCCGGCAGGCGGCTAAATACAACGCATTGCGAATGGCCGCCAAGGGGTTGTTAACCATATGATTAAGATTGAGCAGAAAATCGCTCTCGGCGATTGGCATTCTCGACCTCTTTGACCTGTTGTCAGCAAGATAACTGCCAATCCGTAGGGGGCGTCGGACCCCGCTGCATGTGTGTAGTAGAGCTTATCCTTTTAGTTGTCTCGCGTGCAGCGTAGGCACTGCGATTCCGCATTGCGGATTGCTCCTGCCCAGCCGGGGCATTTGGCAAACTTCGTCGGTCAGCCAAGGTTAATGCGCCCCCCTGTCCTGCCGGCCAGGGGAGTGGCCGTCCCTCAGGTGAACCTTCGAGTAAACAGCGGGGTGTGCTTCCGCAGCTTGCGACCGCATCTCATGGAAGGCGGAGTGCTGCCCTTTAGAAGCAGCAGAACGAGACAGTGGTGTCTCTGTCGCCACGCGTGGCCCCCAACGCGTCATGCCCATCGGACCTAACATACCGAGCCCGCCGGAAGCATTTGTGGTGGAAGTGTTTTCCGAGATCAGCCGCGAGGTAGTGCAAAACCGCTGGCGCGAAGTCAACGTAGTGCTCCGGCTCAGCATGCTTTCCGGGTTGGATATGCAACTGGAGGCGACGCTGCAGATGCTGTGTGATTTCGCTGCTGAAGTTGCCGCCTACGATGCTGCCGCGGTTTACTTCTGGGAGGACAATGAAGACCAGCCGCCGCTGCGCCTCAGCCGCGGGCTCGAGGAAGTGGCGGCACAGATGGCCTCGGGAGCCAATATCCTGAATTTTTGGGGAACCCGCTTTGCGCGCCCGCTGCTGGTGCAGCACGGGCGCAACCCGCAGGCCGACGCTTTTCTGGACCAGATCAATTTCCGTTCCGCGCTGGTGGTGCCCCTGCTGGTAAGCAACCATGTGCGTGGTACGCTCCATCTTTTTTCCCGCGACCTGGCGGCCTTCAACCATCAGGATGCGCAATTGCTCTGGATCCTGGCGCTGGTCGCGGAAAATCTCTTGACCCGCGAGTATGCCAACGAAGGCTTGATCCGCTTTGCATTCACCGATTACCTTACCGGACTGAAGACACGCGGCTATTTCGAGCAGCAGCTCGAGCTGGAAATCAAGCGTTCCGAGCGCAAAGGCGAGCAGTTCGCGCTGTTGATGGCCGATATCGATCACTTCAAGCAGCTGAACGACCATTATGGCCACCACATTGGTGACCAGGTATTGCGCGACGTGGCGGCGCTGTTGATGAAAGATATGCGCGAGGTGGATACTGTGGCCCGCTACGGCGGAGAAGAGTTTGTGCTGATCCTGCCGGAGACCAACGGTCCAGGCGCATTGCAGGTAGCGCATCGGCTGCGCCGCGCGGTGGAACAATCTAAGTTCTTCGCGGGATCGCCGCGGGACATCGAGCGGCTGACCATCTCGATCGGCATTGCGGTTTTCGATCAGGATGCCAAGTTCAGGCGCGACCTGATCGAAGCGGCCGATGCCGCGCTTTACGCCGCCAAAGCTGCCGGCCGTAATCAGGTGCTGGTGTACTCCGAGCTGCAGCGGCAGCGGGAGGCCTCGTGAGTGTTGTGAGCAGAGGTGGCGCTTCGGTAGGGGTGCGGCCGGTGCGCGCTTGGCGGGTACTGCATGCTGCTCCGCCAGCGGTTATGCTCGAGACCCTGCTGGATGCCCAGCGCAGCTCGGGCATGCGTCCGGTGATCGCAACTCTGGCGGATGCTGCCGACAGCAAAGGGACGTTGCTTACGGCCTGGCACGAAGTGCGCAACTGGCGACAGGCAATTGTCGACGCCGAAGCTGCTCATACCATCGAACTGGTGCATGCTCACGGCTTCGCGGCCGGGATGGCAGCGGTACGCAGCTTTCCGGCGGTGGTGTACGACGTCGATTCGTTTGTGGAGAATACCGGCACAGAAGATGCCGGCGGCGCGCGCCCGGGGTTGTGGCTCTCGCGTTCCTTTCGGGTGGCAGAGCAATTTGTAATCGCGCGGGCCGGCGCCATCGTGATCCATCGGCCCTCGTTGCGTGCCGGCATGGTGGAGCGTGGCGCTGCTGACGAGAATTTATTTCTGATCCCGCCGCCCGATCAGATTTCGGCGCAGCAGTTGGCGCAGTTGTACGATACCGCTTATCGGCGTGCGGCGGCCAAGCGCGGCGCCGGCAGCGGCGGCAGCCGGATCACACTGCAGCCGATTCAGGTAACGCCGTAGGTCAGAAGAAGTCACCGTAGCTGCACAGAAGTCTGGCGCGGCTCAACCTTCTCTTGTAGGAAGCGCTCCCATGATCTTCCGCGACCGCATTGAAGCGGGGCACAAGCTGGCCGAAAACCTGCGTGACTACGCCGGCCGTGACGATGTGCTGGTTCTAGCGCTGCCGCGCGGAGGCGTCCCCGTGGGGTACGCAGTGGCCCACGCTCTGGGCGCGCCGCTTGACGTTTTTCTGGTGCGCAAGCTAGGAGTCCCGGGGCAGGAGGAATTGGCGATGGGGGCAGTCGCCAGCGGAGACGTGCGCGTGCTGAATTCGGAGATCGTTCGCGAGCTGGGGATCTCGCCGGAAGTGATCGACCGCGTTGCCGCCCTGGAATCGCGCGAGTTGGAGCGGCGTGACCGGCTCTATCGTGGCGACCGCCCACGTCCCGATCTCGCCGGCAAAACCATCATCGTGGTGGATGATGGCTTGGCCACAGGGTCTACTATGCGCGCCGCCGCGCGCGCACTGCGCCTGCAATCGCCGGCGCAGATCGTGGTGGCGGTGCCGGTAGCATCGGCTGTTACCTGCGATCTACTACGCAGTGAAGCCGACCGCGTCATTTGTGTGGCCACGCCCGCGCATTTCTTCGCCGTCGGGCAATGGTACGAAGATTTTTCTCAGACCAGCGATGAAGAGGTCCGCGAGCTGCTGCTCAGAGCAGCGGAGCGTAAACGCAGCGTGGCATGAAATGAAGTTTCAAGATTCCAGTTCGCCGGCCGCCAGCCGCTTGCGCTCCGCCGCAATTCCGTTGGGAAGCGTTTCGGACAGGGCACTGCTGGAACTCATTGGCGATGCTCGCTTCGTACTGCTGGGCGAAGCTTCCCATGGGACGCACGAGTTCTATGCCGAGCGCACCCGCATCACACGGCTTCTGATCGAACAAAAAGGATTCCAGGCGGTCGCGGCGGAAGCCGATTGGCCGGATGCGCAGCGCGTAAACCTTTTCGTGCACGCTCGCGGCGATGACCGCTCGCCGGAAGAAGCTCTGGGCGGCTTTCGTCGCTTCCCCGCATGGATGTGGCGAAACACCGTCGTGCTGCACTTCATTTCCTGGCTCATGCGGCGCAATGCTGCTCTGCCACCATCGGCGGTGCCCGCCGGGTTTTACGGTCTCGATCTCTACAGCCTGCACGCTTCCATGGCAGCTGTGCTGGAGTATCTGCAAGCCGTAGATCCGCAGGCGGCAGCACGCGCCCGCCGCCGCTATGCCTGCTTCGATCATTTTGGGGAAGATCCGCAACAATATGGCTATTCGGCCGAGTTTGGCCTGCAGAAAAGTTGCGAAGATGAAGTGGTGGCGCAGTTGATAGAGCTGCGCAAGCGCGCAGGCGACTACGCGGCGCGCGATGGCCATGTTGCCGAAGATGATTTCTTTACCGCCGAACAAAATGCGCGCGTGGTCAGCAACGCGGAGCGATACTACCGGGAGATGTTCGGCTCGCGCGTATCGTCGTGGAACCTGCGCGACCAGCACATGGCTGACACCCTGGATTCGCTGGCCGCCCACTTGCACCGCAGATACGGCGAAAGCAGAATTGTGGTCTGGGCCCACAACTCACATCTGGGCGACGCGCGCGCCACCGAAATGAGTGAGCGGGGCGAATTCAATCTCGGACAGCTTACCCGCCAGCGCCATCCACAGGAAACCATTTCTATCGGATTTACAACTTATGCCGGGACGGTGACTGCGGCATCGCAATGGGGCGGCAAAGCAGAGCGGAAGGAAGTGCGTCCGGCACTTAACGCCAGTTACGAAGAACTCTTTCATCAAGCCGGCATCGGCGATTTCCTGCTGGATTTGCGGATTGATCCGGCTCGGCATGATCTGTTGCCGCGTCGGCTGGAGCGCGCGATTGGAGTGATCTACCTGCCGGAATCGGAGCGCCTCAGTCATTACTTTTATGCCCGGCTGGCGGAGCAGTTCGATGCGGTCATTCATTGTGACCACACCCGCGCGCTGCAGCCGCTGGAACGTACTTCGGCCTGGGACACGGGTGAGTTGCCCGAAACATATCCTTACGCAGTGTGAAGCTTCTTGCAGGACAACATGAAGGTCGCGCATTTCTTGGCCGTCGGGCAATGGTACTAAGATTTTTCCCAGACCGGCGATGAAGAGGGCCGCGAGCTGCTGCTTAAGGCAGGCACACACCATCGCCGCGTCGTCTGAACGCATCACATTTATCGCCCCATGGGAGGAAAGTATGACGGCCGGCGAACACCCTCGTGAAATTTCCATTCCGGTAGCCAAAGGTTCCATCAATGGCACACTCACCATGCCGCTCGAGGCGCGCGCGGTAGTGATCTTTGCCCATGGCAGCGGCAGCAGCCGCTTCAGCCCGCGCAACGAATCCGTGGCTGCAGACCTGCAGCGTGCCAATCTCGGAACGTTGTTAATGGACCTGCTGACCCAAGCGGAGGAATCGGTCGATCTCTACACGCGTGAGCACCGCTTTGATATTGCACTGCTCGCCGGCCGGGTGGCTCTGGCCACCGATTGGATTGCCGACCAGGCAGAATTTGCCACACTGCCGATCGGTTATTTTGGCGCCTCCACCGGCGCGGCGGCAGCGCTGGTGGCCGCAGCCGAAAAGCCGCGCGTCGCTGCAATCGTTTCGCGGGGCGGCCGCCCAGACCTTGCCGGAGATTCGCTCGCCCATGTCACCGCGCCTACTCTGCTGATCGTCGGCGGCAAAGATACTGAGGTCCTGGAACTCAACCGCCAGGCCGCGCAGCAATTACGGTGCGAGAACCGCATCGAAATCGTTCACGGCGCTGCCCACCTGTTCGAGGAGCCGGGCACGCTGGCGCAGGCGGCGCAATTGGCGCGCGAGTGGTTCCTGAGCCACTTGGGAAATGCCGGCACCAAAGCCGCCTGATTCCCAGATCAGGCGTAACAGCGTAACAGCCACTCCCGAGCGCAGCAGCAGCTCCCGATTGTTCAGCCACCCGCTGGTCAGCCGGCGCATCTTTTCTAGAAGCGTCTAGACAAAGATCGTCAGGAGATGCCAATGAAGACCTTCCTGGCAGGATTGGGAATCGGCGCAGGTGTGGGCGTTCTACTCGCCCGCGAAAGCGGCCACGAGCTTCGCGGCCGGGTTGGCGCCTGGTTGAGAGAAATGTTGAATGGATTCCCCATTTCCCGCAACCCAGCTTCCGCGAGCGCGCTGAACACTGCCACACGCGAACAGCTGCTGGAAGTTACTGGCATTGGGCCGGTGCTCGCCGGCCGCATTTTGCAGTCGCGGCCTTATCGGTATCCGGAAGAGTTAGTGGAGCGCGGTATTTTGCCGCGCTCGGCCTTTCAGCGAATCAAGCGTGAATTGCTGCATCAGCGCAGCGCGTGAGCGCCAGAGGATTGTATGCCGATCGCACAAAAAGCCGTTCAATTGTTCACTAAACCGATTCCGCGGGTTATCAGCCCGCGTGCGCATTTCGCTTTGGATTACATCAGCGCCGGCGTGCTATTGGCTTCTACCGTGGCGCTGTGGCCAAGGAACAGACGCGCCGCGCTCGGCGCCGCGATTTGCGGTGTTGCGGACCTCGCCACTGCCACCCTTACGACTCGACCTGGGGGCGCGCGGAGGCCGTTCAGCTTTCGCACTCATGGCCGGATCGATTGGGGACTGGCTACAATGACAGCGATGATGCCGGAATTTCTTGGTATCGAAGATTCACCGCAATCTCGCTTGTTCTTCACCCATAGCTTGGTGAAGACAGCAGTGGTGGGACTGACGAATTTCGGCGCCAACCGTTCCGATCAGCGCCAATCGCTGCTGCGGCGCCAAGCTGCTTGACCGAACCTTAGTAGCCGCCAGGCCGTGACCCCGCCTCCTGTCCGTTCTTAACATAACGGAAGCAGCTGGGTGCGGTTACATCTTCCTTAGCGGCGGGCGAAACCCTTGACTCACAAGGCATTCTGGCCTTTAATCTAGCGCAGTCCAAGCCACCTGAAGCCCACACGGAAGGTTCCATTTGCAGCCAGCCCAGGCCCCTACGATTACCGCCGACCAGCGTGACCGTCTTATTGCCGCCGCAACCACCGCCATGCAGCAGGCTTATGCGCCTTACTCCAATTTCTTTGTGGGCGCCGCGGTGCTCACCGCTGCCGGAAATGTTTTCACGGGCTGCAACGTGGAAAATGCTTCTTACGGCCTGACCATCTGTGCCGAGCGCAACGCCATTTTTGCCGCCGTGGCGGCCGAGGGTCCTAAGTTGCGGATTCGCGCAGTCGCGGTGACTAACCAAGCCGGGATCGCTTGCTCGCCTTGTGGGGCGTGTCGCCAGGTCATTTACGAGTTCGGCCCCGAAGCCGTGGTCTACTATCGCGGCCCGACGGACATGCAATCGTCCTCCGCCTCTGAACTATTGCCTGCGGGGTTCCGCCTCTCGTGACCTCCGCTGCCGCGCCTGCCCAGCCTATCCGCGCCGTCGACCTCATTCGCAAGAAGCGCGATAACGGTGAGCTCACGCCTGCGGAAGTGCAGTTCATGGTGGAGGGTTACACACGCGGCTCGGTCGCCGACTATCAGATGTCGGCGTTTCTTATGTCCGTATTGCTGCGCGGGATGAGCGCCGCCGAGCTGGCCGCACTCACCGAAGCCATGCTGCATTCCGGCGAAGTCCTGGATCTGAGCGCCATTCCCGGCCGCAAGGTCGACAAGCATTCCACAGGCGGCGTCGGCGACAAGACTTCGCTGGTGTTGGCGCCGCTGGTGGCCGCCGCCGGGGTGCGCGTTCCCATGATCAGCGGCCGCGGGCTGGGACACACCGGCGGCACGCTCGATAAGCTGGAAGCCATTCCCGGCTTCAACGTCAATCTTTCACTCGCCGATTTTCGCCGCGTGCTCGGCGAGGTCGGCTGCTGCATGATCGGCCAGACTGCCGAGATCGCGCCCGCCGATAAAAAAATCTACGCTCTGCGCGACGTCACCGGCACGGTGGAAAGCCCCAACCTGATCTGCGCCTCCATCATGAGCAAGAAGCTGGCTGAAGGCGTGGATGGCTTGGTGCTCGACGTCAAGACCGGCTCGGGCGCCTTCATGAAGCGCGAAGAAGATTCGGTGCATCTCGCCAACCTCATGGTCGAAACCGGCCGCCGCATGGGCAAAAAAATGGTGGCGCTGATCACCGACATGGACCAGCCACTGGGCAACAGGATCGGCAACGCGCTGGAAGTGATCGAGTGCGTCG
>Ga0066671_10000798_pt1 | contig 10024 bp, 10 predicted proteins | sample GraSoiAngelo_120_FD_62294 | JGI IMG/M metagenome (GOLD analysis project Ga0066671, IMG submission 62294) | Grasslands soil microbial communities from the Angelo Coastal Reserve, California, USA - 14_0919_09_20cm | ecosystem: Environmental > Terrestrial > Soil > Grasslands | place: USA...
GCCGGAGCGTCGCCGGCCGGTGCTGCGAGCATGGCGCGCCTCGCGCGCTGCGCGGCGGCGGTCAACTCGTGCCACTCGAACCCTCCCTTCTCATACCGAGCTTCCCCATCGACGAACGTCGCGACCACCCGGTCCGGTGCGCCGCCGAAGACGACCGCGCCGGCCGGGTCCTCCCAGGGTAGATACGCCGAGTCGGCGAGGGAGACGACGGCGAGATCCGCACACTTGCCGGGGACTAACGAGCCGACCTCGTCGTCGAGCCCGAGCGCCCGGGCCGAGCCGAGCGTCGCCAGCTCCAGTACCGCAGTCGCGGTCAAGGCGTCGGGCCGCCGCTCGCGGGCCCGGGCGAACATGAGGGCCGCTCGGAGCTCGTCGAAGAAGTCGTGTGACGGCGTCGACGACACGCCGTCGGTTCCGAGCCCGACGCGCAGCCCGGCCTCGCGGAGCTCCCGAAGCCGCGCGGTCCCGCAGCCGACGTATGCGTTCGACCGTGGGCAGTGCGCGACCGCGACGTCGTGCTCGGCGAGGATCTGGATCTCTTCGTCGTCGACGACGACGCAGTGCGCTGCGAGCACGTTCGGGCCGAGCAGCCCTTCGCGCGCGAGCAGACGCGTCCCGGTCGTCCCGACGGGCTCGACAAGCCAGGGGATGGACGACCAGGCACCGCCGCCGTCGTGGAGGTAACGGACTTCCGACTCGCTCTCGGAGATGTGCGTCGCAAGCGGAATCCCGAGCTCCGCGCACGCTCGATAGACCGGGGCGGAGACGCTGTAGGGCGCGTGGGGCGAAACGCCGACACGCAAGCGGTCCGACTCGAGGGGTGCGATGCGCTCGCGCAGCGAGCTGAAGTGCGACATCGCATCGGCCGGATCCGACCCGAAGACCTCGAGGTAGACGATGCCGCGCAAGCCGAGCTCGGCTGCAGCGACGAGGGCCGCGCCGCTGTAGCTGCAGTCGCCGATCGTGGTGACGCCGCTCGCAAGCAGTTGCGCTGTGCCGAGCCGCGCGATGTCGACGTACTCCTCCCAGCCGATCCGCCACTTGCGCTCGGTGTGGAGCCGGATCCACTCGGCGAAGTCCGTGAGCGCGTCGCCGAAGCCCGCGTACACCGCGTATTCGAGATGCGAGTGCGCGTTCACGAAGCCCGGGACGATCGCGGCGTCCTCGTATCGCGTCCCTTCGCCGAGCTCGCCGACCGTCCCGACGGCGGCGATCCGCCCGTCCTCGATCGCCACCGCGCCGTGCTCGATCGGCGGGCCCTCAACGGGCAACACCCAATCGGCGGAAAGAACGGTGGTCATGGCGAGACGATGCTAACGGCCTTCCAAATCACCCGAGCGAAGCGACGGGTCAAACCCCACCCGCGAAAAATGCGCAGCATTTTTCGCGGCGATCACGGCTCGGACAGGCTAGCCGGTTCCATCTGCGGCGACCGGCGCTCCATCAGGACGGACAGCCAGATCGAGCCCTCGTAGAGCACCATCAGCGGAATCGCTTCGAACGTCGTCGTGACGGGATCGATGCCCGGCAGGAGGACGGCGACGATCGCGACGATGAAGTAGCCGAGCCGCCGATTCTTCCGCAGCGTGCGCGTGGACAGGACGCCGAGGCGCACGAGCGCGAGCACGAAGATGGGCAACTCGAAGACGAGCCCGACGGCAATCAGAACGGTCAGGACGAACGAGTAGTAGTTGCTCGCGCGAATCTGGACGTTGTAGAGGGTGTCGTCGAAGTTCGTCAGGAAGTGGATCGCTTGCGGCAGCACGAGGTAGTAGCCGAATGCGATCCCCGCCACGAGCAGCCCCGTAGCGAACAGCACGAACATCGCGACCATCCGCTGCGCGTGCTCCTCGACCGCCGGTGCGAGAAAGCTCCACAGCTGCCACAGCACTATGGGAAGCGCAATCGCGAGCCCGACCGCGAGGCTCACCTTCATCGACGTCAGGAACGGCTCTGCGACCCCCAACGTGATCGGATGCTTCTTCCCCGCGGGAAGCGGCCGGTTGAGCCAGTGAATGATCCGGTGATGGAGGACGAACGCGATCGTGAATCCGACCGCGAGTGCGCCGAGCGAGACGAAGATGCGCGCGCGCAGCTCGTCAAGGTGCTCGACGAGCGTCGCTTCCTCGCCGTGGCGAAGACGCCGCGGCAGCCTCGCCATTCGCTAGGAGACGGTGTCGCGCTCGCGCGCGGGAGTCTCGGCAGGCGTGGTGGTTACGGGGAGCTCTGCGGGCTCGTCGTGGTCGTCCTTGCCGCCGACGGAGTCCTTGAACTCGCGGAGACCGCGGCCCATCGAGCGGCCGATCTCCGGAAGCCGCTTCGCACCGAAGAGGAGAAGCGCCAAAAGCAGGAGGAGGATGATCTCCCAGGGGCCGACATTCGGCATGGACGCAGGGTAGCGCGTTTTGAAGCCCACGAGCGGGAACAGACCCGCCGGGATGGCCAGGAAGAAGCCACTGGACGAGCAGGTCGTCGTCGTTGCAGGCGGCTCCTACGGACTGGGCCGCGCGATCGCGCGGGCGGCCGCCGACCGCGGCGCGAAAGTCGTCGTCGGCGCGCGGACGCGCGCGGCCCTGGATGCCGCCGTTCGCGAGGTCGAGGCGGCCGGCTCGGCAGGCCACGCGGTCGAGGTGGACGTGGCCCGGCGCGACGACGTCGAGCGGCTCGTGCACGAGTCGGTCGAGCGCTTCGGACGAGTCGACACGTACATCGCGAACGCGATGGTCACGGTCTACGCGGAGGCGCACCGGCTGGAGGACGACGAGCTGCGACGCGTCTTCGACGTCAACTTCTTCGGCGGCGTCTACGGCTTCTGGGCAGCCCTCCCGGAGCTGCGCAAATCGCGCGGGACGTTCATCCAGATCGCGTCCGCGCTTTCCTACCGCGGGATCCCGCTCCAGTCCGCGTACTGCTCCACGAAAGCTGCGCTGCGCGGGTTCTTCGAGAGCGCGCGCGTCGAGCAGGAGAAGGAGCGGTCCGGCGTCGACATCTGCGTGATCCTTCCCGGGGCGATCAACACGCCGCAGTTCGATCGCGCGCGCCAGAAGATGGGCCTGCAGCCGCAGCCGGTGCCGCCGATCTATCAGCCCGAGCCGTTCGCCGAGCCGGTCGTCCGCTGCTGCGAACGACCCATCCGGGAGCTCCCGCTCGGCTGGGGCTCGCAGAAGGCGCTCTGGGGACAGAAACTCTCGCCGCGGGCCGCCGACCTAGTGCTGTTCCGCACAGGCTGGAAGTCGCAGCACACGCAGGAGCTGAAGCCGCAGGACTCGCCGGACAACCTCTTCGAGCCGATGCCGGGCGATCCGGGAGCGCACGGTCGCTTCGACGAGACGTCCCGCGAATCGACGGCGTGGACCTGGCTGCGGCTCCATCGCGGCCTGCTCGGAGCCGGCGCGGGGTTGGCTACGATGGGGTTACTAGCGGCGCGTTCGAGCCGCTTTCCTCCCTAAGAAAGGATGTAACAAGCTGGCACTGTTCGAGCTGAAGAATCTGCACGTCGCCCTCGAGGACGGTACCGAGATCGTCAAGGGTGTCGACCTCGCGGTGAACGCGAACGAGGTGCACGCCGTCATGGGTCCGAACGGCTCCGGCAAGTCCACCCTCGCCTACGCGCTCATGGGCCATCCCGCGTACGTGATCACGGAGGGCCGGATCCTGTTCGACGGAGAAGATCTGACCGAGCTCGAGGCGGACGAGCGCGCCCAGCGCGGCCTCTTCCTCGCGTTCCAGTACCCGCACGCCGTGCCGGGCGTGACGGTGACGTCGTTCCTGCGCAGCGCGATCAACGCGATCCGCAAAGCCCGGAAGGGCGGCGAGGACGACCCCGTCGCGATCCCGGAGTTCCGCAAGGAGCTGCTGGAGCAGATGGACCGGCTGAAGGTCTCCCGCGAGCTCGCGTCGCGTTATCTGAACGACGGGTTCTCCGGCGGTGAGAAGAAGCGCGTCGAGATCCTGCAGATGGCGATGCTGAAGCCGCGGATCGCGATTCTCGACGAAACGGACTCAGGGCTCGACATCGATGCGCTCCGCGTCGTCGCCCGCGGCGTCAAGGATCTCGTCAGCCCGGAGATGGGCGCACTCGTGATCACGCACTACCAGCGCATCCTCGAGTACATCACGCCCGATTTCGTGCACGTCTTCATCGACGGGCGTATCGTGGAAGAAGGCGGTCCCGAGCTCGCACATAAGCTCGAGGCCGAAGGGTACGAGAGATACGAGGCAAAAGTCTGATGGCAGCCACCCCCGAAACCGAAGTCGTCAAGCAGATCCGCGAGGAGTACCGGTACGGCTTCTCCAATCCGGACGAGGCCGAGGCGTATTTCTTCAAGTCCGGCCGCGGTCTCTCGCACGAGGTCGTCGAGGCGATCGCCGAGCACAAGAAGGAACCCGCGTGGATGCGGAAGTTCCGTCACAAGTCGCTCGACTACTTCCTTGCGCGCCCGCTGCCGCAATGGGGCGGGAACCTCAACGACATCGACTTCGAGAACATCTACTACTACATCAAGCCGACCGAGAAGCAGGCGTCCTCGTGGGAGGATCTGCCGGCCGACATCAAGGACACCTGGGACAAGCTCGGCATCCCGGAGGCGGAGAAGAAGTACCTCGCCGGCGTCGGCGCGCAGTACGAGTCCGAGGTCGTGTACCACAAGCTCCAGGAGAACCTCGAGAAGCAGGGCGTGATCTTCCTCGACATGGACTCGGGCCTGCGCGAGCACGAGGAGCTCGTCAAGAAGTACTTCGGGACGATCATCCCGCAGAACGACAACAAGTTCGCGGCGCTCAACTCGGCGGTCTGGTCTGGCGGCTCGTTCATCTACGTCCCGCCGGGCGTCCACATCGAGATGCCGCTGCAAGCGTACTTCCGCATCAACGCGGAGAACATGGGCCAGTTCGAACGGACGCTGATCATCGTCGACGAGGGCGCGTACGTGCACTACGTCGAGGGCTGCACCGCGCCGATCTACTCCACCGACTCGCTGCACAGCGCGGTCGTGGAGATCATCGTCAGGAAGGACGCGCGCTGCCGCTACACGACGATCCAGAACTGGTCGAACAACGTCTACAACCTGGTCACGAAGCGCGCCGTCGCCTACGAGGGCGCGACGATGGAGTGGGTCGACGGGAACCTCGGCTCCAAGCTGACGATGAAGTATCCGTCGATCTGGTTGCTCGGCGAGCGCGCGCACGGCGAGGTGCTGTCGATCGCGTTCGCCGGCAACGGCCAGCACCAGGACGCCGGCGGCAAGGCCGTCCACATCGCGCCGCACACGTCATCGGTGATCACGTCGAAGTCGATCTCGAAGAACGGCGGCCGCGCGGGCTACCGCGGGCTGCTCGAGGTGGCGAAGGGCGCGACGGGCTCGAAGTCGAAGGTCGTCTGCGACGCGCTGATCCTCGACGAAGCGTCCCGCTCCGACACGTACCCGTACATGAAGATCGACGAGAACGAGGTCGACATCGGCCATGAGGCGACGGTGTCGAAGATCGGCGAGGAGCAGCTCTTCTACCTGATGTCGCGCGGCCTCTCCGAGGCGGAGGCGTCGGCGCTGATCGTGTCCGGCTTCGTCGAGCCGATCACGAAGGAGCTGCCGCTCGAGTACGCGGTCGAGATGAACCGGCTGATCCAGCTGCAGATGGAGGGCTCCGTCGGTTGAGTCCGATCTCGAAGGTCGACTCGATCGGCATCCCTTCCCGAGATACAGAGCGGTCGCGACAGTTCTATGTCGAGACGCTCGGGCTGCGACCCGACGAGCGCGCGGCGAACGAGTTCTGGGTCGGCGACACCTGTTTCTCGATCTGGGAGCCTGAGCGCTTCGGGATGCCGTTCGAGCCGACGAGGAACGGCCTCGCGCTCCTCCGCGTCGACGACGTGGAAGCTGCACGCACGGAGCTCGAGCGGGTCGGAGTCGAGTTCAAAGGCGACACGTTCGAGACCGGCGTGTGCCACGGGGCGACCGTCGTCGGTCCCGACGGGAACGAGCTGGTGCTCCACAAGCGCTACGCCCCGTACCGCGACCGGTCGAAGCAGCAAGCATGACCCGCCCGCTCGCCGCGTTCTGCGCGGGCGCGGTGTTGAGTCTCGCCGCCGCGACAGCCGCTCCCGCCGGTACCCCCGGGGGCTGGACGAGCATCGTCGCCGGTGCGAACGCGCCGTCCGCCTCGCAGGAGCTCGGCCTCGCCCGGACTCCGGATGGTCGCCTCAACGTCGCGTGGAGCTCGGATCTGGCGGCCGTTCATGCAGCGTCGATAACGGCGGCGGGGCAGGTCGGCTCGCCGACGACGACCGTCTCGGGGTGGAGCCTCGGCGGAGACCCGACGCTGGTCACAGAGGGAACTGGACTCCGACTCTTCTTCGGCAGCGTCATTCCGGTCTACGGACTCCTCACGTTCACGGCCGCGAGTTCCGCCGGCCCTTGGACCGGACCGGGGGTCGTCGAGACCGCCGACTTCGCGTACGGGCGGACGCCGGGCGTCACACGAACGTCGGACGGGAGCCTGATCGAGACGTGGTACAGCGCAGCGGACATCGTCGTGCACCGCGGCCTGTCGCCCGGCGGAGGCGTGACGATCTCGTCAGGCGGGACGAACACGCGTCCCGACACCATCACGGACGCGAGCGGGAACGTCTTCGTGGCGTGGTGTGAGTTCGGCGGCGGCGCGCAGGGTGTGCTCGTTCGCCGCATCGATCCGGCCAGCGCGTCGCCGATCGGATCGCAGATGCAGCTGCCGGGCTCGACGACGCAAGCGAGTAACGGCACGCAGGCGTCCTGCGTCCTCGAGTCGGAGGTGTCGCGCCGTGAGCCGATCGTCGCACGGCACGGAGGCGGCGTCTTCGTCGCCGGGACGAGTGGCTACCCGAGCCTGAGCCGCGTGCTCGTCTGGCGGCTCGACTCGTCGGGGAACGTCGCCTCGACGTCCGTCGTCGCAAATGCGAAGAACGTGAGCTACTCGGAGCCCGGGCTCGCGGCTGCGCCCGACGGCCGGATCTGGGTCGCATGGCTCGAGCCGGCCGGAGCAGGCAAGCGAATCGTCGCGCGACGCTCGAACCCCAGCGGAACCGTCTTCGGGGCGCCGGTACGACGGGCGGCGCCGGACGGAGGCGGGGTCGGGAACTTCAACCTCTCGGCGCAGAACGACCGAGTCGACGTCGTCGCCATCCTCTCCGGGACGGGCGGTACGTCGCTCCAGCACACCCAGCTTCTTCCCGGCTTGACGCTCGTGCGCACGAAGCTCGTCCGGCGCGGACGTGGAACGGCGGCCGTGACGTTCCGAGTCCTCGACGCAGGTGATCCCGTCGCCGGCGCACGCGTGCGTGCCGGGGGACGCTCCGGCGCCACCGCAGCCAACGGGACCGCGACGCTCGTGCTTCGGCGCGGTGGCGCCGCAACCGCTTCGAAGGCGGGCTACGTGGCCGCGTCGATTCGCTTCGGATGCTGCCGATGAGCGCGACAACGCGGGCAGAGGCGCGGGCGCGCTACCACGAGCTGCCGCTTCCGGATACGACCGAGGAGCACTGGCGCTTCACGGACCTCGCCGGCTTCGATCCCGATACGTTCGAAAGCGCGCCCGGAGAGACGCCTCCGGCGACGGGAATGCTCGACCTCGACCTGGCCGGTCTCGCAACGATCGGCGAGGGCGGCGTCACGATCGAACAGGCGCCGGAGGGCGTCACGTTCGCGCCGTTGCCGGAGGATCACGAGCTGCTGTACTCGCTCGTCGGCTGGGACGAGAAGTTCGCGGCACACAACGCGGCGCTCTGGCAGCACGGCCTGCTCGTCGTCGTCCCGAAGGGCGTGACGCTCGACAAGCCGCTCTACGTGCGCGTCACAAACTCGAGCGACGGCGGCGCGCTCTTCTGGCGGCTGCTCGTCGTCGCCGACGAGGGCGCACGGTTCACCCTGGTCGAAGAGGCTGTCTCGCCGACCCCGGAGCTGCGCTCGTACACCAACGCGGCCGAGGAGTTCTTCGTCGGGCCGGGCTCGAGGTTCGAGTACGTCCACGTCCAGAACCTCTCGCGCGAGACGTGGCACTTCGCGACGCATCACGCGCGCGTCGACCGCGACGCCGAGCTCGACTGGGTCGCCGGCGGCTTCGGCTCGAAGAAGGGCAAGGTGCGGATCCAGAACGACCTCGCAGGCCCCGGCGCGACGTCGCGGGTAACCGGCGCGTACTTCACAGACCGCGACCAGCACCTCGACTACGACACGTTCCAGGAGCACATCGCGCCGAACACGACCTCGGACTTCGCCTTCAAGGGCGCCCTCCGGGACACGTCCACCGCAGTGTGGCGCGGGATGATCCGCGTCGAACGGGATGCGCAGAAGACGAACGCATACCAGGAGGACCGCAACCTGATGCTGTCGCCGACCACGCATGCGGTGCCGATCCCCGGCCTCGAGATCCTCGCGAACGACGTGCGCTGCACGCACGGCGCGACCGTGAGCCGCGTCGACCGCGACGAGCTCTTCTACGCGATGGCGCGCGGGTTGCCGCGCGGCGACGCGGAGCGGCTGATCGTGCGTGGGTTCTTCCAGGACATCCTCGACCGCATCGAGTTCGAGACCGTCCGCGAAGCTCTCGCCGCCGCGCTCGAAGCACGCATTCCCCAGGGCTAGGTCTTAGAAAATCCCTAGGTCACCGGCCCGCGAAGGTGCCATACTCGGCCGGTGCGCATGGCCGCACGCGTCGTCGGGACGCTCGGCGCGATGCTCGCGTCGCTGGTCCTCGTCGTGCCCGATGCCGGAACCTCGGTCGTCCTCGGCAAGCAGCGACTGCTCACCGTGCTCGTGAGCTACGGCCCGCGGCCGTTCACGCGGTCCGACGTGACGACGGCGGTGAACGAGGCCGCTGCCTTCATCAGCCGTTCCTCGTTCGGTCGCCTCACGCTCCAGCCGACGACGACGCCGTGGCTCGAGGGCGGAGCGACGGAGCCGTCTTGCGGCGACTCGTCCGACAGAATGTTCGCGCCGTTGCGCGCGGTCGCTGCTGCGGTCGGGTATCAGACGCGCAACTACGACCGCGTGATCTACGTCGTCGCAGGCCCTGATTGCGGCTTCCACGGCATCGAGTTCGGAAACGAGGTCCTGATCGTTCGACAACCGGACGCACGCCTGATCGTGCACGAGCTCGGCCATACGTTCGGCCTGCCCCATGCGGGCGCGTCGAACGTCTGCGGAACCTGGTGCGTCACACAGGAACAGGGCGATCTCTACAGCCCGATGGGCACCGGCTTCGCGGACTTCAGCGCGTATGAGAAGGAACAGCTCGGCTGGATTCCGAGGCAACCGCGCGTCACGAAGCCGGGGAAGTACCTCGTGTATCCGGTCAGCCCGAGCGCGGTCACCCGCCAGGCGCTCGTGATCGAGGCCCCCGAAGGCGAGTACTGGCTCGAACAGCGTCCTGGGCTCGCCAGTCCGGGGTTGATCGTGCGCCTCGTGAATCCCGATACCGCATCGCGGGCCTTCATCGCGCCGACGACGCTCCTGCTCGCCCCGATCAGGACGGGCCATCCGGTGATCACGCCGGGACAGACCTTCCGCGTACGCGGTGAGTTCTCCGTCAAGGTCGCGCGCGCCGCGAAGACACCGATACGTCTCAGCGTCAGTCTGTCCGCCACGCTGCGCTAGCCTCTGCGCGTGCTCGCCGTCGCCGTCGCGGCCGCCGCGCTCGTAGCCCTACCCGCGGTCCCGCAGGGAAACCTGATCCGAAATCCCGGCGCCGAAGCCGGTCAGGCCTCGCCGAGCGGGGAGACCACGGTGCCGATTCCGGACTGGACGACGACCAGCACGTTCACGGTCGCGCCGTACGGCGGGGGCGGGGCACCCGACTTCTTCACGTTCCCGCCGCGGAGCGAGAGCCAGCGGATCGCAGGCGGCGAGAACTTCTTCGCCGGCGGTTTCAAAGCAGGCTCGAGCACGGCATCGCAAACCGTCGACGTCCCCGGCGCCACCCCGTTCATCGATCAGCACCTCGTCGGTGCTTCGCTTGCGGGCTGGCTCGGTGGCTTCCTCAGCCAGACCGACCC
>Ga0066671_10000799_pt1 | contig 10019 bp, 8 predicted proteins | sample GraSoiAngelo_120_FD_62294 | JGI IMG/M metagenome (GOLD analysis project Ga0066671, IMG submission 62294) | Grasslands soil microbial communities from the Angelo Coastal Reserve, California, USA - 14_0919_09_20cm | ecosystem: Environmental > Terrestrial > Soil > Grasslands | place: USA...
CGGCTGGTTCCTCGCAGCGATTCGCGGCGCGCTCGTCGCGCTGCTGTTCGTGAGCGCGCGCGGACCGCGCATCCGCACCGCCGCGCTGGCGCTCATCTTCCTCGCGATCGATCTCGGCGCGCGCAGCTTCGATCTCGCGCCGCGCACGTCGCCGGCGTTCTACACCGATCCGCCGCCGGTCGTGCAACAACTCGCGCCTGATCGCGACAACTATCGAATCTTCAACGTGCACGAATGGATGCCGAACGCGCGCAATCGCGCGCCGTATCTCATCCGCCGCCCGCAGTTCTTCCTCGTGCAGCGCAACGCGCTTACCGGGTTGACGCCGGCGGCGTACGGACTGCGCGGCGTGATGGAAAACGATTTCGATCTCACGTCGCTCGCCGTCACCGACGACTTCGCGACCGCCGCCTGGGAGCTGAGCGGACGCTCGAAGGACTGGCTGAACTACGTCGCCGTCATGTCGAACATCCGCTACATCGGCCTCTATCGTCCGTTCGCCGAGGAGGTCGCCGCCGCCGGCAACGACGCGCGCAAGCTGCGGCCCGTTCGCTTCATTGAAGGACGCGAGAATCCGCGCTACTACTTCGCGACGCAGCTCGTCACGTCGCGCGGACGACGCGAGTTCGTCGACAACGTCGCCAGCGGACGCTATCCACACGAGGCCGCGTTCATTCCGACGAACGCGTTCACTCCCGCGACCGGACGCGTGCTGCGCTCGCGCGAATCGGCGAACGGCGCAACGATCGATGTCGAAGCAGACGGCACGTCATTCCTCGTCATGAGCGTGACGTCGCACAAGTACTGGACGATCACCATCGATGGCGTAGACGCGCCGGCGATCCTCACGAATCTCACGTATCAGGGAGTCGTCGTTCCGCGCGGACGACACGTCGTTGCGATGCGCTATCGCAATCCGCTGATCGCAGCCGGAGCCGCGATCTCCATCGCCGCAATCATTGTTCTACTAGCGTTCGCTCTGCTGGCGTTCGCACGACCGGCACCACGTCATTGAGAATCCACAGCGGACCGACGAGCAGGTGCGTCGCGTTTTTCAGAAACGCCGGCTGCTTCTTTTCGTACACGCTGTGGCCGACGAACTGGAAAATCCAGCCGAGCACGAACAGCGCGACGTTCAGCCAGAGCGGCATCGCCGCGCCCGCGAAATAGAACGCGGCCGTCACGACGAGCATCGCGATCGCGAGCCGCCATTCGAGCGCGAAATAGACGAGCTCCGCGAGCACGATCAGCACGATCGCCGCGTTCACGCCGCGCGCAATCGGCACACGCACGAGCATACCGATCAGCGTCAGCACGATCAGCGGAATGCCCGCGCGATGGAACCATTTGTTGCCCTGCGTGCGGTGATACGACGCGTAGTCAGCGAAGTATTCGGCGATGTCGCGCATCCCGCGATTCTACGCTCGCGCACGCAGCCGCATGCGCACGCCGCCCTTCGCGCGGAGCGTGATCACCGGCTGCATCGCAATGTTGCGATCAACGTCGCGATCGACGAGCTCCGCGCGGAATCGCTGCGCGAGCGTCGCCAGCAACAGCACGCCTTCCATCCACGCGAATCCTTCGCCGATGCAGACACGCGGCCCGCCGCCGAACGGGAAGTACGCGAACTTCGGCCGCGCCGCTTTCGCGTCCGCCGTGAAACGCGTCGGATCGAAACGCATCGGCTCCGGCCAGAAACGCTCATCGCGATGCGTCACGATCTGCGACACGATCGCGACCGAGCCTTTCGGAATCGTGAAACCGCCGATCGCGACATCCTCCATCGCCATTCGGCCGATGAGCCACGCCGGCGGATAGATGCGCATCGACTCCGCGATCACCATCTCCGTGTACGGCAGCCGCGGATAATCGGCAGGCGACGGCGCGCGTCCGCCGAGCACTTCATCCAGCTCTTTCGCCAGCGCATCGAACACATCGGGATGCTGTGCGAGCAGATACCACGTCCACATCAGCGCGTTCGCCGTCGTCTCGTGGCCGGCGAGAAAAAGCGTCATCGCTTCATCGCGCACCTGCAGATCGGACATCCCGCCGCCATCGCCTTCTTCATCCTGCGCGAGGAGCAGCATCGACAGCAGATCGCCGCGATCTTCGCCCGATCGCCGCCGCTCTTCGATGATTCCGTAGATGACGCGGTCGAGCCGTGCGCGTGCGCGATCGAAGCGGATCGTCGACGGCAGCGGCAGCCTGCGCATGATCGGCGCGAGCGGATTGAAAAGCGCGCCGAACAGCTCCATCAAAACGGTGAGCGCGCCGCCGACTTCGTCCGCCTGCGCGCCGATCTCCGCATCGAACAGCGTCTTCCCAACGATCGCGAGCGTGAGGCGATTCATCTCGCGCGACATGTCGACGACTTCGCCGTCGCGCCACTCGTCGCGCGTGCGCAGCGCATACTCGACCATCACCTCGCCGTAGCGCCGGATGCGATCGCGATGAAACGCCGGCTGCGCGAGTCGTCGCTGCCGCCGATGAAACTCTTCTTCGCTCGTGAGCAGACCTTCGCCGAGGAAGATTTTGGCGCGTTGAAGGGCCCGGCCTTTGTGGAAGGAGCGGTGCTGCGTGACGAGCACCTCGCGAATGAGATCGGGATTCGCGAGGAGATACATCGGCTGCCGTCCCATCCGGAAGTACGAGATGTCGCCGTACGTGCGCGCGGTGTTCGTGAGGAACGTGATCGGATCGCGCTGCATCGCGCGGAGGATGCGGCCGGGGATGTAGCTCGTCGGACCGGGAGGACGCATGGTCGTAAGGATGAAGGATGAATGCTGAAGGATGAAGATGACAACTGCCCTTCAGCATTCATCCTTCATCCTTCATCCTTCATCCTTTCCTTTATCCTTCATCCTTCGCATGAACGCGCTCCCGCTCATCCTCTTCTTCCTGGCGGTCATCGCCATCGGCTACCGCTACTACTCCGCGTTTCTCGCGGCGAAAGTCATGGTGCTCGACGACGCGCGCGTCACGCCGGCGCATCGTTTCAAAGATGGCCAGAACTACGTGCCGACGAACAAGTGGGTGCTCTTCGGGCATCACTTCGCGGCGATCTCCGGCGCCGGTCCGCTCATCGGTCCCGTGCTCGCCGCGCAGTTCGGATATCTGCCCGGATTGCTGTGGCTCGCGTTCGGTGTCGTCTTCGCCGGCGCCGCGCATGACTTCGTGATTCTCGCGTCGAGCGTGCGGCGCAACGGGCGCTCGCTCGCGGAGATCGCGCGCAGCGAAATCGGTCCGGTCGCGGGCGTCACCGCCATCATCGCCATCCTCTTCATCATCGTCATCGCCCTCGCCGGCCTCGGCATCGCCGTCACCAACGCGCTCGCCGAATCGGCATGGGGCTCGTTCACGATTTTCCTGACGATTCCGATCGCGCTCGTCGTCGGTTTGTACCTGCACAAATCGAAAGCGCCGTTCGCGATTCGCAACGGCTCGATCGCAGGCGCGCTCGCGGTGCTCGCGGCGGTGATCGTCGGCCGATTCGTTCCCGGCACCGCGCTCGGCGACATGTTCACGCTGACGAAAATGCAGATCACGATTGCGATCGCGGCCTACGGATTCATCGCGTCGGTGCTGCCGGTGTGGATGCTGCTCTGTCCGCGCGACTACCTCTCGTCTTACATGAAGCTCGGCACGATCGCAGCGCTGGTGATCGGGACGATCATCGTCGCGCCGCACATTCACGCGCCGGCGATCTCGCAGTACGCGGCGGGCGGCGGGCCGATCATCCCGGGCAAACTTTTTCCGTTCGTATTCATCACGATTGCATGCGGCGCGATCTCCGGATTTCACGCGCTGATCGGCTCCGGCACGACGCCGAAGATGATCGATCGCGAAAGCGACGCGCGGATGATCGGCTACGGCGCGATGCTGTGCGAGGGACTGGTCGGCTGCGTTGCGCTGATCGCGGTCTGCGCGCTGCATCCCGGCGATTACTACGCGATCAACGTCGCGCCGGCCGCGTTCGCGAAGCTTGGACTCGCGACCGTCCATCTCCCCGAATTTTCGCGACTCGTCGGCGAAGAGCTCGCAGGTCGCACCGGCGGCGCGGTATCGCTCGCGATCGGATTCGCGCAGATCTTCGCCGGCATCTCGTTGCTGCGCGGACTAATGTCGTACTGGTACCACTTCGCGATCATGTTCGAAGCGTTGTTCATCCTCACGACGATCGACACGGGCACGCGCGTCGCGCGATTCATGGTGCAGGAGTTCCTCGCGCGCTTCGCGAAGCCGTTCGAGAATCCGAGCTGGATGCCGGGCACGCTGATCTCGACCGCGCTCGTCGTCGGCGGCTGGTCGTACTTCATCATCACCGGCTCGATCTCGCAGATCTGGCCGATGTTCGGCATCGCGAATCAGCTGCTCGCCGCCGTCGCGCTTTGCGTCGGCACGAGCGTGATCATCAACGCCGGCCGCGCGCGTTACGCGTGGACGACGATGGCGCCGCTGGCGTTCGTCGTGACGACGACGCTGTACGCCGGCTGGCGATCGATCTTCGACAACTTCCTGCCTCTGACGCTCAAGCCCGAGAAAGCGTTCGCCGGCTGGCTCGACACGTCGCTGACGGCGATGCTGATGGTCGCGGTGCTCGTGATTCTCGTCGCGTCGTCGCGCTCGTGGCTGCGCGCGGTGCGCGGTGAAACGATTTCGCTGGTGCCGCTGCCGGCCGTTCCCGATCATCGACATCTCCCCGGTTCCGGCTGCTGCTGAGCGGGCACGGCCCGCTCGCTGGTTCGCACAGCGGCCGTCAACGGCTTCGCGGCGGATGCATTCCGGCAGTTCGGATCCGTCTGCCGGTATACATTGGGAACCTCCGACGTTCATCCGCGTCGCAAACACATGACACGACGCACGGCAATCTTTCTCGCTCTTTTCGCCGTCGCCCTTCCGCTCTTCGCGCAGAAAACCAGCGGCACGCTCGCGGGCGTCGTCGTACGGAACGGAGTCGCGGTCGACGCTGCGAAAGTCGAGCTGCGGCGCGGCAGCGTCGTCGTCGCGCAGACGACGGCGCATGATGGACGTTTCCGCATCGAAGCGCCGGCAGGTCGATATCAGCTGTACGTCGATGACGTCGCCACACGCGAAGTGCTGCTGTCGCCGGGCATCGTCAGCGGGATCGATGCGACGTCGCACGTCGATGCAGAATCGCCGCTCTTCGCGACGACCTTCGATGCGAAGCTGCTCGAGAAGTTACCGCTCGACAGCGTATTCGAAGCGACGAACTATCTGCCGCCGGGCACGACACGCCTGTCGACCTACGGTGGCGGTATCGCCGTGACATTCTTCGATGGCGCGAACTCGCTCGGGCTGCAGCTGCCGGTCGAATTCTTCGAGAGCGCCGTCGTGAAAAACGCCGGCTACGGCGCCGAGTACGGACGCGCGACGGCCGGAATCGTCGACGCAGTTACACGCAACGCAATCGCGCCGCTGAACGCGACGGCGTTCGCGTATTACAAGCCGTGGACTCACGATTACGGTCGCACGCACGGCGGCATAACAATCGGCGGTCCGATCGTGCGCGACCGCCTCTTCGCCTTCGCAGGGATCGACCACGACCGCATTGACGATCGCCTTTACGACGGGTCACGGCACCAATTCACCGACGATCAGGTGCTCCTGAAGGGCGACTATCTCGCGTCTCCGCACGCGAACGTCACCGCATCGACGATCGGCCGAGGGACGTTCCGCGTCATCGAGGCGAGCGGTTCTTTCGTGTCAGACAACACAACGATCGACGCCACCGCGAGTCAGTTCAACCTTCCGCGCTCTCCTTACGAAACGGATCTCGTCCGGCTCGGCGCCACGCATACGATCGGCAATCACACCATCCGCGCCGGTGGCGAAGAACTCCGCGCCGATCACGCCGTGTATTCGCCGTACACCGGCGGACCCGTGCCGCCACCGCTGCCGCGCCTCATAAACGCGTCGCGACCTGCGTTCTGGATCGCCGACACCTGGTACGCCGGTAATTCGATCGTCGTGAACGGCGGCATTCGCAGCCAGTCGGCGTTGGGAGACACGCATTGGGAGCCGCGTCTCGCCGTGATGTGGCAACCCGCGGGCGGCGCCGTTCACGTCGCCGCGTCGCACGGCATCTACACCGCCGAACAGGTCGTCGGATACCTCAGCGTGCAGCCGGTTCATGAGTCGCGCGATACGACGGCCGAGGTTTCGATGCCGCGGAGCGGGGTGGCGGTGCGGTTCATTCATCGCGATATCGATCTCAGTAACCATGACGTCGCTCTGTCGCGCGTGTTCACCACAACGGCTCATTACGACGGCGCGGAACTGGAGTGGATGCACCGCTTCGACAACACGTGGATCCGCGCAACGTACGTTCGCGGGCAGCATCAGTCGGCGTTCACCGGTGATGCGAACATCGATGCCGTAAAGCTCATCGCCACGATCACCATCGCCAAACTCGACCTCGGCGCCACCGGCACGTACCAATCGGCTGTGCCGTTCGATTACAGCCCATACGCTTCATCGGCGACGAGCATCGATTTTCGCGCGTCGTACCGGCTGCTCGAGTCGCTCACGCTCATCGGCGACGCCGTCAACATCCTCGATGATCAGTCGCGTTTCTACTCGCGCCGCTCGCTTCGCGCAGGCATCCGGTGGCGCCTCTGACGCGATGTAGAATCCCGCGCCATGAAAGCAACCGTCATCGTCGAGCTGAAGAGCTCCGTCCTCGATCCGCAGGGGAAAGCGATTCAGCATTCGCTCGGCTCGCTCGGCTTTGGCGGTGTGGAAGATGTGCGCGTCGGAAAGCTGTTTCGCCTCACGCTTGCCGATGACGGACAGTCACACGATGAGATCGAACGACAGCTTCGCAGCATGTGCGAGCGGCTCCTCGCAAACACGGTCATGGAGAATTTTTCGTGGACTGTGGAGTAGCGCGCTCGCGCTGCTGATCGCGGCGCCGCTCGTCGCGCAGCAGCAGAAGTTCGATCCGAATCTCACGCTCGCTCCGACCCGCGATTCGAAAATCGTGAAGCGCTGGTCGATCGCCGGCGAGCCGCGCGGCGTCGCGCTCGGCGCCGACGGCACGATCTACGTCGGACTGGCGCAGGCGCAGGCCGTCGTCGCAATCGATCCGAAGAGCGGCACGGTGCGCAACACGCTCGTGCTCGACTCCGCCGAGATCGCCGCGACGAAAGAGCTCGTCACGCTGCGCACGAATCGCGATGCATCGCGGCTGTACATCGCGAACGGCAGCGATGAAAGCGCGACGATCCTCGATCTGCCGTCGATGAAAATCGTGCGCGAGATCACGATCGAAGGCGAATCGATTCGCGACGCGCTGCCCGATCCGAAAGGCCGCTATCTGTATCTGCTCGGGCGTCGCGTACATGTGTACGACGCGAACGGCGAGCGCGAGCTGCGGACGCTCGACTTCGACAATCCGATGGCGATCGCGACGACGTCCGATGGCGCATCGGTCGCGCTGATTGGCACCGAGGATTTCGGGAATGCGAAGGCGACGTCGGTGGTGGTGTATGAGACGAGTGGATTTGCGGAAGTCGCGCGCGAGCCGCTGCAGACCGATCGGCTGATCGAAGCGGCGCTGTTCGCGGCGAACGATCGCGCGCTGATCGCCGCCGGACGCGAGTGGCTGTACGAAAAGCCGATCAACACGCACGCCGCGAAAGCGATGAAGAGCGAGGCGAATGGACGGCAGCGGATGACGATCGATTTCGGCGATCTCGTCAACAGCGATCGCATTTGTCTGCCGGAAGGAAGCGGCGCGCAGATCGCGGTGGCCGGCGCGAATGATGCGCTGCTGTTCGCGGAGCGACGGTGCCAGTCGAGCGGGACGTTTGCGGGAAGCAGCCGGCGCATCACGCCGATCTCGCTGTATGGAGTGAACGCGTACGCGCTCGCGTACGACCGCGCCGCGAACACGCTCATCGCGACCGACAAAGCGGGCTTCGTGACGATTTACAAGGTGCCGCGCGCCGCGGTGGTGCGGTAGATTCTCATCATGAAATTCGGCATCGTCGTCCTCCCCGGATCCAACTGCGACCACGACGCTCTGCACGTCACGAAGAACGTGATCGGCGCGGATGCCGAAGTGTTGTGGCACAAAGACACCGAGCTGAAGGGCGTCGACTGCGTGATCATCCCCGGCGGTTTCGCGTACGGCGATTACCTGCGCGCCGGCGCACTCGCGAAGTTCGCGCCGATCATGGAGCCGATCCGCCGTCACGCAGCGGCGGGCGGACTCGTCTTCGGCATCTGCAACGGCTTTCAGGTGCTGACGGAAGTCGGACTGCTGCCCGGCGCGCTGATGCGCAACGAACATCTGCGCTTCGTCAGCCGCGACGTCTTTCTGCGCACGGAAGAGACGGACACGCCGTTCACGAATCAGCTCGAAGCCGGTCAGGTGCTGCGCGTCCCGATCGCCCACGGCGAAGGCAACTACTTCGCGGACGACGCAACGCTCGACGAGCTCGAGCGCAATCGACAGGTCATCTTTCGCTACTGCGACGAGTCGGGCCGCGTGACGCGCGAATCGAATCCGAATGGCTCATCGCGAAACATCGCCGGCATCTGCAATCGCGAGCGCAACGTCATCGGCATGATGCCGCATCCCGAACGCTGCTCCGAACCGCTCCTCGGCAACGCCGACGGACTCGGCATTTTCCAGTCGCTGATGGCATCACTGTCGCTTCGGTAATCACCGGAGGACACGATGGCCAAAGATGAAATCCGCAAACATGGCGCGGTGACGGACTACCGTCCGGATCGCGATGACGTATCCGGCGGCAGCGACAAATCCGTCCAGACCGAAGCGCTCGGCGCGGAAGGACTGACGAACCTCGGCGCCACAAGCGGCTCGATGGGCGGCGCGGCGGGCACGATCAATGACGACGTGCGCAAGCCGAACCGCGCCGGCGGCGAACGCGACGACGTGCCGCGGGACAACACGCGGTAGCGGGCGTCCGCCGCTCACGCCGCACCTTCTCCCGCGCCAGCGGGAGAAGGGAGCGCTGCGGCGGGACGTGCAGCAACGCTTTCGAAGCGAGCGCCGTAATGCATCGCATGAGATGGCTGATCGGTTTCGCGCTGCTCGTCATCGCGTCGACCGCAGACGCGCAGTTGTTCAATTGCGCGACTAACGCATTCGGCACTCCCGAGCTCACCGCGACAGTGAACGGCCAGGCGCCGGTCGCCGTTCAACTGCAGTACAGCGGTTTCGTCCCGAACCTGACGACGACGCCTGTCGTCTCGCGGAGCGGCAACACCATCAACATCGTGAGCGAGAACCACCGCGCAACGTTTCCGTTCGAGCCGCCGTTCGAATGCATCACCCTTTCGACGCTCGTCGGTGATCTGCCGGCCGGGACGTACACGGTCAACTGGACGGTTCTCTACTCATTCGACGGCTGCAGCGTCGCGCCGTGCCCGCCTTCCACCGCGACACCGCTGACGTACACGACGCACTTCACGGCGAACCAGCCGATCGTCGCCGCAGCCGTACCAACAATGAACGGGTGGATCGGCGCGCTGCTGGCGATGGCATGCGTGACCATCGCCCTGGCGAAACTGCAATAGCGCAGCGGCAGCCGCTTCGGGCAGTTTCGGTTGGCAGAAGCAGCACGCCCGCCTCCACGACTGATGCGACCGCGGCGGTGACGTGCGCAACGCCGCCGCCACAAATCACGCGTCGCATCGCGAGTATCATGCCCCCGAAATCCATCGCCCGGAGGAAGACTCATGGCTGACGAAACGGAAAATGCGATCGACGCACTGCTGCAGGAAAACCGGTCGTTTCCGCCCTCCGACGAATTCCGCAGCAAAGCCAACGCGAGCAACGACGCGATCTACGAAACCGCGCTGAACGATCGCGAAGGTTTCTGGGCCGGATGGGCCGAAAAGCTCGACTGGCAAACGAAGTGGGACAAAGTCCTCGACTGGCAGCCGCCGTACGCGAAGTGGTTCGTCGGCGGAAAACTCAACGCATCGCACAACTGTCTCGATCGTCACGTCGCGACGAAGCCCGGCAA
>Ga0066671_10000801_pt1 | contig 10014 bp, 11 predicted proteins | sample GraSoiAngelo_120_FD_62294 | JGI IMG/M metagenome (GOLD analysis project Ga0066671, IMG submission 62294) | Grasslands soil microbial communities from the Angelo Coastal Reserve, California, USA - 14_0919_09_20cm | ecosystem: Environmental > Terrestrial > Soil > Grasslands | place: USA...
GAAGCCGCACCCGCCTGTGATCGTGGGCGGCGACGGGCCGCGCACCCTGCATCGGGTGGTCCGCTACGGCGACGGCTGGATGCCGATCGTCGGCCGGGCCAAGGCCATCGCTGAATACGCGCCCAGGATCGAGGAGCTGCGGCGCCTCGCCGAGTCCGCGGGGCGGGATCCGGCCGGGCTCCCGGTCAGCTTCTACTACGCGCGCAGCCCGAACGCAGAGGCTATCGAGGACGCGATCAAGCTGGGGATTGATCGCCTGATCATTTCGCTACCGCCGCGGCCCGCCGCGGAGGTGCTGCCACGTATGGACGCGCTGGCCGAACTGGTCCGTCCGTACACCTAGACCCGACCTGAGTCGCTACAGGGGAGCTGGAGCTCCATTCCTTGAAAGTGGCGCGATGGTTAGCGCACTCGGGCCTATCCAAGCCTTGTCACGCTCAACACGTCGTTGAAGTCATCGGTCCAGAGCGGCGTGTGGGGATCTGGATGCAGCGGGCGCCACCCGGGTCGGGAACCGAGATCGCCCAGGTCGTCATTCGTGAGCGCCGTCGCGACCCAGTCCGAGGGGAACTTTCCCGCCGCGGGATCGCCCTGCCCATCGATCCGCTCGAGCGAGACCATCGATAGCGAGCCGGCTTCGCGAGCGAGGATCGGCGCCAGCCCCACGTAGCGGTTCGACACGTTGAACAAGATCGCTCCGCCTGGCTTCAGTTTCTTCGCATAAAGGCTCAACGCTTCGCGCGTCAGCAGGTGCACGGGAATGGCGTCCGATCCAAACGCGTCGAGCACGATCAGGTCGTAGCTGTGGTCGGGCGCTTGCGCAATGGTGAGCCGCCCGTCACCGAGGACCACGTTTGCTCGCGTGGTGCAGTCGCGCAGGAACGTGAAAAGAGATGGGTTGCGGGCGATCTGCACGACGGCCGGATCGATCTCATAGAACGTCCAGGTCTGTTGAGGCTTCGCGTAGCAGGCGATCTCGCCCGTGCCCAGCCCGATGACCCCGACGTTCCAACCCGCGTCTACTGCGCTTTTGGACTTGAAGAAATCGCCGAGCGGCCCGGCCGGCGAGTAGTACGCAACAGGAGTGTCGCGCAGGCGGCCCTTCATGAACTCCAACCCATGGATGGTCCCGCCGTCGATGAGCGCATGCTCACCGCTGCTCGGATCGCTGACGACCTTGTGCACCCCAAAGAAGTCCCGCTGCTGGTAGACGGCGGCCAGCGAACCGATGGGCAGCAACCCAAGCAGGAACATCGCTGTGATGGCGAGTCCGAATCGGGTCGGGCGTCGGATGAACGCGGCTGAGACCGCGGCGGGAATCGCCAGGACGATAAGCACTCGAACCAGGTCCGCGCCGGTGGCCACCGCGGTGACCTCCACCCTGTTCAGGCGGTCGAGTGCGCCTGACAGTGTCAGCGCTCCGACCACGGCGAGCATGGCCGCTGCCAGACCCGCCGGCAGTGCGAAGTCGAGCACGCGAGCCCGCCGGTCGCCGCCTGGAGCGCGCGCCGGTCTCAGCAGCGCAGCGGCGGCGATCGCGAGCGGATATTCGTAGAAGTCATTGAAGAAGCGAGGAGCGATCACTGCGACCATCAAACCGCCCGCCGCTCCTCCCACGCCGAGCCACCAATAGAACTCCGTTAGCTGCCGTCTGTGCGGCCGGTCGGCGGCCAGCTCGCCATGGCACAGCAATGCGGCCAGGAAAAAGGCTCCGAAATGAAGCGCGGCGAGGAACCAGAACGGCCCGCCCCCGTCCAGCAGCACGATGCCGAGCAGAGGCAGCGCGTAGAAGGGAAAGATGCGGCTCAGCCACTGCCTCGGTACCAGCGTCCGTCGCGCGAAAACGACCACAAAGGAGAGCAGGTACAGGGTCAGCGGAATCACCCACAACAGCGGCATGGGCCGCACGACGGTGGTGAAGTAGGACGTCGCGGCGAGCATCCATGTCGAAGGGACGGTCGCCAGCAGCACCCAGCGCCCTCGACGCTTCCAGGTGATCGGGATGGCGTCGCCCAACTCAGCCGCGTCGGGGGTCGGGTTGACGGTTCGCGCGCGCCGGAGCGCCACCAAAGCCGCCGCTACCACCAGCAGGAAGCCGATGTACGCGACGCGCCACATCTGTGCTTGCGCCCGCAAGCCGATCCACGGCTCGATGAGGAACGGGTACGACAGCAATCCCAGCGCGCTCCCAAGGTTGCTTGCGCGGTAGAGGAAGTACGGGTCGCTCGCCTGGGGATGGGTCGTGCGGGAGAACCAGTACTGGATCAGCGGCGAGGTCGTCGAGAGGACCAAAAACGGCAGTCCGACCGCAACCGAAAGGACCAGCACCAGCCATGCCGCGGGATTGGAACTGGGTGGATTCCACCCTGGGATCAGGTGTATGGGAAGCAGCGGCAGTGGCGCCAGCAGCAGCGCTCCATGCAGCGCCGCCTGCCATTTCCACTGGAGCTTCATGGAGAGCCAATGCGAGTACCCGTATCCGACCAGCAGGACCGACTGGAAGAACAGGACCGATGTTGTCCACACGGCGGGGCTGCCGCCGGCGAGCGGCAGGATCATCTTCGCGATCATCGGCTCGACAAGAAAGAGCAGATAGGCGCTGGTGAAGATCGAGACGCCGAAGACCAGGATCGGCCCGGCCGCAGCCACGGCGGTCAGTCGTCGTTCTGTTTCGCGGTCGATCGCTACGGCGCCGGGAGGATCGACCTCAACCTCAAGCTGCATCGGCGCGGGAAAGCTATCCGATCGGCCGACAGTTTCACCGCAATAACGCGAGGTCCGGAGTCGCCTGCGCGTGATCCGCGCCGAGGACTGACCGGCAGGGCGTCAGGAGCTCAGCAGCTCGCTCTGGGCTTGGCGGACCGGGTAGGCAAGCGCGGCCGGCGCCGATGCCTGCGTGCCCAAAGCGTAGGGCCCGTACCAGATTCCGCCGGACAGGACCGACCAGGTGACCGCCCACATGATGGTCGCCGCGATCGGATACCCGGCGGCGTTGTGGCGCTGATATGTGTGGGTCACCGTTGAACGGGCCGGGTAGGACAGGCCGAAGCCGGCCGGGACGTCAAGGTCGGCCGAGCGGCCGTCGCCGAAGGTCCACGACACGCGGACCGGCGTCTGGATGACCCGGTAGAGGTAGCCGCCGCGGTTCAGGTCGGCGCTGATCGCGGCCGGGCGCGGCGTGAGCCAGTACCAGGTTTCGAGGCCGGCCAGTCCGGGTGCGGCCGGGCTGACGCCGATTGCCGGCGGCGGTGGCGCTGCGGGTGCGGGCGGCGGCGTGAGAACCCGCGCGCATGCCCGCTGCTCTGGCGTGGCGTTCTGCAGCCGGTCGTAGGCGATGACATGCACGCAGGCGTCCTGGGCTGCGCCCAGACTGGTCGCCATGAGCCGGCGCGGGCCGGCGCTGTCCGCCACCTGACTCGGCGGGCCACCGCCGACGGTCAGCCAGGATCGGTAGTGGTCCATGCCGGCCTCGTAGTAGTCGGCGCCCGCGCCGTCACCCCGGTCGGTGACCGGGTCCCATCCGAAAGTGACCGAGCCGGGGGTGAGTGCCAGCACGCGCGGGGCGGGCGGATTGGGCGGCACCGAATCGACGTAGATGTCGACGACGGGATTGCCGAAAACATCGGCCATGTACGGGCTGCGCAGGCCGCACTGGCCGGCGAAGGTCCAGTTGTAGTAGGCGATGTACTGCTTTACGTGACCGTGTACCCGCCAGCCCCAATCGGCGAAATCCCAGTGGCCGACCTGACCGAGATCAGCGCGCGTGATGAAACGCCAGCCGGAGTTGTCGCCCGGCCGGCCCTCGAAGTCGCCGTACCAGTAGCCGTACCAGTCGTCATATCCGGGATTGGGATGGATGCCCCAGAAGGTGTCGCGCTCGGGGTTGGCGGCCACGCTGGGATCGTTGGTGACCAGCGAGGTATAGCTGCCGGGCAGCAAGGATTGCGCCGGGCAGAAGCTCGGCGGGTCGCCATAGGCGGAGCCCCATTGAGATGCCTCGGCCTGGATCGGGACCAGCGCCCGGCCGAGCACCACCAGCAGCGCCGGCCAGAGCAGCCATTGCATGCGCATCGCGCGGGGATGGTGCACGGCCGCGGCCGACCGGCACAACGCCGGTTGTTAAGGCGCCTGGCCCGTGTCACGAAACTGTCATGGGCGAGCCCCATCCTGTGCCGCCTCGCGCCCTTACCCATGGGCGCCAAGCACGGAGGCACCGCTCGTGAAGCGTCTGCTCGTCGCGTCTCTCCTCTCCGCCGCAGTGGCGCTGGTCGGCTCAGCCCCGGTTTCGGCCGCCAGCGCAACGCGCAACTCCGGCTTTTACGACCATCAGATCATCGAATACGTAGGCACGGCTGAGCTGACCAGCTCGCCGCAAGCGGCTCAGCTGATCGCCAAGGGCAATATCGTCTACCACGTCGTCGACGCCAGCGGGAACACGCCGACCGTTCAGTGCGCACGCCTCCTGGCCGCGCTGCCAAAGGACGCCACGTCCTGCAACGTGCTCAACTTCATCCCCACCGAGCAGGGCTACCAGGGCGGGGCCTGGAACCTGCAGGTGTTCCACTGGAAGGCGGGGGTCACCCCGGTCGAGCTCAGCAAGGACGACGACATCACCGCCGCCGCGGCCGCCGGCCTGGGGACCATCGAGGTCACCCCGATCCTGGTCCGCTGCCCGGTGGTCAACTTCGCCGCTCTGCGCTAAGCCAGCCCTTGACATCCCAGCTGGAGGTGGCCACGGTTTGCGCATGGCAAAGCTGCTGATCACCTCCAGCGCCGGTCCCTCGGACCCCACGCGGGCCAGCATCGCCTTCCACATCGCCGCCAACGGCGCCGCGGCCTCCGGGGTCGAGTCTGCGATCGCTCTGGCGGGTGACGCCACGGCTCTGATCGCTCCCGGAGCGGCGGCCGAGGTCCGCGGGGTCGGGATCCCGCCGCTCGCCGACCTCCTCGCCAAGTGCCAAGCGGCGAAGGTCACGATTCATGTTTGAAAGGGCTGCGCCGAGGCCCGTGGGGTCTCGCAGCTCGCCGAGGGGATGGCCTGGATCGCACCGCCCGACCTGGTCCGCCTGACGCTGGAAGCCGACCGGACGCTCAGCTTTTAGACCACCACGCCACCGGCGGTAGGTCGCCGTCGTCCAGCACGAGCCACCTGTCGCCCTGTCGACCGAGCCGCGCTCGCCACTGGCGCAGCACCGTCGACCAGCCCTCGCCAGTCTGCTCGCGGGCGCGGATTTCGAGCACCAGCTCGGGCTGGCCGGGCAGCCCGCCCTGGTGGACCAGCCGGCGTGCTTCCAGGATCTCCACCCGGCGCAGGCCTCTGAGGGCCAGAGATCCGATCTGCAGCCGCAGGTTCATCAGCGAACGCCCGCCGAAGTAGGTCTCGAGCGGCTTGGGATCGGCGCCGGCGAAGGCGGCCCGGCGCGCGTCGTCTGCCTGCAGCACGATCGCGCCGGCGGCCGCCGCTGAGGGGCTGAGCTGAGCGGCCGCGGCTGCCAGCGGAGGCCGGCAGGCGCCCAGGAAACCGAGCGCCAGGAGCGCAAGCCAGAACTTCATCCGGGGAGCTCCAGGTAGGACCGCGCCAGGACCACCGCCAGCCCGAGCAGGCGGCGACCGGGTCGGCGCCGGGCCATGGCCGGCTCTACGCCGCGCCCCTGCGCCGCCAGCTCAGAGCGTCCCAACAGCGGCAGCCGGATCAGCCGGTGCGGCTCCAGCCCGCTGACGATCTCGGGCAGGCCCAAGGCTGCGTCCAGCCGCGGCAGGTTGCCATGAAGGACCAGCCAGCGCCGCTCGGCGGGCAGCGCGCGCAGGCGCAGCGCGGCGGCCGCCAGGCTGCCGGGCTCGAGCTCGGCGGCGACTACCAGCGCATGCGGGACGCTCGGCAGACGATCCAGGGCGTGGCCGCCGACCGCGAAGCCGTCGGCCCAGACCAGCACCCGCACGCCCGCCTCCGCCCCTGCCGCCGCGTAGATCGCGGCCAAGCCTCTCCGCAGACGGGCGGCGAAGGGCGGGGAGGCCTCGCCGGCGACCTGCACCCGCATCGGTGCGGCCGCACTGAAGATGGGGAGCAGCCGAGGCAGCCAGCGCGGCCGCGCCGGCGCAGGCAGCGGGGCCGCCTGCGGCGGCGCCTCGGTGGGGGCCGAGTCGAGAACCTGGAGCCGGCGCGGCTCGACTTGGGGAGCCAGATCGGCAAAGTTGAACTTGAACTTTCCAAGCGGCTGCACGGCCATCGCGGGCGCAGGCTAGACGCGGAAATCGAGCCCAGCCAACTCCACCGGTTAAGAAATGTGACTTGACTAGACGAGATGTCTCGTCTAGTCTTGCAGCGAGATGGCCACCCGGGCTCGCATCCTGACCGCGGCGCGCCGGCTTTCCCGGACCGGCGAGCGGCCCACGCTGGCCGAAGTCGCCCAAGCCGCCGGGGTTTCGCGAGCCACGGTGCATCGGGTGGTGGGCTCCCGCGCCGATCTCCTGACTGCGATCGACGCCGACCCTGACCCCGCCACCCGCGACCGCGTGCTGCAGGCCGCTTTGGAGCTGGTCGGTCACAACGGACTGTCAGGCCTGTCGATGGACGAGCTGGCGGCCCAGGCCGGCACCTCGCGCGCCAACCTGTACCGCTTGTTTCCGGGCAAGGCCGCGCTCTTTCGCGAACTGGTCGCCGCTTACTCTCCGCTGCAGCCGGTGCTGGAGGTGCTCGAAGAGCGCGGCGAAGAGCCGCCGGAGGCCGTGATGCCCGAACTGGCGCGGCGAGCGGCGCGCCATCTCGACGGCCGGATCGGACTGGTGCGCACCCTCTTCCTCGAGATCACGGGCTCCGAGCCGGAGGCCGAGAGTGGCCGCGAGCTGGCCCTCGGCCGGGGTTTCGGCGCCGCGGCGGCCTACATCGTGGCCCAGATGCAGGCCGGCCGGCTGCGGCCGATGGACCCGGCACTGGCCATTCAGATGTTCGTGGGGCCGGTGATGGTGCACCTGATGACCCGGCCCGTGGCAGAGCGATTTCTGGGCGAGCTGCCGCCGCTGGACGTGGCGGTGACGCAGCTGGCCGAGGGCTGGCTGCGGGCGATGAAGACGGAGGCGTGAGGATGGCGGTCGAATACGCGGTCGAAGTCGAGGGCGTGGTCAAGAGTTTCGGCCGTCTCCGAGCGCTGGACGGCGTCAGCCTGCGCATCCGGACCGGTGAGGTCTACGGGCTCCTGGGGCCCAACGGTTCCGGAAAGACGACGCTGATCAGGGCCTTGGTCGGGCTGGTGAAGCCGGAATCCGGCACGGTGACGGTGCTCGGCAGGCGCATGCCCGAGGTCGGGATCCTCAGCCGCATCGGCTACATGACGCAGGCTGCGGCTCTCTATCCGGACCTCTCGGTGGAGCAGAACGTGCGCTTCTTCGCGGCCATCAGCGGCACTGAGGACAACGTCGGCGAGGCGCTCGATTTCGTGGAGCTGGGCTCCCGCCGGCGGTCGGTGGTCTCCGAGCTGAGCGGCGGCATGCGTACGCGCGCGTCCCTGGCCTGCGCGCTGGTCAACCGACCGCGCTTGCTGTTGCTCGATGAGCCGACGGTGGGGGTCGATCCGCAGCTCCGCCGGCAGCTGTGGGATCGATTCCGGGCCATGGCCGACCAGGGCACCACGATCCTGGTCTCCAGCCACGTCATGGACGAGGCCGAGCGCTGCGAGCGCCTGGGACTGATCCTCTTCGGACGCCTGTTGGCCGAAGGGAGTGCGCAGGAGCTGATCCAGCGCGCGGGAGTTCAGCGGCTGGAGGACGCCTTCCTCAAGCTCTCGGAGGTGCGGTCATGAACATGCGCCGTGTGGTCGCAATCTGGTTCCGGATCCTGGCCCAGTTTCGGCGCGACCGGCGCACGCTGGCGCTGCTGTTCGTGATCCCACTGGTGATCCTGAGCCTTCTCTACTTCCTGCTCCGCGGCACCGGCGGCAAGCCCAATGTCGACGTCGTCAACGAGGACCAGGGGCCGGTGGGCTCGGTGATCGCGCAAGCTCTCCAGCGCGGCGACAAGCTGAACCTGCACACCACCAGCCTGAGCAGCGCCGAAGACGACGTGAACCGCGGCCGCGTCGACGCCTACGTTCACTTCCCCACCGATTTCTCGACGCGCGCCCTCTCGGGGCACGTGATCCAGCCCGAGGTCCGCCTGGAAGGCAGCCAGCCCGGCGCCTCGAGCACGGTGCTCGGCGCGCTGGCGCAGGCGATGCAATCCGCGCTGAGCGCCGCGCCACAGGGGTCGGCCGTCTCCGTAAACGTAAAGGTCTCCTACCTGCACGGAGGTCCCAGCTTCGACACCCTCGACTATTTCGGAGCTGCGTTCATCGGGCTGGTCGTGTTCTTCCTGGTCTTCGTGGTGACCTCGGTTTCCTTCCTGCGCGAACGCTCGCAGGGAACGCTGGAAAGGTTGATGGCCAGCCCGCTCAGGCGGGGTGAGATCGTCGTCGGCTACATGCTCGGATTCGCCACTGTGGCCTTCCTGCAGAGCGTGGAGGTGATCCTGTTCGGCCTCTACGTCCTCAAGATCCACAACTCGGGCAGCGTGGCCTTGATCTTTCTGATTGCGCTGCTGATGGCGATGAGCGCGGTCAACCTGGGGATCTTCCTCAGCATGTTCGCGCGCACCGAGTTTCAGGCGGTGCAGTTCATTCCGCTGGTCATCGTGCCCCAGGTGCTGCTGAGCGGGATCGTGTTCCCCATCGAGACCGAGCCGCGCTGGCTGCAGGTCATCTCCAACGTCCTGCCGCTGACCTACGCGGTGAGCGGGCTGCGGGACGTGATGATCAAGGGCGCCGACCTGGCCTGGGCCTCGGTGCAGCTCGACCTGGGCGTCGTGCTGGGGTTCACGGTGCTGCTGGTGGCGGCGGCCGGGGCGACGCTGCGGAGGCGGGTGGCGTAGGCGTTGCCGGAGATTCGGGGTCTTGGGCCAGGACCAGGAAGACCAGGCCCAGCAACGCCGCCAGCCCGACCAGCCCCCACTCGGCCCAGGGATTGCCCGGAAAGAACAGCCGGGTGAAGGTCGAGCCGGCCAGGTAGATGCCGGCCAGCACCATGGCCAATTTGAAGCGTCGGCGGAGGTAGCGCAGCTGCCGGCGCAGGCCCCCGGGCCGGATCGAGAGGATGCCGATGACCAGCGCCGGCAGCAGGAAGAGGCCGAGCACGAGGCCGCGCACGGGAGGAGTCTGGCACGGCGGGTAAGCTCGGGCTGTGTGGCTGGCCTGCTCGAACCGCTGCGGCTCTCAGCTCTTCCGGGCGCTCTTCACCGAGGTGGAGATCGACTCGGAGGGGACGTACCAGTCGCACCGCATCGTGCAGCCCGGGTACCTCTGCCTGAACTGCGGGGCCCCCGCCTTCGACCTGCGTGAGGTGCCCGCCGAGCGGGAGGCCGAGCTGGCCGAGGATGAGGTGGCGGATGCGGTGGACGTGCTCTGCCCGGTGTGCGAGACGCCGGTGAGCATCCTGCCCGGCGAGGAGTGCCCGAACTGCGGGGCGCCACTCGAGGTGGCGCCCGGCAGCTAGTTTTGTCGTCTCAGGCCGTAGCGGGCGTCTTGATGTTGACGACCACCGACTCGTAGATCTCGACCGTCACATCCTTGGCGCCTGCCGCGTCGGCGGCGTCACGACGGAGGCTGCTCACGCTGGCCTCGCTGGCTTCCAGATCCTCCCTGCTGGCCCAAATCGTGGATACCGTGCTGCGTCCAGTGATGCGGTCAACATTCATCAACGCGGCCTGGAACCCCTTCTGGCTCTTGAGGACCGGCACCACCTGCTTCTTGACGAAGTCGATCAGTTTCTCGGTCCTGGTCGGATCCCCGACCACTGTGTTGAGCCGCACCCAACCGCCGGCCCTAGGTTGACCCACGCGCTCGTTGAATACCTGCTCCATGCGCTCGACGTTGACGATCGACCCGCCGGTCTCAGTCGCCGATTGGGTGCGCGCGTTGATGCCCACCTGCTCGGCGGCGCCCATGGCCTGAGCGGTCTCCCACTGGGTGATGCCGATGCCTTTCCCGG
>Ga0066671_10000805_pt1 | contig 9997 bp, 6 predicted proteins | sample GraSoiAngelo_120_FD_62294 | JGI IMG/M metagenome (GOLD analysis project Ga0066671, IMG submission 62294) | Grasslands soil microbial communities from the Angelo Coastal Reserve, California, USA - 14_0919_09_20cm | ecosystem: Environmental > Terrestrial > Soil > Grasslands | place: USA...
CCGCCCGGCCGCGGCCTGGGTGCTGTTCAAGCTCGACGGCGGCATCGACCATATCCTGGTCGACGAGGCGCAGGACACCAACGCGGCGCAATGGGCGATCGTGGAGGCGCTGAGCGAGGAATATTTCGCCGGCTGGGGGGCAGGGGGGCGGCATAGGACGCTGTTCACCGTGGGCGATTTCAAGCAGGCGATCTTCGGTTTCCAGGGGACCGACCCGAGGGAGTTCGAGTCTGCTCGGCGCTATTTCGAGGCGAAGGCGCATGCGGTGCGCGACGCGGCGCTGGAGCTCGACCTGGCGCGGCAGGACGTGCCGCCGGATTTTCTCGATTTGTCGATGGACATGAGCTTCCGCTCTTCGCCGCCGGTGCTCCAGGCGGTCGACCGGTTGATCGGGGACTTGGGCCACGCCGCGCTGGGCCTGCCGCGGCGGCCCAACCCGCACGCCAGCCATCACTCGGCCCGGGCAGGATCGGTGACCCTGTGGCAGCCTTATTCGGAGGAGCTTGCGCTCGTCGAGGAGGGGGAGGGGGGCGAGGAAGGCTGGGTGTCCGACGCGGTCCGCCGCTACGCCGCCAGGGTGGCCAAGCAGGTGCGGGCCTGGATCGACCATCCGTTCCGGGTGGAGAGCCGAGGGCGGACGGTCCGGCCCGAGGACATCCTCATCCTGGTGCGGCGGCGGGGGGCGCTGGCGGCTTTGCTGGTCGCCCGGCTCCATGCCGAGGGGGTGCCGGTGGCGGGGGTGGACCGGCTGCTGCTGACCGCGCCGCTGGCGGTGCAGGACCTGCTCGCGGCGGTGCGCTTCGCGGTGCAGCCGCTCGACGATCTCAACCTCGCTTCCCTGCTGGTCTCGCCTTTGTTCGGGTGGAGCCAGGACGAACTGTTCGCGGTCGCGCATAAGCGGGAGGGGCCGCTGTGGCACGCGGTGCGGCAGAATCCGCCTGCGGGGCTCAGCCAGATTCTGGCGATGGCCGATTTCGCCACGCCGCACCGGTTCATCGAGGAGATCCTCTCCGGACCGATGGACGGGCGGCGGCGGCTGCTCGAGCGGCTCGGCAATGAGGCGCGGGACCCGATCGAGGAGCTACTCGGGGCGGCTCTGCGCTTCGAGACCGCCGGTTCGGTCGCCTCGCTCCAGCATTTCCTCGACTGGTTCGCGCGCGGCGAAGTGGAGATCGTTCGCGACCCTTCTGCGCCGCTCGACGCGGTCCGGGTGATGACGGTGCATGGATCGAAGGGCCTTCAGTCGCCGATCGTCATCCTTGCCGACGCCTGCGTCGATCCCGACCGCGGCAATCTGATGCGGCCGACGCTGGCGACCATCCCCTCGCTGCCCGAGCCGGTGCCGATCTTCCGGCCGCGCAAGGACGAGCTCGCCGAGCCGCTGAAGAGCCAGCTCGAGGCGCGCGAAGAGCTTGATCGGGAGGAGCATTGGCGGCTGCTCTACGTCGCGATGACCCGGGCCGAGGAGCGGCTCTACGTCGGCGGCGCACTCGGCCCCGCCGACCGCGGGGTGCCTGCGGAGACGAGCTGGTATTCGGCGATCGAGCGGTCGCTGGCTGCGCTCGGCGCCGAGTGGCAGGAGGACGGGCAATGGGGCCGCCTGCGCCGCTTCGGCGAGGCGGAGCTCCAGGTGAAGGCGGCGCGGGGGGCGGCTGCGGAGCCGGCGGCTCTTCCGGACTGGCTTCGGAGGCCCGCGCCGGTCGAAGCCCGCCCGCCGCGGCCGCTCGCTCCCTCGTCGCTGGGCGAGGACGAGGTCGCCGATCCGCCGCCGACTCCGGCGATGCGCCAGGCGGCCGAGCGTGGGCGGCTGCTCCATTCGCTGTTCGAGCGGTTGCCGGGGGTGCCGGCCGAGGACCGCTTCCGTCTCGCCGACCGCTGGCTTCAAGGCTCGGCGGGTGTCGAGGACTCGGATTTCCGCCGGGCGCTGATCGAGGACGCCTGCAAGGTGATCGCCGACCCCGCCAATGCCGAATTGTTCGGGCCCGATGCGCTTGCCGAAGCGCCGATCGCGGCGGTGGTGGCGGAAGGGGTGGTGGTGTCGGGGACGGTCGACCGGCTGCTGGTCGAGGACGGCCGAATCCTTGTCGCCGACTTCAAGACCGGCCGAAGGGCGCCCGCGACGCCCGCGGAGATACCGGTGCCGCACCTCCGCCAGATGGCCGCTTATGTGGACGCGCTGAGGGTGATCTTCCCGGATCATCAGGTGGAGGCGAAGCTCCTCTACACCGCCATTCCCGTGCTCCACACGCTTTCGCCGGAGCTTCTCGCCCCCTACCGGCCGGGACGAGGTTGAGACGGCGCCGGCGGGCCACTACATGACGATCCAAGCCTGTTCAGGAGATCGAGATGAGCACCAAGACCGTTACCGACGAAAGCTTTGAGACGGACGTCCTGTCCTCCTCCACCCCGGTGCTGGTGGACTTCTGGGCGGACTGGTGCGGCCCCTGCAAGCAGATCGCTCCCTCGCTCGACCAGATCGCGTCCGAGCTCGAAGGCAAGGTGACCATCGCCAAGGCCAATCTCGACGATGCCGGCGACGCCGCCGCGAAATATGCGATCCGCACCATCCCGCAATTGGTCCTGTTCCGCGACGGCGCCGAGATCGCCCGCTGGACCCGCGGCGCCGCGCCCAAGAGCGTCCTTCAGGATTGGCTTCAGGCCCAAATCTAGGCCAATCCGGGGCGGGTTAAGCCCCTGTCATTCCAGTCGGGGCGGGCGCCTTCCAAGTGCCCGCTTCGATTGACTTGGCTGGGGGCCAACCCTACATCGCCCCGGTTGTCGCCAAGGGGGGCGGCGCTCCGGGCCGCGTTGATCGCGGCTCCCATTTCGAGAGATTAGGAACGCCCATGTTTGGCGGATTTGCCAAAGCCATTTTCGGATCGTCCAACGACCGTTACGTCCGCTCGCTGCGGAAGATCGTCGAGCGTATCAACGGCTTCGAGCCGACCATATCGGCGATGACCGACGAGGAGCTGGCCCACCAGACGGTGATCTTCCGCGAGCGGCTCGCCGCGGGCGCGGACCTGGACGACCTCCTCCCCGAAGCCTTCGCCACCGTGCGCGAGGCGGCCAAGCGCACGCTCGGCCAACGCCATTACGACGTCCAGATGATCGGCGGCATGGTCCTCCACCGGGGCGAGATCGCCGAGATGCGGACCGGCGAGGGCAAGACCCTGGTCGCAACGCTCGCCTGCTATCTGAACGCGCTGGAAGGCAAGGGCGTCCACGTCGTCACCGTCAACGACTATCTCGCCCGCCGCGACGCCGACTGGATGGGCCAGATCTACCGCTTCCTCGGCATGACCGTGGGCGTCATCGTCCCCAACCTCGCCGACTATCAGCGCCGCGACGCCTATGCTGCCGACATCACCTACGGCACCAACAACGAATTCGGCTTCGATTACCTGCGCGACAACATGAAATATGAGCGCGAGTCGATGGTCCAGCGGCCGTTCAACTTCGCGATCGTCGACGAGGTCGATTCGATCCTGGTCGACGAGGCGCGGACCCCGCTGATCATTTCCGGCCCGACCGACGACAAGTCCGAGCTCTACATGCGCGTCGACGCGATCGTGAAGGGCCTGGTCCCCGTCGATTACGAGATGGACGAGAAGCAGCGCTCGGTCGTCCTCACCGAGGACGGCACCGAGAAGATGGAGCGGCTGCTTGAGGATGCGGGCCTGTTGTTCGGCTCCAACCTCTACGATTTCGAGAATACGGTGGTCGTCCACCACTTGAACCAGGCGCTCCGCGCGAACGTCATGTTCAAGCGCGACATCGATTATATCGTCAAGAACGACAAGGTCGTCATCATCGACGAGTTCACCGGCCGGATGATGGACGGCCGGCGCTGGTCGGACGGCCTCCACCAGGCGGTGGAAGCCAAGGAAGGGGTGACCATCGAGCCCGAGAACCAGACCCTCGCCTCGATCACCTTCCAGAACTATTTCCGCCTCTATCCCAAGATCGGCGGGATGACCGGAACCGCGGCCACCGAAGCGGCCGAATTCTGGGACATCTACAAGCTGAACGTCGTCACCATCCCCACCCATGTGCCGGTGAAGCGGATCGACGAGGACGACGAATTCTACAAGAACCAGGACGACAAGTTCGGCGCCATCGCCAAGTCGATCAAGGAGAAGCAGGAGCTTGGCCAGCCGGTTCTGGTCGGTACCGTCTCAATCGAGAAGTCGGAGCTGCTCTCCGAATATCTGCAGCGCGAAGGCGTCCGCCACGAGGTCCTGAACGCCCGCTATCACGAGCAGGAAGCCCATATCGTCGCCCAGGCCGGCCGCCTGGGAGCGGTGACCATCGCCACCAACATGGCGGGCCGCGGCACCGACATCCAGCTCGGCGGCAATGTCGAGTTCCGGATCGGCGACGAGCTCTCCGAGATGGAGGACGGGCCGGAGAAGGACTCGGCGATCGAGAAGATCAAGCGCGAGGTCTCCGAGGAGAAGGAGCGGGTGCTCGCCGCCGGCGGCCTGTTCGTGCTCGGCACCGAGCGCCACGAGAGCCGGCGCATCGACAATCAGCTGCGCGGCCGCTCGGGCCGTCAGGGCGATCCCGGCCTGTCCCGCTTCTATCTGAGCCTCGACGACGATCTCTTACGCATCTTCGGGCCGCAGACCATGTTCGCCCGGCTGATGAACAAGAACCTCGCCGACGGCGAGGCGATCGTTTCGCCCTGGATTTCCAAGGCGATCGAGACCGCGCAGAAGAAGGTCGAGGCGCGCAATTACGACGTCCGCAAGCAGGTCGTCGAATATGACGACGTGATGAACGACCAGCGCAAGGTCATCTATGAGCAGCGCGCGGACATCATGGATTCGACGACCGTCGGCGACGTCGTCGTCGACATGCGGGCCGAGACGATCAATTCGATCGTCGGCGAGGCCTGCCCACCCAATTCCTATCCCGAGCAGTGGGACGTGCCGCTGCTGAAGGAGCGGGTCGCCCAGGTTTTCGGCATCGAGCCGCCGATCGACGACTGGATGAAGGAGGAAGCGGTCGAGCCCGACATGCTGGTCGACCGGCTCCAGGCGCTCGCCGACGCGCAGGTCGAGGAGAAAGCCGCCCAGCTTCCGGAAGAGAGCTACATCCAGCTCGAAAAGAGCGTCCTGCTCCAGTCGCTGGACCAGCATTGGAAGGAGCATCTCTCGATGCTCGACGCGCTCCGCCAGGTCATCCACCTGCGGGCCTATGCGCAGAAGAAGCCGATCGACGAATATAAGCACGAGGCCTTCGCCCAGTTCGAGCGGATGCTGACCGCGATCCGCGAGGACGTGACCCACCTCCTCGCCGTCGGCCAATTCAACTGGGGCCAGCAGGAGGAGGAGCTGCCGGAGATTCCGGACTTCATCACCCACCATATCGACCCGTTCACGGGCGAGGACGACAGTGCCGACATCGACGCCGCCACCGGCACCGTCATGTCCCGCCTGCCGCCGCTGCAGATGGACCGGCCGGAAATGCCCTCCGACCTCGCCCTCGACGCCCCGCTCAGCCGCAACGCGCCGTGCCCGTGCGGGTCGGGCCGCAAGTACAAGCACTGCCACGGCCAGATCTGAGGCTGGGGTAGGATGAAGAAAGGGCCGGGCTCCCGAGGGGGGCGCCGGCCCTTTTCTTATCTCGTCATCCCGGACTTGATCCGGGATCCATGAACACAGGTCAGCGAGAACTTGCCTCGAACCGTGTTCATGGATGCCGGATCAAGTCCGGCATGACGGGTTTGGTTCAGGCGCCGGCGCCTCTCCTTTGTCACCCCGGGCTTGACCCGGGGTCCATGAACACAGGTCGGCGAGAACTTGCCCGGTCCGTGTTCATGGATGCCGGATCAAGTCCGGCATGACGGGGTGAGTCACGCCATCTTGAAGCCTTCCTTGTTCATCAGCGAGGTCAGGCGGGCGTTCTGCTCCGGGCTCATCAGCTTGCGGAAGGCCGGGAAGACCTCTTCTTCTTCCATCCGGATATGCTCTTCCAGCATCGCGCGGAAGTCCCGCACTCGGGCGAGCCAGTCGGGGCTGTTCTTGGGCAGCGTCTCGAGTTCGTAGAGATAGGTCTTCACATAACCGTGCTCGCCGGTCAGCGCGTCGGCGTCGTGGGCGAGATTGGCCTGGCGGAGCGCCGGGTAGATGACGTTCTCTTCCTCATTGGCGTGCTTGGTCAGCGCATATTTGAGTTTGCCCAGCAGGGTGGTGCGCGTCGCGACCTGGCTGTCGTCGGTCGCTTCCAATGTGTCGAACAGGCCCTGGGTGAGGCGATGCTCGGCGGTGAGCGCGTCGACCCAGTCGCCGCTCATGCCGGTCGACATCTGGAGGAACAGCTTGCGGCCAACATTGGCGGCGATGCCGACGGCGGCGCCGGCGAGCACCGCACCGGCGATCACGCCGCCATTGCCGCTGCTCCAGCCGAAGGCGCTGTCACTGCTCGAATTGGATTTGCCGCTGCTCTTTTTGGTCTTGGTCTCGGTCGCCATCTGGCCCTCCATGATTTGTCCGCAGGAACAGCCGGGCGGGTGCTGAGGTTCCGGAGCCGGATCGAAGGAGGTGATTGTTACGGGGCTGAATTCACCCGCTTTTTCGTGGCTGCGGCAGGACGTTCGGACGATGCGGCGGACTGCGGAGACGGAAGCCCCGCGGCGTTCGTTCCGAGAGGGCGACACAAATAAAGGGAGTGCGCCATGAAAGCCCTCGTCTGGCACGGCAAGCAGGATATCCGCTACGACACCGTCCCCGATCCCGAGATCGAAGAGCCGCGGGACGCGATCATCAAGGTGACGAGCTGCGCGATTTGCGGCTCCGACCTCCACCTCTTCCACAATTATATCCCGGCGATGAAGCCGGGCGACATCGTCGGCCACGAAATGATGGGCGAGGTGGTCGAGACCGGGAGCGCGGTCAACAACCTCAGGAAGGGCGAGCGGGTCGTCATCCCGTTCACGATCAATTGCGACGAATGCGACCAGTGCCGGCGCGGCAATTATTCGCTGTGCGAGCGCTCCAACCGCAACAAGCCGCTCGCCGACAAGGTGTTCGGCCACACCACGGCGGGCCTGTTCGGCTATACCCATTTGACCGGCGGCTATGCCGGCGGCCAGGCCGAATATCTGCGGGTGCCCTTTGCCGATGCGACCCACATCAAGGTGCCGGACTCGATGACCGACGAGCAGGCTTTGTTCCTCGGCGACATCTTCCCGACCGGCTGGCAGGCCGCCGTGCAGTGCGACATCCAGCGGACCGACACGGTCGCGATCTGGGGCGCTGGGCCGGTCGGCCAGATGGCGATCCGAAGCGCGATCCTCTTGGGCGCGAAGCAGGTGATCGTGATCGACCGGCTGCCCGAGCGGCTGTCGATGGGCGCCGCCGCGGGCGCGATCCCGATCAACTTCGAGGATGAGAGCGTCGTCGAGCGCTTGAACGAGCTCACCGACAATAAGGGCCCGGACAAGTGCATCGACTGCGTCGGGCTCGAGGCGCACGCCAGCGGCCACATCGATTCGATGATGGACCGGGTCAAGCAGGCGACGATGATGGAGAGCGACCGCCCGCACGTGCTGCGCGAGATGATCTACGTCTGCCGCGGCGGCGGCGTGCTCTCGATCCCGGGCGTCTATGGCGGGCTGGTCGACAAGATCCCGTTCGGAATGGCGATGAACAAGGGCCTCACCTTCCGAATGGGCCAGACCCATGTCCGGCGCTGGACCGGCGACCTCACCCGCCGGATCGACGAGGGCCAGATCGACCCGAGCTTCGTCATCACCCACACAGCCGATCTGAAGGAAGGACCGGGCATGTACCGGGTCTTCGAGCAGAAGCAGGACAGCTGCATCAAGGTCGTGCTGAAGCCGTAACGCCCCGCATCGTCATCCCGGGCTTGACCCGGGATCCAGGAACACAGGTCGGCGAGGACTCTCCCCAAACCGTGTTCATGGACCCCGGATCAAGTCCGGGGTGACGGGTAGGTAGGAACTGAGAAAGGAACATCGCGTCATGAACCCCACTTCCACCTTGTCGACCAGCCGGCCGGACCGGAGCCTCACCACCACCGACCGGGTCGCACGCGGCCTGGGCTGGTTCTCGATCGGGCTCGGCCTGGTCGAGATCATCGCCCCCGGGCGGCTCGGCCGCGCCTTGGGCCTCGAAGGCCGCGAGCGGCTGCTCCAGGCTTATGGCGGACGCGAGATCGGCGCCGGCGTCTGGGCGCTCTCCGACACGCCGGCCCCCGCGATCTGGGCCCGGGTCGGCGGCGACCTGCTCGACCTCGCCACCCTCGCCGTGGGCCTGCGCGACGCCGACAGCGAGCAGAAGCGCAACGCGATCATCGCGCTCGCCGCGGTGGCCGGGATCACCGTCGTCGACCTTCTGACCGCCGCAAGCCTCACCGCCGAGACTTCGGAACGGAAGGGCGAGACGGGCCGCGACTATAGCGACCGGAGCGGCTTCCCCCAGGGCGCCGCAAGCGCCCGCGGCGCCGCGGAAGGGATCACCCCTGTGGACTTCCAGGTCACGGCGACGCCCGAGCGCGCGGTGGCGGCCCTCGAACCGGCGGAATAGCGGCAAACATCGGGCGAGAGGTGCTTGCAGAACCGGAAATCCGGCTGCTATAGGCGCCCTCGCCTGATGGCTGCTCCCCGGTAGCTCAGCGGTAGAGCATCCGACTGTTAATCGGATGGCCGATGGTTCGAATCCGTCCCGGGGAGCCAATTTCTCTTACATCGCAGCCACCGGCCCGTGAGGCTGGTCAGACCTCGAACTGCTCCATCGTGATCCGCTCGTCCAAAGCGTGCTCGGGATCGAAGAGCAGGGTCAGGGTCTGGGTGCGGTCGACCAGGACTTCGACCGTGCAGACGTCGCGCACCTCGTACTGATCGGCGACGGCGGAGACCGGGCGCTTGGTGGCGTCGAGGACGCGGACCAGGATTTTGAGCTCGTCGGGGATCAAAGCCCCGCGCCAGCGGCGGGGGCGGAAGGGGCTGATCGGGGTCAGAGCGACGAGGTTCGAGCCCAAGGGCAGGATCGGGCCCTGGGCGGAGAGGTTGTAGGCGGTGGAGCCCGCCGGCGTCGCGACCAGGACGCCGTCGCAGACAAGCTCGGGGAGCACCACCCTCCCGTTTACCGACACTTCGAGCCAGGCGGTCTGCCGCGTTTCGCGCAGGAGCGACACTTCGTTGATCGCGTGGTGGACGAAGCGTTCGCCCGACACCGTTTCGGCGACCATTTTGAGCGGCGCGACCGAGAAGGCGCGGGCGCCGCGGATGCGGTCGTTGAGGCCATCGAGGCGCCACTCGTTCATCAGGAAGCCGACCGTGCCGCGGTTCATCCCGAACACCGGGCAGATGCGCTCGCGGCTCAGCATCTCGTGGAGGGTCTGAAGGAGGAAGCCGTCGCCGCCGAGGGCGATCACCTGCTCGGCCTCGTCGAGCGGGACGAAATCGTAGCGCTCGAGGAGCATCGCCTCGGCGGCCTGCGCGGCCTCGGTCGGCGAGGCGAGGAGGGCCGTCGGTGTATCGGCGATCGCGTTCATCGCCGCTAGTGCTAGGGCCGCCCCGCGCTTGCCGCAAGCGCGGCACTTGTCCCGCGCCGGAGCAGGGCCGGGATTGGCGGCGGGGCGGGGGCGGGCTAGGAAAGGCCGTGGCAGCCGACGATCCTTCCGACCCCCCTCTCAGGGCCCCGACTCATGGCGGCGCCGCGCCTCTGTTCATCCTCTCCTTCCGTCACCGCGACGAGCTTACCGCGACCGCGGAAGGCGCCGGCTGGCAGCCGACCGCCGCGCGGCGCGCGCTCAATGCCGAGGCGCGGTTCATCGCCTCCGGAGCCTCGGTGGCGGTGGTGGACGCACGGGGTTCGCTTTCCGAGGGGCGGGAAGGGGTGCGGGCCTTAGGGGATGCGGTGGAGACCAATGCCGGGGCCCTTCTCGTCCTGCTCTCGCGCGGCGACGCAGGGGCGCTGGAAGAGATGTTCGCCGCCGGGGCGACCCACTTCCTGGTCAGCCCGTT
>Ga0066671_10000807_pt1 | contig 9971 bp, 10 predicted proteins | sample GraSoiAngelo_120_FD_62294 | JGI IMG/M metagenome (GOLD analysis project Ga0066671, IMG submission 62294) | Grasslands soil microbial communities from the Angelo Coastal Reserve, California, USA - 14_0919_09_20cm | ecosystem: Environmental > Terrestrial > Soil > Grasslands | place: USA...
GTAATTGCGTCCGTGCAAGCGCGCGTACGCGATCGGTCCTGTAACCACATCAGCCGGTTTCACGGAATCGCTGAAGAGCGGCTGATCGACGTTCACCCAGGAGACGTCGTGCTCGCGCAGGAATTCGAAGAAGTCGTCATCCTGAAACGACGCGTGCCGCACTTCGAGCGCGAGCGGGTATTCGTCAAACGCTTCGAAGAGATCGACGAGCTTCACGCGCGACTCCGGCGAATTGCGAAAGCTCCACGGAAACTGCAGCAGCACGGCGCCGAGTTTCTTCGCGTCCATCAGCGGATCGAGATAGTTGCGAAATGCTTTGACGTCGGCGGCCGCGAGCTCCGCTTTCTCGTGCGTGAAGCCGCGGAAGATTTTCGTCGTGAACATGAAATCGGGATTGGACGAGACGCGACGCACCCAGCTCTTCGCGTGCGTCGGCGGAGGGATGCGATAGAACGGCGAGTTGATCTCGATCGTGTCGAAGAACGAGGAGAGATAGGCGAGGTGATCGAACTTTCCGCGATGCGGCGGATAGACGGTTCCTTCCCAGTCTGTGTAGCTCCAGCCGGCAGGACCAACGCGGATCGTCATGGAAAGGTCAACACCTTGACATTCTTATTTTGAGCAGCAGCGTATTCGTTGCTCCACTCCTCGTATCTATGCTAGAAAGTGGCCTAACGAATACAACTTAACGGTGACTCAGAACAGCAGAACCGCGTTCGGGGGCCGCGTTGTATTCGCGAGTCGGAAGGGGGCTGATCGTCTCGAGTTCGTCGTACACCCATCGTTTCAACGCGGGGATGAAGTCGCGGCACCCCGCACGTGCTCTGCGCTGCGGCAACGTTCAATAAGCAACAATCTTTAGGAGACAGTGGTCCATGGATACCTTCAACGACAAGAGCCTCAACTGTGCCGACTGCGGCCAGGAATTCATTTTCAGCAAGAACGAGCAGGCGTTTTACGCAGAGCGTGGGTTTACGAATGAGCCGAAGCGTTGCAAGAACTGCCGCGACAAGCGGAAGACCGCCCGTGACGGAAACGGTGGCGGCGGACGCGATCGCCAGATGGTGAGCGTTACGTGCGACTCGTGCGGTGTCGGAACGGAAGTTCCGTTCACGCCCGTCAGCGGAAAGCCGGTCTACTGCCGCGATTGCTACAACCAGCGTCGTGCGCAGCCGCGCTCGAACTCCTGGGCGTAGGAATCAAACAAACACATCAACTTTGAAACGGCGGGCTGCAAGGCTCGCCGTTTTTGTTTTTTGCACTAGAATCCGCGGCCGTGTCCCGCCCTCTGCCGCCCGTCACTGACAACATCCTCGATCTCATCGGCTCGACGCCGATGCTTCGGCTGCGCCACATCGGCGGCGGCGACGATGCCGACATCTTCGTAAAGCTCGAGTTCCTCAATCCCGGCGGCTCGATCAAAGATCGGATCGGAATCGGGATGATCGAGCGCGCCGCGAAAGCGGGCCTGCTCAAACCGGGCGGCACGATCATCGAGCCGACCGCGGGCAACACCGGCATCGGCCTCGCGCTCGCCGGTCCGCGCATGGGATACAAAGTCATCCTCTGCGTTCCCGAAAACTTCTCGACGGAAAAACGGGAAGTGATGAAAGCGCTCGGCGGTCGCGTCGAGCTGACGCCGAAAGACGCCGGGATGAAAGGCGCCATCGCGCGCGCGGAAGAGCTGGCGCGCGACATCCCCGATTCGTACATCCCGCAGCAGTTCGCGAATCCGTTCAACACCGACGCGCACTACGAAACGACCGCGCCGGAAATCTGGGAGCAGATGGAAGGACGCATTGACGCATACGTCGCCGGCGCGGGAACGGGCGGCACATTCACCGGCGTCGCGAAGTATCTGCGCGAGCGCAAGGCGGACGTCGGCTGTTACGTCGTCGAGCCGCAGGGCTCGATTCTCAAAGGCGGCGAAGCGGGACCGCATGAAGTGGAAGGGATCGGCGCAGGCTCGTTCATTCCGCCGGTCCTCGATATGTCCCTCGCGGACGACGTGATCATGATCGAGGACGAACCGGCCTTCGCCATGGTCCGACGCCTCGCCAGCGAAGAAGGCATCCTCGGCGCCTCCTCCGCCGGCGCGAACGTCGCGGCGGCGCTCGAAGTGGCGCGCAAACTCGGACGCGGCAAGCGCGTCGTCACCATCATCCCTGACGCCGCGGAGCGCTACATGTCGAAGGGGATTTACACGAAGTGGGCGAAGCCGGCCGCGCCGGACCACGCCGATTAGCACGGGAAGAACAGATGGGATTTTCGACTGACTGCATCCACGCCGGACAGGAACCGGAGCCGGAAACCGGCGCCGTGACGATTCCGATTTTTCAGACTTCGACTTACGTGCAGCCGGAGCTCGGCCGCCACAAAGGCTACGAATACGCGCGGACGAAAAATCCGACGCGGTCGGCGGTCGAGGCGAATCTCGCGGCGCTCGAGCGCGGCAAATACGGATTCTGTTTCGCGTCCGGTATGTCGGCGACGGACACAGTCCTGCGCCTGCTCTCGTCGGGCGATCACGTGCTCGCCGGTGAGAACATGTACGGCGGTTCGTATCGGCTGTTCAGCAAGGTGCTGAGCCGCTTCGGCGTGGAGTTCGATTACGCCGACACGTCGAATCTCGATGCGGTGCGGAAGGCGATCAGGGGACACACGAAGATGGTGTTCCTCGAGTCGCCGACGAATCCGATGATGACGCTGACGGATCTCGCCGCATGCGCGGAGATCGCGCATGCAGCCGGCGCACTGGTGGTGGTCGACAACACGTTCTGCTCGCCGTATCTGCAGCGGCCGCTGGAGCTCGGCGCGGACATCGTCGTGCACTCGACGACGAAGTTTCTGAACGGACATTCGGACTCGGTCGGCGGCGTCGTCATCACGAGCTCGGACGAGATCGCGGAGAAGATCGGCTTCCTGCAGAACGCGGTCGGCGCGATTCTCTCGCCGTTCGATTCGTGGCTGGTGCTGCGCGGCACGAAGACGCTCGCGGTGCGCATGAAGCGCCACGAAGAAAACGGGATGGCGATGGCGAATTACATCAGCAACCATCCGAAGGTGAAGAAGGTTTACTACCCGGGCCTTCCCGATCATCCGCAGCACGAGCTCGCGAAGAGGCAGATGAACGGTTTCGGCTCGATGATTTCGTTCGAGCTCGGCTCGCACGAGAACGCGAAGAAGTTCCTCGATCGCGTGCGGCTCTGTTCACTCGCGGAGTCGCTCGGTGGAGTGGAGACGCTGATCTCGCATCCGGAAACGATGACGCACGCGAGCGTTCCGATCGAGGATCGCAAGCGACTCGGCATCACGCCGGGACTCGTGCGCATTTCGGTGGGGATCGAGGATATCGAGGATCTGATCGCGGACGTAGAGAACGCGTTCGACGGGCACGGCCCGTAGCGTTGGTTGGCATAGCCTTCACGACGTGCGGCTCCTCCGTGGGTACACTGGCGCGGTGAACGATCTCACCGCGTTGCCCGGCGGCGATCTGATCGCTGAAGGCTTGCGCGATCTCGCCGCCGGCGTGGAATCGATCGCGTCGCTGGTCGTGCTCACCGGCGCGCCGCGCCTGCGACGGATTGGCTTCGATGTGCCGGACGACACGCCGTACTATCCGGAAGATCGCCTGTACGAAAAGCTCGCAGCGATTCACGGCGATGCCGCGCATTCGCAGTACAACGCGCTGATCAGGACACTGGTGAGTTTCGAGCGGGCGGCGGAATGCGTGAAAGCGTAACGAGCGCGTAGACCCGGCGCCGCGCGACCGCGCCCACGGAGGAGCCTCACGTCGTGAAGGCTATGCCAACCAACGCACCGGCCCGTGGCCGGCTCGGTACAATGAGCACTTCATGCCCGTCGTCCTCGTCGTCGCCTCATACCTGATCGGGTCGATCCCGTTCAGCTGGCTCGTCGTGCGGCTCGTCGCCGGCGCGGACATTCGTCACCACGGCTCGCGCAACGTCGGCGCAACCAACGTCGCGCGCACGTTCGGCAAGTTGCCGGGCATCATCGCGCTCATCCTCGACATCGCGAAAGGCTACGCAGCCGTCGCGCTCGCGAAGTGGCTCGTCGCGCGGCCTGATTGGCCACTGCCGATTGCGACCGACGCGTCGCCGGTGCATTCGCAGGCGTTCTGGATCGCGCTTGCAGCGCTCATCGCGGTGCTCGCGCACATGTTCCCGGTGTGGCTGCGGTTCCACGGCGGCAAAGGTGTCGCGACCGCAACCGGCGCGTTCCTCGCGATGGCGCCGATGACCATCGCGGGCGGCGTGCTCGTCTTTCTCATCGTGCTGATCTCGACGCGCTTCGTGTCGCTCGCATCAATGCTCAGCGCCGCGTCGCTGCCGATTTTTCTGCACTACCTCGTGCACGCAGCCTTCTGGGCGGTCGTGCTCAGCATCTTCATCGCCATCGCGATCATCGCCAAGCATCACTCCAACATCGCGCGGCTCACGCAGGGCACCGAGCGGCGGATGGGCGAGCGGCGGGAGCCATCGTGAAGATCTCCGTAATCGGCGCCGGCTCGTTCGGCACCGCGATGGCCACCGTTGCGGCGCGCTCCGGCAATGACGTGCTGCTGTGGGCGCACGATCCGAAAGTCGCGGAAGCGATGGAAGGCACGAGCGCGAACGCGTTCTATCTGCCGACGATCGCGCTCGAGCCGAACATCCGTCCGACCAGCTCGCTCGCCGAAGCGGCGGCATGGAGCGACACGATGCTGATGGTCGTGCCGAGCCATCACTACCGTCGCGTGCTCGCCGATTTGCGCTCGCACATCAAAGGTCCGGTGAACATCGTCTCCGGCACGAAGGGGATCGAGAACGAATCGCTGCAGCGGATGTCGGAAGTGACGGCGGCCGTGCTCGGCGATTCGCTCGCAACCTTCGCGACGCTTTCCGGTCCGACGTTCGCGCTCGAAACGGCGCGCGGCGATCCAACGGTGGCCGTGGTGGCGTCGCACGATGCGGAGTTCGCGACAGCGATGCAACAGGTTTTCTCGTGCGCGTCGTTCCGGCTTTACAGCACGACGGATGTCGTCGGCGTCGAGATCGCGGGCTCGCTGAAGAACGTCATCGCCATCGCCGCCGGCGTCCTCGAAGGCCTCGGCCTCGGCTCCAACACCAACGCCGCGCTCGTCACGCGCGGACTGCATGAGATGACGCGACTCGGCATGGCGCTCGGCGGCCGCCTCGAAACGTTCGCGGGACTCGCGGGCATGGGCGATCTCGTGCTGACGTGCACCGGTTCGCTGTCGCGCAATCGCAGCGTCGGCGTGCAGCTCGGACGCGGCAAAGGGCTCGAGGAGATCCTTGCCGAAACTCGCCTGATTGCCGAGGGTGTGAAGACGTCGAAATCGGCGAAAGAGCTGGCGGAGAAGCACGCGATCGAGATGCCGATCACGACGGAAATGTATCGCGTGCTGTACGAGAAGGAATCGCCGCGCGGCGCGATTCAGCGCCTGATGTCGCGCTCGTTAAAAGCGGAAGCAGCGCGTTAGTTCATCCCTGCCTCTTCGCAGTGCCGGGCGCTTTGCCTTCACGTCAGGGTGCTGGACTTTCGCCACTCCAATTCCTGGTGTTGCCATGCTTTGCCTACGTTGCGGCCAGCCGCTCGGTGAAGGTTCGATCTTTTGTTCGACCTGCGGAACACCCGTCGCTCAGGGTCGTACACCAAAAGTCGCGTACCAGCAGCCGCCGGCCTATCGGCAAGCGCCTCAAAGCGAAACGCTCACGCGGCCGACCGGTATCACCATCGCAGCGGTGGTCTATTACGCGTTCGGCTTGATGAACATCCTGCTGGCGCTGCTGTTCGCCTTCGCGACGCTGGACCGGAACACGGACGGCAGCGGTTATGTGTGGATGGCGCTCTGCCTCGCCTTCGGCGGGTTGTTTCTTCTCACCGGATGGGGTTTGTGGGCGCTGAAGTCGTGGGCCCGCGTCATGGCCATCGTCTTCAGCTGCATCTGGCTGATCGCGTTTCCAGTGGGCACGATCATCAACGGTTTTCTGCTGTACGTCTTCTTCAGACAGGGAACGAGCGCACTCTTCTCCGGCAGGCGGTGGAGCCAGCTGGCGCCGGAAGACCAGCAGGCGATCTATCAGATGCAGGCCGGCAGTCCGAATGCGGGCGTCGTGATCGCAGTTGCCGCGGTGGGCCTCATCGTAGTGATCGCGATGAGCGGCATCATGGCCGCGATCGCCATCCCGAACCTGCTCACCGCGATGCAGCGATCGAAGCAGAAACGGACGATGGCCGACATTCGTTCGCTGGCGATAGCTCTGGAAGGGTATGCCAAAGACAAGAACGAGTATCCGCAAGGCTCGACCGTAAGTGAGCTCTCGTCTGTTCTGTCGCCAACCTACATCCGCACTGTGCCGGCGATGGACGGCTGGAGTCATCCCATTCGATATCGCTGCTGGCCGTCTCAGGCAGGGAATCCGTGCGATCACTACGCATTCATCAGCGGAGGGAAAGACGGCGAGATCACGAGCGAGGACCCGGAGCACTTCAGTAGCGGCGCAACGACGAACTTCGATTGTGATCTTGTCTACACGAACGGCGAGTTCGTCACTTATCCCGAAGGACTGCAGCAGTAGAGTTGCGCGTACCGTCGCTTTTCGGCGCGACGTCCGAGCACCTAAATAACGGATAATACGCCACTTATATCTGGCTTCGACGTTGCAAATAAGTGTTATCGAAGGAGGCGGATATGTGGAACGTACTTCGTAACCTGTTTCTCTTCCGAGTCGGTCAGAAGGCCTCGCGCGGCGTGGCGAGAACGTTCGGACTCGGCTCGCTCGCGAGCATTATCGGTATCGCCGGTGGTGTGCGGTATATGCGCAGACACTCGCGAACACACCAGGTGTAGGGGCGGCCGCTTCGGCCGCCCTTTCGCCTACATCGGCGGTTTCTGAGTCGAAGTCGCCGGATCCTGCTGCATCGCGTGCTCCGCGGCCGCGGGATCCTGGAACTGCTCATCGAGCGAATCATCCTCGGACGTCGACCGCGCGCGCTGCGCGTCCGCTTTCTTCTGCTCGGCGACCTTCTTCTCTTGTTCCTGCTTCTTCACGAGCTCCGCGCGCCGCGCACGCTCAGCGGCAAGCGGATCGACCGGCTCGGGCTTCGGCGGCGGAGGCACGGGCAGCAGATCGGGCAGCTTCGCCGCCTCTGTGACGTGACCGCCGGACTTCGCGAGCGTCTCGTTCGTGATGACGTTCGCCGGCTTCGCGTTTTTCCGCTTCGACTTCTTCGCGGCGGCGACCAGCGGCGAATCGGGAACGGTCGAGGTCGCAGCGGGTGCAGCCGCGGGCTTCTTCGCTTCCGCCTTCTTCGCCTCATCCGCACTGACGACACTCGCGACGAGGAGCAGCGAAAAGGCAATCGACAGCTGTCTCATGACCGGACCTCCGATAGCCGTCCAATGTTACGCTTCGGCCCTGAAATTTCAGGCCGTCCCGAATCTTGCACTTTTGCAGAGTTCGATGTCTCCCGAAGTCCTCCTCCAGAAGTTCGGCTACCTCGCCGTGTTCCTCGGGACCTTTCTCGAAGGCGAGACGATCCTCGTCATGGCGGGTTTCTTCGCCGAGCGCGGCCATCTGGAGATCACGCTCGTCGTCATCACCGCCTTCCTCGGCTCGTTCACCGGGCACGTCGCCTGGTTCTGGGTTGGCCGCAAGAAGGGCGTGAAAATCCTCGACCGCTTTCCGAAGATGAAGAACCACTTCGGCAAAGGCATCCGGATGTTCGAGCGCTACGGCGCGCCGGCGATTTTCATCACGCAATGGCTCTACGGGCTGCGCATCACCTGCGCGGTCGTCATCGGCATCTCACGAATCTCGACGATCAAGTTCCTGATCTACGAGGCGATCAGCTGTCTCGTCTGGGCGATCGCGATCGGCGCCGCCGGTTACTACTTCGGCTTCGCAGTCGAGAAGATCCTCGGCAAAGCGGCGCACATCGAAAAGTACGGACTCGCGCTGCTGCTGCTCGCAGGAGTTGGCTTCTGGTTGTGGCATCGCCACAAAGAGAAGAAGGAAAAGATCGAGGAGTAGACGTCGCCGCCTACCCCTCGAAATGCCTGAACTCCAGCTCTGCCTGCGCGGCCGCGAGTCGTGCGACCGGCACGCGGTACGGCGAGCACGACACATAGTTCAGCTCGCACGAACGGAAGAAGCGGATCGACTCCGGATCGCCGCCGTGCTCGCCGCAAACGCCGACCTTCAGCTTCGGATTCGTCGAGCGTCCGCGTTCCGCGCCGAGCTTCACGAGCTGCCCGACGCCTTCCTGGTCGATCGATTCGAACGGATCCTTCGGCAGGATTTTCTTTTCGACGTACTCCGGCAGGAACGAGCCGGCGTCGTCGCGTGAATAGCCGAACGTCATCTGCGTGAGGTCGTTCGTGCCGAACGAGAAGAACTCCGAGATCTCGCCGAGCTTTTCAGCGATCAGCGCGGCGCGCGGAATCTCGATCATCGTGCCGACGAGGAAGTCGACTTTCACGCCGCGCTCGGCGAACGTTTCCTCCGCGATGCGGCGCACCATGTCGCTCGTGAGCTGCAGCTCTTTGGTTGTGCCGACGAGCGGGATCATGACTTCGGGATAGACGTTGATGCCGTCTTTCTGCACGTCGCACGCGGCCTGAAAAATCGCGCGCACCTGCATCTCGTAAATCTCGGGATACGTGATGCCGAGCCGGCAGCCGCGGTGGCCGAGCATCGGATTGGTTTCGTGCAGCTGATTCACTTTCGCGCGCATCTCGACGAAGCCCCATCCCATATCGCGCGCCACCGCGGAGATCTGCTGTTCACTTTGCGGGAGGAACTCGTGCAGCGGCGGATCGAGCAGGCGCACGGTCACCGGCATGCCGGCGAGCTCGCGGAAGATCCCTTCGAAATCCGCTTTCTGAAATGGCAGCAGTTGTTCGAGCGCGCGACGCCGTCCCGCTTCGTTGCGCGCGAGGATCATTTCGCGCACGCGGAGGATCCGCTCTTCCGCGAAAAACATGTGCTCGGTGCGGCAGAGCCCGATGCCTTTCGCGCCGAACAGTCGCGCGACGCGCGCGTCCTGCGGCGTGTCCGCGTTCGTGCGCACGGTCATCGTGCGAATCTCATCCGCCCATTTCAGCAGCCGGTCGAAGTTGCGATAGATCTCCGACTCTTCCGGCTTCATCGATTCTTCGAGCAGCACCTGGACGACTTCGGATGGCCGCGTCGGCAGCTGATCGCTGAGGATCTCGCCGGTCGAGCCATCGATCGAGATCCAGTCGCCTTCTTCGAGCGGCTCGTGATTCGACGCGCGCAATTCGCCGCGCTGATAGTTCACGGTAAGCGAGCCCGCGCCGACGATGCACGGCCGTCCCATGCCGCGCGCGACGACCGCCGCGTGCGACGTCAGTCCGCCGCGCGTCGTCAGGATTCCCGTCGCGACGTGCATGCCGACGATGTCCTCAGGACTCGTCTCGATGCGCACGAGCACGACCGGTCCGTTCTTCACCATCTCGACGGCGCGCTCTGCGCTGAATGCGATCCGTCCGGCGGCGGCGCCGGGACCGGCGGGAAGTCCGCGCGCGAGCAGACGTCCGCTCTTGAGTGCTTTCTGTTTTTCGGCGATGTCGAAGACCGGCGCGAGCAGCTGAACGATCTGTCCCGCTTCGACGCGCGAGACCGCGTCCGTGTGCGTGATCAGCTCTTCATCGACCATGTCGCACGCGATCTTCACGGCTGCGAATCCGGTGCGTTTGCCTGTGCGCGTTTGCAGGAGATACAGCTTGCCCGACTGGATCGTGAACTCGATGTCCTGCATGTCGCGGTAGTGACCTTCGAGCTTGCGATAGACGTCTTCGAGCTGCGCGTAAACCTGCGGCATCGACTCTTCGAGCGACATCTCATGATCGAGCGCCTGCGCTTTCGTGATCGGCAGCGGCGTGCGAATGCCGGCGACGACGTCTTCGCCCTGCGCGTTCGGCA
>Ga0066671_10000808_pt1 | contig 9968 bp, 11 predicted proteins | sample GraSoiAngelo_120_FD_62294 | JGI IMG/M metagenome (GOLD analysis project Ga0066671, IMG submission 62294) | Grasslands soil microbial communities from the Angelo Coastal Reserve, California, USA - 14_0919_09_20cm | ecosystem: Environmental > Terrestrial > Soil > Grasslands | place: USA...
TTCGGGCCGCCCGGCCTCGGCAAGACCACGCTCGCCCAGATCATCGCCCGCGAGCTCGGGGTCGGCTTCCGCGCCACCTCCGGCCCGGTCATCGCCAAATCGGGCGACCTCGCCGCCCTGCTCACCAATTTGGAAGACGGCGACGTCCTGTTCATCGACGAGATCCACCGCCTCAATCCCGCGGTCGAGGAAATCCTCTATCCAGCGATGGAAGACCGGGCGCTCGACCTGATGATTGGGGAGGGCCCCTCCGCCCGCTCCGTCCGCATCGACCTTCCCAAATTCACCCTGGTCGGCGCCACCACCCGCCAGGGCCTGATCACCACGCCGCTGCGCGACCGCTTCGGAATCCCGGTGCGGCTCAATTTCTACTCGGTCGAGGAATTGGAGCAGGTCGTCCGCCGCGCCGCCCGCCTGCTCGGACTGGCGCTGACGGAAGACGGAGCGAGCGAGATCGCCCGCCGCTCGCGCGGCACCCCCCGCATCGCCGGACGCCTGCTCCGGCGGGTCCGCGACTTCGCCCATGCCGCCGGCAATGACGAGGTCGACGCCAAGGCCGCCGACGCCGCTTTGACCCGGATGGAGGTCGATGCGCTCGGCCTCGACGCGATGGACCGGCGCTACCTCCACATGATCGCCGACATCTACAAAGGCGGTCCGGTAGGCGTCGAAACGCTTGCCGCGGGCCTCTCGGAGCCCCGCGACACGATCGAGGAAGTGATCGAACCCTTCTTGATTCAGCTCGGCCTGGTGGCGCGGACGGCGCGCGGCCGCTGCCTCAACGGTCGCGCCTGGACGCATCTCGGAATCACGCCGCCGCGCGCGGCGCAGGAAGGCCTGTTCGAAGGCAAATGAGGGGGACAAAATGAAGCTTCGACTGACGCTGGCCGCCGCGGCCGTACTCGTCTTCGGCACGCCCGCCGCCGCCCAGGACACGCCCGCTGCCGCCGCGCCGGACTACGCGAGCGACTCCGCCTGGCTTTGCCTTCCCGGCCGGGTCGATGCCTGCGGCCGCCCGCTCCCCACCGTGGCGCTCAGCACCACCGGCTACGGCTCGCTCGGCGAGGTAAAGCCGGACCCGGCGGCGAAGGTCGACTGCTTCTACGTCTACCCGACCGTGTCGCGCGATCCCGGCCTCAACAGCGACTTGACCCCCGGCCTCGAGGAGCAGGTGACCGCCCAGGTCCAGCTCGGCCGCTTCGCCACCGCCTGCCGGACCTTCGCTCCGATCTACCGCCAGGTGACGCTGGGCGCGATCCCCCGCGCCTTCGCCGGCGAGAACGTCCAGCCCGCCTTCGAAATCGCTTATGCCGACGTGCTCGCCGCCTGGCGCCAATATCTCGCCACCCGCAACCAGGGCCGGCCCTTCGTCCTGATCGGCCACAGCCAGGGTTCGGTCCACCTCATCCGGCTGCTCCGCGAGGAGGTGGAGGGCAAGCCCGAGGCGAAGCGGATGCTGTCCGCGATCGTGCTGGGCTGGGCGGTCGAGGTCCCGCCGGGCAAGACCGTCGGCGGAAGCTTCAAGTCGACCCCGCTCTGCACCCGAGCGGGCGAGACCGGCTGCGTGATCACCTATATGTCCTTCCGCGCCTCCAGCCCGCCGCCCGACCCCTCCTTCCTCGGCCGCGCCGCAATGCAGGGCATGACCGCCGCCTGCACCAACCCGGCCGCGCTCGGCGGCGGCAGGGCGAAGCTCGATTCCTACTGGTTCGCAATGCGCCCTGCCGACCCCGGTTCGACCCCCATCGTGTGGTCGAGCCAAGGCGCTCCGGCCACCCCCTTCGTCCGCACCGAGGGCCTCGCCACCGGCGAGTGCGTCCATTCGGGCAGCGCCGGCTATCTCGCGATCGACGTCGATGCCGATCCCGTCGACGCCCGCACCGATACGATCCCGGGCGACGTCTATATCGGCGGCCAAGTCGCCAAGAGTTGGGGCATGCACCTCGCCGACATGAACGTGGCGCAAGGCGACCTAATCCGCCTGGTCGAGGCGCAGGCGGCGGCGTTCAGCGCCAGCGCCACTCCAGCCACGCATAGCAAAGCAAAGCCGCCGAAAGCGCACCGGCGCTGACGATCTTCATCGCGTCCCCGGTCGCCACAGGCACATACCAATTGGCGACATAGACCAGCATCGCCAGCGCCAGCGCGGCGTAGAAGCCGAAGGCGAGCGCCCGGCTTCGGTTCTGAAGCGACAATTCGTCGTTGAGCAGCGACCGGAGCCGGCGGCTCAGCATGAAACCGCCGCCGGTCCACAACACCACCACCCACAATCCGATCAGGACCAGCCAGCTCCCCCCGCGCGGTCCCGCAGCGGAATATTCCGCGTCGCCATATTGAAGCCACACATTGAGCAGCAGCACCGCCGCCGCCAGCGCCTTGATGTACACGCCGCCGCGGCTCATCCGGTCGGCCCTCTCCACTTCGGTCATCGTCATTCCTCCTCCAGCGAGAAGATCGCTTCGACCGTGCAGCCGAGCGCCCGCGCAAGCTTCAGCGCCAGGATGGTGGAGGGGACGAACACCCCGTTCTCGACGGTGTTGATCGTCTTTCGCGACACCCCCACCAGATCGGCCAAAGCCGCCTGGGTCAGGTCCCGCTCGCCCCTCAGATCCTTCAGCCTGTTCAGCAGCGCCATCGTCTTCCCGTAACCTCAAGGTGACATGTAACCCAAGGGTTACACACACGTCAACCGATAATCGGTTCGCCTCGCCAGTTAAGGGTTCCGTCGCGAATCCGCGGTGGTTAACAGGGCCGGGTGAGCGGCATGGACGTCAGGCCCGCCGAGGGCATCATCGAGAGCGGGAGGCACTACTTCCCGCTGCGCGTCTATTTCGAGGACACCGACACCGCCGGCATCGTCTATTACGCCAACTATCTCCGCTTCATCGAGCGCGCCCGGTCCGACATGCTGCGCATCGCCGGTATCGACCAGCGCGGCGCCCTGGAAGCCGGCGAGGGCGTCTACGCAGTCGCCGAAGCCGCGATCAAATATCGGAGCCCCGCCAAGCTCGGCGACGACCTCATCGTCGTCACCAGCTTGCGCCACGTAAGGGCCGCGAGCGTCCTCATTCATCAAAGGGTCATGCGCGGGCAGGAAATTCTGGCGGACGCCGAAGTGACGGCCGCCTTCCTGACCCCGGAAGGCCGTCCCAGGCACCAGCCGCGCGACTGGGTCGAGAGGTTCGAGCGGCTGATGGAGGAAGGAAGAGAGTGAGTGGAGTTGCGTTGACAGGGGGAGCGATGTCGCCGGTGGCGCTGTTCCTGCAGGCCGACATCGTCGTCAAGACGGTGATGATCGGCCTCGTCCTCGCCAGCATCTGGACCTGGGCGATCATCATCGGCCACGCGCTCAGGATCCGCCGGGTCTCGGCCGGGGCCGAGAAGTTCGAGCGCGACTTCTGGAAGGCCGAGGACATCGACAGCTTCTACGAGGCGCGCGGCCGCGAAGAGCTCCCCACCGCCAAGGTGCTCGGCGCCGGCCTGGCCGAATGGCGCCGCTCGACCTCGGGCAGCCGCATCGACAAGGAGGGGACCCGCTCCCGCCTCGCCACCGTCATGCAGTCGATGGCGAGCGCCGAGATCGACACGCTCGCCGCCCGCTTGAACATCCTCGCGACGATCGGCTCGGTCGCGCCCTTCGTCGGCCTGTTCGGCACCGTATGGGGGATCATGCGCAGCTTCACCGACATCGCCGGAGCCAACAATACCAGCCTCGCGGTCGTCGCCCCCGGCATCGCCGAAGCCCTGTTCGCCACCGCTCTCGGCCTGTTCGCCGCCATCCCCGCGGTGATCGCCTACAACCGCATGAGCTTCGGCATCAACCGAATCGAAGCCCGCCTCCTCCGCTTCGCCGACGGCTTCCACGCCACCTTGAGCCGCGAACTGGAGCATGAGGGATGAAATCCTCCCGGCTCCAACTCCTCCCCGGAACGGGGAGGGGGACCAGCCGTAGGCTGGTGGAGGGGTCCCACGCCTCCATGCTCGCTACGCTCGCCCCCCTCCACCGGACTACGTCCGGTCATGAGCAGGTGCGGGTGTCCCCCGGACACCCGCAGCCATGCCGGGGGCATGGCGTGCCTGCTCATCCCCGTGCCGGGGAGGAGTAGCGATGGCCATGACCCCCCTCGGCACCAACCGCCGCGGCCGGCGCGCGCCGATGGCGGAGATCAACGTCACGCCGATGGTCGACGTGATGCTGGTCCTCCTGATCATCTTCATGGTCACCGCGCCTCTGCTCGTCGCCGGAGTCCCCGTCGACCTCCCCGACAGCAAGGCGGGCGCGCTCGACCAGGAGCAGAAGCCGGTCCAGATCTCGCTCGATTCCTCGGGCGCCTTGTTCGTCGACGAGCAGCCGCTCGCGCCCCACCGGCTCGGCGCCCGCCTCGCCCAGATCGCCGCCTCGACGCGCGAACCCGGCGGCCCGCGCATCTTCCTGCGCGCCGACAAGGGCCTCGATTACGGCCGGGTCATGCAGGTGATGGGCGAGATCAACGCCGCCGGCCTCCGCAAGGTCGCCCTGGTCAGCACGCAGGGCGCCACGCAGGGCGACACGCAGGGCGGGGAGCCACGCTGATGGACCGGGCGGAGGCGGCCGGGCTGGGCGTTGCGACCGCGGGGCACCTCGCTTTGCTCGCAACGCTGTCGCTCGGCCTCGCCGCCACCCGAATCAAGCCGCCCCAGACCGTCCCGATCGAAGTCGCCTTCGTCGACGAGAGTGCGCTCGAGAGCCAGGCGCCGGTACCGAGCGCCGAAGCGCCCGCACCCAAGCTCGCCGAGGCCGACGCTCCTCCCGAACCCGCCGCCGCGCCGCCGATCCCGGAGCCGCAACCGCAGCCGGTCCCCGCGCCCCCAACTCCGGCTCCCCCGAAACCGGCCCCGCCGCCGCCCGCTCCGGCCCCCCGCGCCGCTCCGAAGCCCACGCCGCGTCCCGCTCAGCAGCAGCCCCAACGCCCCGCTCCGGCCAAGCCCGCGCCACCGCGCGCCGCCGCCCCAGCGCCAGCAAAGCCCGCGCCGGCTCGGCGCCCCACAGGCGGCAGGCTCACCGGCCTCCTCTCCGGCCTCTCCGATCAGGACAGCCCGAGCCGTGCCACCACCCCTCCCGCCGCCAAGGCCGGCCCCGCCGTCGAAGCCGCCCTCACCGCCGAAGTGAAGCGCCAGCTCAAGCCGCACTGGCAGAAGGTGGTGCCGAGCGGCGCCGACGCCGAGAGCCTCAGAACCACCGTCACCATCCATCTCGCCCAGGACGGCCGCGTCACCGCCGTCGACGACGTCAAGACCACCGGAATCACCGCTTCCAACCGCCCCCAGGTGGCCCTCCACCAGGAGCGGGCGAAGAAGGCGGTGATGCTCGCCTCCCCGTTCCGCCTTCCGGCCGAATATTACGACGCCTGGAAGGAGATCACCGCCACCCTCGATCTGAGGCTCAGCCAATGAAGTTTATGAAGTTCGCGTTCCTCCTCGCTTTCGCCAGCCCGGCGGCGGCCCAGCTCCATGTCGACGTCACCGCCGAAGGCGCCGAAGACATGGTCGTCGCCGTCCCGGTCATGCCGACCGACCACCCGGTCGACACCGTCGCCGGCACCACCGCCGCGCTCGGCCGGCAGGTCGCCGAAGTGGTCGCGGGGGACCTTCGCGGAAGCGGCCTGTTCCGCCCGGTGGGGCCCTCGGGCGTGCGCGAGATCGGCTATGGCGAGGTCACGGCGCCGCAATTCGACTATTGGGGCGGCAACGGCGCCAACGCCCTCGTCCAGGGCTCGGTCCAGGCCGGCGCCGACGGCCAGCTCACCGTCGGCTGCTATCTCTACGACGTGGCATTGAAGCAGGAGCTGGTCCGCCAGGGCTATGTCGTCGGCCCGCGCGATTGGCGCCGCGCCGCGCACAAATGCGCCGATCTCATTTACTCGCGCCTCACCGGTGAGAGCCCCTTCTTCGACAGCCGCATCGCTTACATCGCCGAGAGCGGCCCCAAGGATAAGCGCGTCAAGCGCCTCGCCATCATGGATTCGGACGGGGCCAACCACCGCTTCCTCACCAACGGCCAGTCGGTCGTGCTGAGCCCGCGCTTCTCGCCGGACTACAAGCAGATCGTCTATATGTCCTATCTCGGCAACCGGCCGCGAATCTATGTCTACGACATCGGCACCGGCCGCCAGCGTGTGGTGACGGAGAGCGTCAACCAGAGCTTCGCGCCGCGCTTCTCGCCGGACGGGCGCTGGATCCTCTATTCGATGTCCGTCGGCGGAAATACCGACATCTATCGCGTCTCGGCGCAGGGCGGCCCGTCGCAGCGCCTCACCACCTCGCCGGGCATCGACGTCGGCGGCAGCTATTCGCCGGACGGGACCAAGATCGTCTTCGAAAGCGACCGCTCCGGCAAGCAGCAGATCTATGTGATGAATGCCGACGGATCGAACCAGAACCGGATCAGCTTCGGCGGCGGCGCCTACGCCACGCCGGAATGGAGCCCGCGCGGAGACCTCATCGCCTTCACCAGGATCGCCGGCAATTTCCGGATCGGCGTGATGAGCCCGTCGGGCGGCGGCGAGCGGCTGCTGACCGACAGCTGGCAGGACGAGGCGCCGAGCTGGTCGCCCAACGGCCGGGTGATCCAGTTCTTCCGCACCAGCCAGGGCCGCTCCGGCCGGTCCAACGTCTGGCAGGTCGACCTCACCGGGACCCACGAACGCAAGATCCCAACCCCGCTCGACGGATCGGACCCCGCCTGGGGTCCGATCCTGCCCTGAGCATCTGTAAGGAGAGAGTAAGCATGAAGAGGAACCTCCTCACCGTCGCCGCCGTCGCGGCATCGCTGGCGCTGACCGCCGGCTGCGCCAAGAAGGCGCCCGAGCAGCTTCCGCCGCCGCCCGAGACCGACACCTCGACCGGCGCCGACACCGGCGGCGATACGTCCGGCGGAGTCGGCACGACCGTGCTCCCCGGCTCGCGCCAGGACTTCCTCAACGCCGTCGGCCAGGGCCGCGACCGCATCTTCTTCGAGACCGACAGCTATTCGGTCGACGACCAGGACCGGGCGATTCTCGACACCCAGGCCGCCTGGCTTCAGCGCTACCCGAACGTCCGGGTCACCATCGAAGGCCATGCCGACGAACGCGGCACCCGTGAGTATAACCTCGCTTTGGGAGACCGCCGCGCCAACGCTGCCAAGAACTACCTAGCCAGCCGCGGCATCTCAGCCAGCCGGATGGCGGTGATCAGCTGGGGCAAGGAACGCCCAGAAGCCCTGGGCAGCGACGAAAGCGCCTGGGCCCAGAACCGCCGGGCGGTAACGGTAATCCCGCAATAGTCCTCCCCATCGCAAGATGGGGAGGGGGACCCCGTGAAACGGGGTGGAGGGGTAAAAGGCGAGGCCTAAGTGGTTCTCTCAAGAACCTCTGAGTCCCAGCCACCTACCCCTCCACCACACTGCGTGTGGTCCCCCTCCCCCCGAGCTTTGCTCGCGGGGAGGACTAGAAACCGAGTGACAGTCACAGTGACAGTCACTCGCCGCCCCGCCTGCCTCCCCGTCGCCAGACGGGGAGGGGGACCAGCGAAGCTGGTGGAGGGGTGACCAGGCAAGAGCCTGCGCCGTCGAGCGCAAGAACCTCTGAATCGGAGCCCTATCACCCCTCCACCGCCTCCGGCGGTCCCCCTCCCCGCGAGCTGCCGCTCGCAGGGAGGCTCAGGCGAGCGCTCCGTCGATCAACCGAGCCAGCCTCAACCCACCCCTCGCCACCTGCCTGCGCAGGATCGGAATCAACCGCTGCGTGGTCGCCTCGTCCATCACCGGCCGCGCCTCAGGCAGCGGCCCGCACGGATCCGCCATCAGCGCCCCGTAACCGAACTCCCGGGCCGCCTCCCAGCTCTCTCGCGACCAGTCCTGCACAGTCCCGCTCGCCATCGCGGCCCGCTCCTCGGCGCTGAAGCCCGAAAGCAAAGCCGCCCCGCTCTGCCCCGGCGCGCTCGAAATCGAGCGATCCGCAAGCAGCCCGTCCCAGATCGCGTGGAGGTTGCTCGGGATGACGCCGTAGGCCGCCTTGAAGTCGTTGCCGCCCTTGTCGCTCTTGTCGCCGGCGTGGAGCGGCTGGTGGAGGTCGCCCATGAAGTGGACGAGGAAGGCCAAGGCGATCAGCCGTTCGCGCACCGGCACCTTGCGGTCGGCGAGCAGCTTCGAGTTGCGGGTGATCTGCGCCGACACGCAATTGCCGTCGCGGCAGGCGGATTTGAGGTCGAACGGCTTGCAGATGTCGACATTCTGATAGTGCCAGGAATAGGCGTAGCTGAACCGCTCGCCCAATGTCTTGACGCAGTCCGGCCAGTAAGCTGCGTCCTCGATCGTCTTCAGCGGGCACTCGGGAGTCTCGACTTCCTTCGCGTGGCTGAGGAGCTCGCGCACCGCCGCGCGGCTGTGCGGGCTCATCGCCTCCCACGCCACCCGGGCGACGCTGTAATGGCCATATTCCCACCAGGCCGAAGCCGGCGCGGGGAAGAGGAAGAAAAGGGCGAGGAGCGCGAGAAGTCGTTTCAGCATGAAGGAGGCTATAGCGCGTCGCTCACGCTTATTCGTCCCCGTAAATCGCAACTTCCCGGCCCTCGGGCGACGCCATTCCGCGGTACATCCCGGGCGTGTTGAACGAGAACACCGCCTCGCCCTCGGGCGCCACCAGGATCACCCCGCCCGACCCGCCGAGTTCGCCGACCTCGGCGATCACCGCGTCCGCAGCCGCCTGCCCGCTCTCGCCGAGCATCCGGATCCGTGCGCAGATCTCGTGCGCGACCGCGGTCCGGATGAAATATTCCCCGGCCCCGGTCGCCGACACCGCGCCTGAACGGTCGTCGGCATAGGTGCCCGATCCGATCAAAGGCGAATCCCCGATCCGGCCCCAGCGCTTGCCGGTGAGCCCGCCGGTCGAGGTCGCCGCGGCGACATGCCCGTGGACGTCCAGCGCAACCGCTCCGACCGTGCCGTATTTCAGCTCCTCGTCGAAATAATGGTCGTCGCTCTCCTTCATCTCGTCGAGCTGGCGGCGGCGCTCCGCGGTGGCGAACCATTCCGGCCCGACCTGGTCCAGCCCCTGCTCGCGCGAGAATTGGTCGGCGCCCTCGCGGCTCAAAAAGACGTGCGGGCTCGCCTCCATCACCCGCCGGGCGAGGCTGACCGGGTTCTTGGTCGCGCTGACCCCGGTCACCGCCCCGGCATTGCGTCCCGCGCCTTCCATGATCGAGGCGTCCATCTCGTTGGTGCCCTGATAGGTGAAGACCGAGCCGCGGCCGGCGTTGAAATGGGGGTCGTCCTCCAGCACCCGGGCGGCGACCTCGACCGCGTCGAGCGCGCTTCCGCCGCCGGCGAGGATGCGGGAGCCGGCCTCCAGCGCCGAGTCGAGCGCGGCGCGGATCGCCGACTCTTCGTCCGCGGCGAGGAGGTGCCGCTCCATCACCCCGGCGCCGCCATGGATGACGAGCTTCCAGCCGTTCGAGTTCATGTGCTGCTCCAATATGGTCCGAACGCACGCGCGCCCGCGCCTTTCCGTTTCGCCCAACAGCAGCGGCCGCCCGAATGCAAGCGTGGTGCCCAATCGATTCCGCTTGCGCAACGATCTTGGTATAATTATGATATCATCATTCTTACGGGAGGGTATGATGATCGACCAGGTCCAGACGGCGTCCGACCACCGCGCGCTTCGGCTGTCCGAGGAGCGGCCGGCGGCGACGATGAACGGCTATGCGATGCTCCTCGTCCTGCTAGCCGCGGCCGCGACGACGCTGGGCGGCTTCGGCCTGGTCACCCAGCAGCAGATCGTGATCGGGGTGGGCCTGTTCCTGCTCGGCGCCGTGGTCACGATCTTCGTCACCATCGGCTTTTACCTGCTCCAGCCCAACCAGGCCGCGGCCCTGCTCCTGTTCGGCGCCTATCGCGGCACCGACCGGTCGACCGGCCTTCGCTGGCGCATGCCCTGGCTGACCCGCCACAA
>Ga0066671_10000809_pt1 | contig 9965 bp, 7 predicted proteins | sample GraSoiAngelo_120_FD_62294 | JGI IMG/M metagenome (GOLD analysis project Ga0066671, IMG submission 62294) | Grasslands soil microbial communities from the Angelo Coastal Reserve, California, USA - 14_0919_09_20cm | ecosystem: Environmental > Terrestrial > Soil > Grasslands | place: USA...
TGCGTATGCGGTACGCGTCGAGAAGTCGCGCGGACGTCGCTACCCTGAGCCAACTCATCCCTACCGCAACGACTTTGAACGCGATCGCGATCGCGTCGTTCATGCCCGTGCGTTCCGTCGCTTAAAGGACAAAACCCAGGTCTTCACTCGCCGCTTTTCCGACCATTTTCGCAACCGCCTGACTCATACAATCGAGGTCTCTCAAATCGCGCGTACGATCGCCGCACAATTGGGGTTGAATGTCGACCTGGTAGAGGCATTGGCACTGGTACACGATGTTGGCCATCCGCCTTTTGGTCACGCCGGCGAAAAAACGCTTGATGCGATCATGCGCCAGCACGGCTTAGCGTTCGACCACAACCTGCACGCACTTCGCATCGTGGAAGACTTTGAACTGCGTTATGCCGCCTTTCGTGGCCTGAATCTTACCTTCGAAGTTCGAGAAGGAATCATTAAGCATTCCCATGACTACGATGAGCACCAGCATCCGGAATTGGCCGAGTATGTCCTCGGTCAGCGTCCCCCTCTGGAGGCGCAACTCATTGACGTGGCTGATGAGATTGCTTACAACACCGCCGATCTTGATGATGGTTATGAAGCCCACTTGCTGGCCTTTGACGATGTGCGTTCGCGAAGCGCAATGTTTCGGAGGTTCCTGCCTGAAGTAGACCAGATGTACCCGAGAGTCATTGAGAAACTGCGATTCAACGAAGTTCTCAAGCGCATGTTGAACCTTATGGTCGACGACCTGATTCGAAACACTCGCCAGAATCTACAATCCGCTGAGATCACGACAGTCGAGGATGTTCGCAAGGACAGCCGACGCCTGGTAAATTTTGGCCCCGAAGTCGAGGCTGAACGCCTCGAGTTGAAACGTTTCCTCCATGAGCGCCTCTACTTCAGTGCCGCGCTTGAACCAGAAAAGGAGGATGCAGAGAAGATCATCCGAGATCTTTTCAAGTACTGGGTCGCTACCCCCGCGGCGCTGCCGACCAGTTACCAGGAAAAAGCCCAGACCGATCCGCTTGCTCGGGTGGTGTGCGATTACATTGCAGGCATGACGGACAACTACATCTACGAACAGTACGAGAAACGCTTTGCGGGTAGTAAGGGAGATTACGCAGAGCCAATGTAGGTGCCGGTGCGCTCAGCGTCCTTTGATCCTCGAGCCCCCTCAAAGGTACATGAGACCATTTTGCTTGCCTCGGCAGAGACTACTTACCAGCCACGGCCGTCACAACATCGTACAAAATCCTTGGCGCCCGCCGCACTTCTTCCACTCGTACGCGCTCATCATTCCCGTGCTCTGTGCTTCCTTCCGCCGAAGTCGCAGTGTAAGGCGAGAACCCATAGCTGTTGATCCCCAGGGGTCGGTACCGCTGGTTTTCTGTATAGCCGCTGGTGATGCGCGGAGCCACGGGCGTTCCTGGAAAATACTCATTTGATACTCTTCGGATTGCCTGAAAAAGTTTGGTATTGGTGGGCGAGGAGTTCGCGACGCGGAACTCTGCGTTCAATGGCTGCACCGTCACGTCCGGATCCTCCACCACGCGCCGGATCGATTGCAGGAACGCTTGCGGATCCCCTCCCGGCAGAAGCCTTACATCCAGATTCGCCCAGGCATCGGGCGGGATCACGTTTGTCTGCCCGGAGCCACCCAGCATGGTTAAGGAAATTGTGTCGCGCAGGAGGAAGTTGAGCGATTCATCCCGCTCGATCTGATCCTGAAATTTCTTTTCTTGGATTACCTGTTTCATATTGAGAAACTGCTTGGCTCTTGCTGGCGGTTCAAAAGGAGCCATTACGTGCAGGAACTCATCGACGATGGGTAACACCTTCAGAGGCGTTCGATAGGCAAGAATTCGATCTAAAGCCCGGACCAGCCGGTTAGGCGCAGAGTCCGGAATTGGCCGAGATCCGTGCCCGGGCCGCCCGTGCGCTACGACGTGCAACCAGAACGTTGTCTTTTCCCCGACATCTACCCCGATGTATCGCACTTTGCCATCTTCCAGCAGGTTCTCTCCACCTTCATTGATCAGAAACTCGGCATTTTCGAGCAGGTCACGCTTGTTAGCGATCATCCAGTCGGTGCCGGTTCCCCCGGCTTCCTCATCACTCACCGCAAGAAAGATCACGTCGCGGTTAAGCGGCACCTTTTCCCGCTTGAGCATGACCATGACCACCAGTTGCGCCAGTCCCTCGTTCTTCATGTCTTGCGCACCGCGCCCATAAATCGAGCCATTCACGATGTCCGCACTGAAAGGAGGCGCCTTCCAATGAGAAGCGTCGCTGGTCACCACATCCATGTGGTTCAAGAGGATGATCGGACGCTGCGCCTCAGACCCGGTATGCGGCAGTCTGGCCCATAAATCGGCACGCCCTGGGAGGTATTCGAAGACCTGGTTCTCAATACCCTCACTGTCCAGGATCTTCCTAAAAAATGTGGCGGCGCGCATCTCATTGCCTGGAGGATTCGTCGTGTCGATGCGCAGATAGTCGCGCATCCATTCCACCGAGAGATCGGAATATTGCTGCAGACGCTCGTTGGGTATCGCCAGGGAAGCTCGTTCCGGAGTCGCCGCTTGCGCCGCCACCATTCCGGGAACCTGAATGAATAAAGCTAGAAGAACTGCCCAACCTACGCTCTGGCGCGAGTAAAAGCTCGCTTGCGACATTCCTCTTCCTCCCCGCAAAATCCGTACTTACGACCCCGCAGTTCTTATATCAGCTTTGTCAAAATTACCCGCCGTTTGCACTTTGGCCTGCCGCTCCCCTGGTTACGGAGGTACAATATCCTTGGAAACCAAGCACTTAGGATCGTCTCCCAGATTTGAGCCTTTGGCACGTCAACTGTAGAGACTCACAATGTGGCGCAGCTCTTCGGTAGCGCCGATTTGAGTAAAGTTTGGGCATACGACGCGTCAGCGTATGCCGGCAACGCCCAACAGCTTTGCCAGGTTCATTCGTTGGGGACGCATTCAAAATCGAAACGTAACACGCGCGTTCAGCGTGCATGGAGAGGGGCCTCGAAGCTCCTCCACCTCGGAGGAAGTTGAAAAATGACTAATCGCACAACTCTGGCTTTGCTCTTGGCTGGCGCACTCGCGGTGCCCGCCCTCGCGCAGACCAATTCCACTACCCAGGACCAAACGGCGCCCCAAGCCGCGCCCGCAGCGGCTTCGACCGAACCCGGCGCCAGCGGCAAGCAGCCTTTGCAGCCTGATACTCACGAAGGTTTCTGGGGCAAGCTAAACCCATTCGCTCGCAAGAAGTACGTGCAGCGGCAGACCCAGCCCATTCGTGACCGCGTCAACGAGCTCGATGAGCTCACCGCCAGCAACACCAAGATGATCAAAGACGTTGATTCTCGTGCGCAGCAGGGCATTCAGCTCGCTTCCAGCAAGGCGAATGAGGCCGATCAGCACGCCATTGACGCCGGCAACCGCGCCCAGGCCGCGCAGAACACCGCGCAGCAAGCAACCACCCGCCTGACCACTGTCGAGCAGGTAGTTGGAAATATCGATCAGTACAAAGCAGCAACCCAGACGGAAATCCGCTTCAAGGCCGGCCAGAGCGTCCTCAGCAAGAATGCCAAGCAGGCCTTGGACGACATGGCTACCCCGCTGAAGGGTCAGCGCGGATACATCGTCGAAGTGCAGGGTTTCGCCGCTGGTCACGGTCAGGCTGCCATCCAGAACTCCCAAAAGATGGCCGACTCCGTTGTCCGTTACCTCGTGCTTAACCATGAAATCCCGGTCTACCGCATCTACGTAGTTGGCATGGGCAATGCTCCGCTGCCGACTACCGAAGAAGGCGCCAAGGCTAAGCGCATCACCGGTGGACGCGTCGAAGTCAGCCTGCTGAAGAACGATCTCGAGCAGCTCGCTTCGAACTCGGGCTCGAGCGCTCCGGCCAGCTCTGCTCCCGCCAGCAGCAGCACGCCAGCCAGCAGTTCGACTCCGCAAAGTGCACCGGCAACAACGACGCCCAGTGCCCCGGCAACACCTCAATCGACGACGCCTGCTCAACAGCAGCCGCCGCAAAGCCAATCGCCTCAACAGTAATTCGGCGACGGCAATTGGAACCTACAAAGCCTCTCGCGAAAGCGAGGGGCTTTTTCTTGCGCCAGCGATTGCGATATCTTCTCTGGGGATTCTCCTAGCTCGTGTCCGCTTTCGTCCACTCTGGATCCTTCCAGCTGAGATACTGAGAGCAGACGATCACTCTATCGACGGGGACATGATGGAAACTTTCTATTACTCCCGGATGCAATCCCCTGCTGGCCCATTATTGCTCGCGCTTTCAGATAAGGGACTCGTTCTGCTCGAGTTCGATCGCGGAGTGTTTCCTCCCCGGAAAACGGAAGCTGAATGGATGGAATCGGAGACTGCTACCCGGCCTTACGTTCGCGAACTGAACGAGTACTTCGCGGGCGAGCGCCGGGATTTCACATTTCGGCTCGACTTGCGAGGGACGGATTTCCAGGTGAAATGCTGGCGTGCCCTGCTTGATATCCCTTATGGTGAAACCCGCTCCTACGCTGCTATCGCCCGAGCAGTAGGGCAGCCCAAAGGCTTCCGCGCTGTGGGCTTGGCCAATAACCGCAACCCCATCGCAATCGTGGTTCCCTGCCATCGCGTCATTGCTTCCGATGGAACGCTGTGTGGCTATGGCGGTGGACTAGAGGTCAAGCGAAAATTGCTCGAGCTTGAAGGCGCACTCAGCGCTCCGCTGATCGCCTGATACAGGTGTGGGACGGGTTCTCAAGTTGCTGGGCCACGAACCCTTCCAGGCGCCGTCCATGGCGGTCTTTCGCGCGGGTGCCGTAGCGCACGTTTCTCTTTTTCCTATCCTTCTGCTAACGTTCCGCACTTCCAGGAGAACGCTCACGAAAGCGTCTGCGCAAAGAGCAGGACTCTTCTACTTCGTCTTCGTGATGTATTCCTATACGACGGCTGGCCCCTTCGGCCTCGAGGACCAAATCACCACGTCGGGTCCCGGCATGACGCTGCTTTATCACCTCATCCTGCCGCTCTTCTGGTGCATTCCGGTATCTCTCGTTTCGGCTGAACTGACCACGGCAATGCCCGTCCAGGGTGGCTTCTATCGTTGGGTGCGTGCCTCGTTCGGCGACTTTTGGGGCTTTCTGGCAGGATGGTGGAACTGGTCGGCGTCGTTCCTGTTGGGTGGCGTTTACGCGGTCCTCTTCACCGATTATCTGAAATTCTGGTTTCCCGGGGTCACGGGCTGGAAACATTACGGGATCTCGGTCGGACTAATCGCCCTTATTGCATACATCAACGTGCGCGGCATTCAGATGGTAGGGCGCTTTGCGACGGCGCTCGAGATTTTTGTGCTGCTGCCGGTGATTACGCTGATCGTCCTCGGCCTTGTTAAATGGCAGCACAACCCCTTCGTGCCCGTTGTTCCTCCTCATAAACCGCTCTTCCAGGTATTTGGGGTAGGTCTTGCATTAGGTCTTTGGCTCTATTCAGGATACGAACAGATGTCGACTGTCGCTGAGGAAGTAGAGAACCCCCGGCGCAGCTATCCATTGGCTCTTGCTCTGGTCGTTCCTTTATCGATTGCGACGTACTTCCTTCCTACGCTGGCCTCGCTTGCGGCATTGGGCAACTGGCAGGATTGGCACACTGGTTACTTATCCGATGCAGCACGCCTGATAGGCGGACCACTCCTGGGCTTCTGGATGACGCTCGCCGCCATGGTTACCAATGTTGCGCTTCTCAACAGCACAGTTTTGACAACGACTCGCATGCCTTCGGCCATGGCTGAAGATGGATATTTACCGAAGCAACTGACCGCGCTACATCCCCGGTATGGCACACCGTGGATCGCGATTATCGTGAGCGCGATGGTTTACGCCCTACTTGCCTTCCAGACGCTTGCTGGTTTGATCACGATTTACGTCTGGCTGCGCTCCGCAACTACCGTGCTCACGGTACTTTCGGCATGGGGCATGAGGCGCAAACGACCTGACCTGCCGCGCACATTCCTGGTGCCATGGGGAGGCATGGGATTGTTCTACGTCGTTTTTGCTCCCGTAGTTATGAGCGTTCTCGCGCTGCTGGGAAGCGATCCGTTCGCCCGGCTTTGGGGACCTGTTGCAATTATTTTGGGCCCTATCGCGTACATCATCGACTACGCGTTCAGACGCCGCGAAGACGTGAAAAACAAATCAAATGCATTTTCGGAGTGACACAGCGTTGCCTCTTCTTCAACTCACCCAATCCAGAAATTTGTAATAGGCACCCGCCACCGGCAAAAACCAGGGTTTACCGTTGTAAAGACCGAACGGAGCACCGGGGAACGGAATGCCGGCATACGGATTCTCATCTTTTCCGCTGAGAATGTAGTCCGCAATCTTCTGGCCGAGGTAAGTAGCCATTGCGACCCCATGTCCTGCGTAGCCAAGAGCGTAATACATGCCATCCATCTGTCCCGCGTGCGGCATGATGTCGAAAGCGAAGTCGAGGGTTCCTCCCCAGACGAATTCCACCTTGGTGTTTCGCAATTGGGGGTACACCTCGATCATTCCCCGCCTCAGGATTTCTGCGCTTCGACGGATCGAATCTGCTGTTTCGGGAAAAAAGGCCGCGCGTCCACCAAACAGCATGCGCCGATCGGGCGTGAGCCTATAGTAGTAAAGGTAATTCTTGGAGTCGTAGATCATGCGATTCCGTGGGCTCAGTTGTTGTGCGGTCGCCTCTGGCAGAACCTCAGTCACGATGATGTAGGAACCGATCGGAATGATTTTCTTCTGCAGCGCGGGCGTGACCTTTCCGGTGTAACCACTGGTCGCCACCATGACGTCGCGTGTACGTAACCCGCCCCGCGACGTCACGAGGTTCCAGCCGGCGGAACCGTTGCGCGAACTTTGTTCCATCAATTCGACTCGGGTTCGCTCGTAAATGCAGGCGCCAGCACGCTGTGCGGCACCGGCCAGCCCAGCAACGTAGCGCGCGGGGTTTACTCCCGCAGAAACGTCATCGACCATGCCACCGTAGTAAATTTTCGAACCGATCTCGCCCCCAAGCTCATTCTTTTGTACAACCCGCAACTCATGGTTGAACTCACGCGCGACGACCTCGGCCTGCCGCTCGTAGTCATCGAAATGCTTCTGTTTGCAGGCAACTTCCAGGTGACCGCAGCGGGAGAAGTTGCACTCGATACTCTCGTCTTTGACAATCTGCTCAACGCACTCAATCGACTTCAACGACGCCGCGTACATCTCCTGCGTCTTTTCTCTCCCGTACATGGAAATCAACTTGTTGACGCCGAGCTTCATACCCGTCAAGACCATTCCGCCGTTACGCGAACTTGCTCCCCAGCCAATCGTTTCCGATTCCAGTACAGCAACCTGCAGGCCGCGTTTCGCCAAGGTTCGTGCCGCAGAAAGCCCCGTATAACCCGCCCCGATCACCGCGACGTCCACGCTCTCCGGCAGCGGTCCCGAAGCATTGCCCTTGGGCATCTCGATCGTGGTGAGCCAGTAAGTGCATTCCTGAATAGCCATATGGGTCGAGGTTCTTAGTCCTTTTACTCGTGCCCTTTTTGGGTCGTTTGTGGTTATTTCTTTTGCGCTACTTGTTTGACTGCCGTCCAACTCACAAGACCGCAGTCTCTTCAATCAGTTTGCCAGCGGCAAAGCGCGACAGCCCCAACAACGACGTGTCCACCAGGTCGCACTTGCCGGTAAGAATCAAGTCTCCCAGGATCTTGCCGGTGGAAGGCGCATGCATCACGCCGTGACCACTAAACCCATTGGCGAGAAAGAATCCAGGCACCCCGTCGACAGGCCCAAGGATGGGGTGATGGTCCGGCGTCATTTCATACAGGCCTGCCCAGGCGCGTTTCGGATTGACAGCGACCCTCTCAAAGCATGGAACGCGGTCGGCCGCCCGCATTAGAATTTTCTCGACGAAGGCCGGATCAAAGTCGGTTTTGAACCCGGGTGTCTCCTGGGGATCATTCCACGCCAGCAGAAACCCCAACCCTTCCGGCCTGAAATGAAAGCCGTTCGACATGTCGATAATCATGGGAGCACTGTGAGGGAACTCGTCGAAGGGCTCCGTCGGCACGAGCATGCGACGGAGCGGTTGTACCGGCAGATCGATGCCCACGAAGCTTGCGACTTCCGCCGCCCACGGCCCTGCACAGTTGACGACTATGTGAGTGGCAATAGAGCCCTTGCTGCTTTCAACCGAGCCGATCCCTGCGCCCTCGCGGTTGATTCCCGTTACCTGTGTTCCTTTCCAGATCTTCGCGCCGTGTTCGCTTGCCCAGGCCATCAGCCCCATCATGGCGCTGTAAGGATCTACAAAACCATCGCTGGGGCAGAAGCTGCCACCAACGATATCGTCGCCACGCAATTGCGGAGACATACGGCGAATGTCATCGCCGGAGACCAGCTGCACGTCCTTGAGGCCAAGCGCAACCTGGCGCTCGTAGTTTCCGCGCAAATATTCGACATGCTTCTGGTTGGTCGCGCAGAAAAGATAGCCCTGCGGCCGATATCCGCACGGATATCCGAGCCTTTCCTCAAAACTCGCGTAGAAGGGAATGGAGTAGAGGGACATCTTGACGTTGACCGCGGTTGCGAATTGGGCCCTGACCCCGCCCATGCTCTTCCCGGTTGAGCCTTTGCCTTGGGCGCTCTCGCGCTCGAGTACGAGAACATTTCGGCACCCCGCGGCGGTCAGGTGATACGCGATGCTGGAACCCACGATGCCACCACCAACAATCACCACGTCCGCTGATTGCACCTGGTCCTCCCGCGGGCAGCATTGTAGTCGACCGAGCACCTCAGTGCCTTGAAGCCTCGTTGCTCCCCCGCTAGACTGACGTTATGCACGCGCATTCCCACGGCAGCAATCCATCCCGCGTTCTCAGGATTTCATCCCTGGTAACGCTGGCCTACATCGTGCTGCTGGTGATCGCGGGTATCCGCGCTCATTCATTAGCCTTGCTTTCTGAAGCCGGCCACAATCTCTCCGATTTTCTCGCCCTGCTTCTATCTTTGGGTGCGGTGTATCTCCAGAATCGCCCCCCTAGCTCTACCAAAACTTACGGGTATCACCGCGCGGGCGTTTTGGCAGCGCTACTCAACGCCGGATCGCTCGTAATTGTGGCTTTTCTGATCTTCTACGAAGCTTTCCGCCGACTACAACGTCCTGAACAGGTTCACACCGGCTTGATGATGAGTGTCGCTGCGGCGGGCGTCATCATAAACGGCGCTATCGCCCTGCTGCTTTATCGCACCCGTCAGGACGTCAATATCCGCAGTGCACTCGTCCACGAATTCGGGGACACGCTCTCAACCGCTGCCGTCATTGTGGGTGGCTGGGCCATCATGCTGACTGGGCACTACTGGATCGATTCCGCGCTGTCCTTCGGGATCGGAGCGCTGATCCTATGGTCCGCGTTGGGAATCCTGCGGGAAACGCTGAACATTCTGCTCGAAGGAACCCCTCGGGGCATGTCACTTGGCTCGATCGGGGACGCGATCCGCAGCATCGATGGTGTCAAAGACGTTCATGACTTGCACGTTTGGAGCATCGGGTCGGAAACCCACGCCCTCTCCTGCCATATCGCGATCGATGATCTTCCGCCGTCGGTCAGTGAACGTATTCTGCGCGATGTCAAACAGCGACTGCTGCACAGCTTCCGCATCGACCACACAACCATTCAGTTCGAACACGTGGAATGTGAGGTAGCTCACGGGTGCATCATCCCCGTCGGGGGCACAGAAGAACATCACGCATAGTGAAAGTACGCAGTGCGAGGGAGAAAGTGCGATTCTCGATTGCTGGCTTACGATTTTTCGTTGCTGACTGTTCAAAAGGCGAACGGGCTCATAGCTTATGTTTCCGCCCACTTCAAGCCATGGGGCATCCTCGTGAGCGGGGTTCAGCGATCAGGAACAGAAATCGACGGTCGTACTTTGT
>Ga0066671_10000810_pt1 | contig 9961 bp, 10 predicted proteins | sample GraSoiAngelo_120_FD_62294 | JGI IMG/M metagenome (GOLD analysis project Ga0066671, IMG submission 62294) | Grasslands soil microbial communities from the Angelo Coastal Reserve, California, USA - 14_0919_09_20cm | ecosystem: Environmental > Terrestrial > Soil > Grasslands | place: USA...
AAGATACGGCGTGCGCGCAGATTTGGCAAGCAAATTCGCGCCGCGCCGGTTGGGTTCATAACCGAACGATGAGGTACAGAGAAATGTTCCCGACGATTTAGAGGAGCGCGGTCTCATGCAACAACTGCCCGGTCGTAAATCGTTCCGCGCTGAGCGGCGAGACATCAAGCAGGCGCGCTTGCCCTTCGAGGATCAATTCGGACATGACGCGGCCGGTCGCGGGCGAGTGCATGACGCCGTGACCGCTGAAGCCATTGGCGAAGTAGAGGCCGCGCACGTCGGGTGCGGGGCCGATGATCGCGTGATGGTCGGGCGTCATCTCGTAGAGGCCGGCCCAAGCGCGGCGCGGATTGACCTGTGCTTCGGCCAGACAGGGCACGCGCGCGGCGGCGTGCGTGAGAATCTTTTCGACGAATGAAGTGTCAAACTCGGTCTTGAAGCCGGGCGTCTCTGCCGGGTCATTCCACGCGAGCAGGATGCGCAACCCCTCGCGGCGGAAGTGAAAGCCTGTGGACATATCTATGACCATCGGGAAGCGTTCGGGCAACTGAGCAAACGGCTCGGTCGGCACGAGTTGCCGACGCAGAGGCTCGACAGGCAGAGACGCGCCAGCCATGCGCGCCACTTCAGCGGCCCAAGCACCGGCGGCGTTGACGACGGTGCGCGTGGCGATGCGCCCGCGCGTGGTCTCGACGCCGGTCACTTGTCCGCCCTCAACGTCAATGCCGGTGACGCGCGTCTCCAACCACAGCCGCACGCCGAGTTCGCGCGCGCGCAGCATGAAGCCCATCATCACGCTGTGCGGGTCAACGAAGCCATCGGTCGGGCAGAACGTGCCGCCGACCATGTCGTCCGTGCGCAACTGCGGCACCATCTGCAACACGTCTTCGCGCGTCACAAACTCGACATTATTCACGCCCAATGCCTGCTGCCGCGCATGATTCGCTTTCAAGTATTCGAGATGCCGTTCGCTCGTGGCGAGGAAGAGATAACCGTGCGGGCGATAATCTGCGGGATGGCCGACGACCTCATCGAAGCGCGCGAAGAAGTTGATCGAGTAGCGCGACATCTCGATGTTGACGGGCGTCGAGAACTGCGCGCGCACGCCGCCCATGCTCTTGCCCGTCGAGCCTTGTCCTTGATGCGCTTCGCGTTCGACGACCAACACGTTGCGGCAACCCGCTTCGGCCAAGTGGTAAGCCACGCTCGACCCGACGATGCCGCTGCCAATGATGACTACGTCTGCTGTATCCATAAGAAGCTTGTCCGTTGTCAGTAGTCAGTTGTCCGTTATGTCTGTGACCGAAATTCGCGCCCGCAGATTAACTTGAACGACTGACCACTGACAACGGACAGCTTTCAGACAAGCTTGTGTTGGCGTTGCGCTTTGTAACTCTGCTTGCATTGATACATTGCCGTGTCGGCTTGTTCAATGGCTAATTGTAACTCAGCGAGTTTATTGAAGTCGGCGATGCCGTAGGAGACGCTGATGCTGACCGGCTCGGCCACACGTTGCAGGCGCGTCTTGGCGAGTGGCGCGTTCAGGCGCTCCATGCGTTTGCGCGCTTCCGCTTCGGCGAGACCGAAGAGCAGCAGTAAAAATTCGTCGCCGCCCCAACGAAACAGCATGTCGTCGGCGCGGATGAGCGAGCGGATCGAGCGCGCCACCGCGCGAATCGCTTCGTCGCCAGCGGCGTGCCCGTGCGAGTCGTTGAGCGGTTTCAGATTGTCAATGTCTATGACGACGACGCACCCGGCGGCATTGGCGGACGTGCCCGTCTGTTCGCGGTCGAGGAGCGAATGAAAAGCGTGACGATTGAACGCTTGCGTCAGAGGATCGACGCGCGCCATCGTCTCCAAGCGATCACGCGCGGCCGTGAGTTCAAGGTTCGTCGCTTCGACCGCGCGGCGCACGCCCTCCATCAACACCATCACCGTGCCGAAGCCGAGCAGGATTTCGAGGATCAGATCGAAGATCGAGGTGTACTTCAAATACTCGGCCGGCATGAACCAGCCCCAGACATCATAGCGCGCGCCGAAGATGGGGATGTAATGAAAGAAGTTGATCGCCAATAGCACGAGCGCGACCGACATCACGCGCATGCCCGGACTGTTCGGCTCGCGTCTGCGCGCGGGCCGCAGAGACCAGAAGGCAGCGCTGAAGAAACAGGCGATGATGAACGCATGCACCATGAACTGATCGTTGAAGTTGTGCAGGACGTGCGGGAGCAGTGCAGCGATAAGGCCGAAGGGCAGCAGCCAGAGCAACTGCTTGCGCGTCAGTTGCGCGCCGGTTGCGTGCTGGCGGCAACCGGCGAGGAACATGAAGCCGAACACGTACTCGCCCAAGAAGTAGAACGAATAAAAGATCGGCGCAAGTTTAGCGATATGAAAAGCAACGATGAGGCAGGCGAGTGCGAGCGCGAGTGAAGTCCAAGCGAGCGTCCAGTAGCGCAGGGCGCGCGTCTGGATCGAGCGCATGATGAAAAAAGAGAGCAGCATCACCAGTGTGATGCCGACGCACTGTATAACCAGACCGACTGAGGCATCCATAAAAGCACCCGAATATATGTAAAGAGAAACTGACCGTTCACACGGCGCTGCCGAGGCGCACCCGCAACAAAACTGTCTGACCAGATGAATCGTGAGTGAGTTCGATAGCCACAACTAAGGCAAACGAGATGAGCCAACGTGTCAGTGAACCAAATCGGGGCGGCGAGCAGCCCCAACCCGCCACAGCCATTCTAGCGAATAGGCGGACGCGGCGCTAGAGTTTTGTTGCGGGTGGCTTACGCAGACCGCCCGATGGAGGACGGCCTCAAATAAAAGTATGCGAGGCTCGTACCTGTGCGACAGCTAGCTCGTCTTGCAAGAATAAAAATTGGCCGCGCAAGCCGCGGCGCATGGGATTGCGGCAAGACCAGTGCCCGCACAAGGTGCCAGACAAGCATAATACCAAAGTAGGCATTTGTGTTTCTTAATAAAACCGAAAAGCTGAGGCACGACGACATTGCTTCTCGACGTGATGTCTTCCGACAGGGATTTATCTCTCCCCACACTAAAATCTCCGGTGCGGTGATAAAGCGAATTCGCTGCGGTGAATCCGGGTAGTCTCATTTTTCCAAGTCTCCCTTAAAGTCTAGACCCTAACGGTCAGGGTACTCTGACAATTCTGTAACCAGAGTCGGTAACTCTCCGGTTATATCCACCCGCGCGCAATATTTCTCGGTCACATTCGTTTCGTAATTGGTGAAAGAGAAGATCACGTCCATAAGCTTGCGATCATCACTCAGACCAAAAGGGCGGACTTCCAACTCCGTCGCCAAGAATTTCCGTCCGTAAGCCTCAGCGGCCTTTTCATAGATGGCCGGATAGCTGCTCACCAGATAGCTTAAAGCGCGCTGCTCATTCGCTGCTCCCGCCTCAGCAGCGGCCTGCATCGTTCCTTCGACCAAATCTTCAAAGATCGGAACCCTTTTTCTTTGGCTTTCCCCGCTGTCTATCCCCATTGACATATTTCTCCCATAATGAAATGGAACTCCGCCGAGAATCACATCCTTACAAACTGAGCGCTTCCCGGCGGCGTCCTTCTCCAGACTCACTCAGAAGAGGGCCGCCAGCGACACCCGGCTTGTGCCGCCAATCAAGCGTTCGCGTTCGATAGTCTCCGAATAAACAGGCCGTAGCTCAGCCCGTTTCACAGCCCTGCCGCGAGCGCCATCCAAAACACACGTATCTTGCGATGACAACGGGGCGATGGCCGAACTTGCGCACCACTGTCCGGTTACTCTTCTAAAGCATCTTCCCCATCGTCTTCGCCCGCTGAGTCGTCCTCGTCTCCTTCGTCAGCGCCTTCGTCAGTGCCCATAGCCTCAAGGCCCTCATCATCGCCGCCTTCTTCTTCGCCTTCTGCTCCCATCAGACCAGCTTCATCCGCGTCTTCCAGTCCTTCCGCCCCGTCCAGTTGACTAGGTTGGACAACAATCGCAGGCTGTCCGCTCTGCGAGAAGCGGCCGAACTGGGGACTTCCACGATAGGTTCGCGTCGCTTTACCCAAAGCCGATTCGGCAGTGAATTTCGGAAGAGTCATGATGCTCACGCTCCTTTCAATGAAAAATGGTCGGGCGCACGATAAAGCCCGGCACCCGACCACAAACCAGCAGTCTCAGCAACTTTGTACTGAGCATTTGAGACCGCCAAACAAAGAGAAGCAGCAACGCAATCTCTTGTGGAAAACACAAGGCGTGTTGATGCACAACTGCGGAATCACAGCCTGTGCGCTTGCGCTACTGGCCTTCGGTCCTTCCTTAAAGCGTTCGCTCGACTTGGCGAGCGAGGCTTCCGCGGTAAACCCGGGTAACTTCATTTCTCAGAGCCTCCTTTCCGGCCTTCGCCTAACGTTCATAAAACGGCTGTAGTGGACTCACGAGGAACGGAAACTCCTCGGTCACATCCACACGGACGAAATACTTCTCAATGGCGGTCGTATTACGATCCACGAACGAGAAGATCACATCGACGACGTTGCGGACGCCGCTCAGCCGCGACGAGCGAGTTTCTACCCCGTCCAAACCGAAGTTCCTTTCATACTGCTCAGTCGCCCGACCGTAGATGAGCGGATAGCGCACCGCCAGATAATTCAAGGCGCGGTGCTCATCTGTCGCCCCGGCGTTGTCAGTCAGCTGTGTGATCCTATCGAAGAGGTCTCCCGCTGCCGTCCTGAACTGCTTTTCATCCTTCGCTGCCATCTTCGCCCTCGGCGCGGGGATGGCGTTAACCAGCGCGTCGCGGTCGAAGGAGTAAATCTGGTCGAACGCGACAATCGGCACCAACAACCCGTTGCACATCTCCGCCGTGGCGATTGGCCCGCGCACCCCTATGACGACGTCAACGTCCAATCTTCTAGGGTTATCGCGCACCGACGCCAGCAATAGGTCAAGGCCATCGGGATCACGCGGGATCAGGATGTAGGTCTCCAGCCCCTCGATGGTCATCACCCAACATACTTGACGCGCGAGGTAGCGGTTCTCAGGCTGGGATAAAACCTTAGCGAGCGCCTGCTGGTCTGTCAGCCCGTTTGTATCTGCGCGACCGGTGGCTTGGACAAACTCCTTCTCCACCCCCAAGCTTGGGAAGCGTGCCTCGATCCTGCCGATGGCAAAGACGTAAGCGGCGGGAGTCGCCGCATCGCCACCGGCTTCCGCGCCTGCCGGGCAGCCGCAACCTGCGCCGCCAACCTGCGGGGTAATCATCGTTCTCGAACCGTTAGCAAAAGGGGTTTGAGCGGCGGCCACGTTGTTCGCCATCACAGGCCGATTTGCTGGGGGTTCCATCGCTTCTTTTCGTTCCATTACGTTTTTGCCTCCTTCAAAAAGTCTTCAAGCTCAATTCGGTGGCAGCGCAATCACCAAACACAGCATGTATCTTCATGCATCAGATGTGGCCGCCATCTTGCTGCTGCTTGTGCGGGTCAGCCGTCGGGCGCTTGGCCGAGATAACGCACGGTTCGAGCCTCTCTGCCTCTAGCCTTGCCGCCGCCCGCCAGAGAAAACGAGCCAGCGATTGAGCGCGGCGGCACGGCGCTGGCAGCCACCACAGGGCTTGATTCCGGCAGCCGACGTGACTCGTTTGACAACATCGCCCAGACCAATGTCCTCGTTAATGAATCCAGGAAGGCGCATCCGATATGGTTGGCCTTCGGTTTTGTTTGAATGGTCGGCCGCTGGTTTTTGCTTCTTCATGACGCCCACCTCCGCAAACCAGCTTTCAACAGAAATTGGTAACTCGCCCAAGCGTCTAATAAAGGAGGGACGACTGTAACGCGTCGCTGTCCAGAGACTTGCGTGACAGCGAGTTTCATCTGAGCGGCGGTCGCGGCTGGAAATTCCGACCACAACAGCGCAATTGTGCCGGTCACAAAGGGAGCCGCAATGCTCGTCCCTGCCGCCTTGAAAGTTTGGCCGTTGGTTCCCAGACTGACAATGTCGTCGCCGGGGGCGCTTAAGCCCTGCCGCCCAATAGAGTTCCCCATGTTCGATTGTGCGAGCGGTCGGCCTTGACGGTCAGAGGCCGCTACCGGAATAACCCATGGATGGCGGGTAATAGCAGAGCCTCCGACGGTGCCTTGATTGCCCGCTGCTGCAACAACGATAACGCCACGCTTCGCGGCATGATCAAGAGCTTCTTCTAGTTCATGTTCGTTTGCCGATGACGGCAACGCGAGAGCAACGCTCATATTTATCAGGCGCGCCCCGGCGCTAATGCATTCAATGATTGCCGCTCCAAGCTCGCCGGGCGTGGCGCTTGGCAACTGTTTATTGGCTGACCCCGTCTCCGCAAAAATTGAGCGCACTAGCAAGGTGCAGTTTGGACAGATCGCCGGGGCGGGCGAATCTCTCCGAGCGCACAAAATGCCTGCGACAAAAGTTCCATGCATACAGGCGGCACTGCTGGCCCTAGTACAGGTGCCGCGCATCTTCCCCGGAACCTCGCGGATATTTTGGTCCGCAAGGTCAGGGTGGTTCGTAGCGACAGGCCCGTCAATTAACCCGATTATGGTTTCACTGATCCCACTGGTAATTTCCATCAACCCAGTGAGTTTCACCATATCCAAAGGATTCATGATGCTCATCCTAACGAATTCAAAGCCACTTCCCCATGATCGCGACCTTGTCGCGCTGCCCTTGAATAGCGTCCGGGGCAGCGCTTATAAACTCTGGAATAAAATCGGGAAGATACGTTGTATCCAACCACATGAGCACCGATGCAGCGATTGTGGAAGTGTGGTCAAGACACCTCGCAGCGGAAAAGCAATGGTTATGCTTTTCAGTTGATGGAATTTGCGGGGAGTGCCCATAGCATTACACCACCCTTATGCTGGAAAATGTTACTGTGAGGCTGGCGGGATACAGAGCATCTCGTCAGCAGGTATAAAATTTACGGTGCGAAGAGCGAAAAATAGCAATAATAACTGAGAGCGTGCAAAGACTATACTCATCACCGAGAGATGTCAACATAATTTTTGGGAATTATGCCTTTACAGCCTCAAGAAAAAACTTAGCAAAGCTATTTGCGGTTCTCCATAGATACGGATAGATCTGGCTTTTATGGCACGATCACGATCTCGTTGACGTTTTGACCAAGCCGCGGCACACGAAGCCGTCGCTCATCTTGATCAAACGAAACATCCTTTGCTTCGCGCCCGTCAATCAACACTGCTTTGGGTTTTGCGGGCACGCCGACGAATTCGACGGTGGTGAGCGTGCGTGCGGCGTTGTACGAGCCTGTGCGCGTGAAGCGCAGTGTGTTGGGGGTCTGATTGATGAACGTGGTGCGCCAAACGCCGCGCCGGTAGTCGTAGCCTTCGCCTGCGTCTTCGTAGATACGGCTTGTGGCTGCGCCGACGGCGACTGTGAGCGTGAGTGGCGCGTGCGTCATCTCGTCTGTGCTTTGCACGACGGCTTGTGTGGGGATGCTTGCGCCTGCGCGGATGAAGAGGGGGAGACGTGAGAGCGGCGCGGGGACGTTTGCGTTTGTGCCGCCTTCGTGTCGTTCGCCTGTCCACCAATCGAGCCACGCATCGCCTTTGGGAAAATAGACGCCGCGCGTGTTTGCGCCCGCTTGCAAGACGGGCGCGACGAGCAGATCGTCGCCGACCAAGTATTCATCTGCGCCGAGCGGCGCGTCATAGACGTTGTAATCGGTGGGATAGTTGAACCAGAGCGGGCGCATGACGGGCGCGCCCGATTCGGTGTGCTCTTCAAAGACCGTGTAGAGATATGGCAGCAGTTCGTAACGCAGTTCAATTGAAGCGCGATTGATCTTCTCGTAGTCGGAGCCGAACGACCAAGGCTCACGTCTGGCCGCTTCGTTGTTTGAATGTGTGCGACAGAAAGGCGTGAGCGCGGCCGCTTGCAACCAACGTGCGTACAACTCCGGCGTGGTGTTACCGGCAAAGCCGCCGATGTCTGCGCCGATGAAGGGCACACCTGAGACGCCCATGTTGGTGAGCATTGGAATGGAGAGTGCGAGATGTTCCCACGAAGGTACGTTGTCGCCCGTCCAGACGGCGGAGTAACGTTGCACACCTGCGTAACCAGCGCGCGTTAAGACGAACGGGCGCGCGTCGGGTCTTAATTGCTTGACGCCTTCAAAAGTTGAGCGCGCCATCTGCATGCCATAGACGTTGTGATAACGCGCGTGCGTGCCATTGACGCCGTCGCCCGCGTGGCGCACGTCAACGGGGAAAGTTTTGGCCGGATCGTGTGGCAGATTAGGCTGCGGCGGGCGCGTATCGGGCGGAAAAGTGGCCGGCTCGTTCATGTCGTTCCAGAAACCAGCGATGCCGTCGTCCAGATCGGTTTTGTAGAGCGCGCCGAACCAAGCGCGCGTCTGCGCATTGGTGAAATCGGGGAAGGCGCATAGACCCGGCCAGACGTTGGCATGAAACTCCGAGCCGTCGGCCGCTTTGCAGAAGAGATTTTGCGCGCGCCCTTCTCTGTAAGCCGGATAATTCTCGTCAACCTTAATGCCCGGATCAATGATGACGACGACGCGGAAGCCTGCGACGCGCAGATCGCTTAACATTTTGGGCGGATCGGGGAAGCGCTCCTTGTTCCAAGTGAAGATGCGGAAGCCGTCCATGTAGTCAATGTCGAGATAAATAACATCGGCGGGAATGTGGCGCTCGCGGAAGTTGCGCGCAAGGTCGCGGACGGTGCTTTCGGGATAGTAGGAGTAGCGCGACTGTTGATAACCGAGCGCCCAGAGCGGCGGGAGCGGCGTGCGCCCCGTCAGGTCTGTATATTCGCGCAAGACCTCTTTGGGCGCACGCTCCAGCCCACCCGTGAAGACGTAATAGTTCAACTCGCCGCCCGCCGCGCCGAACGTGTAGCGCGCAGGGTCACTCTTGCCCATATCGAAATAGGTGCGATAGGTGTTATCGAAAAACAGACCGTAGGCTTTGCCTTGTTTGAGCGCGACGAAGAAGGGGATTGATTCGTAGATCGGATCAAGACCGAGCGGATACGAATAAGTGTCCGTGTTCCACATCGCCAGAGCCTGCTCATGCCGTGCCGTGCCGAGCGCCTTCTCGCCGAAGCCGTAGTAGAACTCAAACGGATCACGCCGCTTCGACACTTCAACCGCACCGCCCGCTTGATCAAACATCGCAGGGCGCGTCTTGTCGTCTTCGACGACAAGTTGCCCCGTCGCGTCATAGACGCGCACCAGAAAAGGCTTACGTTGAATGACGATCTTCGCGCCCTTCGCGCCCTTCGGCGTAATCTCAATCGCGTCATACGGCCCTATATCGCGGATCACGACCGGCAAGGGCCGCTGCGCCTTCTGTTCAACCGCATACGACTGATCGCGCTCAAAACGCCCACCCGGCGCAAGCCGCACGCGCACCACGTTCGCATCTTCCAGCGTCACATCCACCAACGCCCCGCTCGTCAAGATGAGATGCACGCCGTTCGGTTTCGTCAGATACGTGATGACATCGCCCGCCGTCCGCCAAGCGCCCGCCACAGGCAGCGCGACAAAGCACAACAACAACAGCAGACCCGTCAAAACTAGAAAACGGCGGCGCGTAAAGATTCTGTTATTCATAAGGCAGCATTTATGTCAGTACCGCCTGCGGTAGCGGGCGGTTATATGTTTTGTTCATAGGCTGGACGACGTAAACCCTCACCCGCCCGCTACCGCAGGCGGTACTGACACGGACTTGCATCCGTCACAAGCGTTCGCCAGCCCGTAAGGATGTTTGTGCGAACCGTCTGCCCGAACACTTAAGCAGTTAGTACGACTTTTCAACCCATAAGGCGCAAACGTGCGCGCGTAATACCCATTCGTGCATTAGTAATCGGCAACATTGCACACGTAATGAGCATATTTACACTCGTAATGACTCTCGCTGTATTCGTCAGGACAATTTTTACAACCGTAAGCACAAAATTTGCAC
>Ga0066671_10000814_pt1 | contig 9939 bp, 7 predicted proteins | sample GraSoiAngelo_120_FD_62294 | JGI IMG/M metagenome (GOLD analysis project Ga0066671, IMG submission 62294) | Grasslands soil microbial communities from the Angelo Coastal Reserve, California, USA - 14_0919_09_20cm | ecosystem: Environmental > Terrestrial > Soil > Grasslands | place: USA...
GCACCGGCCTGCGGGTGGCCGACAACGTTCGGCGCGCCGCGATGTCCCTGGCCGGCGACGTGCTCCGCTCCGCTCCGCCCTCGATGCTCAACGTGGACATCGGCCCCCGGCGGCGGCTCGTCCGGCACGCGGTGCCGCTGGCACGGATGAACGCCTTGCGTCGCGGCCGTGAGCTCACGCTCAACGACCTGGTGCTCAGCGTTTGCGCCGGTGCGCTCCGCAGGCTCATGCTCCAGGCGGGAGAGAAGCCGCACGACCTGCGGGTGATGGTGCCCGTGAACGTACGCGCCGCAAGCGACTCCGGCGAGGGCAACCGCATCTCCTTTGCGTTCCTCGACCTGCCGGTGAGCGAGCCCGGGCCAGCCGCTCGTCTTCACAAGGTGCACAGCACCATGGCCGAGCTCAAGCGCTCCGGCAAGATCGCCGGCACTGACCTGCTCCTGCGCTCTACGGGCTCGCTTCCCGAGCCGTTCAAGAAGCGCGCCGCCCAGCTCGCGGCCAGCCCGCGCCTCTACAACCTCACGATCTCCAACGTGCCCGGGCCCCGGTTCTCGCTCTACGCGGCGGGCGCGCGTGTGCGCTCGGTCTATCCCGTAATCCCGATCCCGGACGGCCACGCGCTGTCGTTGGGCGTGCTCACCTACGACGGGCGAGTGCACTTCTCCGCCTATGCGGATCCCGACGCGCTGCCGCGCGCGGGCCGGCTCGCGATCATGCTCGAGGACTCGATCGAGGAGCTGGCCGCCGCATCGCCCAGGCCTTCTCTCAACGGCGGCGCGCCGAAGCAGCGCCTTCAGGCGGTTACCTGAATCGTCACGGGCTGGGACGCTCCCGCGCCCGCCCGCGCGGTGAAGCGGAAGCTACCCGGCCGCGACAGGCCGACAGTGACGGAGAACGCGCCGTGCGTGGCCCGCAGCTTCAGCGTCCTGACGCGGCGGTAGCGCGTTCCGCGCAACTCCTCCTCGTCGAGGGTCAGGCGGCTCGTCGGCGGATTCACCGAACCGGAGAACGCGATCGTCGACCCTCGCGGCACGCTCGCGCCGCTCGACTGCAGCGTGACGCTGGGCGCCACGGTGGTGAACAGCACGCCGGACACGAGCCGCGGCAGCCCGCCGCCGCCGGCAAAAGTCGCCTGAAGCACGTCGCTGTGCGCGAGCGGGAGTGTGCCGGAGAAGGTGCCGTCTGGAGCGACGGGCAGGGTGGCGACAACGCGGCCACCGCGGGCGAGCTGGTCGCGGATCTCCACGGTCGCGCCCGGCGGGAGCGCGAGACCCGGCGCCGGCGTGAGCAGGCCGCTGACCGGGACCGGTTGCGGAAACACCTGCTTTGGCTGAAGCGAGCTGAGCTGCAGCCTGCTCACCGGACCTTGGAGCTGCGCTACCCGCGTCCGCAGGCCGGGGAGCTGCGCGTACAGGGCGCTGCCGGGGCATGCCGTCGAGTCGGCGTCCCGATGCCCGGCGATGTGGTTGAGCGTGACCGGCGTTCCCTTCCGGAACGGAGTGAACGGGCCGCCGTCGGAAGGCACGGTCACGGTGCCCACGGCGGAAATGCCGAGCAGCGATAACTTCCAGGCGAGCAGCTCCGCCAGCGAGTTCATCCCGGCCGCACTGAAGCGCTGGCTGCTGTACGTGCCGATGGCGGCGATTCCGGTGGAGAAGAGGTTGAAGCCGCCCGCCTGCGCTCCCACCACCGGCTCCTCCATGCCGCCCGCGCGGCCCTCGAACACCTGCCCATAGCGGTCGACGAGGAAGTTGTAGCCAATGTCGTTCCAGCGGTTGACGTTGCGGTGGAAGAGACACACGCCCAGCACCACCGACGCCGACTGCGCCCTGCTGTAGGCGTTGAGGCTGTCGGTGTGGTGGATGAAGGCGAGGTCGACGGAGCCGTAGCCCGCCGTCTTGCGCGGCTTGCAGCGGCTCGCTCCCCAGCCCGCGCGCGGCGTAATAGCGAGCTGGCCGCCGATGGGCAGCGGGACCTGGCTCTTTCGAACAGCGGTGGTGAATGCCGCCGGCACGTGCGCGTTCACGAAGCTGAGGTGCAGCCCTCGCATCGGCCGGCTGCCGCGCAGCTGGACGTAGTCGTCGCCACCCGCCCACACGGGCTCCGTGGCGTGCGGGGCGGCGCGGCTCGGTTCCTCGGACTCGCCCAGGCGTGCCCACGAGCTCCATTGCCGGCCGGACCGTCGCCCACGCAGCCACAGCGCGCCGGAGCCGCTTCGCCACTCGGCGCCGACCAGCTCATAGCGCCGCGGGGCCCGGAGCGGTGGCGTGACGAATCCGCTGGCCGAAGTCGCCCGAGCGCCAGTCGCCGTCGTCGGAACATCCATCCCGAACTGCGCGGTGGTCACGGAGGGTGCGGCCTGTGCCGCGGCCGGGACGAGCAGCGCGAGAGCGAGCGACAACAGGACGGAGCGCACCTTCGCCGGAACACAATCCTTAACACCGTGTTGCGGCCACCCCGCTAGCGCTGTGGATATTCTCGCCCACGGCAAGACCATCGAGGAGGACTCCGAATGACACGCAGGATCGGGCGCATCGCCGCCAGCATGGCGGCGCTAGCGGTTGCCGCCGCCATCGTGGCCGGCTGCGGCAGCAGCAACAACAACAACACCACTTCCACTCCCGCTTCCACGGGAGCGGGCACCACGGCATCCAGCGGCGTCGACCAGAAGGTCGCGTCCGAGGTGCCCGCCGCTGTGAAGTCGAAGGGCACGCTCACGGTGGCGGCCGATGCCACCTACGCGCCCAACGAGTTCATCGGCTCGAACGGCCACACGGTCGAGGGCATGGACGCTGATCTCGCGAACGCGCTCGCGGGTGTCATGGGGCTCAAGGCCAAGGTCGTGAACGCGACCTTCGACAGCATCATCCCCGGACTCGCCGCCCACAAGTACGACCTCGGCATGTCGTCCTTCACGGACACCAAGGAGCGCGAGAAGACGGTGGACTTCGTCACCTACTTCTCGGCCGGCACCTCCTTCTACGAGAAGGCGTCCGGCGGCCCGCCGATCACCGACCTGTCCAGCCTCTGTGGCACCACCGTGGCGGTGGAGAAGGGCACGACCCAGGCGGCCGACTCGACCGCCCAGAGCAAGAAGTGCACGAGCGCCGGCAAGAAGCCGGTGAAGGTGCTCACGTTCACCGACCAGAACGGCGCCAACCTCGCCATCACGAGCGGGCGCGCGCAGGTCGGGATGTCCGACTCGCCGGTGGCCGACTACCAGGTGAAGAAGTCGAACGGCCAGTTCAAGACGGTTGGCAAGCCCTACGGCACGGCGCCCTACGGCATCGCGATGCCAAAGGATCTGAAGCTCACCCAGCCTGTACTTGACGCGCTCAAGGTGCTTATGTCCAATGGCCAGTACATGGCGATCCTGAAGAAGTGGGGCATCGCCGATGGGGCTATTTCGAACCCGCAGATCAACGGAGCAATTAGCTAGGAGCCTGTACGGCTGACACGGAACTCGTCGGGCCTGACGTTAGGCCCGACGAGATAAAAGCCGTCCCCGTACGGCACGTGGGGAGGTGGATCGCGGCGGCGATCGTCCTGTTTCTCGCCGCCGTGGTCATCTACTCGATGGCGACGAACTCGCGCTTCGAGTGGGGCGTCGTCGGTCACTACCTGTTCAACCCGCGGGTTCTGCGCGGCGTGCGGACCACGCTCGAGCTCACGGTCCTCTCCATGGCGATCGGAATCGTGCTCGGGGTGATCCTCGCGGTGATGCGACTGTCGCCGAACCCACTCGTCCAGGGCGCCAGCTGGGTCTACATCTGGTTCTTCCGGGGCACGCCGGTGCTCCTCCAGATCCTGTTCTGGGGCATCGGGATCTCGGCGCTCTACCCCAAGATCTCGATCGGCATCCCGTTCGGCGGACCCGTGATCGCGAGCGGGAACGCCAACCACCTCATCACGATCTTCGTCGCCGGAGTGCTCGGCCTCGGGCTGAATGAGGGCGCTTACATGGCGGAGATCGTCCGCGCGGGAATCATCTCGGTGGACGAGGGGCAGCACGAGGCGGCGTCGTCACTGGGCATGACGCGCCTCCAGACCATGCGCAGAATCGTGCTCCCGCAGGCGATGCGGGTGATCATCCCGCCCACGGGCAACGAGACGATCTCGATGCTGAAGACCAGCTCGCTCGTAAGCACGATCGCCCTGGCCGACCTGCTCTACTCGGTCCAGCTGATCTACTCGGTGAACTTCAAGACCATCCCGCTTTTGATTGTGGCGGCGCTGTGGTACCTGTTCTTCACCACGCTCCTCTCGATCGGGCAGTACTACATCGAGCGCTACTACGCGCGCGGCGCAGCACGCGAGCTGCCTCCCACCGCGATCCAGAAGATGAGGACGTTGATGTCCCGGCGGGCTGGATTCTGATGGAGGCGATGCTCAAGGCCGAGGGGGTCCACAAGCGCTTCGGGCGGCTCGAGGTGCTGAAGGGCATCAGCCTGCAGGTGAATCCGGGCGAGGTGATGTGCATGCTTGGCCCGTCGGGATCCGGCAAGTCCACGTTCCTGCGCTGCATCAACCATCTCGAGAAGATCGACGCCGGGCGCCTGTACGTGGACGGCTCGCTGGTGGGCTATCGCCAGCAGGGCGACAAGCTGCACGAGTTGCGCGAGTCGGAGGTCGCGCGGGAGCGAGCGCAGATCGGGATGGTGTTCCAGCGCTTCAACCTGTTCCCGCACATGAACGCGCTCCAGAACGTGATCGAGGCGCCCATCCGCGTGAAGGGCATGCGGCGGGAGGCCGCCGTGCAGAAGGCGCGTCAGCTGCTCGAGCGGGTCGGGCTCAGCGACAAGATCGACGCCTACCCCGCTCAGCTCTCCGGCGGGCAGCAGCAGCGCGTAGCCATCGCCCGTGCGCTGGCAATGGACCCGAAGCTCATGCTGTTCGACGAACCCACCTCCGCGCTCGACCCCGAGCTGGTGGGCGAGGTGCTCGAAGCGATGCGCCAGCTCGCCAAGGAGGGCATGACGATGGTGGTGGTCACGCACGAGATCGGGTTTGCGCGCGAGGCGGGCGACACGCTCGTGTTCATGGACGAGGGCGTGGTGGTGGAGTCGGGCCACCCGCGCGAGGTGCTCGCCAACCCCAAGCACCAGCGCACGCAGGCGTTCCTGTCGAAGGTGCTTTAGTCCCACCTCGTGATCGAGCTCAGCGGCACCGGCCTCTCGCCGGCCGACGTTGTGGCCGTGGCGCGCTCGGACGCGCGGGTGAGGCTCTCCGACGAGGCGCGTCGGGCGATGGAGGAGAGCGCCTCCGTGGTGGCGCGGCTGGCGGCGTCGGATGAGCCGCATTACGGCGTGTCGACCGGCTTCGGGTCGCTCGCCACGGTGCCGATCGACGCGTCGCGTCGCGAGGAGCTGCAGCGCGCGCTGATCCGCTCCCACGCGGCAGGCATGGGCCCGCCGGTGGAGCGCGAGGTGGTGCGCGCGATGATGCTGCTTCGGGCGCGCACGCTGGCCATGGGCTTCTCGGGCGCGCGGCCTGAGGTGGCGGAAGGGCTGCTCGCGTTGCTCGACGCGGGAATCACGCCGGTGGTGCCCGAGCATGGGTCCTTGGGGGCGAGTGGCGACCTGGCGCCGCTGGCGCACTGCTCACTCGTGCTGCTGGGAGAGGGCGAGGTGCTCGAGGGCGGGTCCGCCGCGGACGCGCTGGGCGCCGCCGGGTTATCGCCTCTGGTGCTCGGGCCGAAGGAAGGGCTCGCGCTGATCAACGGCACGGACGGCATCCTCGGCATGCTCCTGCTCGCGCTGCAGGATCTCGACTCGCTGCTGCGCGTGGCGGACGTGACGGCAGCGATGTCGGTGGAGGCGCTGCTCGGCACCGACCGCGCGTTCGCAGCCGATCTCTTGGCGCTCCGCCCCCAGCCCGGCCAGGCCGTGAGCGCCGCGAACATGCAGCGGCTGCTGGCCGGCTCGCCGATCGTCGCCTCGCACCGCTACGGCGACACGCGCGTGCAGGACGCCTACTCGCTGCGCTGCGCGCCGCAGGTGGCCGGCGCGGCGCGCGACACGGTGGAGCACGCGCGCACGGTGGCGGGGTTTGAGCTGCGCTCAGCCATCGACAATCCGATGGTGCTGCCGGACGGCCGCGTGGAGTCGTGCGGCAATTTCCATGGCGCGCCGCTCGGGTTCGCGTGCGACTTCCTGGCGATCGCGTGCGCCGAGGTGGGCGCCATCGCCGAGCGGCGGACGGATCGTCTCCTCGATGCGGCGCGCTCGCACGGCCTGTCGCCATTCCTGGCCGACGACGCCGGCGTGAACTCGGGGCTGATGATCGCCCAGTACACGCAGGCAGCCATGGTGGCCGAGAACCGCCGGCTTGCGGCGCCCGCCAGCGTGGACTCGCTGCCCACGAGCGCGATGCAGGAGGACCACGTGTCGATGGGCTGGGGCGCGGCGCGCAAGCTGCGCGTTGCGGTGGCCAATTTGCGCCGCATCCTGGCGGTGGAGCTGGTGTGCGCGGCGCGCGGGATCGAGCTGCGGGCGCCCCTGCACCCGGCCGTGGGCACTGGCGCGGCCGTCGGTGCGCTCCGCGAGGCGGGCGTGCCGGGCTTCGGGGCCGACCGCGAGCTGTCGCCAGAACTGCTTGCCGCCGAGGAGCTGCTCGAGTCGGGCTCGCTGCTGCGCGAGGTGGAAGCCGCTGTTGGGGAGCTGGCGTGAGCCGCACCGTCCGCGCGCCGCACGGCACGGAGCTCTCCTGTCTGGGCTGGCCTCAGGAGGCGGCGCTGCGGATGCTGATGAACAACCTCGACCCCGACGTGGCCGAGGACCCGGACAACCTGGTGGTGTACGGCGGCACCGGCCGCGCCGCCCGTTCCTGGGAGGCGTTCGACGCGATCGTGCGAAGCCTGCAGTCGTTGGCAGGCGACGAGACGCTGCTCGTCCAATCGGGCAAGCCCGTTGGCGTGTTCCGCACGCACGAGTGGGCGCCGCGGGTGCTGATCGCCAACTCCAACCTCGTGCCCGACTGGGCCACCTGGGACGAGTTCCGCCGGCTCGAGGCGCTCGGCCTGACGATGTACGGCCAGATGACCGCGGGGTCGTGGGTCTACATCGGCACGCAGGGCATCGTACAGGGCACCTACGAGTGCTTCGCGGAGATCGCGCGGCGCAAGCACGGCGGCTCGCTGGCGGGGACGATCACGTTGACGGCGGGGCTGGGCGGAATGGGCGGCGCACAACCGCTTGCGATCACCATGAACGACGGTGTGGCGCTGTGCGTTGAGGTTGACCCCCACCGCATCTCGCGCAGGCTCGAAACGCGCTACCTGGACGAGGAGGCTTCTTCTCTGGACGACGCGATCGAGCGCTGCCGCGCCGCGGCGCGCGATCGGCGGGCGCTCAGCGTCGGCCTCTGCGCCAACGCGGCGGACGTAATCCCGGAACTCCTGCGCGCCGGGTTCGAGGCGGACATCGTCACCGATCAGACCTCGGCTCACGACCCGCTGAACGGCTACGTGCCGAACCTGATGTCGCTGGACGAGGCGCTCGCGCTCCGCGCGTCGGATCCGGACGGTTACGTGGAGCGTGCGCGCCGCGCCGCTGCCGCGCACTGCGCCGCGATGGTCGGGTTCCTCGACCGGGGCGCCGAAGTGTTCGACTACGGGAACAGCCTGCGCGCCGAGGCCAAGCTCGGCGGCTTCGAGCGGGCGTTCGCCTACCCGGGCTTCGTCCCGGCGTACGTGCGGCCGCTCTTCTGCGAGGGCAAGGGACCGTTCCGCTGGGCGGCGCTGTCGGGCGACCCGGCGGACATCGCGGCCACCGACCGCGCCGTGCTCGACGAGTTCCCCGACGACGAGCGGCTTGCGCGCTGGGTCCGGCAGGCCGAAGAGAAGATCGCGTTCCAGGGACTGCCGGCGCGGATCTGCTGGCTGGGCTACGGCGAGCGCGCGCGGCTCGGGCTGCGCTTCAACGAGATGGTGGCGAGCGGCGAGCTGAGCGCGCCGGTGGTGATCGGCCGCGACCATCTCGACTCGGGATCGGTGGCCTCTCCCTATCGCGAGACCGAGGACATGCAGGACGGCTCGGACGCGATCGCCGACTGGCCGCTGCTGAACGCCTTGGTTAACACCGCGTCCGGCGCGTCGTGGGTGTCGATCCACCATGGCGGCGGGGTGGGCATCGGGCGATCGATTCACGCGGGGATGGTGTGCGTGGCGGATGGCACGTCGCTCGCCGCCGAGAAGCTCGAGCGGGTGCTGACAAGCGATCCCGGCACCGGCGTGATCCGGCACGCGGACGCGGGCTACGAGAGCGCGCTGCGCGTGGCCGAGGATCGAGGCGTGCGAATCCCGATGCGGGAATGACGGTTCTCCCCATCGCCACAGTCGGCGATCCCGTGCTGCGAGAGCGTGCAAAGGAGCTCTCCCCCGAGGAGCTGCGCTCGGACGAGGTGCAGCGGCTGATCGACGACATGATCGAGACCAAGCGCGCCGCGCACGGCGCGGGTCTCGCAGCCAATCAGGTGGGCCGGACGCTGCGGGTGGCCGTGGTGGAGGTGGAGCCGGACAATCCGCGCTATCCGTACAAGCCGCCGGTGGATCTGACGGTAGTCGCCAATCCGACGGTGGAGGCGATGGATGAAGAGGTGTTCGCCGTCAACGAAGGCTGTCTGTCCGTGCCCGATCTGCGCGGCGACGTGGAGCGCTTCGTGAACGTGCGGGTTCGCTACCTGGATCGGGACGGCGAGCCGCACGAGGAGGTGCGCCGCGGGCTCACCGCAGGGACCTTCCAGCACGAGGTGGACCACCTCGACGGGGTTCTGTTCCTCGACCGCGTGCGCGACCCGTCCACCTTCTCCACCTGGGAGCAGTTCGACCGGCATCGGCGGGCCGAGTTCGAGGCGCGGGCGCGCGAGCTTGTGGAGCGAGTGGGGTCGTGACGTCGTACTGGTGCGAGCTGGCGTGGCTCGGCGGCGCGCGGGCGCAACCTGGGGTGCTGATCTCGGTGGAGGGCGAGCGGATCGCGGCGGTGGAGGCGGGTGTCTCGCCGCCGCCGGGCGATGCCGAACGCCTGCCTGGGGTCACCCTCCCCGGCCTCGCGAACGCGCACTCGCACGCATTCCAGCGCGCGTTGCGAGGGCGAATACAGGGCGGCAGCGGATCGTTCTGGACCTGGCGCGAGCAGATGTACGCGCTCGCCGGAAAGATCGACCCGGACTCGTATTTGGCGCTCGCCCGCGCGACCTTCGGCGAGATGGCGCTGGCGGGTGTGACGGTGGTCGGCGAGTTCCACTACCTGCACCACGGGCCCGGCGGGGTGCCGTATGAGGACCCGAACGCGATGGGAGACGCGGTGGTTCAAGCGGCCGCGGAGGCGGGCGTGCGGATCACGCTGATCGACGCCTGTTACCTGCGCGGCGGTTTTGGGGCCGCCTTGGACCAGGTGCAGATGCGGTTCTCTGACGGCGACGCGGAGGCGTGGGTGCGGCGCGTCGACAGCATCGACAAAGGGGTGCGTGTGGGTGCCGCGGTGCACAGCGTGCGGGCCGTGGATCCAGCGTCTGCGGGAGTGGTGGCGTCGTGGGCGGCGTCTCGTTCGGCGCAGCTGCACGCCCACGTGTCCGAGCAGCCCGCGGAGAACGAGGGGAGCCTCGCGGCGCACGGTCGGTCGCCCACCGGTGTGCTGGCCGAAGCCGGTGCGCTGAGCGAGCGCTTCACCGCGGTGCACGCCACGCATATGACCGAGGTGGACATCGGGCTCCTCGGCGACGCGGGCTCCACCTGCTGCCTCTGCCCCACCACCGAGCGCGACCTCGCCGACGGCATCGGGCCGGCGCGCAGGCTGCGCGACGCGGGCGCGCGGCTTTCGCTGGGAAGCGACTCGCACGCGGTGATCGATCTGCTCGAGGAAGCGCGCGCGGTTGAGTTGGACGAACGACTGGCGACGAGGACGCGCGGCAGCCACTCCGCCACCCAGCTGCTCACCGCAT
>Ga0066671_10000817_pt1 | contig 9923 bp, 11 predicted proteins | sample GraSoiAngelo_120_FD_62294 | JGI IMG/M metagenome (GOLD analysis project Ga0066671, IMG submission 62294) | Grasslands soil microbial communities from the Angelo Coastal Reserve, California, USA - 14_0919_09_20cm | ecosystem: Environmental > Terrestrial > Soil > Grasslands | place: USA...
CTGCCGTCACGCGGGCAGGTGGCCGTGCAGGGAACCATCAATGGGCACGATTTCCAGACGGTGCTGGAGCCCGACGGTCATTCCGGCCACTGGATGAAGGTCGATCAAAAGCTGCAGCGAAGCGCCGGCATAACGGCGGGTGACACCGCGACTCTGGAAATTCAGTCCACCAAAGACTGGCCGGAGCCCAGGGTGCCAAAGGACCTCGAGACAGCTCTGGCAGCTGCGCCTCAGAAGATCCAGGACATCTGGAGAGACATCACGCCTATGGCGCGTTGGGAGTGGGTTCGCTGGGTGAATGCGACCAGGAATCCCGACACGCGCAAACGCCGGGTCGAGGTGTCGATCTCGAAGATGAACAGCGGCAAGCGGCGGCCCTGCTGCTTCGACCTGGCTGCCTGCACCGATCCCAACCTCTCCAGAAGTGGACGACTGGCCGGCATCGGGCAGTAGACCGCTTGTCGATTCGGCGGACCCCCAGGCGATGTCTGAGTAAAGGCACAACGTGCTACCCGCCAGCCGCTTGGAGGTGAACCCGATGTCAGAACGCGAACCGACCCAGGCCACCAACCCCGATCGCTACGGCTCACCGGATCTGCCCTGGAGCCGCGCTCGCGAGGCGCTCACGAATGAGCCGCGCTCGCGCAACGTCACCTTCTTCCTGGGTACGGTGGGGCCCGACGGCAAGCCCTACGCCGCGGGCGTGGGGGCTCTCTGGCAGGACGGCTGCCTGTACTTCACCAGCGGGCCCGGGATGCGCAAGGCTCGGAATCTCGCCACGAACCCGAACTGCACTTTCTCCGTCGGCCTTGAAGGCATCGACCTCGTGCTGGAAGGCACGGCCGCGCGGGTGACTGACGGGCCCACCCTGGAGCTGCTCGCCGGGCGCTACCGAGAAGGAGGCTGGCCGGCCGAAGTGGCCGGCGACGCCTTGACAGCCCCGTACAGCGCGCCGACGGCAGGGCCGCCGCCGTGGCACCTCTACCGTTTCTCTCCGCGCGTCATCAACGGGCTGGCGACGGCCGAGCCATACGGGGCCGCCCGCTGGGTTTTCTAGGCCAGGGCCACACCTCGCAGCCCCGGCGCTGAGGTGCCTCGACCAGGGGTTCCGAGCTGGTACGCCGGCCTGCTGGCCGCGGTCGCCATACAGCGGGTCGTCGAGCTCGCGATCTCGCGGTCGCACGAGGTTGGGCGGCCGGCGCGGCGCGCGGCCTCGGGCTCCTACCCGGTGATGGTCGCGGCTCATGTCGGGCTGCTCACGCTGCCCTTGCTGGAGGTGCGCGGCGATCGCGGCCGGCGGCCCCGCGCGCGCTGGGCGGTCGTGCTTGCCGCGGCGACCGCGCTGCGGGTATGGAGCATCGCCAGCCTGGGCCGAGACTGGAATGTCAGGGCGGCTGTGCCCTCGGATTTAAGGCCGGTCGTTCGCGGTCCCTATGCCTACATCCGGCATCCGAACTATCTGGCGGTCATCCTGGAATTCGCCGCCATTCCGCTGATCGCCGGGGCCCGCCGCAGCGCGCTGCTGCTGTCCGCCCTGAACGCCGCGGTTCTCTTCGACCGCATCCGCGAAGAGGAACGCCTTCTGAACGCGTCACCCGCTTACCGGAACGCGTTCGCGGGCCGGCCGCGCTTCATTCCCGGCCTTTTCTGACGGCGTCCAGGCGAGCTCCATGAGCTCGATGCTCACCCCTGGCCCGAGTCCGATGCCCAGGCCTCGCCGTGCTTCGCAGCCCAGGTCGGCCATCAGCCGTTCCAGCGTGAAGAAGATCGCCGCGGAGGAGGTGTTGCCGACCGCTTTAAACACCTCACGCGAAAGCCGCAGCGCGTGCCTGGGCAGGCCGAGAGAGCGCTCGATCGCCTCGAAGATGCGCGGACCGGCGGCGTGCACGGCGAGGAAGTCGAGGTTCCCCAGGTCTGAATCACCGAGGAAGCTCCGCAGGGCCGAGTCGAGCGTTCGCTCCAGGACTCTGGGCAGACGGCGGTCCAGCACGACATGGAAGCCACCGTCGCGAAGATCGAAACCGAGCAGGTCCGCAGTGCCGGGCAGGAGGCGGGAGCCCGCGCGCACCACGTCCAGACCGGGGCGCGTCCCGCCAGGCGCTGCGCCGAGCACCGCCGCGCCGGCACCGTCGCCGAACACCAGCGCCGCGGTGAGGTTGTCCGGCGAGGTATCGCCCGGCTGAAAGTTGAGCGAGGGGAGCTCCACCGCCAACACGAGCACCTTGTGGTCGGGGAACGCGGTCAGATGGCGGTGCGCGAATGCGATGGCGGCCGCTCCGCCTGAGCAGCCGAGCTCGGTGATCGGAAGCCGCAGCACGTCCGGGCGCAGCCCGAGGTCGGGAGCCAGGTGGACCTCCAGCGAGGGCACGGAGTAGCCGGTGCAGGAGACCGTGATCACGAGATCGATGTCCTCGCCGGTCAGCTGCCCGCGACCCAGCGCCACGCGCGCGGCGGCCAGGGCCAGCTCGCTGGAGTGATCGAGGTAGGCGGCCTGCAGCTCACTCATGCCCCGCGGCCGCAGCAGGTCGGCGATCGGCTCGCATAGGTAGCGGGTGCCGACCGCGGCCTCCGCCTCGGGCAGCCGCCCCAGCTGGGGCCAGAAGTGCCGGAGCCGTTCCAGGCCTTCCGCCGCCTCGAGCCTGTAGCCGGGGACTGCGGTGGCGACGGAGAGCAGGTGGGACATCGCTCAGATACCCGCCAGCGCGGCCCAGTCCCGCGGCGTCAGCGAGAGTGGGCTGCGGCTGCCGTCGTTGACCTCCAGCAGGCGCGAAAAGGTCGCCGGGCTTCTGGTCAGCCCGATGATGGCTCGGCCCGCGCGGCTCGAGGACCGGGTCAGGCCCAGCGCCAGCCGCGACATGAAAACCCGCCGCCGCCACTGCCCGGCCTCCCACCGGCGATAGCGGGCGGCGGCCCGGTCCGGCTCGCCGGCCAGAGTCGAGGCCAGGCGGCGTGCCGCCACCAGGCCCGCGGCCATCCCATCGCCGGTCAGAGGATCCAGGAAGCCGGCGGCGTCCCCGACCAGGAACACGCGCCCACCGGCCACCGAGGATGGCCGGGACCAGAAGGGACCAGCGCCGCGCACCGCAGCCGGCGGAGATCCCGCCAGCTCAGGGTGGGCCTCGGCGACGTGTCGCCTGTAAGCGGCGCGCACCGGTTCGTCCGCGGCCTTGAGGCCGGCCTTCGGTCCGAGGAGAGCGACCAGGACCTCGTCTCGGCTGGTCGGCGCCAGGTACACCTCACAGCCGCGAAGCAGCGTCACCACGATGCCGTCGAACTCGTGAGCCGGCAGCTGCAGGTGGCCGACAAGGGCATAACGCCTGGCCCGCGGCGGTCGCTGCCAGCCCATCAGCCGTCCGACCTGGGATCGGCGGCCGTCGGCGCCGACCAGGATCTTGGCCGTGATCGATCCCGCCGTGGTCTGCACCGACACCTGGCGTGGCTCGGTGGCGATCGCGCGGGCTCGGCAGCCGAGCACCAGCTCCACGTTCGGGGTGGCGGCCGCGTGTTCCGCCAGCAGCCTGTCGAGCACCAGCCGGCGCGTGCCGCGGCCGGTCCTGCCTTTCGAGAACGACCCGGCGACGCAGCCCACGCTCGGGACGCGATAGCTCACGCCGCCCAGCGGAGGGAAGCAGTCGAGCGGCACCCCGAGCTCCTCGAGGACCTGCGCTCCGGCCGGCATCAGCCCTTCACCGCAGGGCTTGTCCCGAGGAAAAGTGGCCTGGTCGATCAGGAGCGTCCGCAGCCCGCGCAAACCGAGCATGGTGGCCAGGGCGGAGCCGACCGGCCCGGCGCCGACCACGATGACATCGGCATCCGTGGTCATCTCAGCACCGTACAGACTTGGGCGCGCCGGTCGGCGACTGGAGCGTGCTACACCTGATCCAGGATGGCGCGCTCACGTACGACCCAACAGCTGACCGAGCAAGACCTTGAGCTGTTCCAGGCCACGAACTTCGCCCACGTCGCGACCCTGAGCGAGGACGGCTCGCCTCATGCCGTCGTGGTCTGGGTGGACGCCGCCGACGGAAAGGTCCGCTTCAACAGCGCCGAGCACGCGGTCAAGGTCAAGCACCTGCGGCGGGACCCGAGGGTCGCCGTGTCTGTGCACGGACAGGACGACCCCTACCGCGCGGTGACGGTGCTGGGCTCGGCCGTGATGACCACCGAGGGTGCCGAGGAGCACATCGACCTGCTCACCCGCAAGTACACGGACCGGGACCGCTACCCGGCCGAGTGGCGGGCGGCAAACGAGGTGCGCGTCTTGATCGAGGTCGCACCTCGTTCGATCCTCCGTTATGGCTACTGACGAACGACCGGGCGCTTTTTAGGCGCCGGCGACAGGGGCTCCGTACGCTCGGGACATGAGTCCCTGGCTTCTGCTCGTGGCCAAGGTCGTGGTGGCGGGGGTCTTCGTGGCTCTGCTCGCCCACCTCAGCTCAGCGCTTAAGCCCAAGATGTTCGCCGGCCTGCTTTCCGGCGCCCCCAGCGTGGCGACTGTGAGCCTGCTGCTGACCGGCCTGCAGAAGCCTCGGGAAGTGCCGATCAGCGGCCGCGGCATGATCCTCGGCGCGGCAGGGCTCGTGGCCTGCTGCGTGGCCGCCTCGCTCCTGGTCCCCAAGCTGCACGCCATGGCAGCCACCGCCGTGGGCTGGGTGTCCTGGGGCATCGTCACCTTCGCCCTGTTCCTGTTGCTGCCGAGATGACACTCACCCAGCGGCTGGCTGCGGAGCTGCGCCGGGAGCGAAGCCAGCCGGTGGGGATCGACACCGGCAAGCTCGCCAAGCCTCTGCTTGCGCACCTCGGCATCCGCTTCGTGTTCGGAGCCGGGATCGCCCTTGCGGCCGGGCTCGTGGCGATGCGGTGGGGACCGCTGGTCGGAGGACTCTTCCTGGCTTTCCCCGCGGTGCTCCCGGCGGCGCTGACCCTGCTCGAGCGGGAGGAGGGCGCTTCCAAGACGGACATCGACGCGATGGGCGCCATCATGGGAGCGCTGGCCATGGTCGTCTTTGCGGTCCTGGTCGCGGCGGGCGCGCCCGTGCTGCTGGCGGGCCTGGTGTGGATGGTGGTCGCGGTGGCGCTGTTCTACGGGCTCCGAGTGGGGATTCGGCGCCTCCTCTAGACACACAAACTAATGTTCGATAGGGCAGCGCGCACCCACTAGATACAGCGCCTTCTCGTCGCCGGGCTACCACTGGAACGATTCACCGACCGCGGCGTGCTGGGCAGGCCACGACATCTTGTGGTTAGAGGGTTGACAGCAAGTGGGGGGCGGGCTACGCTGCGTGGCGAATCGCGGTGATCAGTGGGGGAAAGTGGTGAAAGCTCGAGAGTCCCAGCATCCGTCGCAGCACACGTCCACGTACGGCACGCAGCACACGTCCTCTTCGCCACTTCCTCCCGCCGCGGTGAACAACCCATGCGAGGCCCGATGAGTGTTCGTCGGCACGCACCGGGTCCGGGTGGACGAGAAGGGACGCCTGGCCATCCCGATCCAGTTCCGCAAGCAGCTGACCGAGGGCACCCACATCTCGATCGGCCCGGAGAACGTGCTCACGATCTACCCGCCCGACCAGTGGCAGGCGCTGGCGGACCGGCTGACCAGCCCGCTGCCCAGTTCGGAGACGCGCGCCCTGTCGAGGGCTCTGTTCTCGATGGCGTCCGTCTGCGAGTTCGACGGCCAGGGCCGGGTGATGCTCTCTCAGGAACAGCGCCGGCAGGCGGGCATCGAGCCGCGCTCGACGGTGGCGGTCGTGGGCAGCGGGTCCCGGGTCGAGATCTGGCCGGAGCCCAACTGGGAGCCCTACTCCGAAGACGCGCGAGGGCGCTTCACCGAGCTCGCTGACAGGGTGATCGAGGCCCGTTGACGGGCCATATACCAGCACTTTCAAAACCGGTCATAGCGTTACTTCAGCCCAGGCCCGGGGGCATCGTCGTGGATGCCACCCTGGGCGCCGGCGGGCATGCGCGGCTCCTGCTGGAGGCGATCCAGCCGGGCGGCCGGCTGCTCGCGATCGATCGCGACCCGGCGGCCGTCGCTGGGGGCCGAATCCAGCTGAGCGGGTTCGAGCCCCCTGCCACGGTCGTCCGGGGCGATTTCGGCGACCTCGACCACATCGCGCGCAGCCACGGCTTCGCGCAGGTCGACGCGGTGCTCTTCGACCTCGGCGTCTCCTCCATGCAGCTCGACGACCCCGCCCGCGGCTTCAGCTTCCGCGGTGAGGGCCCACTCGACATGCGCATGGACCCGGACAATCCGGTCACCGCCGCGCAGCTGGCCAACCAGCTGCCGGAGCGGGAGCTGGCGGGGTTGATCCGGCGGCTCGGTGAAGAGCGGTGGGCGGCGCGGATCGCGGGCTTCATCGTGAAGCGGCGGCCGCTGCGCACCACCCGCGACCTGGCCGCGGCGGTCGAGGCCGCGGTGCCTCGCGCCGCCTGGCCGCGGGACATCCATCCCGCGACCCGCACCTTTCAGGCGCTGCGCATGTCCGTCAACGACGAGCTGGGCAGCCTTGCCAACGGGCTGAAGTCCGCACTCTCGATCCTCACTCCCGGTGGGCGCATGGCGGCGATCTCCTTCCACTCGCTGGAAGACCGAACAGTGAAGACCTTCTTCATCGCCGAGTCGAAAGACTGCGTTTGTCCCCCCCAACAACCAGTCTGCACCTGCGCTCACCGGGCCTCTCTCCGCATCGTCACCAGGCGTCCGGTGCTGCCGGACGAAGAGGAGATCCGCGCCAACCCCCGAGCTCGCTCGGCCCGGCTGCGGGTCGCCGAACGAATCTGACCGTCTCCCCTAAGACCTCGGGGTCGCCGAATTCCCTCCCCTCGTTGTCTCCCCACAACACACAGGCGGCCCCGGGGCACCACCTACTTCACTCCCAGTCCACGCCACAGCACGAAGAGGTTTCCAGCGTTTGGTCAATTCCCGAATACTCGAGCGCCGGCGGCTGCGGGCGGGTCACGCGCCGCGGCCGGTTCCGCGCCGCCGCCGCGTTCGCCGCGACCTGGTCGAGCTGGCCGGCGTACGCGCGGCGGACCGCCTGCGGGCCTCGCCGCACCTGCGCCTCTACCTGGTCGTGGCCACCTTCGTGACCGTCCTGGTGGCGTATGTGGTGGTCGGCTCGCAGGTCACGCAGACCTCCTACGAGCTGGCGCGGCTGCAGAACCAGCAGGCGCAGCTGCAGGCCGAGCAGGGCCAGCTGCGCTACCAGGAGGCGGACATCCGTACGCCGGCGCAGATCCAGCACGACGCCCAGGCCGCGGGCCTGAGGCAGGTGCCGCCCACCAAGTACGTCGGCTACCAGCCGGTCGCCATCGACCTGCAGGCGCCCACGGGCTCCGGTCCGGTCGACCAGCAGCCCCGGTGGCAGCAGGCGGTGGCCAGTGTCCTGGGTGCGGTGTCCGGCACCCGCGACGTGCTGGCCGGGGACAACTGACATAGACGCAGCCTGGCCCACGCGCACGCGCCACCGGCCGGGTTCGCGCGTGCGTGGCGACAACCCGCGGCTGCGGGTGATCGCGCTCACCCTTTTGATCCTGCTCACCGCCGGCGCCATCTGGGGACGGCTGGTGTACTGGCAAGTGCTGCAGCACGGCGAGCTCTCGAAGTGGGCCGCCGGCCAGTACCAGAAGGTCGTTCCCCTCCCGGCGACGCGGGGCGTTCTATACGACCGCGACCTGCGGCCGCTGGCCGTGAACACGACCGTGTACTCGGTGTTCGTCTCCCCGGCCGCGGTCCCGCCCGACCAGCGGGCGCCGGTCGCCACCGCGCTCACCCAGATCCTGGGCGTCGACCACGATCTGCTGCTCGGCACCCTCGCCTCCGGCCGGCAGTTCGCGTACGTGGCGCGCCGGCAGGCCAAGGAGAAGGCGGACCAGGTGCAGGCCGCGGCGCTGCCCGGCGTCGGCCTGGAGCCGGAGCAGCAGCGCTCCTACCTGCCGGGTGGCTCCGACGGCAGCCTCGCGGCCAACCTGCTCGGCTACGTCAACGTCGACGGCCAGGGACAGTACGGCGTCGAGGGCTTCTATGACGCGCGCCTGGCCGGCAAGGCGGGATACAAGACGACCTATCGCGACGCGGCCGGCCGCGAGATCGCGTTGGGGCCGAGCAAGACGGTCGATCCGGTCAACGGCTCCGACCTCGTGCTCTCGCTGGACGCCAACATCCAGTACGCCGCCGAGCAGGCGCTGGCGGCCGGCGTCAAGGCCAACCAGGGCGAGAGCGGGTCGGTGATCATCATGGACCCGCACACCGGCGGCATCATCGCCTGGGCGGATTACCCGACCTATAACGCGAACAGCTACGCCAGCAGCAACCCCGCGACGATCAAGGATCGCGTCGCCGCAGACCTGTACGAGCCGGGTTCCGTGATGAAAGTGGTGACGCTGGCCGGCGCGCTCGACGCGCATGCGATCACGCCGACGGCGACCATCCAGGATCCCGGTTACGTCGACGTGGGAGGTTTTCGGATCCGCGACTGGGACCTGAAGAACCACGGGACGGTGACCTACACGCGGGTGCTCGAAGAGTCCTACAACGTGGGCGCGGTGAAGGCCGAGCAGGCCGAAGGCGGGACCAACTACTACCGCTACCTGCAGAGTTTCGGGTTCAACGCGGCCAGCGCGGTGGACGTGGCCGGTGAGCAGTCGGCGCCGCTGCGGCCGCTAGAGCAGTGGCGCGATTCCGAGCTGGCGACGGCTGCCTTTGGCCAGGGGATCGCGGTCAACATGGTCCAGATGGCGGCCGCGCTGAACGTCGTCGCCAACGGCGGCAAGTACGCGCAGCCCCACGTGGTGGAGCGCATCGGCGGTCAGCCCAACCCGATGCTGGGGGCGCCCCAACGTCAGGTCATCGCGCCCGACACCGCGGCTCAGATGAACAAGATGATGCAGTCGGTCGTCATGCACGGCTCGGGCTACACGGCTCGCGTGCAGGGTTTCGAGACCGACGAGGCGGGCAAGACCGGCACCTCGCAGATGCCCGAAAACGGGCAGTACTCGATCGACCACGTGTGGGCCTCGTACGCGGGCTTCCTGCCCGCCGACAACCCCAGGTTCACGATGCTGGTGGTGGTCCGTAAGCCCAACAACGGCTCGTTCGACCACAACGAGGGCTACTACGTCTCGGCTCCCATCTGGAAGGCGATCGCGCAGGCGATCATCCTCCAGTGGCGGATAACCCCCGACCCGCGCTGAAACGGCCGAGCGCCGGCGGCGGAACGCTTTTTCGAGCGCCAAACAGTTCCGGCGCCGGCGCTCGGCTGTGCGTAACCCTGGACCTCGACGCCTCGCTTAACTAACGGGATGCATCTCAGCCTCGTCGAGGTCGCGGCCGCGATCGGCGGGGCGACAGCGTCCTTGCCGTCCGTGGAGGTCACCACCTATCACACGGACTCGCGCCAGGTTGTGCCCGGCGGGCTCTTCTTTGCGCTCAAGGGTGCCGAGACCGACGGGCATCGCTTCGTCGGCGACGCCGCTGCACGGGGCGCGGCGGCCGTGGTGGTGGACCGCGAGGTCGACGCCGGCGCGGCGGCGGTGCTCCGGGTCGCCGACACCTGGGCCGCGCTCTACGCGCTGGCGCGTCAGGTCCTGGCGCGCGTGTCGCCTCTGGTCGTGGGTGTCACCGGGAGCAACGGCAAGACCTCCACCAAAGAGTTCCTGGCCGCGGCTCTGGCCGCGCGCTTCCCGACGCTGAAGACCGAGGGCAATCTCAACACCGAGACCGGCGTGCCCCTGACCATCCTCCGGCTGGAGCCGGAGCACCGGGCGCTGGTGTTGGAGATGGGGCTGCAGGGCCCCGGCGAGATCCGGCGGCTGGCGGAGCTGGCGCGGCCGCGGATCGGGCTCATCACCACCATCGGCACCGTGCACCTGGAGTTCTTCGCCTCCCAGGCCGACCTGGCGCGGGCCAAGGGCGAGCTGGT
>Ga0066671_10000818_pt1 | contig 9923 bp, 9 predicted proteins | sample GraSoiAngelo_120_FD_62294 | JGI IMG/M metagenome (GOLD analysis project Ga0066671, IMG submission 62294) | Grasslands soil microbial communities from the Angelo Coastal Reserve, California, USA - 14_0919_09_20cm | ecosystem: Environmental > Terrestrial > Soil > Grasslands | place: USA...
GAGGCCTATATCGTCAATACCGCGCGCGGCGAGGTGATCGACGAGGAGACGCTGATCAAGCTGATCGAGGCGGGAGAGATCGGCGGCGCCGGCCTCGACGTCTACGAGCACGAGCCGGCGATTAACCCGAAACTGGTGCGGCTCGCCAAGACCGGCAAGGTAACGCTTTTGCCGCATATGGGCTCGGCCACGATCGAGGGCCGAGTCGAGATGGGCGAGAAGGTGATCATCAACATCAGAACCTTCCTCGACAACCACAAGCCGCCGGATCGCGTGCTGCCCAGCATGCTGTGAGCACTACGCGTCTTTTTGTTTGATCATGATCTCCGCGCAAACGCGTTCCGCGTTTGTCGCGAGGGAAAACCGGCGCCCACCCATCGGGTCGCAGCCCGAGGGCAAGCTTTTTCCGGATCATGCTCTGGGCTTGCGCCGTTCGCGCTTTCGCCATTGCGCGACAAACGCCACGAAGGCCGCGAGCGCCGGCGGCGGCTGGCGCCGGCTCGGGTAATACAGGAACGGTCCGGGGAACGGCGCGCACCAATCGTCGAGCACGCTGACCAGCGCGCCGGATTTGATCGCCTCGCGCACATAGCCCTCGAAGGTCAGCCAAAAACCAAATCCGTCATGCGCGGCGCGTTGCACGAGACCAGGATAGTTCGCGATCAATCTTGGCGCAGGCGATACCTTCACCACCTGTCCTGCCTTCTCGAACTCCCAGTCCAAAAGCGCGCCTCTGCCGAAGCGGATGCGGATGCAACGGTGATCGAGCAGGTCCTTGGGGTGCTTCGGCTTGCCAAGCCGCGCGACATAGTCGGGCGAGGCCACCACCGCGTAGCGCTGCGGTGGGCTGAGCGGGACCGCGATCATACCCTGCGCCAGATGCTCGCCGTAACGAACGCCGGCGTCGAACCCCCGCGCGACGATATCGACGAACGAACTCTCGCCGATAATCTCGAGGTGGATCTGCGGATAAGCTTCCATGAACGGAGCGACCATCGGCGCCAATACCAGATCGATCGCCGGCGGCGGCGCATTGATCCGCAGTCGCCCTGACGGCACGCCCCGCAAGCCCCGCACGCGATCGAGCGCCTCGCTGACGTCGTGCATCGCAGGCCCCACGCGGGCGAGCAGCAATTCGCCGGCTTCGGTGAGCGCGAAGCTGCGGGTGGTGCGGTTCATCAGGCGGACGCCGAGCCGCTCTTCCATATCGCGCAGCCGCTGACTGAGGCTCGAAACCGAGACACGTTGCTCGAGCGCCGCCCGGCGAAAATTTCGGGTGCGCGCGACGGCCACGAAGGCGTCGAGGTCGCGGAGGTCGAGTTCCTTCATTGTTCGATATAGTGAACAATCTATTCATAACTGTCCAGCTTATCCCCGCAATGGGAAAGGCTCATATCTAACGGCGCCGGAAGCCCGCCGCCCCCTTTCAAGGAGAGTAATCATGGAACAGCGCAGGCTCGGTTCAACCGGACCCGCCGTCTCAGCCATCGGTCTCGGCTGCATGGGCATGTCGGATTTTTATGGCCCGACCGACCGCGGTGAGAGCATCGCGACCATCCATGCCGCGCTGGATGCCGGGATCACGCTGCTCGATACCGGCGACTTCTACGGCATGGGCCACAATGAAATGCTGATCCGCGAGGCGGTTTCGGGCCGCGCCCGCGACAATTTCCAGATCAGCGTGAAGTTTGGCGCGCTGCGCGATCCGGCCAAAGCCTGGCTCGGCTACGATAGCCGGCCTCCGGCAGTGCGCAATTTTCTCTCCTATTCGCTGCAGCGGCTTGGCGTCGACCACATCGATATCTATCGGCCGGCGCGGCTTGATCCTTCTGTGCCGATCGAAGAGACGGTCGGCGCGCTGGCCGACATGGTGAAGGCTGGCTGGATCAAGCATATCGGCCTTTCCGAAGTCGGCTCCGACACCATCCGTCGCGCCCATAAGGTGCATCCGATTTCCGATCTGCAGATAGAATATTCGCTGATCTCGCGCGGCATCGAGAGCGACATCTTGAAGACCTGCCGCGAGCTTGGGATCGGCATCACCGCTTACGGCGTGCTGTCGCGCGGATTGATCAGCGGACACTGGTCCAAGGATCGTTCCGCCGGGCAGGATTTCCGCCGCGGCAGTCCGCGCTTCCAGGACGATAATCTCGACAACAACCTCGCGCTGGTCGAAAGGCTGCGCGCGATCGCCAGCGAGGCCGACGCTTCTCCAGCGCAGGTCGCGATCGCCTGGGTGGCGGCGCAGGGTAGCGACATCGTGCCGCTGGTCGGCGCAAGGCGGCGTGACCGCTTGACCGAGGCGCTCGGTGCGCTGCAAGTGAAATTGACAGACGCGCATCTGGCGGCGCTCGCCAAGGCGTTTCCGCCGGGCGCTGCGGCCGGTGCGCGCTATCCGGAGGCGCAGCTGGCGCATATGGACAGCGAGAGACCGCTGAAAGCGTCCTGACCTTCAGCGATGCCCGCTGAGATCGGTGATGGTGAGCGCATCGCCGTTCAAAATGTTGAGTGGATCGCGCGTATAGCGCAGCGTTTCAAACCGCATCGCGCGCGCGTCCACCATCAGCAGCCGCCCGACCAGGCCCTCGCCGAAGCCGACGATTTCGCGGATCGCCTCGAGCGCCATCATCGAGCCCAAGACGCCTGCAAGCGCGCCCATCACGCCGGCCTCGGCGCAAGGAGGCACCGTGCCGGGCGGCGGCGGCTCCGGAAACAGGCAGCGATACGTCGGGTTGAATTCGCCTTCGGCATTTCGCTCATGGGCACGGATCGTGGTCAGCGATCCATCGAACACGCCAAGCGCGGCTGTGATCAGCGGCCGGCCGGCGAGAAAGCATGCGTCCGAAACCAGATAGCGGGTCTCGAAATTGTCGGAGCCGTCGAGCACGAGGTCGTAACCGCCGATCAGCGACATCGCATTATCGGCATCGAGCCGCGTGGCATGGGATGCGAATGCGACGTGCGGATTGAGCGCCTGGATCTGGTCGGCGGCGCTGTCGACCTTCAGCCTGCCGATATCGGGGGTGGTGTGGATGACTTGGCGCTGCAGATTGGACAGCGAGACAACGTCGTCGTCGACCACGCCGAGGGTGCCAACGCCGGCGGCGGCGAGATACATCAGGGCGGGCGCGCCCAGGCCGCCGGCGCCGACCACCAGCACGGAGGCCTCTTTCAGCGCGGCCTGGCCGGGTCCACCGACTTCGCGCAGCACAATATGGCGGGCATAGCGTTCGAGCTCGTCGGCGCTCAGCATCGTCCTAACTGGTTTCCCCGGCCATTTCTCGAACCCTGGCGCAGTTGTTGCCGACCAAGCAGATGTGCTTAGTTACCGGCTTCGCAATAGTGCCCTATCGTCCCCCGGATTTGTCATGAGATCGATGCTGACCGCAACATTGATATTCATGGCCTTGGTTTTGGGGGCACCCGCGCATGCGCAGATGACGGCGCCGTCCACGGCCGGCAGCAAGCCGAAGACGGTCGCGACCGTTCCGATCCGTCCGCCGGGACTCCAGAGCCCCGCCGATACCGCGGGCGCGATGGCGCAGGCGGAACGGCTGTCGCTGCAATCGGACCTCGCCTGGGTCGGGCAATATAACGGGGCGATATCCGGTGAAGTCAGCGACCGCATGGTCGCGGCCATCAAGGAATTTCAGAAGGCCCACGGCAGCAAGCCGACCGGCGTGCTCAATCCGCAGGAACGCAGCGTGCTGGCCGAGACCGCGCGGCGGCGGCAGGACAATGTCGGTTGGAGGATTGTGACCGATCCCGGCACCGGCGTGCGGCTCGGTATCCCGATAAAACTGGTGCCGCAGCAATCGAGCGATGCCAACGGCGCCAAATGGAGTTCGCCGACCGGCACCGTTCAGGTCGTGCTGACGCGTCGCAAGGAGGCCAACCCCACCACGGCAAAGCTCGCCGAACGCGAGAAGAAAGAGCCCGCCGGGCGCAATATCGACTACACCGTGGTCAAACCGGATTTCTTCGTGCTGTCGGGCCTGCAAGGCCTGAAGAAGTTTTATCTGCGCGGCACGTTCAAGGGCGACGAGGTCCGCATCCTTACCATCCTGTACGACCAGGCGATGGAAAACACCGTCGAGCCGGTGGTGATCGCGATGTCGAGCGCGTTCAACCCGTTTCCGTCCGCAGCGCAGATCGGCGGTCCGCCGCCGCGCAAAACCGTCGAGTACGGCACCGGCGTTGTCGTCAGCGAGGACGGCGCGATCCTTGCCGATCGCGAGATCACCGATGGCTGCCTCGCCATTGCGATTCCCGGCCATGGTCATGCCGACCGCGTTGCCGAGGACAAGGATCACGGCCTCGCTCTGTTGCGCCTCTACGGCGCGCGTGGATTGCAGCCGCTCGATCTCGCGGGCAACGCCGCGAAATCCGCCGTCGAATTAACGGGCATTGCCGATCCGCAAAACCAGGGCGGCGGGTCAGCCGTGAGCAGCGTGAAGGCGCAGGTGACGCAAGTCGGCAGCGGCGGCGATCTCGCGCTGTCGCCATCGCCGGCATTGGGATTTTCTGGCGCAGCCGCGCTCGATGACGGAAAATTCGCCGGCGTCGCGCTGTTGAAGCCTGCGGTCGTCGCGGGCCCGGCCAATACGACGCCGGCGGCGCAGGCAGTGTTGGTCTCGCCGGACAGCGTGCAGGAATTTTTAACGGCGAACGGCATCCATGCGTTGGTTGGTTCGTCAGACGCAAAAGCCTCCGTACTGCGCGTGATCTGCGTGCGGAAATAATATCGACCCAACCCTCTCCCGCATCCGCCTTCGCCCGAAGGTGGGCTTCGGCGGACAAGAAAACGCGGCGAGGGAGTGCACCGTCTCGCTATAGGGTCAAGCAGCCTTGATGTTGCTGAGGAAGGACTCGATCTGCCCTCGCATCGTCTCGGATTGCCTCGACAGCTCATTCGATGCCTCCAGCACCTGATGGGCGGCGGCGCCGGTATCGCCGGCGGCTTGCTGAACGCCGGTGACGTTGGATGAAATTTCTCCGGTGCCGAGAGCCGCTTGCTGCACATTGCGTGCAATCTCCTGCGTCGCCGAGCCCTGCTCTTCCACGGCGCTGGCAATCATGGCGGCGATCTCGTTCATTTGATTGATCGTCCCGGAAATCCCCCTGATAGCACTGACGGCATCGCTGGATGAAGTCTGGATCGATGAAACCTGCGCACTGATTTGATCGGTCGCCTTCGCCGTTTGCTCGGCAAGACTCTTGACCTCGGCTGCCACTACCGCGAAGCCGCGGCCGGCCTCGCCGGCGCGCGCCGCTTCGATCGTGGCATTGAGCGCGAGAAGATTGGTCTGGCCGGCGATTTCGCTGATCAGCTTGACCACATCGCCGATACTGGCTGCGTCATTGAACAGTCCTTGCACCGTCGCATTGGTGCGATCGGCCTCCATGACGGCTTTCTGCGCTATCGCCGCCGATTGCGCGACCTGACGGCTGATTTCGGTGACGGAACTCGCCAGTTCCTCCGACGCTGCCGCAACGGTTTGCACGTTCGTTGAAGCCTCCTCCGTCGCCGCGGCGACGGCGGTTGCCTGGTTGCTGGTTTCCTCGGCCGTCGCCGTCATCGACGATGCTGTGGCCTGTAGTTCGGTTGAGGCCGATGCCACCGACTTCAGCACCGAGGATATGTCGCTATCAAACGCCTCGGTCAGCTCGTTTACCCGTGCCGCGCGGGCAATGCGGTCCTTGATCGCTTCGGCTTCCTTGGCGGCAAGCTCCCGGGCCTTGATCATGTTCTCCTTGAAGATCAGCACCGCCTTGGCCATCTGGCCGATCTCGTCCTTCTTGTCCGTTGCCGGAATCTCGACCGAGTGGTCGCCGGCGGCAAGCTGGCCCATGGCCCCGACCATTTTGAGGATCGGCGGCACGATCGAACGATTGGTCATGTAGACGACTGTCGCGGCGATGCCGATGCCTGCGCCCAACAGCACCCAAAGCAGCGTGGTCAGGAAATTGGTTTCGGCGAGAACCGCCGCACCGTCGGCCCGCAGATTGTCCTGCTGCCGCGAAACCATGCCCCCCATACGCGAGCCCATGGAGTTCTTCGCTCCCGCGAAGATATCGAGCAGCCTGTTGGCGCGCGGAGCGGCTTCATTGGTTAGAAACCATTGCGCCATGTTCCAGCGATCGGAGGCCCGGATCTCGAACATCTTCTGCGGTAGCGGTGAAAATTTGGCACGGGCCGCGACAAGCGCGTCGAAGGCCGCCTGCTGATCGGCCGTCATCTCCCGCCGCCGCTCCGACAGCGCGTCGAACTTCTTCTGGTTGAGCGCCCAGAGTTCCTCGAACTCCTTTTTGAAGGCGACGTCCGCGGTCAGCAGATAGGCGCGGATCGCCCCGATCGCCATCGCCATGCTGCCACGCATGTCGGCGAAACCGATCAACAGGCTCTTGCGCTGATCGGTCGAGGGGATCATGCCTTCTTCGTTGATGATCGAGGTCGCCTTCTGCAGCATCAGCTTGGCGAGTGGCGCGGCCTCGGTCGCAAGAATTTTTGCCGCGGGCTGCTCGTCGATGGTGTGCGCGATGGCTTCGGCTTTGTCTTGCGCGTTGCGCAACTCGTCGAGCAGCGGCTTGGCCTGCTTCCAGTCCAGCTTGTTTTGCTCGACCGTCCAATGGCCGGAAAGGCGATCCATCTCCGAGCCGTGCTCCTCAATACCTTTCCAAAGCCCGGCGCGTTCGGTCTTGAATGCCTCGTTGCCGGTGATCAGCCAGCCACGCAACGACGCCAGCGAGGCATAAACCCCCGCCACCAGATCATTCGCGGTCATGGCCGTCGGAACCCGCAGGTTGATCGTGCGCTCGGTCGAATCCCTGACCGTGGCAACCTTGATGATTGTGGTGCCGACAACGGCGGCCAACAGAACGCAGAGCACGCTGAAGCCGAGAATCAAGCGTCCCCGGATGTTCAATTGCAGAAAAGCCACGGTGAATTCCCCCCGGATGCAAGCCGACGATAGTCAACTTCCGAGGTAGGCTGTCCGTTAACCCTAAAGAATGGAATAATGACGGCTCGTACTAATACGGGCCTTTCGGCAAAAAAAACGGAATTGAGAGCCGCTGAGCGCCAGCATCTCTAGCAACGCGAGCGTGCTCCTACTCACATGTTATAGAGCGCGAGTTATAGAGCGCGAGGTTTAGTCTTGCGCAAGAACGTGACCGTCTCTTGGGAAAATGCAGCGCGGCAATTCGGATCTGATGGCTGCCTCTCAACTTCGTCAGTCCGGTATTCGTACGGAATAGATACGATCGTCACAATCGGCCATGATCGGAGCCGTACGTGACTAGGACCACGTGAGAGCCATGCGGCGCGTTCCCTGGGTGGGGGAGGAAGCGCGCCGCGTGGCTTTTTTTGATCGAGCACCTGGTTGTCGCCGTCAAACGCGCGCCTGCTATTCCGGCACGAGCTCACCGGAGCCACCGAGCTCGGCTGGAAAATCCTTCATCTTGGGCAGTCCGTCCTTCATGGGCAGCACTGTTTCGGCGTAATTGACGTGAACGCCAGGACGAAACTCGAGCGTGGGGATCGTCGCGGCGAACACGTCGATCAGTCCGGCAGGCTTGTGACCGGTCATCAGATGTCCGCCGCAGACGCTGCAATACATCCGCTGGCTGAAGGCCGTCTTCTCGAACGTCGCGATATGTTCGGCTCCCGTCTTGACCTGCACGGCCTCCGCCTTCCAGAGACTGAAGGCATTGACCGGGCCGCCCGACCAAGAACGGCAGGAACCGCAATGACAATAACCCATGGCTTCCGGCGAACCGGTAACCTCAAGCGTGACAGCACCGCAGAAGCAGCTTCCAACATGGCTCATGATTTTTCTCCCTGAATGGACAATCGAACAGAGCTGTTATCGGAGCTCTGCAATTGCAGTCCAGTTCACCAACTGTACCGCGTCACGCAATGCCGGTTGCGCTCGCGAGACGAGCCATCGACGATTCAGCTCGCAAGCTTGCGTTCCTTCGCGAACGGACTGAGACCGAGCCACGTCTGCATGGACGCCGTGAGCTGCCGGTCGCCCGTCAGCACCATCCGCTGGCTTGCGACCGCGGCGCGCACGGTATCCAGCCCCAGCCAGATCGCCGTCATGCTGCGCAGGTCGGCGGAAACATAGAGATCGACGTCAAATCCAGGATCGATCTTGCATAGATCGACTCCACTTTCGGGGTCGACGATCAACCAAAAGCGACGGTGCGTGGCCGGCAACTTCGGATAGACGAATTCCACCACGCTGCGGCGAGCCGGCATCGGGGTGATGTTCAGGTTCCGCCGCATATCCCACATCAGGAGATCGACATCGAGATGTTGCAACGACAAATTCGATTCGATCCGCCGCTGACCCCAGATTCCGAATGCCTCCACGAGCGGCCCGAGATCGCGTCCGGATTCCGTCAAATGGTATTCAAAGATGCCGGGGTCGGAGGCCGACGCCTCGCGCGCAACGATGCCGGCGGCTTCAAGCTCTTTCAGGCGCAGCGAGAGCAGCGCCGGCGACATCCTGGGAACGCCGCGGCGTAGCTCATTGAACCGCGTCGAGCCGGCAAACATCTCGCGCAACACAACGACGGTCCATCGCGGGCAGAGTATCTCCGCTGCCATCGCAACCGGGCAAAACTGCTGATAGCTCGCTGTGGTCATGGTTTCCTCCGCAGAAGAGATCGCCGTGAAAGCTACCGCCGGCGTTTGACCGTTGCTAGTTCAGATTCTGTATTGCGCCTGATTCATTTCCAGAACTGGAGGCACCGCCCTGCGAGGCCGCATTTGTCACGATCACGAGCGTCGGCCGTCATCCGTTTCGAAGGCGCGGCGCGAAGCGGCCGCGTCATTTTTCAGGTTGTTAGGATAGGCTTATGAGCAGGTACGAAAAAGATATTACTCTACTGATCCAGATCGCCGCGCTTGGAGCGATCGTGGGTCTCAGCTTTTGCATCGCGCCCGGTTTAGCTGCGACAATATCGCGCAGCTCGGATATCGAGGCCTCGCTCGTAGCGATTTGGTCGCTGATGGGACCATCCGATGCCGCCCGAAAATGGCTCGCGGCGCTTGATATGCGCGCAACGTCTCAAGTCGCAGCTCTCACGGTTTCGGAGGAAAGCCGCCATGACCATCGTCCCTAATGCTTCCTCCGGCGCTGCCGGGCACCTCCTCGCGCTCACGCTCTTGTTCGGCGGAATCGGTTTTGTGTCGGGATTTCTGCTGTCGCTCGTCGCCGCGGCTTACAGTCTCTACAGCTGCACCGCGATGCTTTGAACGGCGTGCCCATCGCTCGCGTGAAGAGAGCGCGCCAGAGCCAAGGATAGAGCCGTCACTTTTGGCACTTCGGGCACCAGAAGGTCGAGCGGCCGTTCTGGGTGAAGCGGCGCACGATGCCGCCACAGCCCTTGGTCTGGCACTTCTCGCCTTCGCGGTCGTAGACCTGGAACGAGTGCTGGAAATAACCGAGTTCGCCGTTGGTCTGGCGGTGATCGCGCAGCGACGAGCCGCCGGCGCTGATCGCCTGATTGAGCACCGCGTGGATCGCCGTGACCAGCCGTTTGGCGTGATCGGTCGGCTCTCCCTTTTTTGTCGCGAGCGTCGCGGCTAACCGTCGCGGAGAAAGCTGCGCGCGATAGAGCGCCTCGCAGACATAGATGTTGCCGAGACCTGCGACGACGCGCTGATCGAGCAGCGCCGCCTTCAGGCTCGTCTTCCTGTTGGCGCAGGATCGCGCCAGCATCGCCGCATCGAATTCGTTGCCGAGCGGCTCGGGGCCGAGACCTTTCAGCAGCGGCTCATCATCGAGCGCATTCCGGGCGATGATCTTCATGTAACCAAAGCGTCTGGGATCGTTGAAGATCACATCCGCGCCCGACGACATCCTGAACATCACGTGGTCGTGCAGGCGATCCTCATTGCGCGGATGGTGGAA
>Ga0066671_10000820_pt1 | contig 9917 bp, 9 predicted proteins | sample GraSoiAngelo_120_FD_62294 | JGI IMG/M metagenome (GOLD analysis project Ga0066671, IMG submission 62294) | Grasslands soil microbial communities from the Angelo Coastal Reserve, California, USA - 14_0919_09_20cm | ecosystem: Environmental > Terrestrial > Soil > Grasslands | place: USA...
TTTAAATCATTTCTCAAGGACTACGACAAAGTTAGGCGGCCTGTAATCAACCGCGTAGTTTGTAATCGCAAGCCCCGGTGTACCGTTGCCCTTGAAGTTGGCCACCAACATACCCATCGAATTGGTGCCGGAGGCAAAGTAAGACCGCTGAAAACCACCTTGCGCGTCATTCCCACTTCTCCGCCACCCACAGCAGCGGCCTGCGGATTCCGCTCTCCATAAAACGTCGGGATTCTGGTTTCCAAAAGCTTAGCTTTTTGATTTTTTGTCCCGATGGATAATCGCTGATTTATCCGGCTGTCACTCGCGCCGCCGAACTCTAATTGAATTAAAGAACCGGATCAATTTCCCTTATTGCCGCCTTTTGCCGCCTCGTTCTCTTTCCAAGTTCCATCGAACCAGACAGATATGGCGGAAGCGTGTGGGAGTCGAACCCACCATTCGACCCGCGAAGGACCGAATCGCCGGCTTTGAAGACCGGGGAGATCACCGGACCCCTTTCGCCTCCGCGAGCAGTATAGAGGAGGCGCAGGCGGACCCTCAAGGCAAGTCGGTAGAACTTTTGCTTGCGATCTGCGCGGTCGTAAACTATCTGTTATCGCAGCGTGCGCTGTTAGTCTTCCGGTTCTTGGGTCACAATGTGAACGTCCACGGCGGGAGACTCGCGGAGGAAGCGGTGCACGGCCGATAGGTAGAGATATTTTCGCCAATCATGCACCGGGGTCCGGCCGAAAATTACTTGCGTGATGTGCTTTGAGCGGACAAAATTCGCCACAGTGTCCGCCACGCTTCTTCCCTTCAAGCGAACCACCTTGGCCCCAAGGCTTTCCGCAAAACGCAAATTAGCGGCCAAAGCATTCTGATTGGATTCCTTCGGGCCGAATTCGCGTTCGACATGAACCACATATAACTCCGCATCCATGCGCCGCGCCATTCTTGCGCCGCGGGCGATAAGGTATTGTCCCGCGGGATTTGCGGAAACACACACTGCCATGCGCTCTCGGACGCCCCAATTTTTCCGAATATCTTGGGCTTCCATGTACGATTCGAGGCTGCGGTCTACTTGCTCCGCAACCTGACGCAGAGCGAGTTCACGCAAGGCGATCAAATTGCCGCGGCGAAAAAAATTCTTGAGGGAACGCTCCACTTTTTCGGTGCTATAGACATCTCCGCGTTTCATGCGGTTTTGCAGCGCCTCTGGTGTCAGGTCAACCATGACGGTTTCCGACGCGGTGAGTGGCACCCAATCGGGCACCGTCTCACGCACGGTGATCCCAGTAATAGACCGCACGACCGGGGCAAGACTCTCGATATGCTGGATGTTTAAAGTCGAAATGACATCCACCTTGGCTGCGAGAATCTCCTGGACGTCTTCGTAACGCTTGCGGTGTTTGCTGCCGGGAATGTTGGTGTGAGCGAGTTCGTCAACCAGAACGACACCCGGCTGGCGCGCGAGGATAGCATCCACGTCCATCTCTTCGAAAACCGTGCCTTTGTAGTCGATCTTCTTGCGTGCAACGGTTTCCAATTGGTTAGCGAGTTCTTCGACGGCCTGCCGGCCGTGGGTTTCCACGACGCCGACAACGACGTCTTCGCCTCGGCTCCTCCGGCGAAGAGCTTCGCTTAACATGTTGAAGGTCTTGCCGACACCAGGAGCGTACCCGAGAAAAAGCTTAAAGCTGCCACGGCTTTTTTGTGGCGGGGAAGCGACTTCCAGCCATTCTTCAGGCTTTTTTGGCAATGCCGGTCCTTTCTGTATCGTAACGGGCTGAGTTAGGATGTACCAATGCAGAGGTTTCTGGGCGGCCGCATTGCGGGAGTTGCCGTGTCGCTGGTAGTTGTCGCTGTCATCACTTATTTCTATTCCCGCACACTTCACGTAAATCAAACCACCGTGGCCTTGTCTTTTCTCCTGGCCATTCTAGCAGTATCGGCGGTGTGGGGAATGCTCGTTTCGGCGTTTATGTCGGTGGTGGCCACGGTAGCTTTCAACTACTTTTTCTTGCCCCCGCTTAGGATGCTCACCATTGCTGACCCTCAGAACTGGGTAGCTTTGTTCGCGTTTTTGGTTACGTCGATTACGGGAAGCCGGCTCTCCACGCGGATTCGCAAAGAGGCACTGGAAGCGAATCAGCGGAGAAGGGAAGTCGAGCGACTCTACCGTTTTAGCCGGCAGTTGCTGGGGGAGGGCAACGTCATCCAGTTGATGAATGCCATCCCTGATTACATCGTGGAGAGCTTTGAGGTTGGCGCCGCGGAGCTTTTTCTGCCGCAGAAAGACAAATTCTATCGCTCTGGTTTTGGCGCCTTTCATCTCGATGAAGAGAAGATGAAGACCGCTTTTTTGCAGGATGAAGTCACTCTGGAGAGCGAGCATAGCCAGTATTTTCTTCCGGTGCGATTGGGCGTGCGTCCCATCGGCAGCCTGGGTATTTCCGGCGTACAACTGTCCCGGCAAACCGTAGAGGCCATAGGGACTTTGGTGGCGATTGCCATTGAACGCGCGCGCGCTGTCGAGGAACTCGGACAGACGGAAGCAGAAAGGCAGAGCGAGCGGCTGAAATCGGCGCTTCTCGATTCCATCACTCACGACTTTCGCACGCCGTTAACTTCGATGAAGGCGGCGGTGACTGATCTACTGGCATCAAGCAACTCGGATTCGTCAAAGTCCCGTGAACTTTTGACCATCATTAATGAAGAGTGCGACCGGCTAAATCGTCTTGTCGAAGAGGCTGGGGAAATGGCGAAACTGGAAGCCGGGGAGGTGGCGCTTGACCTTGCTCCAACCCCCGTGGAGGAAATCATCGAGGCGGCTCTGGCCCACTGTAAGAGTGCTTTGACCGGCCGGCAGGTGGACGTGCGTGTAGCTCCAGGGCTTCCCCCGGTGCACGCTGATCTGGAGCGGGCAAAAGAAGCCCTCGTGCAACTGATCGACAACGCCAATATCTATTCGCCGAAAGAACAGCCGATTACGATCAGCGCTGAACTTACCGGTGACGCCGTGACGACCAGTGTCGCCGACCGTGGCCCGGGAATCGATGGTTTTGAACAGACGATGATTTTTGACAAATTTTATCGGGGGAAAGACCAAAGATACCTGGTCCGCGGAACCGGTATGGGCCTGCCCATAGCGAGAGCAATTATTGCTGCGCAAAATGGCAACATTACAGTCACCAGCCAACTCGGTCATGGATCAGTCTTTTCGTTTACGCTCCCTGTGGACCACAGTGTGAGGCAACCACAATGAACGCCGTGAACATCCTGGTTGTCGATGATGAGCCACAAATCCGCCGCGTGTTGCGCTCCACACTTTCCACGCACGGCTACGTGATTACGGAAGCCAAGACAGGCGAGGAAGGCTTGGAGTCACTGAGGAAAGAGCGGCCCGACTTGATATTACTCGACATGAATATGCCGGGAATGGGAGGCGTTGAGGCTTGCCGCGAGATTCGGCGCGCTTCCGACGCTCCGATTATCATGCTGACCGTGAGGGACGCCGAGCGCGACAAGGTGGCCGCTCTCGACGCAGGCGCGGACGATTATGTGGTTAAACCGTTCGGCATCGATGAATTGCTTGCGCGGATTCGCGCCGCGCTTCGCCGCTACGCCGCTAGCGACGCGTTGCCGCCATTCGTATCGAAGGATCTGAGCATTGATTTCGAGGCGCGGCGGGTCACAGTGCGCGATTCCGAAGTACACCTCACGCCCAAAGAGTACGACGTGCTCAGACACTTGGTCGCAAATCAGGGAAAGCCGCTAACGCACCGCCGCCTGTTGCAATTGGTTTGGGGGCCTGACTACGGGGAAGAAACAGAGAATTTGCGCGTGGTCATCAATCAGCTGCGCAAGAAAATCGAAGTGAATCCTACCCGCCCGAAGTACATCGTGACGGAGCCTTGGGTGGGCTACCGTTTTCAACCTCCTCGTGATAACACTGGGAAGCCGTCCTTACGGAGAATGTGAATCGTCAGTGCAGTGGACTCGTCGCATCCAACTCGAGGTTTAGCTCCAAGACACGCACGCGCGGCTCCCCGAGGAAACCGAATTGCCTGCCGAGCGTGTGCTTGTCGACGAGCGCGCGAACTGCAGCTTCGGTCATGTGCCGTTCACGGGCGACCCAAGGAACCTGAAATTCCGCAGCTGCGGGTGAAATGTCCGGATCGAGTCCTGAACCTGAGCTGGTGACCAGGTCGATGGGCACAGGCTGTGATGGATTTTCGGGGTGAAGCTTTTGTACGTCTCCATTGACCCGGTCGATCAAGGTCTTGTTCGTGGGCGCCAGGAAGGACCCGCCGCTGGCGGTAGCATCGTAGCCGCCTCCCGCACTGGACGGGCGCGAATGAAAATAGCCCGGGCCTGTGAAGTTCTGACCGATGATCCGGGAACCCACGAGTTTCCCATTTCTTTCCATGAACTGGCCATTGGCTTTGTCCGGGAAGAGCAGTTGGGACAATCCCGTGACTACCAGCGGGTAGAGCACGCCAAAAAGCGCTGTCGTCATCAAGGTGAACCAAACTGCAATCAGCAGGTTCCTTTTCATAAGCAATCCCTCAAGCCAGTCCGAGGTAAGGAAGAAGCATGTCGATCAGCTTGATTCCCACGAAAGGCGCGATAATTCCGCCGACGCCGTAAATGAGAAGGTTGCGTTGAAGCAGCGCGGCCGCACCGACGGGGCGGTAGCGGACCCCGCGTAATGCCAAGGGGATCAACGCGATGATGATCAACGCGTTGAAAATCACGGCGGAGAGAATCGCGGATTCCGGTGTTCGCAAGCGCATGATGTTGAGCACCTCGAGTACCGGAAAAGCGCCCGCAAACATCGCCGGGATGATGGCGAAATATTTGGCCACATCGTTCGCCACAGAAAAAGTTGTCAGCGCGCCTCGGGTGATCAGAAGTTGCTTGCCGATCTCCACGATTTCAATCAGCTTCGTTGGATTGGAATCCAAGTCGACCATGTTGCCGGCCTCTTTAGCAGCCTGCGTGCCCGTGTTCATGGCGACTCCTACATCCGCCTGAGCCAGCGCGGGAGCATCGTTGGTGCCATCGCCGGTCATCGCGACCAGCTTGCCTTTGGCCTGCTCCCGCTTGATGAGCGCCATTTTGTCTTCCGGCCTGGCCTCCGCGAGGAAGTCGTCCACCCCGGCCTGACGAGCAATGGCCGCCGCCGTGAGCGGATTGTCGCCGGTGATCATCATGGTGCGAATGCCCATCGCCCGAAGATGTTCGAAACGCTCCCGCATGCCGCCTTTCACGATGTCGGTCAGGGCGATGGCGCCGAGCACGCGGCGGTTCTCTGCGACGAGGAGAGGCGTGCCGCCGGAATTCGAGATTTCTTCGACGCATGTCTTTAGCTCGGCAGGAACATCGTTGCCGCCTGGGCTGACGAAGCGGGCGATGGCAGCGGGAGCGCCCTTGCGAATTTCCCGGCCATCGATATCCACCCCCGACATCCTTGTTTGTGCGGAGAAGGGAATGAAGTTCGCCGCATGTGCGGCGAGATCACGGCCACGCAAATTGTAGCGTTCCTTGGCAAGGACGACGATGGAGCGGCCTTCCGGCGTCTCGTCAGCCAGGGAAGCGAGCTGCGCGGCATCCGCCAGATACGTTTCCGCAATGCCAGGGGCCGGGTAGAACTGAGTTGCGGCACGGTTTCCCAGCGTGATCGTGCCCGTCTTATCGAGCAAAAGAACATCAACGTCGCCCGAAGCTTCCACGGCCCGGCCAGACATGGCAATGACATTTCGCTGAATCAAACGGTCCATTCCCGCAATGCCGATCGCGGAAAGCAGTCCGCCAATGGTTGTCGGAATCAGACAAACAAGCAGTGAGACCAGCACGAAAATGTTCTGGGGGGCGCCTGAATACACCGCGAACGGCTGCAACGTGACAACTGCCAGAAGGAAAATAATCGTGAGGCCTGCCAGGAGAATGTTCAAAGCAATCTCGTTCGGGGTTTTCTGCCGTGCCGCTCCTTCCACAAGCTTGATCATGCGGTCGAGGAAGGTTTCCCCGGGGTTCGAGGTAATCCTAACTTTGATTTCGTCAGAGAGGACTCGCGTTCCGCCGGTGACGGCAGATCGGTCGCCGCCCGACTCGCGGATTACGGGGGCGGATTCTCCCGTGATCGCAGACTCGTCCACCGATGCGACGCCTTCGATAACTTCGCCGTCGCCGGGAATAAACTCTCCGGCGGACACAACCACAACATCTCCAGCACGCAATTTCGAGCTAAGTACGGTCTCGATGCCAGCGTCTCCGCGCAGACGCCGTGCCTGGGTCTCCGCGCGAGCTTTGCGCAAGGTGTCCGCCTGGGCTTTGCCGCGACCCTCGGCCATAGCCTCCGCAAAATTAGCGAACAAAACGGTGAACCACAGCCATAGCGTGATTTGCAGTCCGAAACCGATCTGCTCAGCGTGATGCAGAGAGTTCCAAATCAACTGAACGGTGGTCAACACTGCAGCCACCTCCACGACGAACATCACAGGGTTCTTGGCCATCGTTCGAGGTTCGAGCTTGCGGAAGGAATCCACGATGGCCCGAGAGAGGATGGTGCTATCCATCAGGGTCTTTTTTCTGATTTCCGTGATTTCAGAGACGGGGTCCATGGGTACCTCAGAAAACTTTGCCCGCGTGCATCAGCAAGTGTTCGAGAATCGGCCCGAGACTGAGAGCGGGGAAGAAAGTCAGCGCCCCCACGATCAAAACGGTGGAGACGAGCAACCCGCTGAACAAACTGCCCGTCACGGGAAAAGTTCCTGCAGATCCGGGGACGATCTTCTTTTTCGCGAGACTTCCGGCAATCGCCATGATGGGAATGATCATGAAGAAGCGGCCGAGGAGCTGCGCTGCCGCGGTGGTCGTGTTGTACCAGAGCGTGTTGGCATGCAAACCGCCAAACGCCGAGCCATTGTTACCGGTGGAAGATACATACGCGTAGAGTATCTGGGTGAGCCCATGCGGGCCGGGATTCGAGATGCCCGCTAATCCATACGGTTTGACTACCGCAATAGCAGAGAAGCAAAGAATCGTGAAAGTGAGGATAAGCACAGCGAGCATGGCCATTTTCACATCGTAGGATTCGATTTTTTTGCCGAGATATTCCGGCGTACGGCCAACCATCAGTCCGGCGATAAATACGGCGAGCACCACGAAAACGAACATGCCGTAGAGCCCGGCGCCAACGCCTCCGAAAACCACTTCACCCAACATAATGTTGATGAGCGGCACCATGCCTCCGAGTGGTGTAAACGAATCGTGCTGAGCATTCACCGCTCCGCAGCTCGCATCGGTGGTAACTGTGGCAAAGAGCGCGGAGTTGGCGATGCCGAAGCGGACTTCCTTCCCTTCCATGTTTCCACCGGACGCGAACGCGGTTGCGCGCTGGTCCGTGCCAGCCAGGAGCGGGTTCCCACTGGCCTCAGCCCAGTACGCCGCGGTCACTCCCGCGAGAAACAGAAACGCCATTGCTGCCCACACTGCCCAACCGTGCCGTTGCGAGCCAGTCATACGGCCAAGCGTATAGGTAAGCCCAGAAGGAATCGCAAAAATCAACACCAGCTCGAAAAAATTGGAGAATGGCGTGGGATTCTCAAAAGGATGCGCGCTGTTCGCGTTGAAGAAACCACCACCGTTGGTCCCAAATTCTTTAATCGCTTCCTGGGATGCAACTGGTCCCTGCGCGATAATTTGTTGGGTCACGGTTTGCGTCGCAGTCTTGCCGTCGGCACCCGTGACCTCGGCCGTGTACGGTTGGATGAGATCGACGGTTGTGTATGGCCTGAAGTTTTGCACCACACCCTGGGACACAAGAACAAGCGCGCCGACCAGACAGAATGGCAACAGCACCCAAAGAAGGCAGCGCGTGGCGTCAACCCAGAAATTTCCAAGATTTTCGGTTTCTCGGCGTGCAATGCCTCGAATGACCACGATGGCGAGCACAATGCCGACGGCGGCAGAGACGAAGTTGTGATAGGAGAGGCCTGCCATCTGCGTGAGGTAGGTCATGGTGCTTTCGCCGCTGTAGGCTTGCCAGTTCGTGTTCGTGGTGAACGAGGCGGCCGTTCCAAAGGCCAAAGGTGGGTCCACATTGCCGAATTTTTGTGGATTAAGCGGCAGCCACCTCTGCGTCCGCTCGATCAGATAAAGAAGCGTCATCGAGACGCCGCTAAACAAAAGCATGGCGATGGTGTACTCCGTCCAGGGCATCTCTCGGCTTTCATCTACACCCGTCAAGCGATATACGAGCTTCTCGATGGGGCGGAGAAGGAAATCCAGGAACGTTTTCTCGCGATTAAATACACGCGTCATAAAAATGCCCAGCGGCTTGGTGATCAGAAAGATCACCAGGAGATAAAACAGAATTTGGAACCAGCCATTTGCGGTCATTCCTTAAAACTCCCTTAAAACTCCTCCGCCTTCAGCAACGCATACAGCAAATACCCAAGCAGAAGCGCGCAGATCACCAACAAGATGCCGTCACTTGCACTCACAGCCTCACCCCTTTCTAAGGCGCTCGCAGCCGTATACGTAGAGAATCCCTGCCGCAAAGAAAAGTGCGGTTGAGGCAACAAATATGAGGTCCAGCATAATTTTCATGCTCCTGGCACCTTGTCATTCATCTCTGTCTCATGTCACCGGGCCTACGGCGAGACTCACCTCAGGGTTGAAAGTGCGAATCTAAAGTTACAATAACGCCCAGGATCAGAAGGTTTTGCGTTGGTGTGAGTCGAACCACGCCCGGCGCTAGTTCTGCTCCTCGAAAGAAGCCGCCGCCTGGTCCACGCGAGTCGTCAATACGGTGTTCCAGCCTAATGATGGTCCCGAAGGCCTGGTAAGGAATGCGATATTCGAGCGTTGTCGTGTTGGCCTTCACCGTTTGTCGGAATCCTGTCAATCGCCCGTCGCGATCCCAGTACAGTTCGGGCCGTACGGTGCTGCTCCAATTCTTGCTAAAGACCCAATGTAGTGGTAACTGGGCGCTCATCCAAAGCGCTCGAGGATTCCCAGATGCTACAATTTTTTCAGTTCCCACATGATATTCAAACGCCGTCGTGATCCGATCGGTCTTCCACTCAGCGATGCTGTCCCACAGGAATCGCCAGAACTCCAGACCGGTGTCGGACTGGTGCGGCCCGTATAAGACGGTCTCCTTGAGCGCAGTATGTCCGGTGAATTTGTATGCGAACTGTACGCCTGAACTTGGGACGCTATTGGCGTCGGCAAGATGCCAATAGCCATTTACCACAAACAGGGTTCCGGTAAGTTTTTCGGTGCATGGGTAACTTGCGTTCACGCCCATCATCAGATAAGGGGTGAGATCCGCTCCCCACGGTCGTGTGTAGTTGATGTTGTCCTTCGCGTACAGCGAGTCATAACCAATCAAGCTCGAGAATATCCCCGCCTGTATCGTCAGTCCCTTTCCGAGCGGTGCCAAGTAAGAGACATCCGTCGGGCCTAGGTGCCGCAGTCCTTCGAATCCAGGCAGGTTCGGCGCGGTGGCCGAAAATCCAAATATCCTGGAATCTTGCCCGCCTTGCGTGGTCACCTCAAAGCCCCAGCGTGAGGATTGCGACCCGATTTTGCGCAAGTAGGCGGCAGCCATATTGAGAATGGGTTCATCCACTTTGTAAGTGGTTCCCCGGCTCCGAAACAGATGATTCGCGGGATGGTTGAAATCGAGCAAATACGCCGCGTCAAGAAATCCACCATAGAACCATTGAGGGTCGTGCGCCTGCACGGTGGCATCATCGGACGCTCCCGACTCTGCTGGCAAAGTCTGCGTTTGCCCAAATGCCGTGAGGTGCTCCCCATCCTTCGGACCAAAATCTGGCCTTCTTAAGGTGGATCGCTGCCTGCAATACATTATAGAGAGATCCTTGTTGTTGGGCCTGTGGGAACTGTGAAAAAGCCGAGCG